>OCIB01000015.1_pt1 | contig 22831 bp, 15 predicted proteins | sample 1538751 | NCBI WGS metagenome assembly OCIB01 (sample SAMN04571723, study PRJEB22368) | human gut metagenome | biome: human gut; material: stool | host: Homo sapiens | place: Luxembourg | collected 2012-12-06
ACCACCGAGATCTACACTCTTTCCCTACACGACGCTCTTCCGATCTCTCGTGTACCGGCAGCTCGCCGTTGAGCGCTCCGAGCGCGTTGAACGCCAGCGACTCCATCTCGCCTTCGCCCGGCAGCACTACGACCGGAGCGAGGAAGCCCACCTGCTTCTTTATCTCCTCAACGCAGTATTTGCTGTATGCTATGCCGCCGGTGAGGATGATGGCATCCGCCTTGCCCCAGAGCGCAACCGCCATGGCGCCAATCTGCTTCGACACGGTGTAGAGCATAGCCTCGAGCACCTCGTGGAACGGCTCCTCGCCAGCCTCAGCGCGGCGCGAGATCTCCTTCATGTCCTTCATGCCCAGCAACGCCTGGCATCCGCCGTTGCCTGCGAGCATCTTCATTATCTCAGCCTCGGTATGCTTGCCCGAGAAGCAGAGGCGCACGAGCTGGTCGGCAGGCAGCGTTCCGGCACGTTCCGGCGCGATAGGACCCTCGCCGTTGAGCGCATTGTTCACGTCAATCACCTTGCCCTCGTGGTGAGCCGACACGCAGATGCCGCCACCGAGGTGAGCCACTACGAGGTTCATCTCCTCATACTTGCGACCTATGCTGCGCGCATAGCGGCGCGAAGCAGCCTTAGCGTTGAGCGCGTGGAATATCGACTCGCGCTTCATGAACGGCAGACCCGTGTAGCGGGCGCGTGTCATGAACTCGTCTACCACAACCGGGTCGGCCATGTAGGCTGGGCAGTGACACATCTGTGCGATGTCGTCGGCAAGGATCGAACCGAGATTGCACACATGCTTGTGCTTGGCGTTGATGAGGTCCTGCTTCATCTGCTCGTTGACGGCGTAGACACCACCGTGCAGCGGCTTCAGCAGACCGCCGCGACCTATCACGGCGTCGAACTCCAGAGGTATTCCAGCCTCCTTGAGCAGCTTCAGCACGAAGTTCTTGCGATACTCATACTGCTCGTTAACGGTGGTGAACTGGTCCAGCTCCTCCTGCGGATGCAGTCCGTCAGATGTCCATACAGCACGTTCGTCTTCATACACAGCCACCTTCGTTGAGGTGCAGCCGGGGTTTATGACAAATATCTTCTTCATAAATGATGTTTGTTGCTTCTTATTTGTTGATTGCCTTCAGGCAGGCAGTTGCTAAAGAGTAGAATTTAGAGTCGGCAGTGTCGGCGCGCGATGTCACCACAACCGGCGCGCTGGTGCCCACGAGCATGCCCGCAACCGTAGCTCCGCCGAAGAGCGTAAGCGTCTTGTAGAACGTGTTGCCTGCCTCGATGTCGGGGAAGATGAGGCAGTTGGCTTTGCCCACAACCGGCGATACGATGCCCTTGATGGCTCCGCTCTCGGCGTCGCAAGCCGTCTTTACGTCCATCGGACCACTCATCTCCACCTCGCCGTAGGCTCCCTTTGCGGCGTTAGCCTTCAGCTCCTCGTAGCTCAGCGTGAGCGGGAACTTCTCAGACACCTTCTCGGTGCAGTGGATGAGAGCCACGCGCGGACGGTCGCTGCCCGTGATGCTGCGGTAGGTGGCGGTGATGTAGCGCGCCAGAGCGTCAAACTGCTCCGTAGTGGGGTAGGGAATGACGGCTGCATCGGTGAAGAAGAGCAAGTGGTTGAGGCTCGGCACGTCAGCCACGGCGATATGTGTCAGCACGCTACCCTTGATGAGGATGCCCTCCTCCTTGTTGAGCACGGCGCGCAGGAGGTTGTCGGTGTTCAGCGAACCCTTCATAAGCACGTCGGCGCGGCCTTCGCGCACCTCTTTCACGGCATGACGCGCCGCATCGTCGTCGTCTTCGGCTACGATGAGGGTCACCTTGTCTGGATAGTCGGCAGCCAAACGGCGAGCGATGTCAGCCTTAGCTGCGTTAGCCACAAGGATGAAGCGTGCGAACTGCTCCGCAATGCTTCGTTCGATAACTTCTTCTGTGTGAGAGTCGGCAGGAGATGCCACGGCAACCGTCACTACCTGCGCAGCTTGGCGCAGACGTTCGGGTAGGATTTTAAAGTCAACGATAGGTTCCATACTTATTTATAGGGTATTATGTTTAGAGTTGCGCATTTTGTTGCTATCTGTGCAACTTTTGCAAAGGTACAGTAAGTTTGTTATACTGCAAAGAAAAACGGGAAAATTTATTCTCAATCGCAGGAATGTGGAACTTTAATCAGTGAAATATAGTAACTTTGCAGTCAAATATACCAAGATACAGTCTATGACAACAGCAGAATTTATACAAGAATATCGCGAAAAGGACACCCGTCAGCTCGCCCTTCAGTCGGCACGCTTCCCCGATGTCGACATGCCCTACGCACTCGACCAGATAAAAGGCTGGCAGACAGCGCGCCGCAAGCTCCCCACATGGGCTGCCTGCGCCGGCATCGTCTACCCGCCACACCTCTCTATGGAGCAGTGCTCGTCGGAGCCAACGGCGCAGTATAAGCTCAATCTGGCGATGGAGTGGGCGAGGAGAGTTGAGAGTTCAGAAAGGGAAGTTGAGAGTTTAGAGTTGAGAGTTGAGAGTTCGGAGAGGGAAGTTGAGAGTTCAGAGTTGAGAGTTGAGAATTCGGAGGAAGGAGTTGATAATTCTTCTGAGCAGCCTGCAACTCTTAACTCTCAACTCTCAACTCTCAACCCCCAACCTGCAACTCTCAACTCTCAACTCTCAACTGTCATGCGTCCAGCATAACCGACTTGACCGGCGGTTTCGGTGTCGACTTCTCGTTCACCTCCTGCGCTTTCGCCTCAGCCACATACGTAGAGCGCAATGCGCAGCTCTGCCACATGGTGGAGCACAACCTGCCGTTGCTCGGCATCGACAACGCAAAGGTGGTCTGCGCCGACGCAGTCGACTATCTCTCTACGCTCGATATGCAGACAATGATATTCCTCGACCCTGCGCGCCGCGACCAGCACGGTGCCAAGACCGTCATGCTTGCCGACTGCACGCCCGACGTTGTGCAGCTCCTACCGCAGCTTCTCAAGAAGTCGCGCTTCACGATGCTCAAGCTCTCGCCCATGCTCGACTGGCACAAGGCTGTAGAAGACCTGCAGGGCACGGTGCGCGAGGTGCATATCGTGTCGGTGGGCGGTGAGTGCAAAGAGCTGCTGCTCGTGCTGTCTGAAGAGATGGAAAGCGAGCTGAAGGTGTTCTGCGCAGACCTCGAAGCGGGAGGAGGCTCTGGCGGTTCTAGCCGTTCTAGTGGTTCTAGCAGTTTTAGCCTTTCTAGTGAACCTAGTTTCCCTAGAACGCCTAGCTCTCCTATCGCTCATAGTTCCCCTAGCGCTCCTAGCAATGCTTCTCTCTTCGTCTACGCCCCCAGCGCCTCCCGCCCAGCCCCCAACTCAAAACTCAAAACTCAAAACTCAAAATTCTTGCATGAGCCCAACGCCTCAATTATGAAAGCTGGCTGCTTCGACGAGCTTGCGGCAGCCTACGGCGTGTCGCCCGTCAGTCGCAACAGCCACCTCTTTCTCTCTGCTGAGCCCGTCGACGGCTTCCCGGGCAGGAGCTTCAGCATAGAGCGCGTCACAACGCTCAACAAGCGCGAACTGCGCCAGGCGCTGGCAGGCATCGAGAAAGCCAATATCGCCACACGCAACTTCCCACTCTCCGTAGCCGAACTGCGAAAGCGCCTCAAACTCAAAGACGGCGGCGACGTGTATATATTCGCTACAACCACCGCTGAAGACGAACATCTACTGCTGATTTCTCATAAATATCAATAAATATTTAGCATATTTTCGTCTGTTTGAGCAAATTTCCGTACTTTTGCATCTTTAAGGCTTTATTTATAAAGATGTATCCATCGCCCGAAGTGACAATCGGGCGACGTATATCAAACAAAAAATGAAAGAATAAATCAAGAAAAATGTCAGCAATAGAGATTAAGAAAGTTGAGTCGCGCCGCGACCTTCGCCAGTTCGTTAATTTTCATTACGACCTCTATAAAGGTAATGCTTACGACGTGCCCAACCTCTACTTCGACGAGATGAGGACCTTCAGTAAGGACAAGAATGCAGCCTTCGACTTCTGCGAGGCAGAGTATTTCATGGCGTTCCGCGATGGCAAGATGGTAGGTCGTGTGGCTGCCATCATCAACCACAGCGCCAACAAGAAGTGGGAGCGCGAGTCGGTGCGCTTCGGATGGATCGACTTCGTCGACGACATCGAGGTGTCTACAGCCCTGCTCAAGGCTGTAGAAGACTACGGCAAGCAGAAGGGAATGAAAGAAATCGTTGGTCCGCTCGGATTCACTGATATGGACCCCGAAGGAATGCTCCTCGAAGGCTACGACCAGCTCGGCACTCAGGCTACTGCCTACAACTATCCCTACTATCCTGAGCACATGGACCGCATGGGCGGATGGGAGAAAGACAACGACTACGTCGAGTACAAGCTCTACGTGCCCGAAGAGATGCCCGAGAAGTATGCAACCATCGCGAAGATGATTCAGAAGCGCTACAACCTGCAGGTGAAGAAGTTGAAGCGCAATGAGATATACGGCGAGAACGGATACGGCAAGAAGATATTCAATGTGGTGAACGAGACCTTCAAGGACCTCTACGGCTACTCGAAGCTCACCGACCGACAGATAGAACAGTACGTGAAGATGTATCTGCCCATGGCAGACCTCGACCTCATCACCATCATCGAAGACTGGAACACACCCGACCATAAGGTGGTTGGTGTGGGCATCTCCATACCTTCGCTCGCACACGCCCTGCAGAAGTGCGGCGGAAAGCTCTTCCCCTTCGGCTGGTGGCACATACTGCGTGCGCTGAAGTTCCACAAGACCGACGTCGTAGACCTTCTGCTCGTAGGCATTCTGCCCGAATACCGTCAGAAAGGCGCCAACGCTCTGCTCTTCTACGACCTCATCCCGCGCTACCAGCGCCTCGGCTTCAAGTGGGGAGAGACCCACGTCGAGATGGAGACCAACATGAAGGTTCAGGGACAGTGGCAGTATCTCAACCGCGAGATACACAAGCGCCGCAGATGCTATAAAAAGGACATTTAAATCGGATAGCATCCTTGGTGCTGTCACAATCGCTTAGGATGCTATAAGATATAAAGAAATAAAATGGAAGAAAACATTCAACCCACAGTTCAGTATACCGATGACAACATACGCCACCTCTCCGACATGGAGCATGTGCGTACACGTCCTGGTATGTATATCGGTCGCTTGGGCGACGGTCAGTTGCCCGAGGACGGCATCTATGTGCTTCTGAAGGAGGTCATTGATAACTCCATCGACGAGTTCAAGATGAACGCCGGCAAGCGCATAGAGGTAGACATCGACGACCGCCTGCGTGTGTCGGTGCGCGACTATGGTCGCGGCATTCCGCAGGGCAAGCTCGTAGAGGCTGTCAGCGTGCTTAACACCGGCGGCAAGTACGACTCGAAGGCGTTCAAGAAGAGTGTGGGTCTGAACGGCGTTGGCGTGAAGGCGGTGAACGCCCTCTCGGCACATTTCGAGGTGAAGTCGTACCGCGACGGAAAGGTGCGTGCGCTCAAGTTCGAGCGCGGCAATCTCAAGTCGGACATCACCGAAGACTCTGCTGACGAGAACGGCACGTATATCTTCTTCGAACCCGACCCCATACTGTTCGTAGGCTATTCGTTCCACGACGACTTCGTGGAGACAATGCTGCGCAACTACACATATCTCAACTCAGGTCTTGCGATTATGTACAACGGTCGGCGCATCCTCTCGCGCAACGGCTTGGCAGATCTGCTCACCGACACGATGACTACCGACCCGCTCTACCCCATAATACACGTGAAGGGTGAGGACATCGAGATAGCCTTCACGCATACCAACCAGTATGGCGAGGAGTATCACTCGTTCGTGAACGGACAGCACACCACGCAAGGCGGCACCCATCAGAGCGCTTTCAAGGAGCATATCGCAAGAACCATCAAGGAGTTCTTCGGCAAGAACTACGAGTTCACCGACATACGCAACGGACTCGTGGCTGCCGTGGCGCTGAACGTAGAAGAACCTATGTTCGAGAGCCAGACAAAGATTAAGCTCGGTTCGCTTCAGATGGCGCCGGGCGGAGAAAGCATCAACAAGTACGTGGGCGACTTCGTGAAGCTCGAGGTAGACAACTACCTGCACATACACGCCGACGTTGCGGAGGTGATGCAGCAGAAGATAACCGAGAGCGAGCGTGAGCGCAAAGCGATGGCTGGCGTTACAAAGCTGGCTCGCGAACGCGCCAAGAAGGCAAACCTCCACAACCGCAAGCTGCGCGACTGCCGCATCCATTACTCCGACGCTAAGAACGACCGCAAGGAAGAGTCTTCTATCTTCATCACCGAGGGCGACTCAGCCAGCGGATCTATCACAAAGAGTCGCGATGTGAACACCCAGGCGGTGTTCTCGCTGCGCGGAAAGCCGCTCAACTCGTACGGCTTGACAAAAAAGGTGGTGTACGAGAACGAAGAGTTCAACCTTCTGCAGGCTGCGCTCGACATTGAGGACGGACTCGACACGCTCAGATATAATAAGGTGATAGTGGCAACCGATGCCGATGTGGACGGTATGCACATACGTCTGCTCATCATCACGTTCTTCCTGCAATTCTTCCCCGATCTTATCAAGAAGGGACACGTCTATGTGCTGCAGACTCCGCTGTTCCGCGTGCGCAACCGCCGCACCAAGATTAAGAACAAGAAGGTTGTGGCAGACGCCGACGCGCGTCTTACGGGCAAGGAGAAGAAGAGCGACTTCATAACCCGCTACTGCTACAGCGAGGACGAGCGCCAGCAGGCGATACGCGACCTCGGTCCCGACCCTGAGATAACACGATTCAAAGGTCTGGGCGAGATCTCGCCAGAAGAATTTGCCCATTTCATCGGTCCTGAGATGCGACTTGAGCAGGTTACGCTGCACAAGACCGACCAGGTGCAGAAGCTCCTCGAATACTACATGGGCAAGAACACCATGGAGCGACAGAACTTCATCATCGACAACCTTGTTGTGGAGGAAGATCTGCCAGAGGAAGACATGGAATAACAAAACAATCAGATTATGAAACGTACCAATAATCACAAACATAACGCATCGCACTCATTCTCGTTAAAGACGGGAGTGGGTGCGTTGGTTTTTCTTTTGCTGTGCGTAGCTACGTTCGCACAGCGCGTCAATCCGCTCAAGAAGCTCCAGATAGCAGAGCTCGCCATCAGCAATCTCTATGTCGACTCGGTAGACGACCAGAAGCTCGTAGAGGACGGCATACGCGGCATGCTTGAGAAGCTCGACCCCCACTCGTCGTACACTACGGCGAAGGAGACAAAGTCGCTCAACGAGCCTCTGCAGGGCTCGTTCGACGGCATCGGCGTGCAGTTCAACATGATTTCCGACACGCTGCTCATCATCCAGCCTGTACGCAAAGGCCCGTCAGAGAAAGTAGGCATCATTGCCGGCGACCGTATCATCACCGTCAACGACACAATCATATCGGGTGTGAAGATGGAGCGTTCGGAGATAATGCGCCGCCTGCGCGGTCCGCGCTCGTCGAAGGTGAAGCTCGGCGTGAAGCGTCGCGGCGTGCCCGACCTGCTCACGTTCACCGTGACGCGTGCCAAGATACCCGTGCACACGCTCGACGCCTACTATATGATACGTCCGCACGTGGGCTACGTTCGCATCGGTTCGTTCGGTGCAACCACATACGGCGAGTTCATGACCGCAGTCGACTCGCTGCAGAAAGCCGGCATGCGCGACCTTATCCTCGACCTTCAGGACAACGGCGGCGGCTACTTGCAGTCGGCTGTGCGCATCGTTGAAGAGTTCTTACAGAAGGGCGACCTCGTAGTGTATACCGAGGGACGCGCCCAGAAGCGCCAGGAGTACAACGCAGGTGGCGGCGGACGCCTTGAGAAGGGCAAGGTATGCGTGCTCATCAACGAGTATTCGGCGTCGGCAGCCGAGATCGTCACCGGCGCCATCCAGGACCAGGACCGCGGAACCGTGATAGGCCGTCGCTCGTTTGGCAAGGGTTTGGTGCAGCGTCCTATCGAGTTCGACGACGGTTCGATGATACGTCTCACCGTAGCCCACTACTATACGCCCTCGGGCCGCTGCATACAGAAGCCATACGAGAAGGGCGAGAAGGAAGACTACGCGCAGGATATAGAGAAGCGCTTCAAGCACGGCGAACTCTACTCTGCCGACTCGATACACTTCAACGACTCGCTGCGCTGCTACACTCTGCGCAAGCACCGCACGGTGTATGGCGGCGGAGGCATTATGCCCGACGTGTTCGTGCCGCTCGACACCACACAATACACAGCGTTCCACCGCCAGCTCGTAGCCCGCTCGCTCGTTATCAACACAACGCTGCGATACGTTGAGGACCACCGCGACGAGTTGAAGACAAAGTACGCGAAGTTCGACGACTACATGAAGCGTTTCGAGGTGCCGCAGGCGATGGTCGACACGCTCTTCGCCGAAGCCGAGCGCCAGAAGGTGAAGCCTCGCGACGACGCCGAGCGCCAGCGTACGCTCCCCATGCTGCGTCTGCAACTGAAGGCGCTCATAGCCCGCGACATCTGGGATATGAACGAATACTTCCGCCTGATGAACGAGCAGAACCACATCGTGAGCAAAGCGGTAGAAGTGATTACGGGCAAGTAAAGACTGGTTGGCTTAAAAGCTACTAAAAGTCGTCTTTATTTCTTTCGAAGTGTTGACAGACATTAAATATTAAGGCAAATGGAAAACTTTTGTGATAAAAAAGTTTTCGCATTTGCCTTTTTTGTATATCTTTGCGCCTAACGACAAGGCTTTTAACGGCTTTGCAACCAAACTGTAATAGTAGTAGTCATTGAAACTGCAACATCAGTTGTAATGAAACAGTAACAACATATATAATAATTAGGAGATGAAAAAATTAATGTTCAAGAGCAGCATTGTGACAATGCTTTGCGTTTTATGTAGTCTTTCGGCCAGTGCGGAAGGAAAGTTCGTATTGTTCAAGTACGGCAATTTCGACACATGGGTGACACGCCAGATTCACGAGTCGGCTGTTATCGGCGGCAATACAAAGACACTCTACGAGATTGGACCAAACAGAGCCCTTAAAGGCAACAACCCATACGTGAACCTCGGCGGATCGCCTTGGGGCACGAGCAACGTGATGGCTAAGGTTTCGGGCATCACGAAGACCAACAATTCGGTGTATCGCGACAACCGCGGATCGGGACATTGCGTCAAAATGACTACCCACATCGAGACCTGCAAGGTGCTTGGTCTTATTAATATTAAGGTGCTCGCCGCCGGCAGCATCTTCCTCGGCGACATGAAGGAGCCTATCACCGGCACCAAGGAAGGCCCGAAGGCGCTTAACTTCGGCATTCCGTTCACTCATCGTCCCAAGGCTCTGCGCTTCGACTACCGTGTGCATGTGCCGGGCAACGCCAACCGCATCCGTCAGACCGGTTTCTCTAAGGTGACTACCGTGCATGGCAAAGACTACTGCGTGGCTCTTCTGCTTCTGCAGCGTCGCCACGAGGATGCGCATGGCAACATCACCGCGCAGCGCGTGGGCACCGTAGTGGTAAAGTACGGCAAGTCGACCAACGGATGGGTTGAGGACGCTACCTACGAGATTCACTACGGCAACATCACCGGCAAGTCGTTCTACGACGCTTCGATGATGGGTCTGCGTTCTACCGACTACGCTCGCAACTCTAAGGGCAAGAGCGTGCTGGTGAAGGAGACCGGCTGGGCTGATGCCGACGCCACACCGACGCACATCGTGCTGCAGTTCTCGTCGAGCCACGGCGGTGCTTACGTAGGCACCGTGGGCAACACCTTCTGGGTAGACAACGTAGGACTGGTGTATTAAGGTGTTGTGATGTTGAGATGGTGAGGTGTTGAGGTGTTGAGATATCCTTGTCAACTCTATTATTAATTTAAAAACATGAGGTTATGCGCCCCTTAAAAGCGATTCTTTTCTTACTCTTTACGATAGCTCTGCAGCCCGCTCGGGCTACAGAGCCGTTCTGTTTTGACACTACCGCAGTAGTTGTGGCGTCTGCCGCAGACGTGCCTTGGGCTGCCGACACCGCCGTGGTGGCGAAGCCGAAGAAGAAGAGTCTCTTCAACCGCTTCCTTGCCTACTTCAACGACGCCAATAAGGAGAAGAAGAACAAGCGTTTCGACTTCAGCGTGATAGGCGGACCCCACTTCAGCTCCGACACCAAGCTCGGCATCGGACTCGTGGCTGCCGGTCTATACCGTTCAGACCCTGCCGACTCGCTTTCGGCTCCGAGCAACGTGTCGCTCTTCGGCGACGTCTCTACCGTGGGTTTCTACATGCTCGGCGTGCGCGGCACACATAAGTTCCCGCGCGACACCCACCGCCTCAACTACACGGTCTATTTCTACTCCTTCCCGTGCTACATCTGGGGATGGGGCTACGACATGGGCAATGCGGACGCCAACAAGAGCAAGATGAAGCGCTGGCAGGCGCAGTTCAAAGCCGACTGGCTGATACGCACCGCCGACAACCTCTTCATCGGTCCGACCGTCGACTTCGACTATGTGCGCGGCACGAAGTTCGACCGCGAGGAACTGCTTGGCGGCGAACGCCCCGAGACGCTCAACTTCGGTGCGGGCGTGACTGCCATCTACGACACGCGCGACAACCTCACGGCGCCGAAGCGAGGCATGTACATCCAGTTCATGCAGCTGATGCGCCCGAAGTTCATCGGCAACAAGTACAACTCCTATACCACCGACTTCCGCATCGACGGCTACACGCATCTGTGGCGCGGCGCTACGCTCGCTGCCGACTTCCGCACGCAGCTCAACTTCGGCGATGTGGAGTGGTCGATGCTCGCGCAGCTCGGCGACAGCTATTCGATGCGTGGCTACTACCAGGGCCGCTACCGCGACAACCATAAGATGGAGGCGCAGGTGGAGCTGCGACAGCATGTGTGGAAGCGCAACGGCGTGGTGGCGTGGGTAGGCGCCGGCACCATCTTCCCGAAGTTCAGCAAGATAGAGTGGAAGCACATACTGCCGAACATGGGTGTGGGCTACCGCTGGGAGTTCAAGAAAAATGTCAACGTGCGACTCGACTACGGCTTCGGTAAGTCGGGACAGCACAGCTTTATATTCAATATCAACGAAGCGTTTTAATTATGAAAAAGATATTAGGTTTTTTGACCTCTCCCCGTTTCCTTTTCTTCTACATCGTGCTCTCGCTCGCTGTCCCCAACGTGGCGCTCTGCTTCACCGAGCACATGCCCGTGTTGGCTTGCGTAGCCAACGTCGTGCTGCCCGTATCGCTCTACGCGCTGCTCATGACGCTCTCCAAGAAGACGGGACGCCAGGTGTGGTTTCTCTTCCTCATCGTCTTCTTCGCAGCCTTCCAGATAGTGCTGCTCTACCTCTTCGGTCGCGGCGTGATAGCCGTCGACATGTTCCTCAACCTCGTCACCACCAACCCCGGCGAGGCGATGGAGCTGCTCAACAACCTCGTGCCCGCCGTGGCTACCGTGTTCATCCTCTACCTGCCGCTGCTCGTGCTCGCCGCAATGTCGTGGGCACGCCATCGCACCGAGGACGTAGCGTTCCTCAAGCGTGTGCGCCGCTACTCATGGTGCGGAATGGCTGCGGGCGCCGTACTTATAGCGCTGTGCTACGCGGCTTATCCTAAGGACAGCGACTTCGACTATCGTGCCGAGGATCATGTCTATCCCGCCAACATCTTCTACAACCTCTACCTCGCCTGCCGCGAGAGCGGACGCGTAGCCGACTACCGCAAGGATGTAGCCTCCTTCCGCTTCAACGCCCGTTCGGCTCACGACGCCGACTCTGCCGAGGTGTACGTGCTCGTCATTGGCGAGACAGCGCGCGCCGACAACTTCCAGCTCTACGGCTATGGGCGCGAGACCAATCCGCTGCTCTCAAAGACTGACGGACTCAGCGTGTTCCGCCATGTGCTCTCGCAGTCGAACACCACGCACAAGAGTGTGCCGATGCTGCTCGCAGCGGCTTCTGCCGAGAACCACGCGCGTCTGTACCGCGAAAAAAGCCTCATCACGGCGTTCCGCGAAGCAGGCTTCCACACCTCTTTCATCTCCAACCAGCAGCCCAACCACTCGTTCATCGACTTCTTCGGTGACGAGGCAGACGACTTCGTGTTCATCCGCTCGGCTGTTAGCGTCATCACTGGCGACGTGACGGCGCAGACCAGCGACGAGCGTCTGCTGCCTTACGTGAAGAACATCCTCGCCAAGAAACGCAAGAAGGAACTGATAGTGCTGCATACGTACGGCTCGCACTTCAACTACCGCGACCGCTATCCGCAGAGTCGTGCCAAGTTCCTGCCCGACACGCCGACGGAGGCTGAGCCGAAGAATCGTGCGCAGCTCGTCAACGCCTACGACAACACCATCTGCCAGACCGACTTCGTGCTGCACAGCATCATCACGATGCTCGGCAAGAGTGGGGCGCAGGCGGCAATGCTCTACACGTCCGACCACGGCGAGAACATCTTCGACGACTATCGCAAGCGCTTCCTGCACGCTTCGCCCACGCCGGCGTCGCACGGCATACATGTGCCGCTCCTCGTCTGGACCTCGGCGTCCTACCGTGCGGAGTATCCTGCTGTTATCGCTGCGCTCAACGCCAACCGCGCGAAGGGTGTGCAGTCGAGTGCGTCTGTCTTCCCGACGATGCTCTCCATCGCAGGCATCAGTGCGCCGTGCGTCGCCGACGTGATGCCGCTCTCGCTCGCCAATCCTACCTACCGCTGCGGCGCCCGCCGCTACCTCAACGACCACAACCGCTCCGTAACGCTGAAGCAAGCAGGCTTCTCCGACATCGACTTCGAGCAGCTGAAGAAGTGGGGCGTAGGGTTGTAGGATGCCTTCAAGGGGGTGCACTTGTCTCAAGTGCACTAACCAAGCAAGCAGTGCACCGACCGAGCAAGCAGTACACTTTTTACTACGTTGGTGCACTTGAGACAAGTGCACCCCCTTGTGGGTACGGCAGGGATGCCATACCCTCCTACATTAGCATCCGTTTAATCCGAAAAATTCTCAAAAAAAACTTTTTTGTAATCCGCTTAACCCCATGCAAATATTGTACAAGTGAGTGCAGCGAAAAAGTTCATTCTAGAGAAATGAGAGGCGCGTTTTTAGGTTTAAAAAGGCGAAAGTAGGATGAAAGGCAATAAAAATTGAGACTTTTTAGTGTAAAACGATAGCTTTTACAAACTTTTCGTGAGACTTTACACTGTAACTCTTGAGACTTTACCCAGTAAAACCTATGCTTTTACCATGTAAAGTCTCACGATAAGTTGGGTTTTGCCGAAGCAAAAACTGCACACTTTTGGTGAAAACACTGCAATGTATTGAAAAACAACCGTTTATCGTTGCACGCTCAAAACTCGCGAAAAACCGACAACGGATTTTGTTTTTGATTTTTCGCGAGATATGAAGGGTCAAAACGTGCAAATATCGTTTGCGCAAAAAGTGTGCCAAAAGTATGAGGCTATACATAGCGTCACATCGGTGTACAATACCGAAACACCCTCATTTTTGCATTGTATAGAATATAAATATTTTTCCCAGGCAAGATTTTACATAGCTCTTCATTTAAGGGAATGTGAGTACTCGAAAAAACAATCGTGCCAAGGCTGTAGATGTACGCATACTCATGCCGTGGCGCATAAGTTAAACGACCATTCTTCGCTCCAGACTATCTACAAGGAGAAACCGCTGAACTTCAATCTCGATATAGGTGTAAGATACACTATAGGTAAGTAACAATTAAGAAATATAAAATCATAAAGAATATGAATACAATAAAAACATTGGCATTAGCGACCATCATCATTGGTATGGCATCATGCGCCAGCACCCAAAAATCTCAATTGGTAGGTGCATTCGGCAAGAGTACAAAACTTACGACAGAAGAAGATTCTCTCTTCAAGGCTGTTGTCCTGTCGCACAGCAACTTGCAGCTGAAACCCCTCAAGGTTTCTCGCCAAGTTGTGGCTGGAACAAACTATCGTTATGAATGCGTGGATAACAACAAAAAGAAAGTTGAGGTTGTCGTCCATGAACCACTTCCAGGACAGGGCGATGCCCGCATATTGAGCATTGGCGGAAAGGAATATACGGAATAGACGACTACCCCAATTCGGGATAAAATAGCGATTAGTTGCATGTGAAGACAGATACGTGAATTCTCTTCCTATGCCATCAGACATGAGCTATATATAAAGAATCGAAAGAGATTTTCTGCATCAAAATGTTTGCAAAACTCGTCTATAATACAAAGTAATTCTGTAACTTTGTTATAAAAATGAAATCGAACATGTAAAACACAACACACAATGAAAAGAGCACTAATCATAACCGCAATGTGCTTGGCAGTTATCGCTGCAAAAGCACAGAACGCGACAGGCCGTATAGTCAACGAGAGCTTAAAGCCGATAGCTTACGTGAACGTAGTATTACTTTCGGCTGATTCCACATACATCAATGGCGTGACGACGGCTGACGACGGCACGTTCTCTATCTCGTACGACCAAGACAGCTGCTTGCTGAAGGTGTCGTGCGTAGGATACGAGACAAGGTTTCTTGCCGTAAAGGAAGAACGAATGGGTGACATCGTGATCTGTCACGACAGCCACATTCTTAAGGAAGTGGTGGTAGAAGCGGCACGCCCAGCCATGAAGATGACGCCGGGCGGAATGAGTTTCGACGTTCAGAAATCGTTGCTTTCGCAGGCAGGAACAGCACTCGACGTGCTTTCAGAGCTGCCGCGTGTGAATGTAACCTCGTCGGGAGCTGTCTATGTTTTCGGAAAAGGCAGTCCGCTGATATATATAAACGGAAGACCGTTGAAGAGCGACACCGAACTACGCCAGCTCACCTCAAAGGATATCAAGTCGGTGGAAGTGATCACGGCTCCCGGCGCACGCTATAGCGCAGGAGTAGGCTCGGTTATCAACATCACCACCATCAAGCGTCTTGAAGACTTTATGAGTTTCTTTGTACCCGTTCGCGGCAGCTACTTCAAGGAGTTTGCCGAATCGGGAGGCGTGTCTGCCACTTATCGCAAGAAAGGCTTAGAACTGAACCTTTATCCTTATTACAACAACGATTTTTCTGCTGAGAAAACCGACTTCACGAGTGTGCTGAATATGACTGACTACAAGCAAAAGACCGTTCAGCACGGCGAGTTCTCATGTCGCACCCACTCTTTCCTGCCGTCGGCAAGTCTAAGCTACGACTTCAGCAAAGACCATTCCGTCGGCATGTCTGTCAGTCTGAACAAGACATTGAAGTATGACGCGTCGATGAATTCCAACTATAACGTATTCAGAAACGATGTTCTGCAAGGCGAAGTCAGCCAAAAGACCGCATACGACTACGATAGCAACAACCAAAACGCCGACATATATTATGTAGGACAGATAGGCAAATGGCATCTTGACCTCGACGGTACGTACTTTCATTCGAAGGTGGAGCAAGGACAGCACATCGCAGAGGAAAGCTCTACTCTTGAGGAACGCACCGTCAACACATCGTCGAGCCAAAGCAGCAGGATGTGGGCGTGGAAGGCTGCGGCTACGAGAGAACTCTGGAAGGGAGAACTGTCGTTCGGAGCAGAGCAGAGCCGCTCGCATGTGAATGCCGAAAGCCACAACCCCGAGGGCTACATCGACGATTCGGAGAACAAGATGAAGGGGAACAACATTGCCGGATTTCTGACCTACGGACTCAATCTCGGCAACTGGATGGCTGGTGCCGGTATCAGATACGAGCACGTGAAGTCGGACTTCTATTCATTTGGCGTGCGCGACAAGGAAGTCAGCCGCGAGTACAACGACTTCTTCCCGAACGCTTATGTAGGATGGAACAAGGGCGACTGGGCGATACAGATGGCGTACAGCAAGAAGACGAAACGACCTTCTTACAGTCAGTTGCGCAGCTATCAGCAGTACGACAACCGCTTCACCTACGAGAGTGGCAGCCCCGACCTGCAGCCGGCTATCAACCATGAGGTGGAGTTTATGGCGATGTGGAAGTGGATAAACCTCAGTCTGGACTATACCTATACGAGCGACTACATGATCTGGATGTACGATATCTACAAGCAGCAGGCGGCTTCCTACTCTTACTGGCGCAACATCGACCACAAGCAGAACCTCGGAGTGTCGCTCGTCATGCAGCCGAAGTTCGGCTTCTATCAGCCGCAACTGATATTAGCCTACGACCAGCAGTTCTTTGACGCCCGCAGATACGACTATCTGTCAGCGTTGCGCAAACCGCAGTTCCTGGCGAGTCTGATGAACCGGTTTGTCATCAACAAAACCTTGTGGTTCTCTCTGCAAGGCGCTGCGGTATCTGCTTACGACAGCGGATCACAGGAGCACAAGTCGTACACATCGGTGAATATGCGTGCGTTCAAGAGCTTCCTCAACGGAACGCTCACCTGCAACCTCTATGTGAACGATATCTTCAACGGTCAGCGCGACCGCTGGAGCATTCGCACGCTGAGGGTTGAGGGCAACAAGAACAGCACCTCCTATACACGCGGCGTAGAACTGCAATTGAACTATTTCTTCAACAGCAAACGCTCAAGGTATAAGGGACAGGGCGCAGGCAAGGACGAGCAGAAGAGATTATAAAGATTAATATATGTTTCATCGTTTTAATTATTTTTGCTCGTGCAATGTCACCTTTTGCCCGTGCCGCTTGTTATATAAATGAACTGGTTCAGCAAGAAGCAACAAACAAGCCGCTTTAGAAAGAAGCAGCAAACGCACCGCTTCTGCACATAGTGACATAAAAAATAACAAGTATAACAATTAAAAACGACAAAAGATTATGTTTTGGTTAGTACAACTTTTAGTTCCGATAGGAGTGGCAGTAGTGCTCCCTATCGCCATTGTAGCAATCGTGTTCAGGAGTGCTTTGGCATCCGAGCGCAACCGGAAGGAGATAGTGCTCGCCGCATTGGAGAAGAACCCCAACCTCGACGTAGAAGACCTCGTGAAGCGCATGAAGAAGTCGAATAAGCTCATCAAGGAGAAGCTGCTCGCCAGACTCGAGCGCGGCTGCCTCTGCTGTCTTATGGGCGTAGCCTTCATGGTGCTCTATTTCTTCCTCGGCGTGCAGGGCGAAGATTTAATCGTTGTCGTAGGCGCAGCACTGATAGCCATCGGCATCGCCTTCCTCGTGAGCTACTTTGTAGGCCGCCGTATGCTCGCGAAGGAGATGGAGGCAGAGCAGCAGAACATGAAGCAAGAATAACAACGTATGACGAGAGAACAATTCATAACGCTTGTGAAGAGCGAGCAGGAGGCATTGCGAGGCTTTCTGTTCGCCCTCTGCTGCGGCAGGCGCGACGACGCTGACGACATAGCGCAGGAGACGCTGGTGAAGGCTTACCTCTCGTCGGCTGGCTATAGGGACGAGGGTAAGTTCCGCGCGTGGCTGTTAAAGATAGCGCGCAACACCTTCCTCAACCACAAGGCAAGCATGCGCACGCTCGACGACATCAGCGCAGCGCGCTCCGTGGCGTCAGTCGCCACAGCCGACTCCGCCTTCCGCCATCAGGAGCTGTACATGGCGCTCGCCACGCTCTCGCCCAAAGAGCGCTCGGCAGTGGTGATGTTCTACATGAGCGGCTACTCGGTGAAGGAGATAGCCGACATCACCGACTGCACCGTAGACGCCGTGAAGAAGCTGCTCTCGCGCGGCAGAGACAACCTTAAAACAATATTGAACGTATGAAGAAAGATAAAGCACTTGAGGAACTCTTCCTCGCAGCCCGACCCACCTTCGACGACGGCGACGCATTCATCGCCAGACTCGAGAAGCGCCTCGACGCCGTGGAGTATCTGAAGCAGCACGAAGAAGCCTGCATCAGACGCTACCGCTACGCCATGCTCGCTGCCTTCGTGCTGGGCATCGTGTTGGGCGGAGGCGCTATAGCCCTGATGCTCGCCATGCCAGCCGAACAGCCACTCTTCTCGTTCGGCGTGGAGAACGCCCTGCTCGTAGCACTCGGACAGTATTCGCGATATGCAGCGCTCGTGCTCGTCTCGGGCCTTGTATGCCTTGCGGTAGTGAGCATAGTGAACATCGTGGTAGATTTGTTGAACCTGCGCGACCAAACACGGGCTTATTGTGTTAAATAAACCTTTTATGCTTGTCTACTTGCGCATTTATGTCTAATTTTGCAAAATATATCTACTTGTAACAATCAAAGACATAACAACTTACATCAAATACTATATTATGAACAGAAGAAACAGACGTTCTGTTGCCTCAGCGATAGCTGCCGTAGCACTGGCTATGGCGGCTTTTCCGGTATCGGCACAGACAAAAGCACATGCCGCGAAGGCTGGTGCCAACTTCCTCAGTCCGCTGAAGGCTGCAGCGCGTGCAGCCAGCCGCGACCTCTGGGGCTACATGAACAACGCCAGCGCGTACCCTACAGCCAGCAACCAGCTCGGCTACATGGCGTTCGACGCAGCAACGGCGGGCAACTTCCGCGACCTCAAGACAGAGGACTCGCGCACTATGTCGCCTAACGGCGGATCTTCCTATTACGACGGCAAGTACCACGCCGTACACTTCTCGATGTCGCAGGAGACGGGCAAGCTCGTCGTGATGTACTATCAGTTTAACACCGAAGACAGTTGGCACTCTGAGTTCGCACCCGAACTCGTTAGCGACCCATCGCTCATCGCTACAGCCACAGCCACCAGTCAGCTCACCGGCAAGGCATACGGCCAGTTCTATACCAGCGATATGTCGTCGTTCGAGTTCGGCATCATCGACTACAACGAGATGGACCGCACAACGATAGGTCTGTCAAAGCACAAGTTCGTGGCGATGGGCGTAAGCTCTGAGGAGCGCGTCTACGGCATCGCTACCGACGGCATTCTCTACGAGCTCAACACCATCACCGGCGAAGAAACCGAGGTAGGACCTACCGGCGTATACGTGGCTCCGTCGTCGGAGAAGAGCTGGACACAGAGTGGTGCCATCGACCAGGACGACGACACCTTCTACTGGGCTGCATACGACGCAGAGCGCAAGGGCGCACTCTACTCGGTAGACCTCAAGACCGGTAAGGCAACACTCATCGCCGACTTCCCGCACAACGAGCAGATACTCGGTATGGCTATACCCGAGGCAACACCCGACGCGGCTGCTCCTGCAACACCTACTGGCTTCTCGGTGAAGTTCGACGGTCCGTCAACAAAGGGATGGGTGTCGCTCTCAGCACCGTCGAAGACATACGGCGGACAGACACTCAGCGGCGACGTGAACTACTCGGTACGCTCAGGAAAGACAGAGGTGCTCACCGGCACAATGCCTGCCAACTCGTCTACAACAAAGGAGATAACCGCACCAGAAGGTCTTAACAATTTCACCGTTACATTCTCTAACGCCGCAGGCAAGAGCAAGGCTGCCAAGACATCGGCATACGTAGGCTACGACGAGCCTAACCAGGTGTCGTTCGCACGTCTGAAGATAGACGACGCAGGTAAGGCAACCGTCACATGGGGCAAGCCTTCGGGCTCAGTACACAACGGCTACCTCGGCGAGCTGCGCTACGACATCGTGCGCTATCCCGACGCAAAGACCGTAGGCACAAACATCAGCGATCTGTCGTTCTCGGAGACTATCAAGGACAAGCACCTGCGCAACTACTACTACGGCATTATCCCCGTCAACGGCACAAAGCGTGGCGCAGAGCGTCGCACCGGCGCCGTCTCTTACGGCGACAACATCGTGCCGCCTTACTACGAGGACTTCTCTACAGAGGCTGCGTTTGACCTCTTCAAGATTGTCGACTCTAACAACGACGGCAAGACATGGGCTTGGCACGAGGTAAAGCAGAGCGCTTACTACGCAACTTCTGATAGCAAGAGCGCCAACGACTGGCTCATCACTCCGACCATACAGCTCGAGGCTAACCACTCTTATAAGGTGGCGTTCACAGCACGCGCTTCAAGCGCTTACTTCCCAGAGAAGATAGAGGCTAAGTGGGGCACGAAACAGGACGTAGCAAGCCTCACCAACACCTTCCTCGCAGCTACAAAGCTGCCGGCTACAAGCACTACATACGACAGCGAGATTCGCACCTCTTCCGCTCAGCAGTTCTTCCTTGGCATACACGCCATCAGCGACAAGGCGATGGATTATATCTACGTAGAGGACTTCTCTATCGTCGACAACGGACACCTCAACGGACCGGCTGCCGTGGAGAACCTGACCTTCACACCCGACCCGACAACAGCGCTGAAGGCTACTCTCAGCTTCACACTGCCTACAAAGACTGTTGCAGGCAAGGCGCTTACAGACGTCACAAAGGTGATCGTGACACGCGACGGCGTAACCGTTAAGGAGTTCGGAGCAAGCAAGGCAGGAGCTACTCTCTCTTGCGACGACAACTCGCCGGTGGCTGGCTTCAACAACTACACCATCACAGCCTACACCGCAGCAGGCGCAGGCACACCGACCGTATTCGCCGGATACGTAGGTCTCGACAAGCCGGCTCCGCTCACAAACGTGAACGCTACCGACGTGAAGATCGGCGTGAAGCTCACTTGGGACAAGGCTTCTAATCGTGGCACAAACGGTGGCGCTGTCATCACCGACGACGTAACATACAACGCTTACCGCGTGCGCATCTCTGACGGCGTAACAAGCCAGCAGCTCATTGGTTCGGCTACAGAGAACTCGTTCACCGAGAAGTTCAACACTACTGAGGGCGAGCAGACTGTGCGTCTCTACTCTGTAGGCGCAAAGAACAGCAAGGGCGAGAGCGAACACGTAATGTCTTCGCCAATCGTCACCGGCAAGGCTTACACGCTGCCCTACACCTCTCACTTCGCTGAGGGCGAGGCTAACAGCTTGTGGTGGTCGCTCGGTCTCGACGAGGAAGGCGGCATCGGTTTCCTTCTCAACACACAGACCTCAAGCGACGGCGACAGCCACTGCCGCGTGTTCACATCGTTCAGCAAGGGCGGCACTGCCGACCTCAGCTCTGGTAAGATAGCTCTCGCTGGTGCCAACAACCCGGCTGTGTTCTTCAGCTACAATGGCACAACCGGCAAGAACTGCGTTCTCAAGGTGTACGCTCAGACTCCTGACGGCACACGCAAGCTCATCGGCACCGTCGACTACTCTAAGCTCAGCGGAAAGGCTGAAGACTGGCGCCGCACATCGTTCAAGATTCCGGCTGAGATGGCTAAGGCAGACTACGTGATGCTTACCTTCGTAGGCGAGGCTGACACATACGGCGTTGTTCGCATCGACGATATCTGTGTTCGCAGCATCTACGACAACGACCTCGCTGTGAGCATCTCGGCTCCTGCCAAGATGAAGAGAGGTGTGTCGGGCAAGGCTACGGTAACGGTAACGAACAACGGCGAGAAGGATGCTTCAAACTATCGCGTGATGCTCACCGCTGACGGCACTCTGGCGTTCGACCAGACCGTGACAGAGGTGCTCAAGCCGCTCCAGACAAAGTCGTTCACCGTAGACGTGAAGAGCAACGTTACAAGCCAGTCGTCTAAGTTGCGCCTCGTGGCTGACGTAGAGTATGCTGCTGACCAGTATAAGGCTGACAATACGGCTAATTGCATGGTGGACCTCGCTGAGTCGGGCGTTCCTTCGCCTAAGAACTTCTCGGCTACAAACGACCAGGCTGCAAGCAAGCTCACCATGAACTGGAGCGTTCCGACTCCGGCAAGCATCCAGAATCGCGAGACATTCGAGAACTACGACAACTGGACTATCAACCAGTTCGGCGACTGGACTACTTACTCTTCTATCAAGAGTGGTGAGACCGGCGGTCTGTGGGGTTCGCAGGGTATGCCTTTCCCGCATGAGAACGAGCTGTACAACTATATCGTGTTCAACCCGGATGCTATCCAGGAAGGTATCACTTCGCAGAACTTCACTCTCAAGCCTCACGGCGGCGAGAAGTGTCTGATGACTATGTTCGCTCGCGAGATCGTCAACAAGAAGTTCGTTTACTACGACGCTGACAACTGGCTCATCTCGCCGATGCTCTCTGGCGAGGCGCAGACCGTGCTCTTCTGGGCTAACAACGGTCAGCCCGACCCGTCGAACATCCGCTATCCGCAGACCATCGAGGTTTACTACTCTGACAAGACCAACGACCATGCCGACTTCAAGAAGCTCGTAACCTTCACACACAGCGGCGGCAAGTGGGACTCTTACACAGTAGACCTGCCTGAGGGCGCAAGCTACTTCGCTATCCGTTGCGCTACAAACGCCGACGATGCTTACATGCTGCTGCTCGACGACATCGTCTACAAGGCTGGCTTCGGCAAGCTCGAGGGCTTCCGCGTATATCGCAACGACAAGATGATTGAGCAGCTTCCGGCTACCGCTACATCTTACACCGTCAACTACGACCCGCAGGCAGAGCCTACACGCTACAGCGTATCGGCTGTGTACACTGGTGGCGAGTCGGTAAGCGTTTCTTCTGACGACTGCCAGACCGCTATCAACGGCGTTACAATCGATGCTCAGCATCCGGTTGATGTCTACACCGTAGACGGCAAGCTCGTGATGAAGAACGCTACATCGCTCCGCCCGCTGAAGCGCGGCGTATACGTTGTGAACGGCGTTAAGATCGTGAAGTAAACTTTAGGGGGTGCACTTGTCTCAAGTGCACCAACAACGCAAGAAGGGCACCCCCTTGGTGTTATCGGACATCCCTAATACAAAGAAAGCAAGATCGGAAGAGCGTCGTGTAGGGAAAGAGTGTAGATCTCGGTGG
>OCIB01000021.1_pt1 | contig 20559 bp, 20 predicted proteins | sample 1538751 | NCBI WGS metagenome assembly OCIB01 (sample SAMN04571723, study PRJEB22368) | human gut metagenome | biome: human gut; material: stool | host: Homo sapiens | place: Luxembourg | collected 2012-12-06
TAGAACCAACTCCCTTTTTATGAGCAAAAAACTGAAGGTTCATATTCAACATGTCTTACACCTCCTTGAAGTCTAGAATGATGTACTCATTCCCATAGTCTCTTTGTATTCCTTTTAGTCCCAGAATCATGGAATCCATAAGCAGTGCAACATCACCTGTCGCCGGCTTGTCAAGTCTGTAGTCAATCATACCTGTCTCTTCGTCTGTATCAAGACTGTACTCAGCATGACACAGCTCTTCAGCAGAATTGATGAAGTTAATCACCAGCGCTGAAACCCCGGCACAGATTATATCATAACCGGAATCTGCAAAACCTGCATGTCCCTTTGACTTAAAGCCTATCTTATGTCCTTTTGAATTCTGATAAACGGTTATAGCTATCATTATCCGTTAATTTTTTCAATCTTAACCTGTGTGAAAGCCTGTCTGTGTCCGTTCTTTTTGTGATATCCGGTTTTTCTCTTGTACTTGTAAACGATAACCTTTTTAGCTCTGCCTTCTTTAACTACAGAAGCCTCAACTGTTGCACCTGCAACTGTTGGATCTCCAACCTTGAGATCATCTCCGCCTACAACTAAAACCTGATCAAAAGTAACCTTCTCACCAGCTTCAACGCCAAGCTTTTCAATGGTAATGATATCGCCTTCAGATACTTTGTACTGCTTACCACCTGTTGCTATAATTGCGTACATATGGCACCTCCTATTTATCATTACTCGCCAGTTACGGTGTTGCGAAAGTCGCAAACTTATACCTCACTGTGCGGCATACTCCAGTATATTAGCATAGAGCTATCTATTCGTCAAGTGTTTTTTCTAAAATTTGTTTAAGAGATTTGTGGACTTTTTTTCTGGTCAGCTCCACCAGTCCAAGCTTCGTGATATCCACAAAGGTACAGACTGTATTATCGTCCTTTATATACCGTTTGAGCGCTTCAATAAGCGTATCCTTTGACGCCTCAGACTTCATATTGATAAAATCAATTATTATCATGCCGGAGATATTTCTGAGCCTAAGCTGCCTGGCTATCTCCTTTGCGGCCTCCATATTGGTCTTTAATATGCTATTGCTCCCCGACGATATATTCTTTGCACTGTTTACATCTATAAAGGTAAGTGTCTCAAGCTGTTCTATTATGATGTTGCCACCACAGTTCAGCCATACCCTGCGCGAGGTCAGATTATCAATCAGCCCTCTTATGCCATAGAGTGTTGACAGACTGATAGCTGAATCGTCATATCTCATTATCTTTTCAGGAGCATGGTCATATATGCCGTACTCTGTAAGAAGACTGTCATATATGTCATCGCAGTCAGTCTTTATCCACTCCACCGTGGCAAAATCAATTGTCTTCATTAAAAGCAGATAATCGCTCATCCCATGATATACGCATGAATAGAGCGCCTGATGCGGTGCCTTTTTTATTATCTGATTGTATTTCTGTGCTACAGAATACGCATCTTGCGAAACAACTTTATCCTCCACATTTTTGGCATTGGTTCTGACTATGATGCCATAGCCCTCTTTTTCGTGATCTGCACAACTTAAAAGCACAGCCTTACGTAAAAGAGCCGCCCTTTCCTTATCCAGCTTCGATGAAACACCTATCTGTGTATCAAAATTGGTGAGAATCACATTGCTTCCGAATATAGAAAGCTTTGTTGTGACCACAGGATCCTTTGTCTTTAGCGCATCCTTTATGACCTGCACAAGTATCTCATCGCCCTCACACAATCCTTCTTTTTTTGATTTTTTGTTTGTGTATACAGGATTTTTTGCATCATTTAGCGACAGATAACAGCTTTTATTCTGCGCAATGGTCACAAATGCCGCATTTATGCCCGGCAGTATCTTATTTACCCTTGCCGCGTATATATTGTTTATTATCGTATCCTTCTCGGGAAGGAGCTGGAAATCCTTATAATTTCCGTTTTCATCCATCAGTGCATACACTGTGTATGTATTATTATTTTTTACTGTTTTAGTCAGAATAATTCTGTTCATTATGAGATTTCTTCTCCCATGTCAAGCAGACAAATGAGTGTTCCATCGTCTTTTCTTGCATACACTTCCTGCCTGTGGATTTGTATGGCAAGTGGATTGTAATCAAGTCCACACTTTTCGTATATGGCCTGAAGCACAAACTCAGGCTTTATATTGTCAATGCTTCCTGTTGATACCTGCATGAAAAACTCAGGCTTTTTGTTATTTTCCATGACTGTAAGCTTGTATACAAGAGGCTTTATATCTACCTCTCTCTCACTCTTTTTAGTCTTTTTCATCACAACAAAGGATGGCGCGTCAAAAAAGTGCTTATCTATCGCTTCCTTCCACTCCTCTATGGTGTATGGGCTCTCATAGCCCTCCTTGAAGCTAAGTACATAGTCTGCAGCCGCAACAAGCGACATAGCCTTCTTTGCATCATCAGGCAGAAGCACATAGCCTGTCACCTCTACTCCGTCCACCATCTGGGCATTTAAAGCTTGTATGCTTTTTTCTGTAGATTCTGTTGTATTTACATCTATGTCAAAGTACTCACCATCACTTGTGATGCCCACTCCAAGCGGAGCCGCAAACGACATAATCTGGTGAGCAGAATACCCCTCTGAATAGCGGATATCAATATCTGCCCTTCTGACCGCCTTCTGGAAGTATCTCATCATATCGAGATGTCCTATAAACTTCATGCAGCCCCATTTTTTAAACTTCACTCTAATTTTCATAGCAGACACCTCCTCCATAGCTCTTTGCACCGCAGGCAGAACACCTCATGCGGCAGTTAGGAGTGACTGTCTCCTTATGGGCTGTCTCCCACTCTCTTATCATAAACTGCTTTGTCACACCTATATCGATAAAATCCCATGGGAATACTTCATCTAAAGGCCTTTCTCTCATCGTGTAGAAATCCGGATCCAGTCCGCATTCCTTTATCGAATCAATCCATCTGTCATAGTCAAAATACTCTGTCCAGGCATCATAATATCCGCCCTTTTCGTATACCTTTACTATCGCATCGCAAAGCCTTCTGTCGCCTCTTGCAAGTATGCCCTCTATCACAGTGACATATGCCTCATGCCAGTTGTATCTGATGCTCTTTCTGTTGAGCTGCTCCTTTACATGGTCATTTACTATTTTGGCTCTGCCCAGATACTCAGATGGCTCATACATTCTCGCCCACTGGAATGGTGTAAACGGCTTTGGCACGAAAAATGATGTACTTATCGTAATCTGGCATTTTCCGGCTCTCTTTTCCTTTGGAACGGTATCATAGTACAATGCCGCCACATCGTTTGCAAGCTCAGGAATGCCCCTCATATCTTCCTCTGTCTCTGTAGGCAGACCGAGCATGAAATAAAACTTCACCTTGTTCCAGCCGCCCTCAAAGGCCTGTTTTGAGCCGTTCATGATATCATCCACGGTAAGGCCCTTATTAATGACATTTCTAAGGCGCTGTGTACCGGCCTCAGGTGCAAAGGTCAGACTGCTTTTTTTCACATCCTGCACCTTCTGCATGATATCGAGCGAAAACGCATCAATTCTAAGTGAAGGCAGGGAGATATTTATCTTCTTTTCCTTGCAGATATCAAGCAAAAATGTGATGAGTTCGTCAAGCTCCTTGTAGTCGGATGAGCTTAAGGAGCTTAAAGAAATCTCCTCGTGTCCTGTATTTTTGATAAGAGCCGCTGCAACGTCCTTTAAGTGGTCAACCTTTTTCTCACGGTTTGGGCGGTAAATCATACCGGCCTGACAGAAACGACAGCCTCTTATACATCCACGCTGTATTTCAAGCACCATTCTATCCTGCGTAGCCTTGATAAAAGGCACAACCGGTGCCTCGGGGTAGGTTGAGTTAGTCAAATCTACCTGCACCTGTTTTTTTATCTTTACAGGAATATCATCATACTTAGGCTTCATACAGCAGATTGTTCCATCCTCATTGTACTCCACCTCATACAAAGCAGGTACATAAAGCCCCTCAATCTTTGCAGCCTCATGTAAAAACTCTTCCCTTGAAAGACCATCAGCCTTTGCCTTCTTATAAAGCTCAAAGAGATTGCCGTACTGTGTCTCGCCCTCTCCGATATAAAATATATCAAAGAAATCTGCAATCGGCTCCGGATTGTAAGTACAAGGACCGCCTGCAATCACAATAGGGCTGCCTTCCGCTCTATCCCTTGAACGAAGCGGTATCTGTGCGAGGTCAAGTATCTGCAAAATATTTGTGTAGCACATCTCGTACTGCAACGTCATGGCTACAAAATCAAAGTCTTTTATAGGCTCCTGCGACTCAAGTCCGAAAAGCGGTATATTCTCCTGCTTCATGATTTCATGCAGATCAGGCCACGGAGAATAAACTCTCTCGCACCACACGTCATCCATGCGGTTGAACATATCATATAATATCTGGATTCCCAGATGTGACATACCAATCTCATAAACATCAGGAAAACACATCGCAAAACGTATATTTACCTGCGATGTGTCTTTCATTACTGAGTTGAACTCATTCCCGATATATCTAGCCGGTTTGTCTACCTTCATAAGTATCTCATCACTTAAAGCTAGTTTTCTCATATAATTTCCTCTAAATAATTATTGTGTTTTAAGGCTATCGCTGTGCCAGCTCCCCTGCGATTTCTGCCCATGTGATATTTTTCTGAGCCATAAGAATCATGCAGTGGTACATAAAGTCCGATATCTCAAACTTCAAATCATCACTGTCCGGATTTTTGGCTGCCAGAATAATCTCAGTGCACTCGTGTCCGAGTTTTTTTAATATCTCATCTATGCCCTTTTCCATGACAGCATTGGTGTACGAGTCCTCCTTTGGATTCTTCATACGGTCAACTATCACCGCATAGACTGATTCAAGCACTGTAAGTGGATTCTTCTCCACATACTCCTTTTTCACGATATTATTGAAAAAGCAGGTCCTGTTACCTGTGTGACATGCAGCTCCCACCTGCGAAACCTTCGCAAGGATAGTATCATAATCACAGTCCGCTGTCAAAGACTTTACGTACTGTAAATGTCCTGATGTAAGTCCTTTGGTCCAAAGCTCATTGCGGCTTCTGCTCCAGTAGGTCATGCGTCCGCTGTTTATCGTGACATTGAAGGCCTCCTCATTCATATAGGCAAGCATGAGCACCTGCTCATTGCGGTAATCCTGCACTATGACAGGCACCATGCCGTCAGAATTAAGCTTTAAGTCAGACCATTTTAAGTCGGGAGTAAAATTGTCAACAAGTATTCCTCCGTCAGAAAGTTTTGTCTTTAACGCCATGATATCATTTTCAGGATCATTGATAAACTCTCCGGCAATGCCTCTTAGTGTTTCACGCTTCATGACATCAATTATTTTATCCATGTCAAACTGCGGCATATAGACCACATACGGTGTGGATGTGAGATTCTCAAGCGCATCTATTATATCTATATTTAAGACCAAAAGCTCATGAAAGGTATCCTCTATCTCCTCCTGATGCTTGAAAATATAGTCTACATTGCTGATTGACAAAAGGATTTTATCCTTGCCAAACTTCTCGCTTGCCACATTTGCAAGCTCAAGGCTTGAATCCTTTGTGGCATTGAAGATGACCTGTAAACAACCTGCATACAGCAGCTTTTTCACGTCCTCTATGCGGTTGATATTGCCTCCGGCGCACACCTTTATGTCGATATTTCTGTTGATATTTTCTATCGTATGTATGTTTTTCTCATGCTCATCATCATCAGTTGAAAGATCAAAAATAATAATCTTGTCTATGCCACTGTCATTGTAGAGCTGACACAGATTGTAGACGTCGCCCATAACTGTCATATCAGACGCTGATTTCACGGCCTGGCCGTTCTTTAAATACAGTGTAGCAACGATGTTCTTAAAACCAGTCAAATTACAAACTTCCTTTCGTGGACATCACGTCCTTTATTCTGCTATCATAGGTGCAGGCATCGTCAAGCGCCTTGGCAAATGCCTTAAACATAGCTTCTATCATATGATGATTATTTCCCGGTGTCAAAACCTTTATATGCAGGTTCATCGCAGCAGAGTAAGAAACGGCATAGAAAAACTCTCTCACCATCTCTGTATCCATATCTCCGACTCTCTCACAGGTAAACTCACCGTCAAACTGCAGGTACGGTCTGCCTGATAAATCAATGGCACATAGTACAAGCACCTCATCCATCGGTAAAATAAAGCTTCCAAATCTCTTTATGCCCTTCTTGTCTCCGACAGCCTGTGCTATGGCATTACCAAGCACTATGCCGCAGTCCTCTATAGTATGATGACAGTCCACATTTAAGTCACCGTTGCACATCATATCAAGGTCAAAAAAACCATGCTTTGAAAAGCCCTCCAGCATATGGTTAAAGAAGCCTATGCCTGTGTCTATATTTGATTTTCCGGTTCCATCTATATTTAAACCGACCGAAATATCAGTCTCTTTTGTTTTTCTGCTAAGCTTAGCGCATCTATCTGCCATTTCTTACTCCTTTGACTAATCCTCAAATCTAACCTTGATTGAATTTGCATGTGCTGTAAGCTTCTCACACTCTGCAAACTGCTCAATATCTGTATGTATTCTCTCAAGTGCTTCTCTTGAATATGAGATAATGCTTGACTTTTTGATAAAGTCATCTACAGATAAGGCTGAGAAGAATTTTGCTGTTCCGTTTGTAGGCAGAACATGGTTTGGTCCTGCAAAATAGTCTCCCAAAGGCTCTGATGAGTACTCTCCGATAAAGATTGCTCCTGCATTTTTGATTTTTGTCATGACTGAGAAAGGATCTCTTGTGACAATCTCCATATGCTCTGAAGCGATATCGTTTACTGCATCAATTGCCTCATCCATATCCTCTGCAACAAGTATATATCCGTAGTTTTCAAGAGATTTCTCGATGATTTCTTTTCTTGAGAGGACCTCAACAAACTTATCAACTTCCTCTGATACTTTCTTTGCAAGCTCCTCACTTGTTGTGATTAAGATAGCTGATGCCATCTCATCATGCTCGGCCTGTGAAAGTAAATCTGCTGCCACGTAGCGTGGATTTGCAGTCTCATCTGCAAGCACCAAAATCTCGCTAGGACCTGCGATTGAATCAATGCTGACATATCCAAACACAGCCTTTTTTGCAAGGGCAACAAAGATATTTCCCGGTCCAACAATCTTGTCTACCTTTGGCACACTCTCTGTACCAAATGCCATTGCAGCGATAGCCTGTGCACCGCCTACCTTGTAGATTTCATCTACTCCGGCCTCGTTTGCGGCTACAAGTGTGGAAGGATATACCTTGCCGTCAGCTCCACATGGTGTACACATAACTATCTTTTCAACGCCTGCTACCTTTGCAGGAAGCACGTTCATCAGTACAGATGAAGGATAGACAGCCTTGCCGCCCGGCACATATACTCCTGCCTTTGCTATAGGTGTGACCTTCTGTCCTAAAATGATGCCGTCCTCTGTTGTAAACCATGAGTTCTGCAGCTGCTTCTCGTGATATTTTCTGATATTTACAAGAGCCTTTTTTATAACGGCAAGAAGCTTCTCATCAACCAGCTCATATGCTTCCTTTATTTCTTCCTCTGTGACACGGATATTTGATGCATCCACATCCGCTTTATCAAATTTCTTTGTGTATTCAAAAACAGCCTTGTCACGGTTTTCCTTTACATTGTTTATAATCTCATTTACCGTGCTCTCATACTCTGTATAGTTGTTAGGGCTTCTTTTAAGCAGGCTCTCCAATATGTTTTTCTGTGAATCCTTTGTAAGTTTTAAAGTTCTCATTACAGCCTCCGTCTAAAATCATGTATTGATATAAATTATACGCTATTTGATAACAGTCTTCAAATCACTTATGAGCTTTGTGATACGCTCATTGTCCATCTTCATGCTGACCTGGTTTACCACAACCCTCGCAGACAGCGGACAGACCTCCTCAAGCACGGTAAGTCCGTTCTCCTTAAGTGTAGTTCCGGTCTCTACTATATCACAAATCACCTCTGAAAGTCCAACAATCGGAGCAAGCTCTATTGAGCCGTTTAGCTTTATAATCTCTACCGTCTGATGCTTTTTATTGTAGAAATAATCCTTTGCGATATGAGGATACTTGGTGGCAACTCTTATCTGCTCATGATGCTGTAAAAGCTCCCTTGCGCTCTCCGGTCCGCATATGCACATGCGGCATTTTCCAAAACCTAAATCAAGCACCTCGTATATATTTCTGCCCTCCTCGAGGATGGTATCCTTTCCTACCACACCGATATCGGCAGCGCCATACTCCACGTATGTAGGCACATCAGGTCCCTTTGCCAGGAAAAATCTAAGCTTAAGCTCCTCATTTACGAAAATCAGCTTTCTGGTATCCGGATCCTTCATCTCCTCACAGGTGATGCCTATCTGCTCAAAAAGCTGCAAAGTCTTCTTTGCAAGTCTGCCCTTTCCCAGGGCAAAGGTTAAATATCTGTCATCACTCATCTTTTATTCCTCTATAAACTCAACTCTGTTTATACGGTTGTCTACCGCATATGAAGCATAGTCCTCTTTCGTTTTATTTTTGTCCTTAAGCACCATCTGTGTATTTACTCCATCTCTTCGAAGCTCCATAGAGCGCTTGATTGCCGCATGGTATGCAGCCTCCTCAAATACTATAAGTGAGGAATTCTCAATGACAGGCACATCAATATCCTGACGGCTTAATGCTGCCATGAGCTGATCCACAACAATTGCAAAGCCGATTGCAGCAGCGTCCTTTCCAAAGTGTGAAAGCAGCTTGTCATAACGGCCTCCCTTTACAATAGGCTCTCCTGTACCATATGTGTAGCCCTGGAAAATGATACCTGTGTAATATGTGTAGTCACTGATAAGTCCAAGCTCATACGAAATATATTTCTCGATGCCGTATGCCTTTAAGTATTCTCGAAGCTTAAGCAGAGTATCAATAGATGATAATATCTCATCATATCCCTTCGCAAGCTTTAAAGCCTCCATAAGCTGCTCATCCTGTAAATCGAAATTGTCTAATAGTCCAAACAGCTTCCTTAGCTTGTCGTTCATCGAAAGACTGTCAACAAACTCCTCCACACCGAAGAAATTCTTATTTGCTATGAGCTCTCTTAGGTTTTCCTCCTGCTCGCCTGACAGCCCTGCTGCCTTTGTGAGACCGTAAAAGAACTGCGAATGTCCGACTGAAATCTGGAAATTCTTAAGTCCGCTCTCAAGCATCGATTCAACTGTCATCGAAAGTATCTCGGCATCTGCAGAGATAGAACCATCACCTATCAGCTCTGCACCGCACTGTGTGCTTTCCTTGAGCCTGCCCTGATAATCCGATGAATTGATAAAAGTATTGCCAAGATAACACAGCTTGACAGGCATATCGTCCTCTATATAGTACTTAGCCGCACTTCTTGCAATAGAAGGTGTGAAATCAGGACGAAGGACAAGCGTATTGCCCTCCTTGTCAAAAAACTTGTATAAATCCTTTGAAGGGGTTGTTCCGACATCGCTTCCAAAAATATTAAAAAACTCAAACGTAGGTGTCATGATATCATGATATCCGTATTTTAAAAGTGTACGATGCAGTTTATCCTGCAAATATAGCTTTTTTTTGCATTCTCCGTTATATATGTCTCTTACTCCGTCCGGAGTGTGTAATAATTGATTTTCCATATTGTGTAAAATCTCGCTTTCATGTAGTAAAGTGTTATCGTGGTAATATGCTACCATACGATAGTAATACTGTCAAGCCCTGCAATTTAAGTCAAGCTGAAGTGCGTTCAGATACGGCACAAGTATTCCGGGCACCTCCGGGAGGAAAAATGCCGGCTCAAGCTCCTCATAGCGGAAGCTCTTTCTGCCGCCTTCTGCAGCTCTATCCCAGAATTCTGTCAGCTTTTTAAACGTGAGATAATAGTATTCGTTCCTGTGTGTGTACGATATAAGGATAAATGCAACACCATCCTGTTTTTCAAAGCATCTCATAAACTCTACCTGATGCTCATGTATATTGGCAAGGGGAAACGTGTCGGTATTACATTCCTTTGCATCAAAGCATACCGGGATTCCCTGTACAGCGCCAATATAGTCGACCGTACTCTTCTGCTCGAAATAAGCCAGTGTAATGTGTCTGGTTTCCGGCTCCATCTTTATAGGTGTAATCGGAGTGGGAATCTTTTGTATGAGCGCCAGGCCGTTCTCCCTGTATTTTTCATTTGTCTTGTTTATCATGTCCTCTAAGGTCGAGCCTCTTAAGCCTCTTGAATTCCAGGTTGCCATATCGTTTCTATCTTCCTTAATACTGTAAGCTATGCGACGTAAAGTAAATAATGACGAAATTAAAGCCCCACCCTGCTCCATATGTCAGGCAAAGCCGCCTCTATATATCTGCCATCAGGCAAAATCACATGGTGCGCATGCAAAAGCTGGCTGGTCACATGATAATTTTCTTTGTAAAAAGCATTAATCCTTCTATCCCCATACTTCATATCACCTATGATCGGATGACCAATCGATGACAGATGTGCCCTGATCTGATGGCTTCTTCCTGTAATGAGATGCACCTCAAGAAGCGTTGCTTTATGGCACGAAGCACTCATCTCAATTGTCTTAAGAGGCCTGTAGGCAGTCTTTATTGGCAGTGATTCATCACTTATGGGCTCCTTGGTTATCTGCACCTTATTTACAGCCTCATCCTTTGTCAGAAAGCCCTCTATGGTCATAGGCTCATCAACCTCTCCTGCAACAAGCGCCATATAATACTTTTCTGCGGTTCTGTCCTTAAGCACCTGTGACAGGTACTGCAGTCCATGAAGCGATTTACCCATCAGAATAAGCCCCGATGTATTTCTGTCCAGGCGGTTGCACACCGATGGCCTAAAGCTCTTATATGTGTCAAAATCAAGCTTTCCCTCTTTTATCAGGTATCCGATAAGCCTTTCGTTCGCAGAAATATCAGTCTCCTTTGATTTCTGCGACAGCATATTGACTGGCTTGTTTGCAGCCAGTATGTCATCATCCTCGTATACCACACCAAGTCCGTCCGGCTTTAGTGCACCAAGTGCCTTAAAATCCTTCATCAGACTGTCCTCATTGACGGAAAACTTAGCAAATGTATCATCTGACAGAAAAATCTTGATTTTGTCGTCAACTGACACAATTTCTGTGCCTGACGCTTTCTTATCATTCAGTTTTATGTTCTTCTTCCTGAGCATCTTGTAAATAAAGCCCATGGATGCGTTTGGAAGTATCTTTTTAAGGTATTTGTCAAGCCTCTGGCCTGCCTCGTTTTTACCTGCTTTAAATTCTTTCATAGCCTTTATCTTGTATATTTATCTTTTCTTCTTGTGGACGTTTCTGATTGTTTTCTTTTTGTGCGCTGTGCCTGCGGTGTTACTTCCGCTTGCGTTTTTCCCTCGCTCTGTTGCATTTTTCAAGTTTTTCCTTACACCTGCATTCTTGCCGCTGCCATAGCTGCTGTTTGAATTTTTATCAGACTTAGAACGTTTTCTGTCCCAGCCGACATCAGTATGCATTTTCCTAGGCTTTATCAGGCACTTTTTGTCAAATCCGATTAAGTCCTCCCTGCCGGCCTTCACAAGTGCCTCGTGCACGAGATCATAGTTCTTTGGATTGCGGTACTGGATGAGCGCCCTCTGCATAGCCTTCTCATGTGGGTTAGTTGTGACATACACCGGCTTAAGTGTTGCCGGGTCAAGTCCTGTATAGTACATGCATGTAGAGATGGTAGACGGTGTCGGATAGAAATCCTGCACCTGCTCCGGCATATATCCCAGGTCTCGCAGATACTCTGCAAGCTCTATCGCCTCTTTAAGTGTTGAGCCCGGGTGTGAAGACATGAGATAAGGCACAAGATACTGCTCCTTGCCTATCTTTTTGTTCATATCCTTGTATGCCTTCACAAAGCTGTTGTACACCTCTACACTCGGCTTTCCAAGCCTGCTCAAAACAGCATTGGAGATATGCTCTGGAGCCACCTTGAGCTGTCCGCTGACATGATACTCACACAGCTCACGAAGAAACGTCTTATCTTTATCATACATCAGATAATCAAACCTGATACCTGAGCGAATAAACACTTTTTTCACCTTTGGCAGTGCACGTAGCTCTCTAAGCAGCTGTATATAGTCACTATGGTCAACTATCAGGTTGCTGCACGGCTTAGGAAACAGGCACTGCTTTGTAGGGCACGCTCCCCTTGTGAGCTGCTTTTTACATGCCGGCTGCCTGAAATTGGCTGTAGGACCACCAACATCATGGATATAGCCCTTAAAGTCCTTATCCTGCGTGATAAGCTTTGCCTCTTCTATGATTGACTCATGGCTTCTCGTCTGGATTATCCTACCCTGATGGAAGGTCAGTGCACAGAAGTTACATCCTCCAAAGCAGCCTCTGTTACTGATAAGAGAAAACTTCACCTCGCTTATGGCAGGCACTCCGCCTGCCTCCTCGTAGCTCGGATGATAAGTCCTCATATAAGGAAGCGCATATACCTCATCCATCTCCTCCTGCGACAGTGGCTTTTGCGGTGGATTCTGCACCACAAGCGTAGAGTTGTCATATGGCTCTACGAGCCTCTTTGCACAGAAAGGATCAGTATTGCAGTACTGTATGTAAAAGCTCCTTGCAAACTCCCTCTTATCCTCTTTTATAACGTCATAATCCGGAAGCTCAATCGCATCATATATGATATCCCTGTCCTTTGTCTTGAACACGGTACCATCTATAAACGTGATATCCTTTACATCCATACCACTGGCAAGCGCATCCGCTATCTCGATGATGCTTCTTTCTCCCATGCCATATGAGATGATATCCGCACCGGAATCTAAAAGAATTGAGCGCTTGACCTTATTTGACCAGTAATCATAATGTGCCATGCGCCTAAGGCTCGCCTCAATGCCGCCTATTATGATAGGGATTTTTTTATAGGTATGGCGTATCAGGTTACAGTACACAACGGTCGCATAATCAGGTCTCTTTCCCATCACGCCACCCGGTGTAAAGGAATCCTTTGCTCTTCTTTTCTTTGAAACCGAATAATGGTTTACCATGGAGTCCATATTACCTGCCGAAACCAAAAAACCAAGGCGCGGCACTCCGAGTATGGATATAGACTCATCATCCTTCCAGTCGGGCTGTGAAATGATGCCGACCGTATAGCCATGTGCCTGCAGCAGCCTTGCAATTATTGCATGTCCAAAGGATGGATGATCCACATATGCATCACCGCAGACATACACAAAATCAAGCTGCTCAATGCCCTCATCTATCATATCCTGTTTTGAAATTGGTAAAAAACCATTACTCATATCATACCTCATAATTAAAAATTATTTTATTTGCCGGATTTTATCTGCATAAGCATATCCGTTTCAGCCTGTGTCAAAGCTCTGTAAGTCCCTGTTTTAAGGTCATCAGGCAGCTTAAGCGGTCCCATGGATATTCTCTTTAAATAGATTACCCTCTTTCCAAGCGCCTCAAACATCCGCTTGACCTGATGGAACTTTCCTTCTGTTATCGTAAGCTCAATCTCGGATACGCTGCCGCTTTTTTTAATGACAAGCTCCGCAGGCTTTGTAGGTCTTTCCTCACCTATATCAATGCCCTCTTTAAACCTGATGATATCATCCCAAGTCACCTCACCATCGATACGTGCATAGTAAGTCTTTGCCACATGCTTTGAAGGGCTTAAAAGCTCGTGCGAAAGCGCTCCATCATTTGTGATAAGTAAAAGCCCCTCCGTGTCTATATCAAGCCTTCCGACAGGAAACAGATCATCATGCACAGCATCCGTGATATAGTCCATGACTGTATCATGCACATTATCACTGGTCGCAGAAACACAGCCTGAGGGCTTATTAAACAGGTAATACTCATACCTTTGATACTTAACTATTCTGCCGTTAACTGATACCTCATCGGCATCAGTATCTACCTTTGTCTCAGGCTTTGCGGCCACAGTACCATTTATGGCAATCTGTCCGGTCTTTATAAGCTTTTTTACCTCAGAGCGTGTGCCAAGCCCCATCTCTGATAAAAATTTATCTAATCGAATCATATTGATATTTCTCTCCACATATACTGTCACATGAGTAAAAACAAACTTAAAAAATTACTTTTTATCGCTTTTATACTGCTATTTTGTATTTATTACATATTGTTTCCGGCACAGGTGAGTGCGTGCGCTAAAGCAGGCATAATGCTATGGTTCAACCAGATATTTCCGCTTCTATTTATATTTACGATTTTATCTAACCTGATTATCTCAACAAATGTGCTGCAAAACATTCCCCAAAAGCATATCATGCTGTTTACATACATAATAGGCATAATATTTGGATTCCCGATAGGAGCAAAGCTCACAGCAGATTTTTGTTCCAAAAGTTACATAGATAAAAATCACAGTGAAATACTGAGTGCACTGGCAAACCATTTCAGCCTTCCCTTTATCATTACCTATGCACTGTCCGAGCAACTTAACATATGCAGCCACTACAGCATTTATCTTGTGTCACTGTATCTGCCATCTGCTATAGGAATGATAGCTATACTTTCGATAAACAAAAACAGAAGCTTAACACAAAAAATCCCGGCTCAAGGATTTAAGCTTAACATGCAAATCGTTGATGCCGGAATAATGAAAGGGTTTGAAACCCTTATAAAACTCTGTGGATATATTGTATTGTTCTCTATAGTCTCACGTATCCCACAGACCATTGCCCAAAAGGCTGACTGCAGCATGCCACTGTCGGCAGACATAATAGGTGCCTTTTTTGAAACCACAAACGGCATCGGCATAGTCTGCGGTCTATGCATCCCACGCACCCTGTCAATAGTGCTGTGCATTGCACTTCTGTCATTTGGCGGTGTATCATGCATGGTCCAGACCAAATCAATATTCCGGGATACAGGCTTTAGGCTTTACAGATACATACTGCTTAAGGCAGCCATGAGCATACTCTCATGCCTGTTATGTATTATCCTATTTCGCATCCTCATCTGAATCGGAAATATTGGTGATTTCTATGTCATCATCAGATGTATCTGTATCTGATGATGCCTCATTGTCAGATGACTCTGCCTCTGCAGCTTCATCGCCATTCTCTTCCGGTGGGAAAAGCTCTGCTCTGTTTGCTGCAACAACATCCTCAAAATGCTGTAATGAATTAATCAGGCTCTCATAATTTGTCTTTGACGCCTCTATGGATCCCGTAAGTATATCCTCAATGCTCTTAAGCTGGCTGTCTGTATATGCCATAGCACTCATCCTGAGGTTATTGGCCTCGTTTGTGGCATTGTCAAGAATCTCCTGTGCCTGCTTTGTTGCAATCTGCACTACCTCATTCGCCTGAGCATATGCCTGCTGCATAATCTGATGCTCGCTGACAAGCTCATTTGTCTGAATCTGAGCCTGCGCGATTATCTGATCAGCCTTCGCCTGTGCATCAGCAAGGATAGCCTCCTTATTGCTGATAATCTTCTGATATCTCTTGACCTCCTCAGGGGTCTTTGTACGAAGCTCTGAAAGAAGCTCCTCTAACTGTTCACGATTGACAAGAATCTTGTTTCTTGAAATAGGTGACGGCTTGCAGCCATCAATATAGTCTTCGATTTCTTCAATAATCTGTTCCATTTTACTGCTCATAACTACTGTCTCCTTACCTGGTAATATTGTATTTGGCATAAATTCTATCAATGAACTGTTCAGGTACGAACTTTGATATATCTCCTCCGTATGATGCAAATTCCTTGACAATTGTAGAGCTTAAATATGAATAATTGAGGCTCGAAGTGAGAAAAACCGTCTCTATTTCCGGATTCTGCACTCCGTTAGCCTGTGCAATCTGCAGCTCATACTCAAAATCTGTCACTGCACGCAATCCTCTTATTATGATTGTTGCATGGATTTCCTTCATGTAATCAACTAAAAGTCCTTCGAAGCACCCTACCCTTACGTTTGGTATGTGTGCTGTCATTTCCTTTATCATACTAACACGTTCTTCCAAAGAAAACAACGAGTTTTTTGCACTATTATTGAGTACTCCGACAACCAGCTCGTCAACTATTTTGGCTGAACGCTCTATTATATCCAGATGTCCAAATGTCACCGGATCAAAGCTTCCCGGATAAATTCCTACCTTCATATTGTATCTCCTATGCACGCTTTATGAAAACATGCTTGTTTGTCTTATAAATTTTTTCTTTGACTATCTCATAGCCAAGCTCTGTGAGATAATCAAAATCAGTATCGTTTGAAGCCTCAACCACAATAAGTGTATCATCCTTTAATATATCGCTGTCCGAAAGTGTAATAAGCACTTCCTTTTCAAGCTCCTTATTGTATGGCGGGTCCATAAACACGATATCAAATTTGTATTTGCCCTCAAGCGTACGTACTGCCGTGACAGCATCCGTCATCATGAGCCTTGAGACCTTATCAAACTTTGTAAAATGGATATTGTCCTCGATGCATGAAGCAGCTTTTCTTGAATTCTCCACAAATACAGCATAGGCTGCACCGCGGCTTAACGCTTCAAGTCCTATCTGTCCGCTTCCGGCAAACAGATCTAAAAAATATGCTCCGTGAACATCAAACTGCATGACATTAAAAAGTGTCTCCTTCGTCTTGTCAGTAGTCGGTCTTGTATCTTTTCCCTCAATAGTCTTTAGAGGGAGGCTTCTCGCCGTTCCTGCTATTATTCTCATACTTTTCTCCCTGTTATATTCTATTTCTGGTCCTTTAAGACGTCCTTGTTCTTTGCGATATAGTCAATAAGTGAAACAACTGTGAGCACAAGTGCCACATAAATGAGGATTGTTCCAAGGATATTTAACCAGCCAAGCTGCAGATTGATATTAAAAATAATAACAATAACCATAAGCATCTGGAAGGTTGTCTTAAACTTGCCCCAGTAGCTTGCCGCAATGACAATTCCATTGTCTGATGCAACCAGTCTGAAACCGCTTATGATAAACTCTCTTGCAATGATAATAAGCACAACCCATACAGGGATGAGCTTTAAATCAACAAGACATATCATTGCAGAGCATACAAGCAGCTTGTCTGCAAGCGGATCCATAAATTTGCCGAAATTGGTAACAAGATTGTATTTTCTTGCAATTTTTCCGTCAGCCATATCGGTCAGACTTGCAATGATAAATATCGCAAGTGCTATATAATTTCCGTATCCGTCAAAAAACGGTGAAATAAGGAAAAATACAAAAAACGGAATAAGTATCACTCTTAAGATTGTAAGTTTGTTTGGTAAATTCATTTTACAAGTTCTCCTATCAAATCATATTCATATGCACCGGTCACCATAACCTTGCATATATCGCCGGTCATAAGTGTCTCATCATTGTTGATGAATATATATCCGTCAACATTCGGTGCATCTCTGTATGTACGGCCGATATAAGCATTTTCATCAGCCACCTTGCCCTCTATGAAAACATATAATTCTTTACCCTTTAGTGTCTCATTTTTATCAAAAATGACCTCTTCCTCAAGCTCCATGACATCAGCCTGCCAGTCAGCCTTTATATCCTCATCTATCTGGTCAGGCATTGCAGCTGCCTTTGTGCCCTCCTCCGGGGAATACGTAAAGGCTCCCAGACGGTCAAACTCCATATCATTTACAAACTGCATAAGCTCCTCGTGATTATCCTGTGTCTCACCCGGGAAGCCGCATATAAGTGTGGTCCTTAGTGTGATATCAGGTATTCTCTCACGCAGCATTCTGATACGCTCCATAAGCTCAGCCTTTGTTGTTTTTCTGCCCATGCGCCTTAAAATATCGTCATTGCAGTGCTGGATTGGCATATCCAGATAATGGCATACCTTCTCATCCTTTATCATGGACTCTATAAGCTCATCGTATATCTCCTCGGGATAGCAGTACATAATCCTTATCCAGAACAGCCCGCTTATCTTGTTGAGCTCATCCAAAAGCTTATGAAGTGACTTCTCACCATACAAATCCACTCCGTAAAGTGTGGTCTCCTGGGCAACAAGTATAAGCTCCTTTGCTCCCTGCTCCACAAGACTTTTTGCCTGTTCAATCAAATCCTCCATCGGCACGCTTCTGTAACGGCCTCTGACAGATGGAATGACACAGTAGGTACAGTTTTTATTGCACCCCTCTGCTATCTTAAGGTAAGCGAAATGCCCTCCTGTGGTGACAATACGCTTTGTCTTTATGCTGGGAAGTCCCTCTAAGGTGTGCAGATTGCTGTATCTGTGTTTTTCAAGTGTCTCATGGACGGCTTCAACTATAGTATCATATGAATTGGTGCCAAGTATGGCATCAACCTCTGGGATTTCCTTAAAAATCTCATCCTTGTATCTTTGTGCCAGACAGCCTGTCACAATAAGTGATTTGCATTTGCCTGTCTCCTTATACTGAGCCATCTCGAGAATTGTATTGATACTCTCCTCCTTTGCATCACCTATGAAGCAGCAGCTGTTTACGATAATGATATCAGCCTGCGTCTCATCATCGGTCATCTCAATGCCGTCATTTGCAAGCATGCCTATCATATACTCTGAATCCACAAGGTTTTTATCGCATCCAAGCGAAATAAATAATAATTTCATAGTACCTCTCAAATGTAAGTATTTACAATTAAAGGGAAAGACAAAACAGCCTTTCCCCTCCTAGATTAAGCCTCTTCGCCTTCATTTAAATCCTCATCATCTGAGACGATTCTGACAGCTCCCGTGTACAGCTCCTCTACAGCAATAGATAATGGCTTATTGCACTTAGGGCGTGCGATAAGTGGTTCTGCACCATCAATAATCTGGCGTGCACGCTTTGCTGCAGCAATAACGATAGAATAACGGCTGTTTACTACCGGCTCTTCACCTATCTCTACATTGTTGTTTACTACCTTCATTAACTCTACATACGATGGATGTATCATATTATTTATCTCCTTTCGAAAAGCTTAAAAGCTCTTTTCTCATTTTATTTATAAAATCTATATTTGATGATACAAGATAATCCTGATTCTTTTTTGTGTCGTCAGAGCTGTGGATGATATCATTCACAAGCTCTACACAATCGTCAAGCTTATCATTTATCACTAAATAATCATATTTCTCTATGCCTAAAGACTCCTCATATGCTCTTGAAAGTCTCTGTGCACAGACCTCTTTTGTCTCTGTGCCTCTTCCTACAAGCCGGTCCTTAAGCTCATCTGCACTCGGCGCTGACACAAACATAAGCACCGTATCAGGAAACTGCTTCTTTATCTTTAAAGCTCCCTGGATTTCTATCTCAAGAATCACATTCTTTCCTGCGCTAAGCTGCTCATTTACATATGACTTTGGTGTACCGTAGTAATGATCTACATACTTGGCATACTCAAGCAGTCCATCTGCCTTTATCATCTGTTCAAATTCTTCCTCTGAGATAAAAAAATACTCTCTGCCATGCTCCTCACCCGGCCTTGGACCTCTGGTCGTGGCTGATACGCTCAGTGCATAATCATCACCATGCTTTGCCATAAGCTCCTTCATGATAGTACCCTTTCCGGAACCCGAAAAGCCTGAAAAAACAACTAATTTTCCTGTGTTACTCATCACAATCTCCTAAAATTACTCAATATTTTGAATCTGTTCCCTGACTTTTTCTATATCAGTTTTAAGACTGATGCCTGTGTCAGAAATCTTAAGATCATTGGACTTTGAAAGGATGGTATTCGCCTCACGGTTCATCTCCTGTGCGAGGAAATCAAGCTTTCTTCCCACACTGCCACCGGCATTTAGCGAATCCTTCATGGAAAGGATATGGCTTTTGAGCCTGACTGTCTCCTCATCCACACAGATCTTGTCCGCAAAAATAGTGACCTCCTGGGCTATTCTTGAATCATCAAGCTGATTGTCTGCCAGCAGCTCTCTTAGCTTTTCCTCAAGACGCGCACGGTATTCGACAATAATCTGTGGCGAACGCTCCTCAATGAAATCAACATATGATACCATATTATCGAGCTTTTCGCAAAGGTCTTTTTTAAGATTTTCTCCCTCGCGCACACGGCTTTCAACAAATGGCTCAAATGCACCGCGAAGAGCCTTCTCAAGACTGCTCCACAGCTCATCCTCATCTACAGGCTGCTCCTCCATCGCAAATACCTCTGGATATCTCGACAGCGTGCTCACTCTTATATCATTCTCCAATCCGAATTCCTCCGCCATCTGATTAAGATACTTAAGATATTCTCCTGCGAGAGCCTTATTATACTGCAATGAGAGATTATTTTCTGTAAAATCCTCATATGTGATATAAATATCGACCTTGCCACGCTCTATGTACTCCTTAAGCAGAGTCCTTATTGCACTCTCGAAGAAATTGAGCTTTTTAGGCATCTTGATATTGACATCCAGATATCTGTGATTTACAGATTTTACCTCAACTGTAATCTTACGGCTTGCATCTGCGTACTCGTATCTGCCAAAGCCGGTCATACTTTTAATCATAATTTTTCCTTTCGCATATGCATAGATGAGTTTATTATAGATCGGAAGAGCACACG
>OCIB01000041.1_pt1 | contig 18338 bp, 9 predicted proteins | sample 1538751 | NCBI WGS metagenome assembly OCIB01 (sample SAMN04571723, study PRJEB22368) | human gut metagenome | biome: human gut; material: stool | host: Homo sapiens | place: Luxembourg | collected 2012-12-06
GAGATACGCATAGGTGACTGGAGTTCAGACGTGTGCTCTTCCGATCTAACGAATTTTTGCAACTAATGAAAAAAGTCGATCTGAAAACTTCGTCAAGAAGCTTCTTTTTCATGATGGCAATGTCGGCTGGGCTGACTTTGTTGCCACAGGAGTTGCTGGCTGTTGAGAACAGCATCCAGGCTGTTCTGCAGGGCAATGATGTGGAAGGTGTAGTAAAAGACGCATCGGGAGAACCTATCATAGGTGCTACCGTACGTGTAGTTGGCACTAAGATTGCAACGGTTACCGACTTTGAAGGTAACTTCAAAATCAATGCCAAAAGTGGACAATCCCTGCAGATTACTTACGTAGGCTGCAAGCCAAAGACTGTAAAGGTGGGTCGTGGTGCCCTTGCTGTCACTCTTGAGGACGATTCTCAGGTGTTGAAAGATGTACAGGTTGTGGCTTACGGTGTACAGAAGAAGGTAACTGTAACGGGTGCAATCTCTAATATCAATGGTAGCGAGCTGACCAAGGTTCCTACCGGTTCCATCAACAATATGCTTTCTGGTGTAGTTCCAGGTCTTTCTTCTGTACAGTATTCCGGTGAGCCGGGAGCTGATGCTGCAACGATCCTGGTACGTGGTCAGGCTACTACCAACAATTCATCTCCATTGATTCAGGTGGATGGTGTAGAGCGTGACTTCAACGACATCGACCCAAGCGAAATCGAGAGCATTACCGTATTGAAGGATGCATCAGCCACAGCCGTATTCGGTGTGCGTGGTGCCAACGGTGTAATCCTCGTAACCACCAAACGTGGTAAGGAGGGAAAGGCTAAGATTTCTGCCAATACTTCCATGAGTGTCATTGTGCCTACTGATCCTATCAAGTTGGCTAACGCTTACGAGTATGCTTCTTATTATAATATGCAGAAGTTGAATGATGGTGCTGCTACTGCTCCTTTCTCAGATCAGATTCTTCAGAAGTTCAAGGATCATTCCGATCCTCTCCGTTTCCCTGATACCGACTGGATTGATTACTGTTTCAAGGATCATGCCATCCAGACACAGCACAATGTGAATATTTCTGGTGGTACCGACCGCATACGCTACTTCGTATCTGTAGGTGCCTTCACCCAGGATGGTCTCTTCAAGCAGCAGTCTCTGCCTTACGATTTCAACTTTAAGTATCAGCGTTTCAACTATCGTGCCAACTTGGACTTCGATGTAACCAAGACTACCACCATCAGTGTAAATCTGGGTGGTCGTGTTGATACAAAGAATACTCCATATTCCGGTGAGGACAACAACCAGTTGTTCCGAAAGCTGTATTGGGCAACTCCATTCTCAAGCCCTGGTGTCATCAACGGCAAGTATCTCTTGTCGGGTACCGATTACAATGACTGCGACAACATGCCGTTTACTGGTACAACCGGTCTGGCTTCCTATTATGGTAAGGGTTATATGTCCAGAAATTCCAATACATTGAATGCCGATGTTGTGCTGAATCAGAAACTCGATGTCATTACCAAGGGTTTGTCTTTCAAGTTGAAGGGTTCCTACAACAGCTCTTATAGCGTAACTAAGTCGCGTGGTGCTTCTGCTGCCTATTATACACCAGTGATGCAGCCAGACGGAACCGTAGAGTATCGCAAGAACGGTACCGATTCACAGCTGGGCTATGGTGAGAGCTTTGGCAAGGGCCGTAACTGGTACTTTGAAACCAGCTTGAACTACAACCGTGGCTTCGGATTGCATCATGTAGGTGGTTTGGTTCTTTACAACCAGTCAAAGTATTACTATCCAGGTACTTACTCTTCTATTCCTAGAGGATATGTAGGAATGGTAGGTCGTGCTACCTACGACTGGAACAACCGTTATATGGCAGAGTTTAACGTAGGTTACAATGGTTCCGAGAACTTTGCCAAGGGAAAGCGCTATGGTTTCTTCCCAGCAGGTTCATTAGGTTGGATCATCAGTGAGGAACCTTTGTTCAAGCCTTTGCGCAAGGTGGTAGATTACTTCAAGGTCCGTGCATCATGGGGTCTCGTAGGTAACGACCAGATTGGTGGCAGCCGTTTCATGTATCTTGCCGACCCTTATGGCGTAGGTAGCGGTTATAACTTCGGTGTCAATACCGGCAACTTTGTAGCAGGAGCCTGGGAATCAAGTAAGAACAATGCTGATGTAACCTGGGAAAAGTCATTCAAGCAGGATTACGGTGTAGATCTGGACATTCTGAACAATCGTCTGAAGGCTACTTTCGACTACTATAAGGAGCATCGTACCGACATCCTGGTTCGCAGTGGTATTGCTCCTGGCTTGTTAGGTTTCACCTTGCCTGCAGCTAACCTTGGAGAGGTTGACAGCTGGGGTTATGAACTTTCCCTGAAGTGGAACGACAAGATTGGCAAGAACGTAACCTACTGGGTAGAAGGAAACCTGTCTTACAACCAGAACGAAATCAAGGAGCTTTACGAGGAACCGCAGAACTATTCCTGGATGGAGCAGAAGGGTCATCGTATCGGTTCCCGTCTGATTCGCAAGTTCTGGGGATTCTATGAGAAGGATTCTGACGAGAAGTACTTTGCTGAGTTTGGCGAGCATATTCCAGACCATAAGCAGACATTGCAGTATGGTGATGCCATCTATGTAGATTTGGACAAGGATGGTGTGATTGATGCCAATGACCAGTCATACGAATTGGGACATACCGATGACCCTGAGTACGTAATCGGTGTAAACCTTGGCTTCAGATGGAAAAATCTCGAAGTGAGTACACAGTGGACTGGAGCATGGAACGTGAGCCGTATGCTGGATGAGTCATTCCGCCAGCCATTGGGAGATACCGGTCAGAAGGGCTTGCTGAAGTATCAGTACGACCATACCTGGCAGGAAGGCAAGGACAATTCCGATGCCAAATATCCACGTGCTACCATGCTGAATGCAAGCAACAACTATGCAGGTTCTACGCTCTATGAAGTGAACGCTTCATACTTGCGTCTGAAGAATGCACAGATTGCATACCATTTCGACTTCCCATTCATGAAGAAGATAAAGATGAACAACCTGACTTTGGCATTGAGCGGTTATAACCTCTTCACCATCACAGACTTCAAGTGGGGTGATCCAGAGTCTCGTACAAGTTCCCGTCCATCTTATCCATTGACAAGATCATTCTCTTTGAGTTTGAAGGTTGGATTCTAAAAATAAACGACAATTATGAAATTACATAAAATATTAATAGGTGCATTCTTTGCTTTTGCACTGTCATCTATGACAACCAGCTGTGTAGACGACTGGAAGTTTGGTGATTCTTTTCTGGAAAAGGCTCCTGGTGGCGATGTTACCAAGGATACGATTTTCAATAATGCGGAATATACCCGCGATTTCCTCTGGAAGACCTATTCTTATATGTACTATGGCTTGCCATTCTATTGGGATGGTGGTGTGCAGGTAAAGATGAATACCGGTGTGTTCGAGACTTTGTCTGATTGCTGGCACAGCCATAACTCCTGGGATGACGTGAACCGTCTTTACTACTCAGGTGCTTACAAGGCAGGCGATCGTGGAAAGTTCGGCTATACCAACGAGAAAGTATGGGAGGGTGTACGTGCTGCTTATATTTTCCTGGAGAACGTAGATAATACTCCTGATATGGAGGAGAGCGAGAAGAGCCGCTTGAAGGCTGAGGCTAAGTGCATCATTGCTTCCCGCTACTTCGATATGTTCCGCCATTTCGGTGGCCTTCCTATCGTCAAGAACTCTTTCTCTGGTACAGAGGGTACCTACGAGTTGCCTCGTGGTACAGTGGAAGAGACAGTTAACTTCATGGTTGGACTGCTCGATGAGGCAGCTCCTAACCTTCCATGGAACCTGGATGAGTCTGAGCAGGCTAACTGGGATGGCCGTTTCACCAAGGCTGCAGCCATGGGCTTGAAGTGCAAGATTCTGCTTTTTGCAGCTTCTCCTCTGTTTAACAATGACCAGCCATACGCTGGCAGTGCATCAGATGAGGCTAACGAGAAGCATCAGGCTTGGTATGGTAATTACAGTGCAGAGCGCTGGACCAGATGCTTGGCTGCCTGCCAGGAATTTTTCAATGAGCTAGGTACCGACGGTTATTATCAGCTGGTACAGGCTGAAGGAACCACATCCGGTCAGTATCGTGCTGCCTTCCGTAAGGGTTATTCCAGCCGTGGTACTACAGAGATGCTGCTCAGCACCCGTGTAAGATTCAGAGACGACTGGGCATGGAACTATCTCTTCCAGGATTGGAATGGAAATGGTGGTTATACTCCAACTGCTGAGTACATGGAGATGTTCGACTGGAAGGATGGTCGTCCATTTGATCTGGACAAGACTCTGGCTGGTGATCCAGACACGATGTTCGTCAATCCTAGCAAGAATTTCGAGTTGACTCGTGACCCTCGTCTGTATGAAACCATGATAGTGAATGGTGTACAGAAGACCATGAATGATAATGGTAACTATAGTGGCAACCGTTATGAGAACTGGTACAAGGGTACCAATGGTGGTGATGGTGCCGGTGAGTCTGAGAGCGGTCAGTTTGCTACAGGTTTTGCCAACAACAAGTTCTATTTCAATAATGAGCGCAACCGTGTCACCCTTTGGCCATACCTCCGTCTTGCAGAGATGTATCTCATCTATGCCGAGGCTCTGGCACAGAATGGTCAGTTGGATAAGGCTATTGATAATGTGAATGTTGTTCGTGCCCGTGTAGGTCTGAAAGGTTTGAAGGAGTCGGATGCTTCTAAGAACTGGTCTGATAAGCAGACAGTTATCGATGCCGTGATGAAGGAACGTGCCGTAGAGCTTGGTTTCGAGGAGACCCGTTTCTTCGACTTGGTTCGTTACCGTCGTGCCGATATCTTCCAGAAGCCTTTGCATGGTCTCCGCATGTATCGCCAGAAGGATGGTCAGGATTATAACTACCAGTGGCAGGGTATCAAGCCAGGTAATGAAGGTTATGAGAAGAGCTATCCAACCCACTACAGATTCGAGAAGTTCGAGATTCGCAACGTGGCTCGTTCATGGTGGACCAACTGGGACAGCAAGTGGTATCTCAATGCCTTCCCTTCTACAGAAATCAACAAGGGCTATGGTTTGACTCAGAACCCTGGATGGTAAAGATAATGTACGATAGATAATGAATAATGGCGTTAGTCCAGGTTGTTCGTTATACATTATAAATTATAAATTTTTCATTGAATAGATATGAAACGACATATATTATTTGCTTCGGTACTTTTGGCTAGCACCTCTGCGTTTGCTCAGAGTGGTAATGTCAGTGGTGTGGTAGTCGACAAGATGGGTAATCCTGTCTCTGGTGCCTTGGTGAAAATTCAAAATAATAAGTTCATTAAGGCTTATACCGATAAGAATGGCGCCTTTGAGATTGGTGCCAGTGCCAACGACGAGTTGGTTATCGATGCTCCAGACCAGTCGAAGAAGACCGTTGCCCTCAATGGCAGCAAGGAAATCAAGGTGGTGATGGATTATGCCAGCCGTCCTGTAGAATTGGGTTTTGGCATCAAGCAGAACGTAGGCGAGTCTACCGTGTCTGTTGCCAGTGCTTCCAACGATGAGTTCAACAAACGTTCTTCCAAGAACATCGGCAACTCATTGCTCAGCGGCAGTGTACTTGGTTTGACAGCCCTTCAGGGCACAGGTGACTATGCATCTTACGAGCCTTCATTCTATGTACGTGGTTTGCAGAGCCTTAATGGTTCTTCTCCTCTGATTCTGGTGGATGGTATCGAGCGTAACATCACTTATCTTTCTCCTGAGGAAGTAGAGAATGTCTATGTACTGAAGGATGCTGCTGCAACAGCTCTCTATGGTTACAAGGGTGCCAACGGTGTGGTTAACATCGTGACTAAGCGTGGTAAGTACAAGACCAACGAAATCAAGTTTACTTACGACCATGCCTTCAACTGGGAGGCACGTCGCCCTAAGTTCGTCAATGCCTACGATTATGCTGTAGGATTGAACGAGGCATACGCCAACGATGGTAAGTCTCCACGTTATTCAGATGCAGAGTTGGGCTACTTCAAGAGTGGTGAGTTCCCATATCTCTATCCAAATGTAGACTGGATCAACGAGACTTTCAAGAACAACGGTTCCAGCGATATCTACAATCTGACATTCCGTGGTGGTGGCGAGCGTCTGCGCTACTATACCAATGTCAATTTGATCAGCAATCTGGGCTTCATCGCCCATCCAAAGGAGAATTCCGGTTATTCCACCCAGAATAAATATTCCAAGGGAAGCATTCGCACCAATCTGGATATTGACTTGACTTCAACTACCAAGTTGATGGCAAACATCAGCGGAACCCTGATGGAGGCTTCCCGTCCTGGTTTGTTGAGCGATGACCTCTGGGGCAAGATCTATACCGTTCCTGCAGCAGCCTTCCCTGTCAAGACCGAAGCCGGACTTTGGGGTGGTAACACCACATGGACAGGTTATTACAACCCAGTGGCTCTGACCGAGGGGCGTGCCTACAGCAAGGCTCATACCCGTTCTCTCTTTGCCGACATGACCTTGAGTCAGGACCTTTCTGCCGTAACCGATGGTCTGAGCGTATGGACCCGTTTTGCTTACGATAACATTGCTGCTTACTGGGAGAATCATACCAGAGAATATAAATATGGTATGGATACAGCTACCGAGTGGAAGGATGGCAAACCGACAGCATTCTCTCACTATACAGGAGGTAAGGACGGTACCATGTCAGAGGACAGCAAGCTCGACTGGCAGAACCGCAACTTCAACTTCGGTATCGGTGCCAACTACGATCATACATTTGGCGACCACAGCATCAGCTCTGTATTGATGTGGAACTATGAGTTCCGCAACTGGAACGGTCAGAACAATACCCAGTATCGTACCACAGCTACCCTTTACAACCACTATGGTTATAAGGAGAGATATCTGGCAGATGTTTCCCTGTCTTTGGCAACATCCAACAAGTTGGCTCCAGGTCATCGTACCAATTTCTCGCCAACACTTTCTGCTGCCTGGGTATTGAGCAAGGAGAATTTTATGCAGAATGTATCCTTCATCGATTTCCTGAAGCTCCGTGCTTCATGGGGTATCATCAATCTGGATTATATTCCAGCAGAAGGATATTGGAACCAGACCTTTGGCGGTGGCAACAGCTACTTCGTAGGAAAGGATAATGCAACTTCTTCCGGCGGTTGGTCTGAAGATCGTCTGGCTTCTACCAATGTGATGGCAGAGCGTGCTACCAAGTATAATGTTGGTATGGATGCTACCGTATTGGGCGGCTTGAACCTGACTGTAGATGGCTACTATCAGCGTCGTGACCGTCAGTGGGTGAATGCTGGTGGTAAGGTTTCTTCTGTTCTTGGTGCTTCCAACCGCTATATCAACGGTGGTATCGTGGATAGCTGGGGTGTAGAACTCGGTGCCAACTATGCCAAGGAAATCGCTAAGGACCTGAAATTGACAGCTGGTGTGAACTACACTTTGGCAAAGAACGAAATCAAGGAAGAATATGAGGAGCCACGTGCTTACGATTATCTGAAGCGTACCGGCAATCCTGTAGGTCAAATCTTCGGTCTTCAGGCTGTAGGTTTCTTCAAGGACCAGGCTGATATCGACCACAGTCCAGCCCAGCAGTTTGCCCAGTGCAAGCCTGGTGACATCAAGTACAAGGATCAGAATGGTGACGGAATCATCAACGGGGATGATGTAGTAAAGATGGGTTACAATACTACCTGTCCTGAGATTTACTATTCTTTCAATCTCGGTCTGGAGTATAAGGGATTAGGTTTCACAGCAACCTTCCAGGGCGCAGCTAACTACAGTGCTTATCTGGACACTCAGTCAATGTACCGTCCTTTGGTAAACAATACCAATATCGGTCAGTACTATTTCGACAACCGTTGGACTTCAGCAACCGCAGAAACAGCCAAGTTCCCTCGTTTGTCTGCTGAGACCAATGACAACAACAACCGATACAACTCTATCTGGTTGGCTGACCGCTCATTCCTCAAGCTGAGAAATGTAGAAGTTTACTACAACTTCCCTAAGTCTCTCTTGGGCGCAACAAAGTTTATCAACAATGCCAAGTTGTATGTTCGTGGTGTAGATTTGCTCTGCTTCGATCATATCAAGGAGTTGGATCCTGAGTGCTATGGTGCAACCTATCCGGTAAACCGTTCTGTATCTCTCGGTCTCGTACTTGGTTTCTAATCATCAACATTAAAAGAATACGACAATGAAAATAAAGAATATATTTGGTGGCATGATTTGCTTGGCATTGCTCGCATCTTGCGGTGATGAGATGGACTATCATGAGTATACCAATTACGATAAGGACTATGTATTTACCAATTTTGATAATACAGTAGGCTTCGTTACCAACATCTATGGTAAGTTGGAGGATGGTTTCGGACCATACGGCAAGGGAATGCTTGCTTCTGCCTGTGATGAGGCTGAATATTCCTGGAAGAACGGTAGCGTACAGGATTTTACCAATGGTGCCTGGAGTGCATTGAATGCCAAGGACAGCTGGAGCAACAACTATTCTGCCATCCGTGCAGCCAACTATTTCCTGGCTCACAAGGATGAGTGTGATTTCTCTGACTACAAGTTCAATAAGGACTATGCTGCCCAGATGGCCCGTTTCGAGCGCTTGCAGTATGAGGCTCGTTATCTCCGTGCTTACTTCTACTTCACAGCAGTAGAGAAGTTTGGTGATGTTCCTTTCACTACCGAGGTTTTGAGTGAGGATGAGGCAAATGCCCTTCCACGTACTCCAGCCAAGGAAGTGATGGATTTTATCGTAAGCGAGTGTGATGCTATCGCTGATAAGTTGCCTGTAGATTACTCTACCCTGGGCGATGATGCTGCAGCTAACGAGACCGGACGTGTTAATAAGTTGACCGTTCTTGCTCTCAAGGCTCGTACCTTGCTCTATGAGGCAAGTCCTCTCTTCAATACCACAGGCGATAAGGAGCTTTATCACAAGGCTGCTGTTGCCAGCAAGGTGGTTATCGACGAGTGCGAAAAGGCTGGTTTGAAGCTGGGTAAGTACTCTAATCTTTGGGGGGCTAACAACTGGCAGGCTAAGGAGGTTATCTTCGCCCGCCGTGTAGGTTCTCAGAATGGTTTCGAATATAACAACTATCCACGTGGCTTGGAGAATGGTAATGGTGGCAACTGTCCTACCCAGACTCTTGTAGATGCTTACGAGATACAGAAAACCGGCAAGCTCTGGAACGAGGAGGGAAGCGGTTATAATGCAGCCAATCCATATGCTGGTCGTGACCCACGTTTTGCTATGACCATCGCCGTAAACGGTGAGAAGAAGTGGCCTTCATACAATGGTGAAGCCCTGGAGACTTACTATGGTGGTAAGAATGGTGAGCCTATCGTGGGTGCTACTCCTACAGGATACTATCTGAAGAAGTATTGCGATGGTTCTGTCAACATCTCTTCTGTCAACAGCACCAATTCTCCTCATGCCTGGATTATGTTCCGCCTGGGCGAGTTCTATCTCAACTATGCTGAGGCTACCTTCAAGTATCTTGGCAGTGCTGATGCTACAACGGTAGAGTTGCCTATGTCTGCCCGTCAGGCAGTAAACGTAATCCGCAGCCGTCAGGATGTCAAGATGCCTGCTTTGGCAGAAGGCTTGAGCAACGACGAGTTCTGGAAGAAGTACGAGAACGAGCGTATGGTAGAGTTGGCTTTCGAGGGTCATCGTTTCTACGATGTCCGTCGCTGGAAGGAAGGCAGCAAACTGGCTACCATCACAGAGATGAAGATTACCAAGAATGGGGATGGAACATTCACTTACAAGCGCAATGTCGTGAATCGTGGTTGGGACGACAAGATGTATTTCTTCCCAATCTCCAAGAGTGAACTCCTGAAGCATACCAACCCAGACTTCAAGCAGAATCCTGGCTGGTAATTAATCAAAGTCAATACATGGATTGCTCTTCACCTTATTATATATATGTCACCTTTTATATATATGTCACCTTGATTATATATATAGCGACATTTAAGTATAAGGAGCAGGGCAATCCCAAGTAGAACAAACAAATAGACAAAACAATGAAAGCAATTAAATATATATTTAGTGCATTAGTTGGAATGGTAGCCTTGGCTTCCTGTGATAGCAATATCACCGATTTCGAATATCAGGGTTATACAGGAGCTCCAAAGACTATTGATGCTTCTGCTGTTACATCCGAGGCTCTTCCTGGTGCCATCCGTCTGAACTGGACAGTTCCTGCCGATTCCACTTTCTCATATATGAAGATTTCGTATGTAAATCCAGCTAATCAGGAGACGGTAACCAATGTGGTTTCTATCCATACCCGTACGCTCCTCATCGAGAATACTTTGAAGAAGTATGGTGACTATACCTTCACCTTCCAGGCATTCAACGACAAGAACGAGGCGGGTGCTCCTATGCAGGTAAAGGCTCAGTCGGGTTTGCTTCCTGCTACCGTTACCTATTCCAAAGGTGATAAGATAAATGTCACAGCAGACATGTTGAGTACCGATGATCAGGAACCTTCTGAGGGCCCTATCAAGAACCTGGTGGATGGCAACTATAACAGTTTCTTCCATACTCGCTGGTCATCTCCTCAGAAGCCTCTTCCTCAATATATCCAGGTAGACTTCAAGGAGGCTCATCAGGTATTCATGTTCTGGTATCGCAACCGTAACGGTTCTCAGGTAGGTCCTGAAAATCTCGATATCCAAATCAGCAATGATGGAGAGAACTGGGAGAGTATCAAGGAAATCCTCTCTGGTCTTCCTTCTGCCAGTCAGGCAGAATATACCTCTGAGGGTATCGATGCCGGCAAACCATTCACTCATCTCCGTCTGGTTGTTACCAAGACCTTCGGCGACAAGAACTACTTCAACCTTGCAGAGCTTGCAGTATTCGATGCCCACAAGGTGGTATATGATCCGGAGAATGAATAAGAATGAGAATAAGGATTAAGATTGATATTTAGTTACAAGAGGGCTATAATAGTCATTTTTTGACTGTTTTCAGCCCTTTTATCTCAATTTGCGTCCTTATTTTACCGATTATAGAACTATGAAGTTGATGATATTCTTTAATTTTGCACCCGACAAACGACAGCAACAATTAGCGTATTCACTAACTTATTAATAACATCAGCAAAATGAATAAACTATTCACATTTATCATGTTGTGGATGATGTCTTGCCTTCCAACCCTGGCACAGGCTCCGATGGACGGAGGCGTGTGGAAGGATAATACCGGCAAGCATATCAATGCGCACGGTGGCAACATCTTCAACTACAAGGGTATCTATTACTGGTATGGCGAAAGCCGCTCTGAGGATGGCAAGCCTTACAGCTCTCTCGGCGTAAGCTGCTTCACTTCCAAGGAACTCAAGAGTTGGAAGAACCATGGATTGGTGCTCCCTGTATCTAATGAAGCAGGTAGCGACATCGAGGGTGGTTGCATCATCGAGCGTCCTAAGGTTCTCTACAACAAGAAGACCAGGAAGTTCGTGATGTGGTTCCATCTTGAACTGAAGGGTAGGGGCTATGGTGCTGCCCGCTATGGAGTGGCAACCAGCGATACTCCTTTCGGACCTTTCAGGTTCATCCGTTCAGGAAGAGTGAATCCGGGCATCTATCCTGTAGGATTCGCCAAACCAGATACCACCGACCTCAAGCATCAGCTTCTCTTCCCGGAACTGAAGGAATGGTGGACTCCAGAGTGGCGCAAGCAGATAGAACGCGGTATGTTCTGGATGAGAGACTTCGAGGGCGGACAGATGTCTAGAGATATGACCATCTTCATCGACGATGATGGCAAGGCTTACCACATCTATTCTTCAGAGGAAAACCTGACACTCCAGATTGCACAGTTGACAGATGACTACATGCAGCACAACGGTTGCTACGTAAGAGTAGCTGCCGGCGGACAGAACGAGGCTCCAACCATCTTCAAGCAGGATGGCACCTACTGGATGATTACCAGCGGATGTACCGGATGGGCTCCTAATGCAGCCCGCATGTTCAAGGCTAAGAATATCTATGGTCCTTGGGAGCAGTTGCCTAATCCTTGCCGTGGCGAGGGTGCTGACAAGACCTTCGGTGCACAGGGTACCTATATATATAAGGTGGAAACTGCAGCACAGAAGAAGATGTTCCATGGTGCCGACTATGTGTTCATGGCAGACATGTGGAATCCTAAACACTTGAGTGACAGTAGACACTTGTGGGTACCTATTTCCTGGGAAAATGGTGCACCAGTGTTGAAAAAACACTAAAATATACGGTCGCTCTGCTTGTTTCTAACTAATTTTATATATATTTGCAGTTGCTCAGCTAAGGCTACAGGCAACTTGCCTCTTACAATTATCAATAACAACAAACAATATACAACTATCTATGAATTATATATTTAAAAGTATCATGATGACCCTAGTCTTGGCGCTGGTTCCTTTCATGGGAATTTCTGCCAAGAAGAAGACTGTTCAGCAGAGCGACCGCCAATATTGGTGCTCGCTAGCCTATAAGATGGCACAGCCTGTTTTGGAAAATATGGCTAAAGGCGAGTTACAGAAGAATATGCAGACTGAGTTCAGTCCCAGCTTCGACAACCGCAACAGAAAGGTGCTCTATATGGAGTGCTTCGGCAGACTGATGGCTGGTGTGGCTCCATGGCTCACCCTTCCGGATGATGCTACTGCCGAAGGTAAGCAGCGCAAGCAGTTGCGTGAATGGGCTTTGGCTTCCTATAAGAATGCTGTAGACCCTCAGAATCCAGACTATCTCTGCTGGGGCATCGGTGGTCAGAATCTGGTAGATGCAGCCTATATTGCAGAGAGTTTTCTCCGTGCTTACGATACACTCTGGAAGCCTCTCGACGAGGTGACCAAGAAGCGTTATCTCACAGAGTTTGCCAAGCTCCGCCACATCGACCCTCCTTATACCAACTGGTTGCTCTTCTCTTCAACCATCGAGAGTTTCATGGCAAAGGCGGGTGGCGATTTCGATGAATTTCGCATCAATTCAGCCTGCCGCAAGGTAGAGGAGTGGTATGTGGGTGATGGCTGGTATGCTGACGGTCCTTCGTTCGCTTTCGATTACTACAGCAGCTACGTGTTCCATCCGATGTATCTGGAGACGCTCCAGGCGATGGTAGATGCCAAGGTCAATTCCCGTCTCGACTATCAGAAATACTATAACAGAGAGTTGAAACGCTGCCAGAAGTACAGCATCATTCTCGAGAGATTCATCTCTCCTGAGGGTACCTTCCCAGCATTCGGAAGAAGTATTCCTTACCGTATGGCTACCATGCAGCCGCTGGCTCTGATGGCATGGTACCAGAAGTTGCCTAAGGATTTGAGCAACGGTCAGGTTCGTGCAGCACTTACCAAGGTGCTCCATCGCATGTTCGACCAGCAGAACAACTTCAACGAGAAGGGCTATCTCTCTATCGGTTTCTGTGGAAACAGCCAGAAGAACGTTGCCGACTGGTATACCAACAACGGTTCGCTCTATATGACAACCCTCGCCTTCATACCTCTCGGCTTGCCTGCCGACCATCCTTTCTGGACCGACGCAGCACAGCCTTGGACCCAGGTGAAGGCATGGAACAACCAGCAGTTCCCTAAGGATCACCAGTGGAAGGACGATATCGTGACCAAGGACAAGTGGTAATTTTTTTAGTTAAGAGTTTTTAGTTAAGAGTTTATAGATTATCATGCATAAGATATTGATGATGCTGGCGGCTGCAGCCTTGGCTTTGCCTTTGAATGCAGCACAGCCAGCCAAGAAGACCGCTAAGGTCAAGAAACAGAATAAGAAGGAAGTGAAGGCTTCCAAGAAATGGGACCATGAGCAGGTGGTGGAACTCATCACCAAGGTGAATAACTACTGGCAGGTTAACAACAAGCCTGAGGTTTGTGCCTTCTGGGATAATGCCGCTTATCATACCGGCAACATGGAGGTATATAAGATGCTCAAGGACCAGAAGATGCTCGACTATTCCATCCGTTGGGCAGAACATAACGACTGGACCGGTGCTACAGAGGCTAACCCAGCCAAGTGGAAGTACAAACCATACGGCGAGGGAAAGCAGCACGTGCTCTTCGGTGACTGGCAGATCTGCTTCCAGACTTACATCGACCTCTACAACATCGAGGCAGCCAAGGGAAATGCCGCTGCATCAGAATACATGGTGAAGCGTGCCAAGGAGGTAATGCACTACGAGGTTTACTCTGAGCCAACAGACTACTGGTGGTGGAGCGATGCCCTCTATATGGTGATGCCTGTGATGACCAAGATGTATAAGTTGACCGGCGATACCAAGTATCTCGACAAGCTCTACGACAATCTCCTCACTACCGATGAGATTATGCTCGACAAGGAGACCAATCTCTACTTCCGTGATGGCAAGTACGTTTATCCAAAGCACAAGAGTGCCAATGGAAAGAAAGACTTCTGGGCACGTGGTGATGGCTGGGTTCTCGCAGGCTTGGCAAAGGTGCTGCAGGATATGCCGAAAGACTACAAGCACTATCAGTTCTTTGTAGATAAGTTCCAGAAGTTGGCTAAGGCTGTGGCAGAAATCCAGCAGCCGGAAGGTTACTGGACCCGTTCGATGATGGACCCAGAGCATGCTCCAGGTCCTGAGACCAGCGGTACTGCCTTCTTCACCTACGGTATGCTTTGGGGTGTCAACAATGGTTACCTCAACAAGAAGGAGTACAAGAAGGTCATCGACCGTGCCTGGACTTATCTTACAGAGACTGCCGTTCAGGCAGATGGCAAGGTGGGTTATGTTCAACCTATCGGCGAGAGAGCCATCCCTGGTCAGACCGTAGATGCCAACTCTCAGGCTAACTTCGGTGTAGGCGCTGTGCTTCTTACAGCCTGCGAATATGATAAGTATCTCGCAAACAAGTAAGATGCCTATATATAATAAGGTATAAATTCAATCTGATATATTAATAACTGATAAACATGAAACAGAGACTGTTCGTAACATTGAGTTTGGCAGGATTAGCAATGGCAACCTTTGGTGCAACCAAACCGAAGACTGCCATTAAGTCGTTGAATAAGACGACCATCCAACAGCCAACTTACACAGAATGGCACGACCTTCAGGTGAATGCCATCAATCGTTTTCCGTTGCACACCAATTTCTTCACCTATCCGGCAGATGACTGGGTTTCTGAGAAAGACGGTAAGATCGTGAGCAAGGATATCCTGCACATGAACAAGACGGAGAGCAAGTATTTCCTTTCGCTCGACGGAACCTGGAAGTTCAACTGGGTGGCTAATGCCGACCAGCGTCCTACCGACTTCTACAAGGAAGATCTTGATGATTCCAAATGGAAGACCATGAATCTGCCAGGTATCTGGGAGATGAACGGATTCGGTGATCCGGAATATGTGAACGTAGGCTTCGGCTGGCGTGGACATTTTGACCAGCAGCCACCAGCAGTTCCTACCAAGGACAACCATGTTGGCTCTTACCGTCGCATCATCGACATCCCTGCCAACTGGGATGGCAAGCAGGTAGTAGCCCATTTCGGTAGCGTTACTTCCAACATCTATCTCTATGTAAACGGTAAGTTTGCCGGTTATGCAGAGGATAGCAAGGTAGCTGCCGAGTTTGACATCACTCCTTATCTGAAGAAGGGTAAGAATCTGATTGCCTTCCAGACCTTCCGCTGGTGCGATGGTTCCTGGGATGAGGATCAGGACTTCTGGCGCTTGAGTGGTGTGGCTCGTGAAAGCTATCTCTTTGCCCGTGATGCCCAGTTGCATTTGGAGGATATCCGTGTTACTCCTGACCTTGTAAACAACTACAAGGATGGTGTGCTCAATATCTCTGCCAAGGTAAAGGGAACAGGCAAGCTGAACTTCATCCTCTTCGACAAAGAGGGCAAGCAGGTGACTACAGCTACAGGATTGGCAAAGAATGGAACAGCCAACATTACGATGAACGTAGAGAATCCACACAAGTGGAATGCAGAGACACCTTATTTATATACCCTTCAGGTTTCCCTCTCAAGTGCGCTGAAGAATGGCAACATGAAATCAGCAAGCATGACTCCTGTCAAGGTAGGTTTCCGCAAGGTGGAAATCAAGAACAAGCAGTTCCTTGTCAACGGTCAGCCTGTGCTCATCAAGGGTGCCAACCGTCATGAGATGGACCCTGATGGAGGTTATGTATTGAGCATGGAGCGCATGATTCAGGACATCAAGATTATGAAGCGCCTGAATATTAACGCTGTCCGCACCTGTCACTATCCTGATGATCCACGCTGGTACGAGCTCTGCGATGAGTATGGTATCTATGTGGTTGCTGAGGCTAACCAGGAGAGTCACGGTTTCCAGTATGGCGATGATGCTGCTGCCAAGAAACCGATGTTTGCCAAGCAGATTCTGGAGCGCAACCAGCACAATGTTTCCATGTACTTCAATCATCCTAGTGTCGTAACCTGGAGTTTGGGTAATGAGACTGTGATGGGCGATAACTTCCTGCAGGCTTACAAGTGGATTAAGAGTCAGGACCAGAGCCGTCCGGTTCAGTATGAGCAGGCTCACAGAGGCGAGGGTACCGATATCTTCTGCCCTATGTACTATCCTGTAAGTGCTTGTGAAAAGTATGCTAAGGACCCTAACAGTCCGATGCCGCTCATCCAGTGCGAGTACAACCATACCATGGGTAACTCAGGCGGTAACCTGAAGGATTACTGGGCTCTGATTCGCAAGTATCCTATCCTCCAGGGTGGTTTCGACTGGGATTTCGTTGACCAGGGCTTGCACCGCAAGGTATTGAAGCTGATGACCGTCAAGAATCCTGAGAAGATGAGCAATGAAGAGCTCCGCAAAATAGAATATTGCTACGGTGGCGATTATAACAATTACGACCCTAGCGACAATAACTTCAACTGCAATGGTATCATCGGTCCTGACCGTCAGCTCAATCCTCATGCCTACGAGGTAGCCTACCAGTATCAGAACATCTGGGCTAAGATGGTGAATGCAGAGAAGGGTGAAGTAAGTGTATACAATGAGAACTTCTTCCGCAATTTGAGCAACTATGCCTTGGCATGGAGCCTCATTGAGGATGGCGTGGAGACTCAGAACGGTACTATTGCTGATATCGATGTAGCTGCCCAGCAGACCAAGAACTTCACCATCCCTTATGACCTTTCTAAGGTAACGGGCAAGGAGGTGTTCCTCAACATCGATTTCCGTCTGAAGAAGGCTGAACCTCTGATGGAGGCTGGTCAGATTGTGGCTTATGCCCAGCTGGCGGTGAAGGAGAAGAAGTGCTGCGGTCATTGTGCAGAAAACATGGCTAAGGCTCAGGATGGCAAGAAGGTGAAGGCTAAGCTCATCGACAAGAAGGGCGAGCAGGATATCACCGTTACTACTCCTGATCTGACCGTGAAGGTGAACCGTACCACCGGTCTCATCTCTGAATATACCTATCGTGGCAAGTCGCTCCTCGGCGAGGGCGGTACCCTGAAGCCAAACTTCTGGCGTGCTCCTACCGATAATGATTTCGGTGCCGGCCTGCAGAAAAAGTTCCAGGTTTGGAAGAACCCTGTCATGAACCTGAAGGGTGTAGCTGTTGAAAAGGATAAGAAGGCAAACACCATCAGCATCTGTGCAACCTATGAGATGCCAGAGGTGAAGGGTGAGCTGGAAATCGATTATCTCATCATGCCTAACACCGGTGCGATGAAGGTAAGCCAGGAGTTTGATGCTTCTGATGATGCCAAGGTCAGCGATCTGTTCCGTTTCGGTATGCTGATGCAGTTGCCGTACGATATGGACAAGAGCCAGTATTACGGCCGTGGTCCTATCGAGAACTATTCTGACCGTGAGGACTGCATGCGCATCGGAATCTACAGCGATGATGCCGACAACCAGTACTTCCCATACATCCGTCCACAGGAGAGTGGAACCAAGGGCGATATGCGCTGGTGGAACCAGACCGATGCTTCCGGCTTCGGATTCAAGGTGAAGAGCTGCAAGCCGTTCTATGCTTCCGCCATCCACTTCGACACCGAAGAACTGGATGATGGTGATGACAAGGATCAGCGCCACAGTTTCAACCTGAAGAAGTCAAAATTCACCAATCTCTTCCTCGATGCAGAGCATTCTGGTGTGGCTGGTGAGAACTCTTGGGGTGCATGGCCATTGGAGAAGTATCGCCTCCATTATGGCGATAAAAACTTTACTTTCGTGCTCATTCCATTAGATAAATAGTAGAAAAGCAGGGATTTGTACGAAAATCCAATATATTTAAACAGATCGGAAGAGCGTCGTGTA
>OCIB01000043.1_pt1 | contig 18077 bp, 9 predicted proteins | sample 1538751 | NCBI WGS metagenome assembly OCIB01 (sample SAMN04571723, study PRJEB22368) | human gut metagenome | biome: human gut; material: stool | host: Homo sapiens | place: Luxembourg | collected 2012-12-06
GACCACCGAGATCTACACTCTTTCCCTACACGACGCTCTTCCGATCTTGGTTTTTCTATTTTTTCGTCATTTTATACAAAACATTTTCATTTCATCAAATATCTTCCGTTTTTCTTCATAATTTCACTCTTATTTCCATCATTCTTCTTCTCTCGCTTATATTCTCCTCCTGTCTTTTTTAAATCAAAGATATAGTATCCAAAATCAATTTTGAACTATTTTTGTCAAACTTTTTTCACAAACTAATAGCACTCCCTTTCATTTTATACAACTGTATATGCATACCACGAAGTATTTTCAAAAAATCAGAAAGAAATTATAAACTGTCAAGAAAAGCCTGTAATTTTGCACAAATACTCCTTTATTTTTTCACACAAAAAAGGTATAATAAACAAAATAAACAATTCTTTCACAATAAAGGAGGAGGACATCTTATGGAAAACCGCAAAATTCAATTTCGTTCAAAAGCCTGTAATCTACATCTTTCTGCCTATCCGGGACATTTCGCAACAAAGCATTCTCATGTCAACTACTTTTTAGATATGACAACATTAAAAGTACGTCAGTCTAATGCAGAAGAAGCTGCAAGAGCGTTAGTTCCACTTTATAAACATAATACCGTCGTCGATACCATCGTATGTCTTGACGGAACAGAAGTAATCGGTGCATTTTTAGCAGAAAAGCTTACAGAGAGCGGATTCTTCTCTTACAACCAGCATAAATCTATCTATATTGTTACTCCAGAAATAGATTCAGATGGTCAGATGTTCTTCCGCAAAAACATCCAGCCAATGATTAAAGATAGAAATATCATTATTTTAATGGCATCTGTCACAACTGGAATCACAATCAACCGAAGCTGGGAATGTATCGAGTACTATGGTGGCAAACTGCAGGGAATTTCAGCAATATTTAGTACGCTTTCTGAATATGGTAATCTTCCTGTTAATGCGCTGTTTACTCCAAATGATATTCCTACTTACCATACATATGATAAGCATGACTGCCCATATTGTAAGAGTGGTCAGAAAATCGATGCTTTGGTAAACGGACATGGATATTCCGAATTACTATAACTACTAATTTGTAGATTTCGTATAGACGAAAAAGAGAAACCATACCATATCCCAGATGCGGATGAGCATCTTAAACACAACGACTACAGAGCAGATGGGATATGGTATGGTTTCTTTTTTCGTCTGTTTTCTCTTAATGAATCGTAATCCATTTCAAAATTTTACTTTGGGTTTCTACGAATTGTTCATATTCTTCCCGGCTGTTTTGCTGATATTCCAGCGTGATATACTTTGGTGCTACGCGCTCTACAAATTCCCGGACACCTTCTCCGATAAAAGGCTGATGCAGATCAATATGACAGGCATGGTCATATGCAAGGCGAAATAGTTCATAAAATGGAATCTTATCAAAGTCTATCGGATGTTCTCTCCATTCTTTTCGCTGCTTTCTTACATAATCCCCTCCCAGTGACAACTGCAGGTGCATTCCTTTGAACCAGTGGAGCATCTGTGCTTTTTCGTATTTGTCTATCATTTTATTCAGATATGCTACGGCATCTTCCGGAGTCTTTAGCTGTGTTGTTGTATTCATATAATGCCCGGTATCGAGCATGATTCCCTTTTTTTGTGTATGCATTCCTTCTATAAGCCGGCGGGTAAGGCGGACATTTTTCAAGGTAAGCCCGCTCCACCAGAGATTCTCTACAAGAAAGTCGAATGGATATTCTTTTTCATCAAGTAGGGTATTGATGACCTCTAAGCTTGCATCAATCACTTCTTTATCTGTATAGCGGTATTTATAAATATAGCTCTCCCGGAGTGTCACTTCTGAAACATGGAAAACTACATACTTTGCTCCAACTTGTTCTGCATAGGCAAGATCGTCCCGCAAACTGTTCAGATAAGATTCCCTGCTCATTCCTCCAAAGTATTCCAGCCACTGCTCTCTTGAATCAAATTCCTGATCTAGGCGTTCATAATTCCCCTTCCACCAGTCCATCCAGAAAATATGAAAATACAGATGTACCCCATTCACCATATCCGGCAGAATCTTTCCTTCATCTGGCTCGCCTGCCCGAATCACTTCCAGTCCATTTAATCCTCGTGACTCATAAGACTTTCTAATATCTTCACTATCTTTATAACGATTTAGCATCCCTTCATAAATTGAAAAATTCATGGAACGACATTCTGGTATTTTCTGCATAGTTTCCCCCTTCAATCTCGTATACTCTCAGAATCTTTCTAAGAATACATTTTATCTATACTTATCATCCATACTTATTTCAAAAATGCCCCATCATTCTGGCAATCTTTCTAAAGTTCAAAAACGCCCCGGCTATTCATCTCATCAGATCATATTTTATTTTTATCCGCTGCAGCTTTTCCAACAATGGCTTTGCTCCAATCCACAGAAAAATAAATGTAGAACTGGCATGAACAAGATCTACCGGAATACCTGAAATATAGATTGCAAGCAGTCCTTCCCATGTAAAATCATACACACTCATAAAGAGAGCCGCTGGATTCATGATTCCTCCATAAATGAACACCGTCACAAGGAATCCATATATACAAAGGCTGAGCCGTTTGGTCGGAAGCAGTCCTATTCGGTAAAGGATTCCTGACAAAAATCCGATAAAACCCATCGCAAACATCTGCCATGGGGTCCATGGTCCCTGCCCAAATAAGAAATTGCTGACTACCATCGTCATGGCACCAACTAAGAATCCTGCCTCGCCGCCAAATGCGATTGCACTGATGATCACGATTGCTATAATCGGCTTAAAGCTCGGTATCATAAAAAATGCTGCCCGGCCGGCGGTTGCCAATGCTACCATTGTTGCAAGAACAACTAGCTCTCTCACCTGAGGTTTTCGTCCCTCAAATACCATAAAAAACGGTAATAACGAGTATATAATGATTACCAGGCTAATAAAATAATACTTTCTTGGACCAAAAATCTTTTCAAATACTGTACCAACGGCGGCAACATCCATAACATAAAATCCGACAGCAATTGTGAGGGGAATCGCTACAAGCAAGAGAAAGAGACTTACTCTGGTACGAACAGAAAGCCTGCGTTTTTCCTGCTTTTTCCAGATTTCGGTATCCATCTCAAACATATCATTATCTAAAATGACATCTCCCGCCCTGCCTTCTCCTGACAAATCTCCTGCTAATTCTTTTAAAGCAGAAGCTTTCCTGCTTTTTGGTAAAAAGATACGCTTTATCTTTGCAGAAATCGTATCTTCATTCACGATTGGAGAAGCGTAAAATTCTTTCAAGAACTCCTGACTTGATTTCCAGTCTGCCATTGTTCACACTCCTTTTTTAAGACATTCCACAACGTCCTCCCCGGTAACCGCCATGGGAAAATACCTTCTAGCCATTCGGTTTGCCGCTGTTGTATAAAAATTATTTCCGGCAAAGAATTCTCCCGGAGTTCCACATGCCACAATATTTCCATCAAAAAATAAACCACATCGGTCTGCATAAGAAGCGCAGAACTCAATATCATGAGAAATCATAAAAACAGTTACGCCCTGCTCTTTGAGTAATGCCAGTATTCCGGCAAATTCTTTTTTAAAATAGCTGTCAAGTCCTTTGGTCGGTTCATCCATCAACAAAAGCTTTGGCCGCAATAACAAAATCTTAGCCAGGGCAAGCCTCTGCTGCTCTCCCCCGCTTAAGTCATACGGATGACGATGCAGTAATTCTTCCAAATGTGTTACTTTAATGATTCCTTCCACCGCATCCTTTTTATCCATGGCAAGCTGATATTCTTCATCCTTTTTCTCTTTTACACCGCCTACCATTTCAAACAGTTCTAATTCCACACTTTTCTTTACAAAAAGAGACTGCGGGTTTTGCGGCAGTACTCCAAGAAAATTGCGGAACAGTTCTTTATCGCTGTAACGACGGATATCCTTACCTTCTAAAAGTACTTTTCCACGATATGGCTTTCTCAAACGGCTCAAAAGTGAAAGTGTTGTTGACTTCCCGGTTCCATTTCCTCCAAGCAATGCAAAGAATTCTCCTCTTTTTAAGGAAAAGCTTAGTCCCTTTACGACATCCGGCAGTTCTTTATCATAGCGGAACCACAGATCATCACACGCTAAGATGATATCTTCTTTTTTCTCTTTAAACTTTTCTGTAATCTTTTCTGTAATCTTAGAAAAAGAAGATTTTCCTTTTTGGGAATCACTCTCTTTTCTATATGAAGAAGATGCATTTGCTGGTGAAATGCCTTTTTTCTTACAAACTATATCCAGCCACTTTCGCCCGTCACGAACAGTAATCGGGCAGGGCTGCTCTGACTCTACTTTGGCATAAACCTGCATCGGTACCGGCATAGCTAAAAACATCTCATGATTGCGCTTCTTTAATTCTTCTCCGATTTCCGGCGGTGTGCCAACACATAAAATCTGCCCTTCATCCATGACCACTACCCTGTCAGCAGAAGGAAATACTTCCTCTAAACGATGTTCCGTAAGAATAATTGTCGTTCCAAGATCACGATTAATCTTCTTTACTGTTTCCAAAAAATCAGAAGCTGCAATCGGATCAAGCTGAGAGGTCGGCTCATCAAGAATCAGCATATCCGGATGCATGGCCATGATAGATGCCAGATTCAAAAGCTGTTTCTGTCCTCCAGAAAGTTCCGATACATTTTTATAAAACCAGTCCTGAATCCCAAAATAACTTGCCATTTCCGCTACCCGGATACGGATATCTGCGTTACTGTATCCAAGGCTTTCCAAACCAAATGCCAGCTCATGCCACACTTTATCTGTCACGATCTGATTATCCGGATTCTGTAATACATATCCAATCCTCTGACTCTGCTCCCGGTTACTCATCTCCCCGATTGGTACTCCCTGAAAAAGGATCTCTCCTTTTCGCTTTCCATGCGGCGTCAGGGGAGTCTTTAAATGTGTCAGAAGTGTACTCTTTCCACATCCACTCTTTCCGCAAAGAACAAGGAATTCCCCGTCCTCCACATGCAAAGAAACATGATTTAGCGCCCTCTTTTTTTCTTCTGGATAAGCAAAACACAAATCATTGATTTCTAATATACTATTTTTCTTTTCTGACAAACCATTCGCTGTCACCCTGCACCTCCAAACTTGCTTTTTATCTCCTGTATATACGGCTATTCAACTTCCCACAAACGGTACCCAGCCGGTGCTGCACTTTCTACCTGTCCTCTTCTCGCCTTCCACATCCTTCGGTCTAAAATCTCCATCGCTGCTGGCATGATACTAAACAATAAAAAAGCGGCAAAGACAAGCAGGCTGCCTGCTGTAAAGGGTACTCCCTTTACAACAATCCGAGGATTATAAGAACAAAATGCATACCCCTTTGAAAAGCCCCATATCGCTGCTCCGAATGTAATGATCATAAAAATAAGGCACAAAAAATCCCTTTTATCGAAATGATATAAAGAAAAGGCGGTTCTGCCCTTCTCTCCATATCCCCGGCACTTCATTGAATCCGATGTTTCAATCGCATTCTCCAAAGACCAGGTAACCAGAATCGAAAAAATTGTAATTCCATGCTTTGCTCTCTTAATAAGGCTCCCATTCTCTACACTTCGCCCGACACACTTTTGCCCATCAGAAATAACAGATGCTTCTTTGATAAACTTCGGTACAAAGCGAAGGCACATGGAAAGTACTAAAGAAAGTGCCGGGATGATTCTTCCAAAAAGATAAATAAACTTATCTGATGTCATAACAACTGTGTAGCAGGAAAACCATACAAGAGTACATACCAGCATCACTGCCATCATAAGACCGTACACACAACTTTCTAATGTAAACGGATTTCCATTATGAAGATATCCTATAATCGTTACTCCATAATGATTAAACATCGGATTAATTAGGGCAACAATGATCATCATCGGTAATGAGAAGAGCAGATTAAACTTTACTGTCTTTTTCCATCCTTTTAAAACAACGGAATACGCAACAGCGCATATAAATGAAATTGCCAGAATCACAGGATGAACAACAAACATCGTCACCCCGATCGTTCCGCAAAAATACAGCATATTTAAAACAGGATGATATGTCGAAAATGTATCTTTCATCTAAATCAAATCTCCATTACATCAAATTTCTATTATATTAAATCTTTATTATATCAAATCTCTATTTCATACATCCTTAATACATCGAATTATCTCCAACATCCTTACCAAGATTACATGTATAAACCCAGTTGATCACATCGCCGTCCTGTACCGTATACTTACTGCATCCGTAGTTAGGAAACCAGCCATTTACGTTATACATCCATCCGGAAAGCTGTCCGCAGTCGAATTCATACAGATTATTAATTCCTTCCACATAAGCTGAATTATAAGCCGGTGTAAAAGAAGACTCCATCTGGATTCCTGCATCCTTACATACACGCTGTAATACGTCATGTACAGACTCTCCTTCCGTAAATTCTACCTCGGAAGCTGCCAGAATCCATCCATCAGAAGGAACAAATTCTTCCTTGCCACTTTTTAAATCACTCATGTTATTAAGAATCGTCGCGCAGCTGATCGAAATCGTACACGTATGGGAAGAACCTGAAACTTCTTCATCGTTTGCAACATCCTGCTTGCCGGAAGAACCAGAAGAAGAAGCTCCTCCATCAGAAATATCTCCACTTCCTGAACTTCCTTCTTCGTTATAAGAATTCTCTCCTGAATTCCCCGATTCATCACTTCCTTCCGATTCACTGTTCGTTGTTCCGTTTTCTGCCTTATTCGCTACGCTTGCTCCTTTATTTTGCTGTTCTGTAATACCTCCGATAATATAACAATCTCCGTCCAGAGAAGTTACGCTCATTTTTAAAGAAGTGGTTCCTTTCTGTGGCTTTGTATCCTTTTTGGCAGCAGTCGTTGCTTCCTTCACCTTATCAGACGAATCCTTCTGTGATGCAGATGTATCCTTTTTCTTGGAAGAATCCTCTTCTGCCTGTGCTGTTACCACAACATCGCTCATCCTTGCAAGCTTTCCAGCCTGTTCCTTTACAAGATAAGCAGAATTCGACTGCCACGCTTCCGGAAGCTGTACCTCTAAATCTGGTACACAAATCAGCCCTTTCCCGTACATTGTCATCTTCAATGCATCATTTGCATTGTTTGCCTGCTTCTTTAAATCATCAAGACCTTTCTCTGAAAAATCAATCTTCAAATTCTGATCTGCTGGATTCTGAATCTTTGAACAGTCATACGTCCAGATATATGTAATTCCATCATCTGTTGTCCCTTTAAACTGTACCTTTTTATTGTCTCCTGCAACGGTCTTAAACTGTTCCTTCGTAATAATTCCATCCTCCGGAATCTCATTCATATCCGCAAGTGTTGCTGTCTTGCCGGACTTTTTACCGGAAGAACTTCCTCCATTACCGGACTTTCCACAACCGGTTGAAACAATCAATAACATACTCATAAGCAGTGCCAGAACGACACGCATAAATCCCTTTTTCTTCATAAATACTTTTTCCCTTTCTTTGTATATCCTTAGCTTTAACTCTGCTCACTATACCCCTTATTTTTCTTTAAAAAACAGATTATCTTTTTAATCTATTCTTTATCTCCGCCTTTTTGAAAATTGCGTAATGCACTTGCAATCCTATGACGCTTTTTATATAAAATGAAAGCAATAATCACTACCACTGCAATAGCGCAAATCCTTTTGACTATATAAAATATCCCTAAAACAGCCACAATCTTTGAGGTATCATTATCCTTTTCGGCTGTGGTGTCCGCTTCCGCTGCATCTGTCTCATCCGCCGCATAAGTATCCGGTACGTAATCCTCTCCGCTAAAGTTCCAGCTTCCTGTCGTTGCCTCTGCTGCCGTATCTTTCTTCTTCGCTGTCGTTCCTGTTGCACTCTTTGACGCAGTACTTCCCGTACCTGTACCGGAAGTGCTTCCGGAAGAAAGTGTCTTTGTCGTTCCCGAAGCGGTTGGTGTTCCACTTCCTGTACTTACTGAACGATTCGTTGTTCCCGATGTCGGTGTTGTAATTCTTTTTGTCTGACTTCTTGCTGCTGTAGTTGTTGTTGTCTTTTTGGTGGTTGTCGCTGTTGCCGGTGCAGTCACCACGACCTTACAGGTTGCTTTCTTTCCGCTTCCATCCGTTGCCTTTACTGTAATCGTCACAGTCCCTGCTTTCTTCCCTGTCACCTTTCCCTTTGCATTTACTGTTGCAATCTTTTTATTGGAAGAAGACCATTTCACTGACTTCTTCGTGGCATTTGACGGAGAAACCGTCGCTTTTAACGTCTTACTCTTTCCTTTTGTAAGATAGATCGTACTATAATTTAACCCTACTTTTATTACCTTTACTTTAGAAGCTGCCGGTTTTGTTTCTGCTTTTTTCGCTGTCGTTACCGTTTGGGAAGGATTTCCTCCACCATTACTTCCCGTATCAATCGTTGGGCTGACTACCGGCTTCGTTCCTGCTGAAATAGCCACATCACTCATATCATAAAGAAATGTCTCTCCATCCAAAAATCTACGGTAAGCAACTGTTGCATACAATCCCTGTTCCGTTGCCATTCCATCGATAATGCCACCGGCACCGCCACCATTATTCCCGGCATCAGCAGCTACATGCATAAATCCCCCTTCCGGCATATAATACTGGAATAATCCTGTCATCGGCCATTTCCCATTCTTAATAAAACGGGCATCTTCCCCACAATCTATTCCCACGCCACAAAGAGCTGTGATAATCTGTGCCACACTTTCCGAAGTTTCTGTATTCATCGTGCCAAAACCACCACTGGAAAGCTGATTCTTTTCTATCCACGCAAGACCCTTGTCAATTGCCGCTGTAACATCCTCATATCCATCTTTATTATAATAAGAAGCCAGTGCCTGCATCGCCATTCCTGTCATATCGGAATCTCCGGTTGTTCCCATCAATGTCCAGCCACCATCCTGACACTGCATCCCTACAACCTTCTTAACAAGTAACTCCTCTGAGTTTTGCTGCACTGCAGAAGGGTCTTCTGGAATCTCATATGCCGGATTACTCTTTAATGCAATCAACGCCCAAATCGTGCCATTATTCCCCTGTCTGCTTACATTCTCATAATCTGACAGATACGCTAACAGATTATGTCCCATCACATTTCTTGCATCGACACCAATCGCTGTTAATGCAAGAATAAGCTTTGAATAATCCGAATACTTTGCTCTTGTAATCTGCCAGTCCTTACTCTCACAGTATGCGATCACATTACTATAAAAAAGATTTATATAAGATTCCGGCACATACAGCCCACTCCTTTTTAAACCAATAACATTCCATATGCTACTGTAATCCGGCTTCGTATCTTTACTTAAGATATAGCTTCTTACCTTAGATAAAACCGTATCAATATCCGGACTTAAGACTTCCGCCTCTGCTTCCGTCTGCACTGCCACTCCTGATTCATCAGACTGTCCCTGTGCCGCATCTTCCTCTGCACCCCAAGCATAAAAACCATAACTTCTTCCAAGCTGCAAATTCTTACGGACAATCTTTCTCTCTTTTTTTGTTAATGTCTGCTCTTGTGTACTTTCCTGTACATCTGCCTCTGTACTTGCTGATGCATCTGCATCTTCCCTGGTCTGCTGCTCCTCCTCTTCCGAAGACTCCGTCTCCTCCCTTTCTGATGTCTCACTTTCTGACGTCTCACTTTCTGACATAGAAAAATCGCCTGTACTCTCTGCAGCAGAAGCTGCCGCGGCCGGTTCTGCCCCATTATCTGCCGCATATGCATAGTATGGAACTATAAATGCCACAAGCAGAGCAAAAAGTACAAGCGATATACATTTTCTTTTTAACCTTTGATACATCTTGTTCATTCTACCCTCTCCTTCACTCATTTTACAAAATATCCAAGAGAAATTGAGAGTTTTCCGTAGAAAAGAAAGGCCCATGCATTAGGTGCACAGGCCAAATACTTTTATAAAACTGTTACATTCTCTAGCCCAGATATTTGTTTTCATTCTAAAATCAAATGGCTGGCAATTCAGAATGAAAATAAGGAGCGTTCCCTAAGTGAGCCTGAGAAGCAAGCCATGTACATATTATAACATAGACTTTTAAAAAAATATGCCAACCAGACGGGTGTATTTGCTTCATTTTAGGAAATTAAGCGGGTGAAATTGTCCTACAATTACTTCACCTTCATTTTCTTTACATTTGAGTAATTACCGTAATAAGTTGTTCCTCCTGCTTTACGATAAGTACGAATCTTGAAGTAATAAGTTTTCTTTTTCTTTAGCTTTCCGGCTTTATAAGTCACTGTCTTATTTTTGGTAATTGTCTTCACTTTCTTATAGCCGCTGTTTTTCTTCATGGACTGGTATACTTCGTAACCAGTTGCATTTTTTATTTTCTTCCATGTAAGCTTCGCCTGATTCTTTTTCAGCTTCTTAATGGATTTTATAGATGTTTTAGATGGGGTGTATTTCTTTTTCAGAGCTTCCTGCTGAGCTTTCTTTTTCGCGGCTTCTTCTGCCTTTTTCTTTGCCTCATCCTGGGTTTTCTTTTCAGCTTTCAGACTGACAATTTTCTTCTCAGCATCAGTTAATACTTTTAATGTATCTGCAGAAATAAGTTCCTTTTGTTCACTGGTTAACGCATTATAAGACTTTCTTGCCTCTGCTATCTGAGATTCTTTAGATAAATCTACTGTACCGATAGCGTTAATGGTTTTTGTCACACTTTCAGCAAATTTTGCATTATATTCTGCTCCCCACTGAAGAATTTCTTTCTCTGACGGAAGTGCAGAAAATACTTCTTTCATTTTCTTTTCTGTTGTATTCCAGTCAATCACTGCATTATATGCTTTCTGATAAGCCTGTTTATAACCATGTTCGTCACAGCTTGCTTTATACTTTAGCATTACTGCAAGTCGTTTTGTAATCGCATCCCTATCCGGTAATTTCAAATAATTGTTATCTTCTTCATCTGCAGGTTTTTCTCCGAGGTCTCTTCCATAACCGTAAAGCGTAAACTGCAAACGAATGATGTCTCCATCTTTTGGTTTTACCAAGGACATTCCTGTCGGAAATACATTGTTTACCGTATACATCCAACCAGACATATTACAATACGCGAATTCTCCTAATGCATAATGTCCCTTTTCATCGCCATACGGATTACCATCATTTTTTGTATTTGTAGGAATTGCTATAATTTGATTATTTGCATTTTTTATTGGTTTGAGCTGTCCGTTAGAAATTATAGAAGGAATCTTCAATCTTCCGGTATCTGCATAATAAATCTGTTCAAGATAAAATCCATCTTGTATCTTTCCCTTATTTTCGTAACCATATCCTTCTTGTGTAAGTACTCTATCCACTACAGATGCAATATTATCTGTATCATAAATATCTACCTGACATGGCTCTATTAAATACCCCTGTCCAATCGTAAAACGTTCAATTGAAAATGTAACGGTACCTGTTTTTTCTGCTGCTTTTACATCCTTTTGAAAAAAGAATATACATGCTATCACAAATGCAAATGTCAGCATTGTCAGCAAATATTTTTTGTTTTTCTGCATTCGGTCTCACCTCTCACTTTATAAAGTACTGCAATTACCTTTCAGTTATCACTATAGTACCCTATTACAGAACAGGAACTGCTCCATCTAAGCAGTCCCTGCTCCTCATATCATCTGATATTTACTTCTTAATTGTAACTGTTTTTGCCTGACCTTTTCCTTTAAATACTTTTTTATAAGCTTTGTATTTTTTAGAAGGGACTTTAATGACTGCTTTTTTATTAATGCCCTTAAATGCTTTTGCCCCTACCTTTTTAATAATACTACTCTGTACAGTAATCTTCTTTAAATTCTTACATCCATAGAATGCTTTCTTTCCAATTGTTCTAACATTCTTTCCAACTACTACTGTTTTTATTTTCTTATTATTTTTAAATGCATTATCTGCGATAGCAGTTACTTTGTATACCTGATTGCCTGATTTTACTGTTGCCGGAATTGTAATCTTTGCTACCTTTTTCTTTTTAGTTCCTTTATAAGAAACTGTTTTTGCTTTTACGTTTGTTACAACAAAAATATTGGTTCCTACTGTAAGTTTTGTTCCCTTCTTAACCGTCTTAGTTGTAGGCTGTGAAGGTTTTGCTGGGTTTGTTGGGTTTGCTGGCTCTTTCTCTGCTTCTTTTACTGTTACCTTTACGTTCTTTTCCTTACCGGTATCCATTGCTTTTACGGTGATATCTGCTGTTCCAAGTTTCAGACCACTTACGGTTCCATCTTCTTTTACAGAAGCAATCGTATCATCAGAAGAAGTGTACACTAATGTTTTATTAGTAGCATCTTCCGGTGTTATAGAAGCCTGTAATTTCATTGTTTTTCCTAAAGTTACATTTAATGTTCCTGGGACTGTGATATCAGAGGTTACAGTCATGTTGAAAGCTAAATCTGGATTTTCTGTGTTCTGGTACCATACAGTTTCTTCTACACCATCATTAGCATTTAAGGCATCTACTACTGTACGGTCTTTGAACTGGGCTTCTGTCTGACCAATTGTTCCTTTTGGAGATACTATCTCAGAAGAATCCGTTTTAAAATAAACATTTGTATATTTATTACTCTCATTAAAAATAATATTGCCAGAAGCACTATTTACATTACCTAAATTATAACTATTAGAAACCGTTGTACCTGTATACTTACTACCTCCAGTAATTTTTGCAATAGCATCTACATTATCATCTTTAGAAACTATATTACCCCTATTATAACAATTATCTATAGCAGATGCTGTCCAGGCAGCATAACTTGTTTTGCAGGCAAGAATTCCTGCTACATAGCTATCACCCGTTACATCTCCATTATTTATGCAATTACTCACATTTCCACCGTTTATATTTCCATTTTTGTTTGTTTGAGATACAGAAGTAATTCCACTAACATTTGTTGTTCCTGTAACCGATGCGTTATTTATGGATTCTTCGATTATATTCCAACTAAATCCAGCTATACCAGCAACAGCACTTACGCCTTCAACGGTTGTTCCCTCTTGTGTGACAGCACCTTTAAAAATACTTTCGCTTGCATTATACTGCTCTTTATAATAACCTATTACCCCACCAATAGAATTTCTTCCTTTTACAGAACCTTGTACTCTTACATTTTGTATTGCATTTGCCTGTTCCTTTTTTTTATTTGAAGAACTTGCCCCCTGCATATAACCACATAAAAGACCTACTCTGTCATTAGCACCCGCATTTACCTCTGACTTTTCTACCTGACAGTTTGTAATTTTACCCGCCTCTATATTTCCTAACATTGCTCCTGCTCTTGGAGAACTATTATTCGCAGTAATCTTAGCATTCTTTACCTTACAGTTTTCAATATTAATATTTACTCCATAACTAACCAATGCCCCTGTTCCCCCCAATGTGTTAGGCACATTATTCTTAGTGTTGGTCACCTCTATATCGGCATTTTCAATCGTTACATTTTTTATAACTGCAGGTGTAATATTATAAGTTCCATCCTCCTTTTCGACTGATATTCCCTTGACCACTCCAAAAAGACCTGCTTTTATATAATTTGCATCTTCTATTTCTGATTCCTTTAAATTATAGATTGTATGGCCTTGGCCATCAAACTCACCATTAAATTCATATCCGTTTCCTATTGGAGTCCACTGTTCATTATTAAGGTCTATATCTTTTCCAAGTTTAATTTTACATTCTGAAAAAATATCTTCATTTTTATTTACAAGTTCTGCTAATCCCCTTAATTGTGCAGCCGTAGTAATTGTAAATTCTGTCTGTCCTTCTGTACGATTATCATACCAGGAAGTATCTACAGCGTCTGCTGCTTTTGCCTCTATCGTAATATTATTGCCAATCAATGTTCCCACTGGTGTAAATGGTGTAAATGCCATTGTACCTGCCATACATACTGCAAGTATTCTTGAATAAAACTTTCTCATTTTCTTTCCTTTCCGATACTTTCATAGCTTTGCCTTATTTTACAGTAACTTTACAATACCGGACAAGCCCATTACAGCTTACCCTTATCTTTGTTTTTCCTTTTTTCTTTCCTACCACCTTCCCTTTTTTGGTTACAGATGCAATCTTTGTATCTAAACTTTTATATTGTATCTTTCTTTTAGGGGATGCCACACTTTTTATCTGCACCGCTTTCCCCTTTTTGATAGTGATACTCTTTTTCTTAAGTTTCAACTGAACCTTCTTAATCACAAGATTATATTTATATCTCTTTCCTTTATAAGAAGCTGTGATTGTAACTTTTCCTGCTTTCTTTACGGTCAGCTTTCCGTTTTTAGATACTGCCGCTATTGTCCGTTTACTTGATTTCCACTTTATCTTTTCCGCCTTAACTGCCTTATTATTTACGAATAGTGCCAGAGAATACGTCTGTTTCTTTCCGTTAAAATAAATTGTTTTTTTCAAAGATTTTTTCTTCAAAACAATCTTTTTATAAGAAGTCTTCTTGGTCTCTGTCTTTTTCGCCGGCTGCGGCTGTGCCGGTTTTAATGGCTGTTTCTGCAGGGATTCTATCTGGCTCTCTGCAGCCTCTAATACTGAAAGATTATCTACCAGATTTTTCTGTGCATCTGTCAGTCCGTCATAGGCACGTCTTGCTGCTTCTACCTTTTCTTTATCGGATAAAGTAACTTTTTTCAGTGCATTAATCTGTGTGATTACGGTATTGGCAAATTCCTGATTTTCCTGTACTTTTTTCAGAGAAAGGATTTCCTTTTCCTCTTCAAGCAACGTCTCATAATTTGTCACGCGGTATGGGTTTTCCAGTGCATCATATGCCTTTCTTGCCACTTTTACTGCTACCTCATCTGACAGATCTGAAATGATTGAAGCATCGTCAATCTTCTTTACGACCTCCTCTGTTTTTTCCTGCTGTGCAAGTAGCTGCTGGTATGTATCCGCTGCCTCAGAAAGCCGTTCTTTTATCTCGTCAGGAAGAAGCTTCTTCGCATCTTCTGACAGCATATCATAAGCATCTTTTACTTCCTGATAAGATTCTGCACCTGTTATGGTAACATCTCCCATCTGCTCTGTTCCATATACCACTTCCTGCACATTATCAAACTCTGCCTGCCATACAGAAAAAGCTTCTTCCGCCTGCTGTAACAGGGCATATTCTTCTGTAACTGTCAGTTTATCTTCCTCTGTGAGAAGCTCGTACAGTATCTCTGCACGTTCTATCACTGCCTGTTCTTCTATACCGAAGCCTGTGATTTCTCCCACTGCCTGTTTAAATTCTTCAACAGAAGCTTCTGTTTTCTCAGACAGTTCATACTGGACAAGGGCTGTCTTTGCCGCTGATAAGTCCATATAATTAGAAAGCATAAGCCTAAAATATGCATATTCCTGCTCTTTTTCTTTTATATAGTTTTCCGCCTTTTGCACTGCCTCTCTTACAGCATCGGCATTCTCAGCAGTGATGTCCGCACTTTCTCCATATGCAGTATCAATCTGACCAATCTCATAAGAAGCCTTATCTACGACATCATATATGATATTCTCATGCTGAAGGTTCGCATAAATCTTTTCTCCATCTTCTAACTGTATGTAGTTAGAAACCATTCTTTTTGCCTCGTCATTCTCTAATGCATCGTAGGCAGTTCTTGCCTGTCTTAAATCATCTGCACTGTTTGCTGTAACTCTTCCTATCTTGTCAATTAGGTCTGAGACCTTGTGCGCCGCCTCTTTGTTCTCTTCCTGCTGCTGTAACTTTTTAAGACCGTCTTCCTGCTCCTTTAACTTATCAATATTTGTAACAAAAGTTTTCTGGCTGTCTGTCAGACTCTCATAGGCAGCTCTGACGGATTCAATATCTTCCTCAGAATCCAAAGTCACAATCTCCCCAAGTGCCTTTATCGCCTGCACGACATTATCGGCAGTCTTGGCATCTTTTAGCTTTGTCTCTGCTTTAGATAAGATCTGGAACGCTTTCTGTACTGCATCTTCCTTCTTCTGCTGTTCATTCAGGAAATCATATGCCTTTCTGGCTCTCTCTATCTTTGCCGTCTTTGTCAGGTTGACTTTTCCTATCTTTTCTGTCTTTTCAAGGAATGTGTCGATTCCATTCACATACTGATGTGCTTTATCAAGCACATCTGCATTAGTCACATAGTGGAACAGGCGCTTCTCCTTTAATACATCATACTGTTTCTTGATGGAATCCAGTTTTGTCTTATCCTTATAACTGTAGGAAGAAATCGAGTCAATTGCTTTTATAACAGCATTCACCTGTTCTCTTTCTTTAGCAGTTCCAAGAAATACTCCCGGCTTCACACTCTCGTCCACTGCATACATTGCTTCCTGAAGGGCATAATAGGCATCTCCATGCTCTGAAGTAACATTGTTCTCATCCGCATATTTTTCTGCCTCCTCATATGCTTTTTGTAATGCCTCCCGCTTTGTGCCCTCCGTAATCGTTCCTGCAAGCAGTTTTTCTGCTTTATCAAGAAGCTTCTTATATCTTGATGGTGTCAGATAATATCTTGTGTACACATTTGAACCATTGTACAGGTCTCCCACTGCAATAACCGCATCTTTATTCCAGCCTCCCTGGGAAGGATTCTCCGGAGAGTAGAACCAGCCTCCGGTACTTAACTGATATTTTTCTAAAACACTTACCGGGTCAGCTCCATTCCGTCCTTTCCATTCATTTTTCCCAGTATCAATTCCTATAGCAGTCAGCCCTGTCACCATACAGGCATGTGACATAATATTCCGATTCGTATAATAAAAGTTCTCAAAAACCCCTGTCACATCAATTCCATTCATATCCGTAGTCTTCTGTATCTGAATATCCTTCACTGACTGGATTAATTTTGCATACTCTTTGTCCGTAAACGTATCTTTATACAATGACGTCGCATATAAAGCCCAGCCTCTCATATCCAAATCAAATGTTTCAGAAAGAGCCTGCTTCTTTACGATTTCCACTGTTTCCTTTGGAACGGGCGCCCCCGCCGCCTGAAGTGCTGATAACGCCCATATATTAGCCGAGTACATCCCAAAATCACCACTATTGTTAAATTCCTGTAATTTCTTTACATAATTTACTCCCAGATAATCATACGGATTCTCTCCTGACATAACCAGTTCCAAAATGACCGCTGAATAATCTGTAGATTGACTAAAATTCTTTTTCAGCACATTATAGCCAAGCATACCATTTAGATACTTTTCTCCTAAAGCGGCCGCTCCAAATGTCTTCCAATAATCAGCTCCTTCTTGCTGAGTAAGATACTTGACATACCCGTTTTTCTCCATTTTTTTAATCATGTCAGATGCACGCTGCTTTGTTTCCGACGATATTCCTTCTTCTTTTTCTCCGACAAAATATGCAGAATAACTGACAGATTTTCCATTTTGGGAAGTCACCTCCCATTGAATCTCTCTTACACCTTTCTCTGCCTCTAACTCATATTTTCCACTTTGTGTTATCGTATCTTTTAACTGCCGGTCTTCATATATTCTTACTGTAGTCCCGTTCATTGTCTCATAAGAGAACTTTATCTTTCCCGAAGATTCTTTCATTTTCACATAATATTCTCTGGTTATTGGCGTATACTTTTCTTCCATCGTGCCTCCGGAAATCACTTCCAGATTCTTCAAATCAGTACCGCCCGCACTCCATTTGATATAGATTCTCTCTGTATCAGTCTGTTTTCCATCAGCAGAAGTCACTTTCACATCAAAATAATCTTGTGCACTACTCAAATGCTTAAAATATCCACCAAGCAATTCCGAACTATTATCCACCCATACTGATGCTCCAGAATCTGCCGGTACTGCATTTATCCAAATATATGGTTCATCTGCTTTCATGGAAATCTCCTTATAGGTCTTTCCATCGGCATTCGTCTTTTCATTTACCGGAATATTAGCGAATAATCCCTTTCCTTCTCCCATATTGTAGGCAGCCTGATAACATTCTATTTTTTTTAGTGATGCATCGGAACTTTTTGTTATCTTATAAAGATCGGAAGAGCACACGTCTGAACTCCAGTCA
>OCIB01000067.1_pt1 | contig 15988 bp, 15 predicted proteins | sample 1538751 | NCBI WGS metagenome assembly OCIB01 (sample SAMN04571723, study PRJEB22368) | human gut metagenome | biome: human gut; material: stool | host: Homo sapiens | place: Luxembourg | collected 2012-12-06
CTATGACTTTGCTTAGATGTCTTTGTTATATGCTATTATCCCCCTGGGCTAAGAGCTTTTGAGCTTTCAGCCCGTGCCGTACAGTTCTTTAAGACTTGCACAGGCAAGATTTTGAGAATCTGGGGGAATTTTAGGCAAAAAGATTTTGAGGAAAAGAATATTTTATGTATATTTGCCCCCAATTGTAACATCAACAAGTAAAGATTTTGAATATATTCATTATGAAACAAAGGAATACAGACATCGACTGGATAAGAGCCATACTCATTATTCTCATGATATTGATTCATATCGTGAGCTTCGGCAACGCATACCCCCAGCTCAAGGCAGGCATTCTCTCGTTCATGATGCCTACCTTCCTCATCATCACGGGCTATCTCGTGAATATCGAGAAAAGCCCAAAGGAGATGGGAAGATACCTGATGTGTCTCGCTTTGCCTTACGTCATCATGGTTACCGGGTTTTCTGTACTTTCCTATTTCATGCCGGTAAGAGATGGCATCACGGAACTGTCACTCTCTCTGATTTGTGAGAAGATATTCGTTACTTCCATCGGTCCCTATTGGTTCATCCAGACCATGATTATCTGCGGCATTCTCTATTACGTCAGTTTCAAGGGAGCAACCTGGGGGAAACTCAGACAAGAGGAAACGACGAAGAGCACCACCACAAGCCTCTTCATCTTCGCCACCCTACTCCTGCTCCTGTCCAAGACACCCGCTCTTTCGCCCAGTGCCGCCACCTATTATTTCATCGGCGTGGTGCTCAGACAATGCCATATCGGCTTTGACAGAATCTTCCGTCCTTCCCCAGCAGCCCTACTTCTCTGGATACTACTTCTAGGCATGGAAGAATGGTACGACTGGGGCACGCTCGCCATCGTCTTCTCCTGCTGGTGCTGCATTTCATCCCTGATGTGGATACACAGCCTCATCAACCGCCTACAGGATAATACCAGCGTTCGAAAGACAGAAGACACCTTATTATATATAGGCCGCAACACGCTGCCCATCTACCTCTTCCACCCTATCTTTACGATGGCAGCCAAGTTTTATCATCCCCTCTTTAGCTGGGACAGGAGCGAGATTATCTTCGCCCTCGTTACCATTTTCATCGCTATAGCCGGAAGCATCGGCATCGCCAAGATGATGGAGAAGACCCATCTGGCTTATCTCTTCGGAAAAGGAAAGATGCTGAGATAAATAATACCACGATATATTTGGTAATTTGGAGATTTTGAAGTACTTTTGCAACATGAATATCAAGAACAAGATAAATAATATGGATGATGCCAAGCGAGAGAAGCTGGGCGAAGTCATCAGATTCGGAATCGTAGGCGGACTGGCTACGGTACTGCAATATGTCATCTACCTGGCTATGATGCCGGCACTGACCCATTTCATCCCCAACATGGGCGACCACAGTCTGGCTACCACCGCCAACACCATCGCCTATATCGTGAGTTTCATTTTCAATTTCATCGCCAGCACCCGCTATACATTTAAGGTAAAGGCGAATGCCAAGCGCGGAGCAGGATTCACCCTCTCCCACATCGTCAATTACTCGATGCAGACCCTCTGCCTCAACCTCTTCGTAGGCTTGGGTCTAGCCAAACAGTTGGCTATGATACCCACCCTCTGCATCTGCATCCCGGTAAACTTCCTCCTGGTAAGGTTCTTCCTGAAGAAATAAGGGGATTCCCAAAACACGATAAAAGAAAGATATGAAAAAGATATTCGATATTTTTAAAATCAAGAAAGAGGAAAGAGTTTCAGCACTCGTCGCACTCATCATAGCATGTGCCCTCAATGCCCTGACTGTCATCAAATACCACAGCCAGTTCTCGCAGATTACAGAGAATTATCACAAACTCTTTGTCAAGACCTTCCATGTGGCAGGTTTCGACCCGCTTACCTATAGCATCGTATCTCACTGGGACACAGAATATAACGTATACCGCCACCCGCTGCTGGCGTTCTTCATGTATATCCCGAATCAGATAAATCAAGGATTGATAATGCTTACCGGCATCAACTGCGTTCAGTTTGTCGTGGGAGCTATCCTGGTGTTCTGCGCCTTCTATTCCTTCATTTTTCTTTACCGTATATTCAGAGAAGTGATTGGTACAGAGCGCTTTGATGCCAATCTGCTCTCTGCCTTCTATTTCTCTTTCGCCTATGTGATGGTTTCAGCGATGGTACCCGACCATTTCATCATGTCGATGATCATACTCCTCTGTACCCTGTATATCACAGGCGTATGCATGAAGAAAGGCAGACAGCTTACCATCTGGCAGACTATCCTGCTCTTTGTATTTACAGCGGGCGTATCGCTCAACAATGGTCTGAAGACCTATCTTGCCGCCCTTTTCACCAATGGCAGAAAGTTCTTCAGTATCAAATACTTCCTGATAGGAGTCATCCTTCCTGCCGCACTCATGTGGGCTTTCGCAAGATGGGAATACCGCACCTTCGTATGGCCTAAGGAGATGGCAAGACACGAGGCTAAGATGAAGAAAAACAAGGAAGCCACAGCCAAGATTTACCAGCAATACCGCGACAGCACTGGCGTGAAAGACTCGGCAAAGGTAGAAGCTGCCGTCAGGAAAATCATCAAGGATAAAGCGCATGCCAAATATGTTCGTGACCATAAACAGATATGGAACAAGAACACGGGCAAGCCTATCGCCAAGGGCGAATTCATGAACTGGACCGACAAGACGACCTCCCGCTCGCAAACTCTGGTCGAGAATTTCTTCGGTGAAAGCATCATGCTGCACCAGCAGAACCTTCTGGGCGATGTATTGCGCAACCGTCCGGTTATCGTGAAATACCAGTCTGCGGTCAATTATGTGGTAGAGGCATGCATCGTTGTGCTTTTCTTACTTGGCATCCTTGCCGGAAGAAAATCAAAGTTCCTCTGGCTCACCCTGACATTTTTCCTGATGGATGCTGCCCTCCATATCGGTTTGGGCTTCGGCATCAACGAGGTATATATCATGACTGCCCACTATATGTATGCCCTTCCTATCGCCATCGCCTTCCTGGCGCTCAAGGCAAAAGGAAAGAACCTGAAATGGGCCTTCAGAGGATTGATGCTCGCCATCACCCTCTATCTGTGGATAAGCAACGGATATCTGCTGGTAGGCTACATGCTAGGATAAATATTAGCAAGAAGCCTTGATCCAGCGGATGATATCCTCATGCTCCATATCAAACTTACGGGCAAAGAGGCGGTTGCTTTGTTCCAGCTCCTCTTTGTCTGCCAAAGTCCAGACGTATGGATTGCCCCGTTTCCAGTCGATAAGTCGCATACAGCCCTCATATTCATCTTTTTCTGAATACAGGGCGGCCCGGAAATCGGGATGATTCCATACCAGGGTCTGCAGGAAGAACTCATCAGGGCAGAAGGTATAATTGAATCTTTTCAATACAAACGGCTTCTGGCTCACCACATACTCCACGCATGCCTGCGTGATGCTCACCCAGTTGGCACCCTTGGCAAAATCCATCTTCTGGCGATGCAGGAACGGCATGAGCAGTATCGAAAGATATTTATTCAGTCGCCTGGTAATGGCATTCAAAGCCCCATACTTCGAGCGGGTAAGACTGGTAAAGAGCCAATAACGCATCATTTTCCGGCGGCAATCCCATTCAAATTCCTCACCATGATTGATGCCCACAAATTCTTTACCCTGATGCTCCTCAAAGAACTGATGGATGTAATCCTGCGATTTGATAGGTAAATCCTGACCACTCAGCAGATGGTAGTAGGCATAAGGTCCATGCTTCAAAGCCTCCTCGAAAAGCACATACTCCGCCTTAATCTGGCTCAGATTTCCCCAACGCACATCCACCCTCTGTTCCAATAAAAAGAGGCGTGCCTTGGAAAGAACCAGCGGTTCAGCACCATCCAGCATATCCGATTTCCGGTCGATATGCAGAAATATATCATTGCGCTCATCATCGAGCATCGACAGCAATACCCTCAGAAGCGGTAAACTGCCATGAGCCATTATCAAAAAAGCATGTTTCATTGTCATTATTTATCTTTATTATTCAACTGTCCGTCCTGATGACTTTTTCATCATCATTGCGACAAAGATACACCAAATAAAAGAGAATACAAAATAAAACTCCGTTTTTATCAGAAAAAAGACACAAAATAGAGCCTTTCTTTTTGAATATTCAGAAAAAACAATTACTTTTGCAGCGCTAAGAAGGAGATGCGGCATGCATCAGCCCAGCAAAAAAATAATCAGAGAATGAACAATATATTTAGAATTAAAAAAGAAGAAAGGCTCTTTGCCTTGATTACACTCATCGTTATCATCGCCTTCAATGTGCTGATGATAACCTATCATTTTGATGATTTCGGCAAACCGAAAGCAGGATTCTGGACGCTCTTCACCAAGAACTTTCAGATTTCAGGTTTCGACCCCTACACCTACCTTACCCTCTCGAAGTGGAAGGTGTATTACACGGAGTATCGCCATCCCATGCTCCCTTTCTTCCTCTATCCTTTCTCGCTACTGAACGGCTGGCTGATAGAACTCACCTCCCGCAACTGGGCAACTACCATCGTGGCGGTGATGATGACATTCTTCTCCACCTACTCCACCCTCTTCTTCAGAAGAATCTTCAGAGAGGTGATGCAGCTGAAGGCTATAGACAGCAATGTGCTCACAGCGATGCTTTTTTCCTTTGCCTACGTGCTGCTCGTCACCTTTGTAGATGACCATTTCGGCATGTCGCTTTTCTTCCTGTCAATGACACTTTATCTGGCAGGCAAACAGCAGCAGGAACACCGCAGCATGCCTTGGTGGCAAACAGCCCTGCTCTTTTTCTTCACGGCAGGCATCACGCTGAGCAATGGCGCCAAGACCTTCCTTGCCGCCCTCTTTACCAATGGCAAAAAAACTCTTCCGTCCGAAATATCTGGCATTGGGCATCATCTTGCCTACCCTTCTGATAGGTGCTGCAGGCATCTACCAGAACAAGGCTTTCATCATTCCTAATCGTCTGGAAGGAGAACGGCTCGTTGCCCAAAAGGCTGCTAAAGACAGTACTTTTAGGGCAAAGATGGACCAGAAACAGAAGCACGATAAGGCCATCGCTGGCAAGAATATCCAGAAACGGGGCATGCTTTCATGGGCAGATATGTCTATCTCCCGTTCAGAATCACTGGTAGAAAACGTTTTTGGCGAATCGCTTATCCTGCACAGAGAACATCTTCTGGAAGATATCCACAGCCACCGCCCGATATTCGTGAAATACCAGACACCCGTTCCTTATATCATAGAGGGTATCATCGTGATTCTGCTGTGTATGGGCTTTTGGATGGGAAGAAGATCGGCCTTTCTCTGGCTCACTGCCTCATGGGTGGCATGCGATGCCTTCATTCATCTGGTCATGGGATTCGGACTGAACGAGGTTTATATCATGGCTGCCCATTGGGCGTTCATCATTCCGATCTGTATCGGATACATCATCAGAAACTGTAAGGAGAAATATCTGCCTTATCTTCGTGGAGGACTCGCCATCATCACCATCTTCCTGTTCTTCTATAACAGCACGCTGATATTCGAGTATCTCACAAGATAAAAAAAGAGAACCCGACAAGATAAAAAAGTATCTTAGATTAAAACCATCATGCTGAAAATAAGTATCTTAACCCCTATCTATGGAGTAGAAAAATATATCGAACAGTGCGCCCGTTCACTGTTCGAGCAGTCGTATGCGTCTATCGAATACATCTTTGTAGATGACTGTACCCCCGATAAAAGCATCGGTATCCTACAATCGCTCCTGAAAGAATATCCGGGAAGAGCACAACAGGTACGCATCATCCACCACGACAGAAACCGGGGCGTGGGAGCTGCAAGACAGACGGCACTGATGGCGGCTACAGGCGACTATCTTTTATTTGCCGATAGCGATGACATACTGCCGGAAGATGCAGTTGAGAAGCTGGCAGGAAAGGCAGATAGTAGCCATGCCGATCTGATTGATGGCGGCTACAAAGAGTGGTGCGATGGAAAGGCAGGAATGCTCCAGAAACCTTTTGAAGTTTCTGATGAGATGCTGCTCAAACTGCTTGTCTGCCAGAACATCATCACCAACCGGCTGTGGGGCAGAATCTATAAGCGTTCGCTCATCATGGAGCACAGGATATTCTTTGAAGAGGGCATCAACTATGCGGAAGATCTTTTCTGGAATGCCCAGTTTATGTTCTACGGCAAAAAGGTGAACATCGATGATGCAGTATATTATTACCGTACCGACAATGAGAATTCCTACAATCACAACATCTCAGAAAAGAACCTCCTGTCATACTTCAAATCAACCCGCCGACTCATCGATTTCTTCGAGCAGAACGATACGGAACATCAGTATCTCAGAGCCACAGAGATAGGCATCGTCAATGCCTACCGCTGGGCGGCAAACGCACATGTAGCCTTCGAAAAGGTGGATCAGGCACTCGACTACAAGCCTAAGAGTTGCCTCATCCGACTCATCATCAGCCTCATCAAAAAGGGGGTACCTGTCAAGAGGGTGAATCTTATCTACCTCGCTTACAGAAAGCTATACACTCTTCTAATATCTGCACCTTCAGCAGTTTCATGATACAGAAGTAGATGGTGGCTGAAACCAGCAGACGAACCAGCAGCAGGAGATAGATGTTCTGCAGGCTGCGGGTCATGAAATAGGTAACTACCATCGTGGCTGCTGCACAGAGCATGAATGGCAGTATATCCTTTGCCACATCCAGGAACCGCAATCCGGCAACACGCTTCATCATCCACTGCCAGACCAGAAGCCAGGCGATGATAAACACGGTGTAGGCTATCACCATGGTCTGGATGCCATATTGATGACAGAATAATACCAAGGCGAGCAAACCCACTACCTGACCGATGTTGCACCACATATATACATCAGAACGCCCCTTGCTGATAGCCAGGTTCTGATAGAGCGTATAAATCGGCATAAAAGCACCGCTCACACAAAGAATCTGCAACAGCGGCACACTGGCTATCCATTTCTCATGAATCGTAATCAAGATGAATTCACGTGATACCAGGGTCAAGCCAAACATCAATGGAAAAGAAAGAAACGCCGTGAAACGGAGCATCTTTCTAAACACCATCAACTCGCGGTTCTTATCGTCCTGGATAGAAGCCAAGACGGGCTGCGCTATCTGTCCCACCGTGTTGGCAACAAACGAATTAGCCTTGGTATCCCAGTTATAAGCCTGACTATAGTTACCCACATCATTAATCGGATAAAATCGGCCAAACACAAAGGTCAAGACATTGTTGCTCACCGTATTGATGATGTTGGTTACCAGAAGTTTCACACTGAATCCAAACATCTTCCTCACGGGTCCAAAATCGATATGAAAATTCGGGCGCCATCCCGTATAATAATATCTTCCGATATTCAATACGAGGATGAAGATGACCTGCTGCCAAGCCAGACTCCAATAAGCCATCCCGTTGAATGCCAGCACCAAGCCCACGACATTCGAACTGATCAAAGCCATGAAATTAACAATGGTTACCTCCTTGTTCATCATGTTCTTCATCATATACCCGTTTTGGGCGATACCAAACGAAGAGATGAAGAAACTCAGGAACACGAAGCGCGACAAGGAGGTGAGACAAGGCTGATGGAAGAAATCTGCTATCAGCGGCGCACAGAAAAAGAGCACCACATACATGGTAAGACTCACCAGGACATTAAACCAGAACACCGAGTTATAATCGTTGTCGGTGGGTTTCCTGATATTCACCAGTGCCTGGGTAAACCCGCTACTCTGCAGATTGCCCGCTATCAGGGTGAATATGGTGAGAATGCCGATGATACCATAATCGGCTGGCGACAACAAACGCGCCAAGAAGATGCCAAAGAGGATATTGAGTACCTGGGTAGAGCCACTGTTCATCGCTCCCCAGAACAATCCCTTGGCGGTTTTTTCCTTTAATGATTCTGCCATCGTTTCTATCTGATAAATATGGAATATTACTTGTTTTTACTTTTTAGAATGCAAAAGTAGCATAAATAGTTTGAAGTTCAAAACTTTTTGCTTACTTTTGCAGCCGTAAAACAGAAAAAAGTATGGATATTAAGAACATCAAGAAGGAATGGAACGCCACAATACTCGATATATTGAAGGCTTTCATCGAAATCTGCAACAAGTATCACCTCAGATATTACTGTTGTGCCGGCACCGCCATCGGAGCCGCCCGTCACCACGGAATGATTCCCTGGGACGATGACATCGACGTACTGATGCCACGCCCCGACTACGACCGTCTGCTCGAAATCGCCAAGCATGAAGACTTTGGCAAATACGAGGTAGTAACTCCCTACAACAACGAGTCATACCCTCTGTATTTCTCCAAACTCGTGAATCGCGAAACCACCCTTATCGAGGAGAAGGAGCGTCCCTGCATCATCGGTCTTTACGTAGATATCTTCCCTCTTGATGCCACCGACGATGACCTGGAAACGGCAAAGGCGCTGTATCGCAAATACTCTAAGACCATCAACCGTCTGAATGCCGTAACCACCCACAATACTTTCTTTGAGTACATCTCCCTGCTCCTGCACAAGGAAACCTGGGGCCGCTTTGCCATCAAGACGCTCGCCTTCTTCTGCCGCAGCAAGATGCGCCACCGCCTCATCCAGCAGATGGACGAGATGAGTCACCGGTATGACTTCGATAAGGCAAAGAACGTACTGGTGAATACAGGTTCCTACCACTATAAGGAGATTTTCCCGAAGGAATGGCTCGGCAAGGGCAAGGAATTCCCGTTCGAGGATACCACCGTCTTGCTGCCGGAGCAGGCTGATACCTATCTGCGCCACTTCTTTGGCGACTATATGAAGTTTCCACCCGTAGAACAGAGAGTAGAGAAACACCTTCGCTACTATCTGAACATGGAAAAGCGGGAAACATGGGATGAGATTAAAAGAAAGCTTTAGCCTTCCCTCACTTCCTGCAAGGTATGTCCGAAACCTTCTTCTACATCAAAGAGCGGTTTCCAGCCTAAAGCCTTGAGTTTATCCGTACTGAAGGTTGCCTTGGTGATAGGCGTGGTATTGCCCTGCTGCGCATCCGCCTCAGGAATATCAAACACCACCTTTCTATCCGCTTTCCGGGCTATCAGCTCTGCCAGTTGGCGGATGGAGATATTCGATTCTGAATGAGCCACATTATAGGCATTTGCCTTCTCGCCATCCAGCAGGAGGCGCAAGATGGCATGGGCGGCATCTACCACATAAAGCCAGGAGCGGAAAGCCTCACCCTTACTCTTCAGGACGATATCCTCACCCTTCAGAACATTGCGGATAAACTGGGCATACACCCTATTGTCACTCTCCGTAAAGCCCGGACCGTAGGTATGACTCAGTCTGGCTATCACCACATCGGCATCATACTCTGCTCCGTATGCCATGCAGAGCGTTTCGGCAGCACGTTTGGAAGATGGATAGCAGGCACGCACCGATGCACAATCCACATAGCCACTGCTCTTCTCGGTAAATTCAGAGCCATCGCCCTCGCCATAGATTTCACCCGAAGAGATATAAACCATGCGCTGCATGCGGTGACTCAATCCATATTCCAGCAGGTTGGATACGCCGTTGATGTTTGCCTTCATCACCTCTACAGGATTCTGCTTAAAGAAGTTAGGACTCGCATTGCTGGCTGCATCGATGATGTAATCAGCGCCCTCAGCCAACTCATTATAGACTGGTTCCCCTATCATCCTGTCCATGCTCTTGATGACAGGCTGGGTAACGTCTATCTCTGCAAAGAAGAAAGATTCATCCTCCCAATAGGCAGCAAACTTCTGTCGGGCACGTTCCTTGTTTCTTCCGGCTGCTATCACCTTGTAGCACCGGGCAGGATTCTGCATCAGCACATCAACCACACAGCCTCCAACCAATCCTGTAGCACCAGCCACAAGAATGGTTTTGCCATGCAGACGCTCCAATTCCAAACCTTCCCGGAAAAGGCGCGCAATATCTTCCTTATATGGTGAATTTCCTATCATAACATGTTTATTTTAACCAAGCCTCAGGCTGAACCTTCATCAGTGCCTTCAGTATCTCCAGATCCTCAACGGTGGTTATCTTGATGTTCTTCTCTGAACCAGGAACGATATGCATCTGTCTGCCTCCCAGTTCTGCCATCAGGGTACAGGATGCCACCGAATTGGTGATGCCCTTCTCCTTAGCCTCTTCGTGGGCTGCTATCAGATTGCCCAAACGGAAGGTCTGGGGTGTCTGGGTACGGATCAGTTTGTCGCGCGGAATACTGGTGTTGGTCGTGAAACCATCTTCGCTCTCCAGGATAGCCTCTCTACATTTGATACCCGTAATGGCATAGCCATACTTCTGACAGATGGCGATATTGGATGAGATGATGTCTTGCGACAAGAGTGGGCGCACGGCATCATGCACCAGCACCAGGTCGTCATCACCGCATCCCGCCTCTTTCAAGCCATAGATACCATTGTGGATCGACTCTTGACCATTGCTTCCGCCAGGGAATATCCATTTCAACTTGGTAATGCAGAACTGGTTGGCATACGACTGCAACACCGTTTCCCAACCTGCCAGACATACCACAGCAATACCCTGAATATCAGGATGCTTCTGAAAAGCCATCATCGTATGGATGATGATAGGACAGTTGTCTACATGCATAAACTGCTTTGGGATGTCCTGTCCCATTCTATTGCCAGAACCTCCGGCTATGATCAATGCATAGTTCATATTCTCTATCTTTAAATTGATTATTTCTGAATGATTCTCCCCGGATTCCCTACCACGGTAGCCCCGTCGGGAATATCCTGGAATACCACGGCACCGGCTCCTATCGTCACGTGGTTGCCGATATGGATGCCGCCGAAGACCGTGGCGCCGGTATAAATCTTCACGTCATTTCCGATGGTAGGTCTGCCGCCCTTGCCGTTGCCCAGCGTCACCATCTGCAGACAGTAGAAGTCATCACCTATGCTTTCTGCGTTGAGATAGGTGGCATAGCTGTGCTCCAGATGCGCACCCTTCCCGATATGCGGACACCAGATGGTCATCGTACGCTCGGGAGGCAACAGCCAGCTGATGAAAACCGAACGGTATTCGCCCATGCGGTAATAAAACAGATTGCGGAAACTCCTTTCGCGGGTGCATGCCTTAATCAGGTTGAGCACCGTAGGCTTCCTGTCCTGCACCTTCAGCAGGTCGGCATCTATCTCCTTCTTATGGAGCAGATACAGAGCGATATGCGGCAACATGCGCACCGCCGAAGCTGACAATATGATGGTTTGTACTATCGGATTCATGACTCTAAATCTTATTTTTATCTTTGCAAAGATACAAAAAATAAAGCAACTAGCATGCTTTTATCCGAAAACAATTGTTCTTTTCACTAAAAATAAGATAATAGAACAGGGTTTGTAGAATTTTAGTCGGTTTTATTGCTAAATAATGTGAATTAAATAGCTTTCCATACAACTTTTCCGTACCTTTGCACAAAGTTATATATAACGATATTTTAGAAGAGGATAAAACAGAACATCATGAAGAGGATATTGATTGTTGAAGACGATTTGGCATTCGGAACAATGATACAGACTTGGCTCAAAAAGAAAGGATTCGATGTGGAAAGGGTAACATCTGTAGGCGCTGCCATCAAAGCGATGGGAGCCGGCGATGCATTCCATCTGGTTCTTTCCGACCTGCGCCTGCCCGACCACGACGGACTGGTATTGCTCCAGCATATCAGAAAGACCGATGCCCACCTGCCTTTTATCGTAATGACTAGCTATGCAGAGGTTCAGAATGCTGTATGTGCCATGAAATCGGGTGCTACCGATTACGTGGCTAAACCCTTCCATCCCGAAATCCTCTTAGAGAAAATCCGTGAGGCTATCCAGTCGGCTGCTTCAGCGGTTTCAACCCCTCAGCGTGCGGAATCTGCCGCCAGGCAGGATGCGCCCCAAGAAGAACAGCAGGGCGCTACGGAGGTACCTAGATATATAAAAGGTGAAAGCGAGGCTTCCAAACAGCTCTACGAGTTCGTTTCGCTCGTTGCCCCAACCCCGATGTCAGTGCTCATTCTCGGAGCCAGCGGCACCGGAAAGGAATATGTGGCGCGCAGCATCCACGAACAGAGTCTGCGCAAGGACAAGCCTTTCTATGCCATCGACTGCGGCGCCATTCCTAAGGAGGTGGCGGCATCTGAATTCTTCGGATATAAGAAGGGTGCCTTTACCGGAGCCGAACAGGATAAGAAGGGCGCCTTCGAGATAGCTAACGGCGGAACGGTTTTCCTCGATGAGATGGGAAACCTCAACTACGAAGTACAGGTGCAGCTCCTCAGAGCCTTGCAGGAGAGAAAAATCCGTCCGCTGGGCAGCACGCAGGAGATAGATGTGGATATCCGACTCATCTGTGCCACCAACGAGAATCTGGCGCAGGCGGTAGCCGAAGGCAAGTTCAGAGAGGACCTCTATCACCGCATCAACGAGTTTACCATCTACATGCCTGCCCTCAAGGACAGAGGTGCCGACATCTTCCTCTTTGCCAACCTCTTTATCAAGCACGCCAACCAGGAACTGGGCAAGAATGTGCTCGGACTGGATGCCAAAGCCTCAGAAATCATTGCCTCATACGACTGGCCGGGCAACCTGCGCGAACTGAACAATGTGATGAAGCGCGCCACCCTGCTCGCCCGTGGCAAGTATATCGGTGCCCAGGAACTGGAGAAGACGATGGCACAGACCTCCCCAGCCCGACCTATCAATATGCAGCTGCACAGCGAACAGTCGGAACAGGAAAGCATCGCCGCTGCCCTGAGAGCCACCCACGGCAACAAGAGCAAGGCTGCCCAACTGCTTGCCATCGACCGCAAGACACTCTACAACAAGATGAAGAAATACGGCATGGAGTAAACATGCCACACCCCGATTCCCCAATATATTCCACACTATATTGGGGAATTTTTCTACACCTTTTCCCCACTTTCCCCACATCCCGTTTCTGGCACGAAACACCATCTCTCCTGATTATCAGACACTTAACAAATTCATCGATTTTTGGCACGCCTATTGTGATATTATTTAGCGAACTCGCAAATGAGTTTCAGCAAGAGAATTAATAAACAATAATATTCACAATTAAAAAACAAAAGAATTATGAAAAAGTTAGTATTTGCAGTTATCGCAGCAGTAGCAATGGTATCAGTTAGCAATGTATTTGCAGGTAACAGAATGGTAAGCGTTGCAGGTTCAGAACCAGTAGACACAGTAGCTCCAGCCGACACAACAGCAACACCTGTTGAGGCACCAGCAGCAACAGTGGATTCAACCGTAGCAAAGTAAATCCACCTTCAGAAAATAGTAATTACGCGTCGCTTTCAATGAAACAGGAGATAGATGACCAGATTTTGGCATTTATCTCCTGTTTTCGTTGGTTTATATCGCATTTTTGATTAACTTTGCACGCAAATAGCAAAAAGACTCAAAACATTAAAAGATAAGAAGATGCAGCAAACAAACGTTCCTTTCAAGGTAGCCCTGGGTTACATCATCGTCGCCATCGTACTGATTCTGGCGATAGGGCTGGTATATCGCAACACCACAACCGTGCTCGCTATCAACCAGGCAACCCGCGACTATATCGAAAAGCGACAGGCAGCCGACAGCACCATGTCCAACCTGCTCAAGGAGGAACAGACCAATCTGCAGCAACTTACCCGCGCCATGCAGGGCAAGTCATCCCACAACTATCTGCACGAGAAGATGAACAGCCTCAACAGTGGCGAAGATTCCGTTGTCGTGCATTCCAAGGCACCCAAGACTCATGTGGCAAAGAACACCACCGTAGAGGTGATGAAAACCCGCAAGGGCTTCTTCCGCCGCCTTGCCGATGCCTTCAAGAAGGAACATGCCGAAACGCTCAGCATCAGACGCGACAGCAACCAGGCTGTCACCGATACCCTCTCTACCCCAGTCAACTTAGCCGGAAACGTAGCCGATATCCTGGAACAGATTGACCGCCAAGAGAAGCAGTCTACGCACGATAACCACGAAGCCATCAACCGCGAGGTGAGAGACCTGCAAATAACCAATGCCCGCCTCGCCCTGCGCTCCTCCCAGCAGCTCAACGATATCCACCAGCGCGAACGTCAGGCGATGCAGCAGGCTATCAACCAGGCGATGCAGGCGCGCCAGAATCTGCTCTGGCAGATAGGTCTGCTTGCCATCGTAGCCATCACGGCCGCCGTCATCCTCGTCTATTACATCTACCGCGATACGCAGAAGGAACGCATCTACCGCGAGAATCTCGAAGAGGCTAACGAGGAAATCAGGCGCATCATGAACCAGCGCGAACGCCTGCTCCTCACCATCACCCACGACATCAAGGCTCCGGCTGCCAGCATCTCGGGCTTCATCGACCTGATGAAGGATTATGTCGACAACCCGCAGGGCATCTCCTGTCTCAACAGCATCAAGGGTTCTGCCACCCATCTCTCCCGGCTCGTTGCCGCCCTGCTCGATTATCACCAGTTGGAAAACGGACTGATGAAGCTGAACCCTGTAGATTTCTCGCCTGCCGACATGTTCCGCCAGTGTGCCGGAGAGATGCAGATCCTGAGCCAGGAGAAGGGATTGGAACTGCATCTGGGGCTCGATGGCATCAGCAGTCCGCAGACCTACTACCGTGCCGATGCCTTCCGTATCCGTCAGATACTCAACAACCTGGTGAGCAATGCCATCAAGTATACCGATAAGGGCAGCGTCACCATCCAGGCAGCCATCAGTCCCCAGCACCTCCTCACCTTCTCGGTAAGGGATACCGGCAAGGGCATGACCACCGAAGAGCGCCAGAAGGTGTTCCAGGCGTTCACCCGTCTGAAGAGTGCTCAGGGCATCGAGGGCACCGGTCTCGGACTGAACATCACCCAGGAACTGGTCAATCTGCTCCAGGGCACCCTGCGTCTGGAATCCGTCAAGGACAAGGGCAGCACCTTCACCGTCACCATTCCGCTTGCCTTAGGCACCGCTCCTGCAGTAGAAGAGGCAGAAGAGCAGAAGCCCCTCGCCCCAGCCAAGCCCCATTTCGAAAATCACAAGATACTGCTGCTCGATGACGACCCGTTGCAGCTCCGTCTGCTTCAGGAGATGCTGAAGAAGCTGGTAGGCGACAGTTGGCAAGTCTTTGCCTGTCTGCATGTAGCCGAGGCGCTCACCGTGCTCCACAACGAGCATCCTGCGCTGATGATGATGGATATCGAAATGCCCGAGATGAACGGCATCAGGATGATTCAGCACATCAACCACAGTCACATGAAGGTAGTAGCGATGACCGCCCACGATGCCAGCATCATCAGAGAATTGAAAGAAGCCGGTTTCGACGATTGCCTCTTCAAGCCGTTCAGTACAGAGAAGCTGAAAGAAATCCTCGGATTGGAGGATACAGCATCAGAAACAGAGGATATGGCAGAGGAAACCAATAAGAATTCCCGCTTTGCACCCCTTCTGACCTTTGCAGAAGGCGATCCGGAGGCAGAAGCCGAGATACTCAGCACCGTCAAGCAAGAGTTGTCATCCCATCTCCAGAACCTCCAGCAGGTAACAGATGGCGAGTTATCGATAGAAGCCATCGGCAAGACAGCCCACAAGCTCCTCCCTATCGCCACGATGATAGAGATGGAGACCCGCCAGTACATCGCCGCCCTCGCTCCCGAGCATATCAGCGATCTGTCAGAATCTCAGATAAGAGCCTACACCCAGGCCATCATCGCCGACCTGAAGGGGCTTTTAAAGGTAAAAAGGTAAAAAGATAAAAAAGGCCTACCCCCGTTCGTCCCCGTCCCCAGCGATTCCATCGCTGGTCCCCGTAAAGTTAAAAGCCCCTGATGCAAGAGATCGGAAGAGCGTCGTGTAGGGAAAGAGTGTAGATCTCGGTGG
>OCIB01000124.1_pt1 | contig 14471 bp, 9 predicted proteins | sample 1538751 | NCBI WGS metagenome assembly OCIB01 (sample SAMN04571723, study PRJEB22368) | human gut metagenome | biome: human gut; material: stool | host: Homo sapiens | place: Luxembourg | collected 2012-12-06
CAATACATACTGCCCCATCTTCCGACTTCTCCCAATACTTGTTATCGTCACCACGAAAGATAACAGACTCGTTGAGGGCAGACTTCTTTAACTTGCTCTCTTTTACGAGTTTCAGTTTTTCCGCCTTTATCTGTTCGAGTAGTTCTTTTGCTGTACCTTCTTCTGCAATTTGTGGTACAAGTCTCCCTTGAATCGCCTCTTGCAGAATGGATTTTTTAAGAAGAGTATTAATTTCGTTGTTTAGTCTTGATAATTTGTCTGCATAACAATTATACTTGTCTAATAATGGCAACAATTCTTTGAGCTTATTGACGATTCGTTTTTGTTCGTCAATAGGTGGCACAGCTATCAGATACGGACGAAAATCTGAAAGATTGACATGTGCTACTGTTGTGCCAGATGATTTCTCTACAAGACTTTGTTGAGATGATGGGGCAAGAATATAATATGCAAGATATTGTGGAAGAATGCAATGTGTGATAGGTCTGAGCAATACAGTTCGTTGCCCAAGACAAACCTTCTCATCTTGAATGACTGCTATATTTCCAGCAGGTGCCTCACGAGCAAATATTAAATCATTCTTTTGAGGTACAGCTCGAACATTTCGCTGATTATAAACTTTTTCAGAAACTCTATGTACACCATTTAAAAGTAAAAATCCAAAGCCGATATTAGGCGTTCTCACTAATGGATAGCCTTTTCCTTCATCTTTAGCTGTTGAATGTGGACAATCTTCAATAAGAAAAGTTATATGTGTTAGTCTCGCCCAACTCCAAGATACTGGTATCTCAAACGGCACCTCCTCATCAATGCACTTCACCTCTCCCGTAGCAAGTATCTTCTCATAATAGGAATTGTCCTCACCACGGTAGATAATGGATGCGTTCTTGTCACGCTTGATTTTCTTCTCCTTGATCAAGCGTTCTTTCTCTTGACGAATCTTATCAAGCAAAACGCTTGCTGGTTCGTCATTAGGGTCTTGCGGTACAAGTTTTCCCTGTATCGCCCATTGTAATATGCTATTCTTTAATTGCTTTCCGTTCATTGTCTTTAATCAATATCAAATATCCGCAACAGTGTTGCGGATTTCTTCAATTATATGGAATCTTTCGCTTCGTCCAACAACTTGTCAAGTTGCGCTTGCAGTTCTTCACGCTTTGGCAGATAAAGTTGGTAACGTGCCACAAACAATTGATTGGTTATACCCTCCAAGGCATACTCCATCAAAAGTTCATCTTTTCTTGCTCCCAAAACTATGCCAATGGGTGGATTATCGTCAGGTTGACATACTTCTGTTTTGAAATAGTTCAAGTAGAGATTCATCTGCCCAATATCACCATGCTTTATCTCTGCTCGCTTTAGGTCAATCAGCACATAGCATTTCAAGATACAGTGGTAGAATACCAAATCCACCTTGAACTGTCGGCTCCCTATCTGCATGGAGTATTGTCTGCCCACAAATGCAAAGCCACGTCCCATTTCCAAAAGGAACTGCTCCATGTGGTCTTTAAGAGCCTTTTCCAAGTCACTCTCCTTATAGCGTTTCTGTTTGGGAAGTCCAGCAAATTCAAGCACAAATGGGTCACGGATAATGTCTTGCGGAGTTTGTACTTGGTGCCCATCGTTAGCCAATGCAAGAACTCCAGCCTTGTCTGTGCTTAGTGCAAGTCGCTGAAACAGACAACTTTTCATCTGTCTTTTCAGTTCTCGAACTTTCCAGCCTTCCTTAATACATTCATTAAAATAGAACTTCATTTCGAGAGAATTATCACACTTTAGTAGTTCATAGTAATGGCTCCATGTCAATTTTGGGGACGCTGTCCCCAAAATTGGAAAAGCCAAATAGAACTTACGCATATAAGTGAGATTAGTACGGTTGAACCCCTTGCCATTTCTAATAGTCAAATCTTTTGAAAGATTCATGAGCAAATGTTTTCCATACTCTGCTCTATCTTTACCTTTAAGCTCAAACTCCACAATGTATTTACCTGTCTGCCAGTTTGCTTCAAGCAATTCTGTATTGACAGCATTGACCGCTTTTGACTTCGCCTCACCCCATAGCGCAGTTATGTTGTCTATCAACTTCTGGTAGGCAACATCATTTATGTTTGTCAACTCTTTATTCTCCATGCCAATCTTTAGATTTGTGGAACATTGTCCCACATATTACAATTCGTCCACATTCACCTCAATCCCCAATATACGTTGTATCTCTGCCAATGTCTTGTCTATCTCATGATCAAGAGCCTTGCGCTTCTTGAAATAATCGGCAAGCAATTCGGCTGGCGGTAAAATCTCCTCATCCTCTTTCGGGAACTTACACAAGTCGAAGTTGCAATCGGTGGCGATAAGGTCTTCAACCGAATAGCAACGAGATTTCTCGTCACCATCAGCAATAATAATCTCCTTACGGTTGTTCCACCACTCACGGATTGGGTTGCAATGTTCCGACTTCATGGACTTTGTCTTGGAGAAATGCTTGTAACCCTCTGGCATATCCAAACGATAGAACCACGTTTCCTTTGTAGAATAACCTTCTGGAGCACCCTCCGCACTGGTATTGTCGAAGAACAAAATGTTCGTGGCAATCGAAGTGTAAGGTGCAAAGATACTGCCAGGCAAACGGATAATGGTGTGCAAGTTGAAATCCCTGAGCAACTTTGTCTTAATGGCAATCTTTGTGTTATCTGCTCCAAAAAGGAAACCATCAGGAACAATGACAGCAGCACGGCCATTTTTCTTCAAGCGATACATGATAAGCACCATGAAGAGGTCGGCAGTCTCGCTACTGCGCATATCAGAAGGAAAGTGAGATTTCACGTCGGCCTTTTCATTACCTCCGTATGGTGGATTCATCAAAACAACATCAAACTTGTCTCCGTCTGTATAGTTGAGAACATCTTTGGTAAGCGAGTTGTCGTGATATACCAATGGCGTGTCGATACCATGCAGCAACAGGTTTGTCACACATAGCATATACGGGAATTGTTTCTTTTCTATGCCAAATACAGACTGATTGTACTCTTTGCGGTCTTCAGCAGTCTTTACCTTCTTGTCCAATTCACCCAACCAACTTGTGATGAAACCTCCTGTACCACAAGCGAAGTCTGCCATTTTCTCACCAATCTGCGGATTGACGATTTCTGCCATAAATTCTGTTAAGGCTCTTGGGGTATAGAACTCACCAGAGGAACCAGCCGACTGCATTTCTTTAAGGATAGTCTCGTATATCTCACCGAAAGCATGACTCTCTTCATAGTCACCAAGGTTCAGTCCGTCAATCACGTTCAGCACCTGGCGGAGCTGAACACCATCTTTCATATATTGGTTGGCATCCTCAAATGTGGTCTTTACTATTGCCTGACGAATTGGGGTGTCAGGTGTAACCTCAATGTTTTTGAGTTCAACAAACAAGGTGTTGTTGACAAACGAAAGCAGCTCGTCACCTGTCAAGGCATTGCCGCTTCCATCATCATGTGCCCAGTTGCGCCAACGGCATTCTTCTGGGATAATAGACTTGTAATCATCATCGTCCAACTCCCAATCATTCTCTTTCTCGTCATAGACTTTCAAGAACAGCATCCACGCCATTTGTTCTATGCGTTGCGCATCACCGTTGATACCGGCATCATTGCGCATGATATTGCGTACTCGTTTTACGAAATTAGATAAACTCATTTTATATTGTTTCTTTTTATGCTATATTATATATTGATTGCTCCAACTCTTTTACGGCCTTCAGATACTCTCTCTTGCCACCGAAGAACTTTACTATATTTGCCTTAGAGCCCAATCGGCGGAAAGGATCGTTTTCAAGCACAGTGAGACTTTCAAGTTCAGAAATGCCTTCTTCCATGTACTTCTCCAGCAAAGCCTCAAGTACCAGCCGTGCCTGCTCACCATATTTGGTGAATATATCACGCTTTTTCACTTGCTCGGCACGTTCCCGCCTCGTCAGGGTCTTCTTGCCGTATGCGATATGGCAGATGAAATCAAAATCATCCACATTGCTCATTTCCTGTGAAGTTTTTAATTCTGCAAGATCTATGCCTCTTTCTTTCAGCATATCAGCAATGTCTGACTTTTTCTTTAATTCTTTCCATTTGGAGGTAAATGTATCAATGGTAGCAAACGAATCAAGGATATTCTTCTTCGTGTAGTCGGTAATACTCTCCGTGCGAAGCAGCTTGCCATCGGCATCGTAAACAGACACTACCTTATTGACAACCATTACCTGGCAGCCATCTTTATCTACAAGAGGCTTTGGACGAGTGATAGGATCACCAACTATTGGCGGTGTATTATCTACAGGCAGAACTGGAGTTTTTGCCTCTCTGGACTTTATAGGATAATCGGGATCCATCTCGATAGGTCCGTCCCAATCTGGGTCAGCAAACAAGCGTGTTACATTTCGAAAGTCCATCACCGTGAAATTGGTCTTTCCCTCATTCTCACGAAGACGGGTTCCGCGTCCTATAATCTGCTTAAACTCCGTCATGGAACCAATCTGTTGGTCAAGCACTATCAGCTTTACCATCTTGCAATCCACACCGGTAGAAAGCAGTTTGCTGGTTGTTGCAATGACTGGATATTCCGAAGATACTGAAATAAAGTAATCCAACTTGCCTTTACCATACTCATCGCTACCTGTTATGCGAACCACATAGTCAGGATTTTTCTTGCACATATCAGCATTGGCATTGGTCAATGCCAGACGCATACGCTCCGCATGTGTTTCATCAGCACAGAACACTATGGTCTTAGCCATGCGGTCAGTGCTTTTCAGATAGTTGGTTATCTCTTGCGCAACTTCCCTTATACGATCTTCTATAATAATGTTATAATCATAGTCGCTGTTGTTATAAATGCGGTCTTCTATCTCGTTGCCGTATATATCCTTTTGTCCCTTTGTCGGTCTCCACTCATCGCCAATGTTGGTTGTGATGTTGATTACCTTGAAAGGAGCTAGGAAACCGTCCTCAATTCCGTTTTTAAGACTATATGTATATATAGGCTCACCAAAGTAGCCAATACTTGACTGGTACTTTGTTTCTTTTGGTGTTGCTGTCATACCTATATGAGTAGCCGAAGAAAAGTATTCCAAGATGTTTCGCCAGTTGCTATCATCCTTTGCGCTACCTCTATGACACTCATCAACGATAACAAGATCAAAATAGTCTGGATTAGGAAACAACTCCTTATAGTTTTTGGCATCATTCTGTCCAATCAACTGTTGATAGAGTGCAAAGAATACTTGATAAGACCCCAATTCTTCCAAGTGGTTCTTGTCTTTTGAGTAGTCTATCTTGTGCGTTACCTTTTCTAATGGCTTGAAGTCCTGCTGTATGGATTGATCAACCAATATATTGCGGTCTGCAAGATACAACACTTTCTTCTTCAAACCACTTTTAAGTAAACGCCATACAATCTGAAATGCAGTATATGTCTTGCCAGTGCCAGTTGCCATGACAAGGAGCACACGGTTTTGTCCTCTCGCAATAGCATTGACAGTGCGGTTTACTGCATTGCGCTGATAATATCGTGGCGGGAATATATTCTGACCAGTGCAAAAAGGCTGCTTTATGATAGCCAGCTCTTGTTCGTTAAGTCCGTTTCCATCGTTAGCCTCATTTTTATATCTTTCGATAAGTTCTTCTTTTGTTGGAAATTCGTCCATAGCAAAAGTGCGTTCCTTGCCTGTCAAGAAGTCATGTTCGGCAAACCCTTCACCATTTGAACTGTATGCAAACTTCACATCAAGCATTTGGGCATAGGTCATGGCTTGTTGCAATCCATGAGAAACAGAATGATTGGCATCCTTTGCTTCTACAATAGCAATAGGTGTTGCCTTATTTGCATAAAGTACATAGTCGGCAAACTTCGGTTTCTCTCTATGCACAAGATTACCATGAAGGCTAATTTTACCATCAGTAAATTTAACCTTTTGTTCCATGAATATACTATCCTTTGACCATCCCTTGCTTGTGATGGCTTCGTTGATATAGCGGAACTTGACATCCTCTTCTGTTAAATCTTTGCTTATGCCCATATTCAAATAATATTTTATTATCAGAAGTTCTACAACATACTTGCCAAGATATCTTTTATCTTATCTTGTTTTGTTTCATAAATTCACTGAATTTAGCTGCAAATATACATTAAATTATGCGATAATCATTATAAATTAAGCTATTTTATGTAAATTATTCCAATATAGCGATTGTTATTTCGTGTAGTTATTGTATCTTTACTGCTGAGAAGAGTTGTTTGACAGCAAACGTATGCATATTGCAGAAATTGGGACTGTTGCCAAATCATTATCTCTATTGAGGTAAAAGACTCATAATTCGTTCATTTTAAACTATTTAGCAGATTTCAGCGTGTTTTTTTGAGAAAAACACAGAAAGTATTGAGCAAAAAAGCATTTTTTCGGTTCTATGCTTGGGGATTTCAATCTTTATTCATAACTTCGCCATCGATGCGGAAGAAATTACGTCCCGACGTAGCATCTGATACATCGCGACGTAACAACAACTGCGTCACGACGCAGCATCAGATACGTCGCGACGAAAATGAGGGTACTAATTCTCACTATAACAATATATGGCAATTCCCGGCGCTTTTCCGAGAATTGCCATACGTACTTTTACGCTGAGTATCAACCATTTGCACATACAATATGGCAATATGGCAATTAAAACAACGCATTAAAACTTTTTTATTTTTTCTTCACCAGTCTAATGACATACCCAGACCAAAGGCACCATACGGCAAGTATTCCCATCACGAAGATAAATATATATGTAGCAATACTACCTATGAAGATTCTACCGCTATGAGCCTCCAGAGCCACATTCCATAATGACATGGGCAGTTGGTTCATATAAGCGGGTTGTGGCGCAAAGTCGGTTCCTTCATTATACTCAGCAATGACAGGCGTATCAGAGAAATCCTGGCTCATACCTGCTATCGCCTTTTTTCCGAATGGTGCGCCAGCGTTCTTTAAAGCAGCTTTCCCGGTAGAATAATCAACGGTTGTCCCCTTTACTCTATCCCAAACAAAGAGACCACTAAACGAACCGCAATACCATTTGCCATCTTTGCTTTGCTGAAGGACATTCAATCCCATAACACTGACTGGTGGAGTATTGGAGATGGACTCCAATTTTCCGGTCTGGAAATTCACGGAAAAGAAACCATCCGAAGTTGACAAGAGCCAGTCACCGAACTTTTCATCATAACGCACCACACGGAGTTTGTCATTCCAAGGGTTCTTGCTATGAAGCGTCGTTCCAGGAATAGACGGCATCTTGTTCAACACCAAGGCTATCATCACAGGTGGACGAAGGCACCAACCTGTCAGGGCTATCAACAAAGTAAGCATGATGGTATATCGGCCTATTTTGTCATGCCATTGTAGCGAAAAGCGAAGCAACCTCTTCTGTTTAGGCTTTAACCAGAAGATAAGACCTGAGATGCAGAGCAACACCAGGATGATGGCAATGCCATCTACGATGAGTTTACCAATGCTGCCAAACAACTCTCCACTGTGAAGCAGCCATATCGTACGAAAGACTGTAACCTTCCCATCATACTCCTTTGGCATAGGCAATTCTATCCGGTGGAAGTTCTGATAAGGTGGCAAGGAAACATAAGCATAGGAGCGGCTGAGAACCAAAAGCGTATCTCCATGAGCAGAAATGTCGCTCAACTTCTCTTCCGGCTCTGTCGGAAGAGTTACGCTTTTCCATATTTTGTGACTCCCCAACCGGTAGAGTGAAAATGGAGATACCGACCAGACAGAACCATCATCCGTTCTGATAACATTTCTTATCTGTCGGCAGTCTGCTCCTGCTGGAATCCCCTTATTAAAGTCCTTGAATGTAGATGCTGTAGAATCCGTTTGCCAGATTCCCCCGTTTCCATACAGCAATATGGCATCATCCAAAGCAAGCGTTCCCCTCAGCAACCCGCCATTCCAATTTTTAAATTCATAGCGGCTTGGCAGATATTTCCTGCTCACGTCCACATCTTTGATAAGCGAACGGTGGTTGAGCAAAATACCCGACAAGCAGAACATCAGCATGAAAAAGCTCATACCGATGCCTAACCATTTATGTTGTTTTCTCCAAGTTATTTTCTTCATTGTTCACTTGATTTAACGTTAGTCTTCTTTTAGATGCTATCATGATGTAGCCGAGCAATACCACGAATGCAACGAGGATAGAAATCATCTGTGTGGTGTATTTCTCTGGCTCAATCCAAATCTCCTTGAAAAAGTCCAAACGACCGAGCACTTCCACTGGAACCCAGAACACAACAACCGTTGCGATAGCCATACGGATGTTGGCTCCCCATGTGCTCAAACGCAACTGCTTTCGGAAGATGAAGAAACTGCCAATGAGGCAAGCCGCTGCCACGATGGAGGTGACAGGGTGATGGTCGCCTAGGAAGTTCTTGTCGTAGCAGAACATCAACAGGAGATAGCTGGTCCAGAGAATCATATTCAGTTCCATGAAGGTGACGATACTTGTATGATGTGTCATCGGACGGGCGGCAATCTCGTTCTTGCGGGAACGGAAGAGAAAACGCTGCCACCAGTTGATGAAGTTACATCCGTTTTTGGTTGAGAAGATGTAGAGTACCATCACCATCATCCACATGCCGAAGGTGGCAGGGAGGATGAGGTATTCAGGGCGAGTCACAACTTCGCCATTCTCCATCTCCGGCTGTGTACCCCAGCGGGTAGCATAGTACTGGAACAGAAATTCTATCCAACCGGTCCAGAAAAGCAGACCTCCGAAAAGTCCCCAAAGAGTCTGTTTGGTGTCTCCCTTTACGAAGACACCGATTACTACCATGATAAGACCTGCCAACCCCATGAAGAAGGCTGAGTAATGCACAGCTTCAGGAGTCATCGTCTTATCCATTATCATCATCAGCGCATGTCCCAACGGCATGGTAAAGAGTACCACGAGGAACGAAGCGATGGATTTCCACCAATTCAATTGTTTCATATTTTTCAACATTCAACATTTATTTTAATTCATCTAAGTAATAACTGATTCTTCCTCCTTCATCACCTATCTGCACATTGGCATCATACCAGGAGATAATCTGGAGCTTGTAATATCTCTCGCCATCCCACGAACGGATTACGTAGGTATGGAAAGAAGGAGTATATACTGGAGGTGGACCCGAGAAGGTAATTGCCTTTTCGAGCACCGGATTGCCGCTTACCAACTGCTTGGCTGGTCCGTTGTTCGGGTCGAACCAAGGGTTCTTGTTCATATCCAGTTTGTTGGCGATGCAATACTTGTTCCAGTCTTCCCGCGACATGGTGACATAGACGCTTGCTGAATCATCCACGGCGAAGGTCATATTGTGTTCTGCCAGATAAGCATCCACCTGCGCCTTGCTCGTCCACTTGTCATATTCGCCATAGCCCAGGTCGGCAGCACCGCCCTTGCCTATGCCGCTTGTTCCACTGTTGGTTCGCAGCTGGTAGCCGTCAAAGGCAAGGTCCCACTCCGTAGCAGGATAAGCCATCGTATTGGGGTCATCCTCCATGTTCTCCATCACCAGAATGCTGCTTGCCTGGCGCTTCACCGTCTTATAGGTTAACTTGCCTGTAGCTTGATTCTTGGTAAAGATGGTATCGCCGTTTGCATCACGCTCTGCATCCTCGAAGATGTTCTTCTGTACGCCCTCGCTCCAATACTTTACCAATTTAGTAGTGCCGTTATAATGGAAATACTCCTCTATTGGCTTGCCATCAATAAAGGCGATGACACTCTGGTTAGGATTCAGCACATTATAGCGATGTCCCGTCTTCAGGTCAAAATAGAGCCAGTCGTTGGTAACACCCGTGCTATAACCTGTTTTTCGGGGCAAGGTATGACCTGTGAAGTCCTCAGCCTCATAAGATACGCAGCTCGTCATTGCGGCTGCCATACCTATTATATATAGTAATGCTTTCTTCATCATTTCTTCTTTCTAAATGCTTTTACCAATTCATCTACCAACACTTCCACCTGCACATGCGCCTTGGCTCCTGCCGTGGCTGGCACGTTAAACATGGTGATGCCCGAACCCAGGGTCTTTGGCACATAGTTAAAGATGTTATCCACACCCACGGTTACCTTCACCTTATTATAGAAGGTCTGAATCACCGACAGGTTGCACAATACATACTGAGGCAACTGGCAGCGGAAGTAGGCATCGTGGCTCTCGCCGTTTACAGAGAGTCGGTCCTGCACATCGAATTTCTTCTCACCCATGTAGCTTGCCGAGAAGGTGGCGCCCAGTCGGTAGTTCTTCTTGCTGTACTTATAGTCGAGGCTCGCCGTAGCAGCATGAGGCGAAGTGGTGTTCACCTGGATGCCATCTGTTTTGCTCACGTTCACGTAGCTGTAGGTGGCATTCATTGTGAAGTGGTTGAGGAAGTGCCAGCGCATGATGGCCTCCAGTCCGATGAGGTTCTGCTTCGACAGATTAGTATATTCGAAATTGTACTGCATGTCGTAGATGCGCCATACACCCTCTATCTTCTTGCGGAAGAAGTTGCCATACACATTGCCCGAGATGAAGAAGTTATCGTTCGAGTACTCTGTGCCCAGGCTCACGTAGTTGTTCTTCTCAGGCTTCAGGTCCTCGTTACCCTTGATCATGAACATGCCGAGGTGGTCCCAGTTGAAGAACAGCTCCTTGATGCTTGGCGAACGGTAGCCCATCGAGTAGTTGGCTCTCCATGCCCAGTGCTCCGAAGGACTCCACTTGAAGGCAATCTTAGGCATCGCCATCAGTCCGAAGGCACGGCTGAAGTTGGTTCTCACACCTGCCGAAACCATCCAGTGGTCGTTCATCGTCCACTCGTCCTGCAGGAAAGCCTCCGTTTCCTTCAGCGAACGGGTGCGCATGATGTGGGAGGCATCGCCGTTGAACCGGTCGCTCGTCAGGTCATCGCTCAGGTGCTCGATACCGAGGATGAGGTCGTGGCCCTCGAACTTCTGCGAGGTGATGGAGAGGCGAGGCTGGAAGATACGGCTCTTATACACCTTGATACGCTCGTCGATACGCTCGTGTCGCTTGAAGCGGTCGTAGAAGTCGCCATGAAGGGAGGCGGTAATCTTGAACCAATCCTTGAAGGAGTACTTAATCTTGGTTCCAGCCGTCCAGTCACGCGCCTGACTGAAGGTCATATCCTGAATGAGGTCGTAGGTATTCATATAGAACGCACTACCGTAGGCAAGAATCTCCAGGTTCTTGAAAGGGTCGTAGAAAACCTTCTGCGATACCGAGATATGCTCCGTGCCCTCGATGCCCATTGGCGGACGGGAAGCCACGCTGGTAATGGTCACGTCGTGGTCGAGCCAAGGGTTTGCCTCTTGGGTATAGACCTTCTTGTCGTTCTCCGCCTGATACATGTAGAAGGCATCGCTCGAAGAATACCACACATCCGTCTGCGAAGTTACTTTGCCTGCGTTGAATCCTGCCGATACCCAGCTCTGGAGGTTCGGGCGGTCAGCGTTTTTCTCAAACATATACAAGAAATCCTTTTTCTCAGGATTCTTGTAGTTGGTCTCGTTCATCTGTCCCCAGCGTACACCAGCCTGAATGTCGATAGGCTTGGTGGTTTTCTTGGTGATAAGATTGATGACGGCACCCGATGCACGGCTTCCGTAGAGGGTACTGCTGGCACCCTTCACGATTTCGATGCGGTCGATGGCATGGAGGTTGAATCGCTCATAGTCGAGGTTACCCGCCATGTCACCCGTCAATCGCTCGCCATCCTGCAGGAAGAGCACGTGGCGGGCATCCAAGCCCTGCATGGAGATTTCGTTGCCGAAACCCACTTTCTGGATGTTCATACCCGGGGTCTCCTGCTGCAGCGCCTTGGTCAAGTCGGCATAGCCTGCATCTACCAGTTCCTTACCGCCGAGCACCTGCGTGCTCACTGGCGAGAGCTTGATTGGTCGCGCGGTACGGGAACCAGTAACCACCACCTCGTTCACCTTCATCACGTCTTCTGTCATGAAGAGCTTGAGGGAGCTGACGCTTCCGATGGTTCCCTTCAGAGGGTTATAGCCCACGGATACCACCTGGTAATAACACTTGTCACTCTGAGGCACCGAGATAGTAGCCTCACCATCCATGTTGGTAACAACACGCTGTGGCGATTTCAATTTCTCGTTGTTGGCGTAGGTGATGACTGCACCGATGATTGGCTGCTCAGTGGCTTTGTCGAAGATACCGAACTTCACCTTTCGCTGTGCAGCGACAGGGAGGGCGAGTATCAGCAGTAAGCCGATAAGCATTACATTTCTAATTGTCTTCATTTATATTGTCATTCTATTTTTTCCAATTTCTTACACGATTTCAGCCTCGCTATGGCTTGTTTCTCTTCCTTTCATTTTTACTCGCAAAAGAAAGAGAGATATGTCTGGGCATATCCCTCTTTCCTTGAATAGATATAAGCTACAGTCTCTTATTTGATTCCGTGCTCCTTTTTATACGCAGCCAAGTCTTTTTCGTACTGTTCAAATTCAGCTGCATAATTGTTGATGCGATTCTTATCTATTGTTTGCAAGAAACAATCTGAACGTACATTCATCATGTTATAATCTACAATAAACTGAATTTGGTGAGTTTTGGCATTGTAATAACCTTGCACGCTACTGCCTTTGGCACTTGATGGAGAACCGTCTGTGTCTGTTCCCCATACAGAACCGTCTTCACCCTTAAACTTTATCCAACCATCACCTGTATATTCCTTTTGCTCCCAAGAGTTGAGCACCATGCACTTGACATCACACTTAAAATTGATAATCATTCCCATGTTTCCGACCGTGAAGTCAAGCAAAGAAATGGTGAATGTTTGTGCGTCAGTCTTACTCCATTCAAACTTAAACTTTGTAGGACATCCCCCCGGTAAAAGGGTCTTGTCCACTCCATTCATCCTTGCCTTTGTACTAAGCACAATTTCACCATTCAGGTAATTGGTTGCCTCTTGAACAAGTTCTGTATTTGCATCAGCATCTGTAATCTCCTCATCAGAAGAACAAGATACCAAAGACATGAAGCCAAAGACAAGACAAACCATCATGCTGATGAAGGTAATCGCCATTAAAAACCTTCTTTTAAACATAATTATTAAAATTTTAAATTATTACTAAAATTACTTCCAATTAACTGGATTGTATTCTGAATATGTACTATTATCCTCTTGTAAATGAGCAGAGTACGTCTGAACAAAGTTTTTTGTACTTTCTTTATTTAATACATCTTGAGACACTGTGAAATATACCTTTCTTCGTGGATTTGATTCGAAATCGTACAGTTTGTTGTTTGAACTACGATAATATGCTATCAAATTGTTAGGATAAACAATATCACAGTTTGGTAATTGGCAAAGTGCTAAATCGCCTATGCCTTCAATACTTTGCAAATTAATAGTTTTTAATTTAGGCAAATTTGCTAAAACTATTTGAGATGTAACTTTTTTATTATTCGGATTTATTTTTATTTCTTCAAGATTCTTACAATCTCTGCAATCTAACAAGTTTGACATGGTTGCATCAAAATCCTTTATTTCCTGATTAAGAAAAGCCGTATTTGTCAAATCCAAAGATGTTACAGACGGATTGTTACTGATTCCTAAAGAAGAAAGAGCAGTTGCGTCGCTCAAATCTAGCCCTCCAATAAAATTTGTCTCTTTTACGACCAAGCCTTTGACATTTTGTCTTGGTGACAATCTATGACATACAAATTGTTTTGTTTGTCCAGTGCTTGACTGAACATCTATGAAAACATAAAAAGACGGATAAAAAGGATTGTTCACAAAATATTCAATACCTTCAATAGAAGCTATCTTTTCAATATCTTCATATTGGGTATCATACTGTAAGAATATATTGCTTCCTCTATTTTCAAGACCGAGAGGTTTGCTGATGTCCAACTTTCCGTCAGAAGTGAAAACCGAACTAAAGTTCATCTTCAAATAAGCTGCAAAGTAAGTATCAGGAATCTCTCTCAAAGTATTATACTTCTCCAAAGAGCCCTTATCATTTACCATCTGCATATCAACAGTCTTGTTCTCTGCCTCATTCTCTGTATAGAAAGGCATCAAGTCCTCTACATTATACTTGCAAGAAGCAGGGAGATAAAGTTTGGTAAACTCATGGAGGATAGTAGCTTTCACCTCGTCATTCTCAACCTTGGCTGTTACCAAGCCGTCGAAGTCGTAGATGTCATTGCCTTGCAAGTCAAGACCTGTAATCTGTGAAGGAAGTGAAGCGATATGGAAAACTGGACCATAGCCATTGTTGCTAAGGTTCAACTCTTTCAAATTAGGAAAAACAGAAAGTTCCTTCAAGGCAGCGGTATCAACCTTTGTGCCTGAAAGGTCGAGAGATGCGGTGCTGTTGGCTTTGTCGTCAAGGAGCATTTTGCCATTTTCATCAAACTGGTAT
>OCIB01000152.1_pt1 | contig 13618 bp, 10 predicted proteins | sample 1538751 | NCBI WGS metagenome assembly OCIB01 (sample SAMN04571723, study PRJEB22368) | human gut metagenome | biome: human gut; material: stool | host: Homo sapiens | place: Luxembourg | collected 2012-12-06
GTGACTGGAGTTCAGACGTGTGCTCTTCCGATCTAGCGTGACAACCAACAGACAGCTAACCTTCCCACGTCGTCCAAAAGACATCGGAAGCATCTAGTTCGGCATCAGTTCTATTTGCCAGTTCATCCAAATCAATGTCTGGATTGTCTGCATGCAAGCATCGGTCGGAACAATATGGCGAATCGGCACATGACCAGCCTGTGTTCATCAGTTTGCCGCAATGAGCGCAGACGCGCAGGCAGCCAATATCGTTTGCAAGAATCACTTCTTCGAGCAAGTCGAGCTTGCGCAGTTCCTTTACAAGCAGCAGCGCCATAGTTACGGGGTGGTTCATAGCTCAATTCTCCAACGGCTTTTGCCATACCACTTAAGAATCTCGCTCTCGCTGACGGGCGAAAACGGCCAGTCGCGAGTGTGCATAAACGTTCGCTCTTGCGAGTCCCAATACCAATAGTGGGTAGAGCCGAGCCGATAACCGAGATAGAGCCGACAGGTGAACTCGTCGTTGGGGTGCGACTTAAGAAAACCAAGCAGTTCGGAGGTTGTAATCCATTCTGTTTCCATAAGCGATTCAAATTGAAATTATACAATACGATTTATCGGCTGTAAAGGTCGTAGATCAGACAGATACAAGCAAATTATTTATAAAACCTTAGATCTTGAAAAAGGGATTTAGATCCTTTTAGATCTGATAATCACAAACAGATATGAACAAACTCGAAACCCTAAAAGATATAATAGCCGACAAGTATGACGGCTGCTATGAGGTGATGCGCGAGTGTGTGAAGGCTTATGCCAACGTAGACACAGCACTTCTCGATCTGAAAGATTTGGACTTGGTGCTGATGATACCCATCGGTACGTGGGCGGTTCAGAACGAGAAAAAGAAAGAACTTGTCTACGCTTCGCACCTTGATGTCGCGGCAAAGGAAAGAATCGCTTCGTTGATGGATGTCGTGAATCAGAAGTCGATAGACGGAGAATATGAGCATACGCAGGAAAATACAAAGGATGGATACTGGGGTATGTTCGGCACCGCATTCCGTTCCGTTACAGCCGTTTGTAAAGATGTAGCTACGGCTAAGGATTTCATTGCGATGCTCGTCGCTGCCATGAATACATCCGAAGATAAATTATACGCATTGGTTGGTTCTACTATAAAGAACAAGCCTCTTGTTGGATTGCAAGCAGGTGTTATCTCACAAGTTCTGCATTGTCTTTTTCCGACAGCGTTTCCTGTTTTAAACTCTTGGGGACGAGATATTTACAACGCATTGAGATTGCGTTTGGTTTCAGCAGGTAAAAAGAATAATTACATACACAACTGCGAAACAATCAGAAAGTACCGTGACAAGTTCGGCACATTCAAGAATTATCGTGTTCTCGACAGTCTAACAATTGAAGAGGCACACGAAATAGGCTTCGGCTTTTTCGTTGAAAGATACTCAAACCCGAAAGCCATTCTTGGCGATATAGACAATATCCTGCCGAAATACCTTTCAAAACTTACTGAGGACTACAATTCTTTATATCAAATACCCGATGCAGAGACCGCAAAGGAGGTGCAAACTATTCTGCGTGCTGACAAGGGCTTCATGAAAAAGAGTGAGGCAACGGGTCGACATCGCCCTTCTTCATGTTTTAAGAAATACATGGATTTCTTCGATTGGTGGATGAATCCTGAAGACCCGCTTGAGCAACATGAAGACCAGGATGACGATAAATATAAAGAAGAGACGTTTGAGGAGTACGATTTCAGTTCTGACCCAGACAAGCCTTTCATCAGCGAAGAACGGTTTCAGAAGATAGTCAGTCTGCTGAAGTCGAAGAAGAATATCATTCTTGAAGGCGCACCTGGTGTAGGCAAGACTTTCCTCGCACGCAAGGTGGCTTATCAGCTTATTGGAGCGGTGAAAAACCAAAATATAGAAATGGTGCAGTTTCATCAGTCGTATGGCTACGAGGACTTTGTGCAAGGCATCCGACCTTCTACTAACGGAGGCTTCGAGCGCAGAAACGGAATATTCTATAACTTCTGCGACAAGGCAAGACTCTCGCCCGACGAGCCTTTCGTGTTCATCATCGACGAGATAAATCGAGGCAACATAAGCAAGATTCTTGGCGAACTGATGATGCTGATTGAAGCTGACAAACGCAAGGAGGAGTTCGCCATAAAGCTAACATATAGCGACGAAAACGATGAACGTTTCTACGTTCCCGACAACGTGTATCTGATAGGTTGCATGAATACTGCCGACCGTTCGCTGGCTATTGTTGACTACGCTCTGCGCCGTCGATTCAGATTCTGTCCGATTGTGCCCGAATTCAACGATGCGTTCAGAAACTTCATGGTCTCAAAAGGCATCAGCATGGAACACGCTAAGCAGATAATCGACAAGGTGAAAGCGGCAAACGAGGTGATAGCTGAAATTGACAGAGGCTTGGAGATAGGACATAGCTACTTCTGCCATACAGACCAATGTGACGACTTCTATACATGGTGGGAGGACATTTGCGAATACGAACTTTTCCCGTACATTCGTGAGGTCTGCTTTGACGATGATGATAAGTGTGGACAGATTTGTAACAAACTGAAATTCTGAAATGGTTCCTCAAATACCGATTGAAAACCTTTATTACCTACTTTGCTACGCTTGGGATGTTACCGACCAGCTGAACAAGGTGAAAGTGGATGGTGAACACAGCCATTCGCTCGAAAACCTATTGGCTTCAGTTCTTACTAATGCCTGTGAGCGGCTGTTGCGCAGAGGACTTGTGCAGGAGTATCTGTTCAGAGAGCAGGAGGTGGATGGCATAAGAGGAAAACTGAATCTTGCGGAGACATTAAAAAGCCACCGATACAGACAAGGCAAAACTATCTGCACAATAGACGAACTGACAAACGATGTGCTCATCAATCAGCTCATTTATTCTACGCTGAAACGTCTTGTGAGGTTGGATAGCCTTGACGAAAAAGTAAAGCAAAGGGTAAGAAAGACAGCGAGTAAGTTTCCGCATTTGAAAGAGGTGAATGTGACAGCAAGAACCTTCGACCGTATCAAACTTAATCGCAACAACCGCTTCTACGCATTGGTGCTGAATGTCTGCAAGCTGATTTGGCAATCTACTCTGCCCGACAAGAACAAGGAAGGTAAGTACGAATTCATTGACTTTACAGAGGATGAATTCTGCATGAATGCCGTCTTTGAGCGTTTTTTAATGAACTTCTGTAAGCAACATTGCAAGGAGGAGTATCCAGAAGCGCATCGCGAAGAAATAGACTTCAAACTCACTCCGTATGGCATGATGTTTAAGGAGCAAGTGGAGGAAGCACGCAGAGTATTGCCAGTGATGCAAACTGATATAACGCTCTTTAATCCTTCAACCAACAAGAAACACATACTTGATGCAAAGTATTATCGGGAAGCATTGGTGTCTAAATATGATGGTAACAAAAAGATACGAAGAGAACATCTCTCGCAGATTCTTTCTTATGTGATGAATCAAGAGAATCCGCATAAGCCTGAAACCATGAATGCAGACGGCACGCTGGTTTATCCTACCGTTAATGAAGATTTCGACTTCTCTTATACTTACGGCGATACCAATCATCACATCCACGTAAGAACCATAAATCTTAATCAGCCGTGGCAGAAGATTGAAGAGCGAGTGAAAGAGATTGTAAAGTGACAAAGCCTTGCCTGGCAGATACCCCTCTCCGATTAGTAGATAAAAGCGAAGGCTGGAAAATAACAAACGTATCTTCCAGCCTTCGCTGTATTTGTGTATCTTGTGGGCTGCTGATATAACATAAGTTTAATCCCCTCCGCGCAGCCCACAAGCCGCACGGAGGGGTTTTTATTATCCTTTTATGTCTTTATCATCAAGCACCTCGCCGCAATCAATCTCCGCCGTCAGAAACAAAGTGAAGTACATAGTTCGGCAGAAACCTTGCTTTTGGGAGGAAAATTTATTAACTTTGCATACGTATCATTAATAACGAGTGCTTGCTTGAATAAGGTGGGCACTGTAAACAAACGATGTTATGGCATACTCCAAAATCCTGGCAGATACCCCTCTCCGGCTGGTAGATAAAAGCAAAGGCTGGAAGATAACAAACGTATCTTCCAGCCTTCGCTGTATTTGAGTTTCAATAAGTTGTGGCGGAAAAAGACGGAAAAATGGTAGATGGGAGATAAAAACGCAAAAGTGTATTATATAAACCTTTTTACTCTTTTACTCTTTTACTTTTCCTCTTCAAACTCCACGTATTCGCCCTCGTCTTTGGCGAAAATCTTGCGGTTAGCCTGACGCGGTGAGCGCTCGTCGTAGAGTTCTTCTTCTACTACCACGCCGTCGTCGTATTCGGCGCTGCGGCGCTTCGTGCTACCCGATGTGGTGTTTTGCTGCTGGCGTCGGGTGTTGTTGCGGTTGGAGTTGGTGCCGTTGCGGAACTGCTTCGTCATGCGCTTCACGCGCAGATAGAGGAAACTGATGATGCCGATAAGGAAGACGGCAATCATAAGCACCATGATAAATATGCTTTTCAGAAATAGTCCGATGAATGACATAGGAATGGGTTTTAGGTACTACAATCCGTTTTCACTCTCTTGATGTTCTCTACTTCTCGATGTCGACCGTTGCGTGTGTGCGGCTCACGATGTCAGCCACTACGGAGGTGAGAAAGTAGAGGGTGATGACTATCCACATGCCACCGATTACGCCGAAGAGGGCGATGACTATACAGGAGAGGGCGATGAACGAATAGCGAAGCTCGTTGCCGCGCCATCCCCATTGTTTGAATTTCAGGGCGAACATGGGCAGCTCGCTGACCAAAAGGAGGCTTGTGAGCACTACGAGCAGCAGTATTGCGGGTATCATCCATGCTGACGACTCGACGAGTGTGGGCTGCGAGACGAGCAGCGAACCCCAGAAGAGGGCGTTGGCAGGGGTGGGCATGCCGATGAACGAGGTGGTCTGGCGTGTGTCGAGGTTGAACTTCGCGAGTCGAAGGGCTGAGAAGGCTGCGATAAGGAATGCGCAGTAGGGGATGTACGGCTCTACGCTGGCAAGCACCGTGGGGTATTCCATCACGCTCAACTGGGCGAAGACTATTGCTGAGGGCGCTACGCCGAACGTCACGTCGTCGGCAAGCGAGTCGAGCTCTTTGCCGATGGGCGACGAGACGCCGAACAAGCGGGCGCTCATGCCATCGAAGAAGTCGAACACGGCGCCGATGATAATCCATATCAGCGCATAGCGTGCGTCGCCTCCGAGTGCCATTACGGTTGCGATGCAACCCGAAACGAGGTTGCCGCATGTAAGGGTGTTGGGTATGTTGCGTGTTATAAAGTTAGCCATTCTTTATTTTATTTGAGTTTGGCGATAATAGTTCCGTTGCCGGTGGTCAGCTGGCCCATCTTGACGCAGATCTCTGTGCCGAGCGGCAGATAGACGTCGACGCGTGAACCGAACTTGATGAAGCCCAGGTGCTCGTCGATGTAGCAGTCTTCGCCTGCCTTGGCGTAGGTGACGATGCGGCGAGCCACTGCGCCTGCTATCTGGCGGCAGAGGATGTCGGTGCCTTCGGGGGTGGTGATGACTACGTCGGCGTGCTCGTTTTCCTCGCTCGCCTTGGGGAGCCATGCCTTGTGGTAGTTGCCGTTGTGGTGGGCTACGGTCTTCACCTTGCCGTCAACGGGGAACCAGTTGGCGTGTACGTTGAAGAGGCTCATGAAGATGCTCACCATGATGCGGCGCTCGTGGAAGTAGACGTCCTCGTCGACTTCCTCGATCACTACTATGCGTCCGTCTGCCGGCGCTACCACGAGTCCCGTTGTGTCTTCTTCGGGGAAGAAGCGGATAGGGCAGCGGAAGAAGTTGATGACGATGCAGTAGACGGTGCCCATGACTGCGGTGAAGCACCAGAACGGCACCTTGCTGTCTATGAAACGCCAGAGCAGCAATGCGATTGCCGCAATAACGATGAAGCCATAAACGAGTGTGTCGGTTCCTTCGCGGTGAAGGCGTATTTTCTTCAGTTTCTTTATCTTCTTAATCATTGTTTGGTTGGGGGTATGTGTAAATTAGTTGTTGATAATCGGTTGTCGTAAAGTCGGATGCACCGCATGAGCCATTGCACGGGTACATATATTCTGTGCAAAGTTACCGCTTTTTTATGGAAGTGACAAACTTTTTGTTGGTTTTGATGTCGTTTTGTAGCAATTTATAGGCTTTTGCTTCTGATTTCGGACATTGGTTATAGGGTAAAGAAAAACGCCGAAACATCCCGTCGGCTGAATGGACAGGTTGTTTCGGCGTTGTATATAAGGGGTGCAGTTGTCTCAGGGGGTGCAGTTGTCTCAACTGCACCAACCAAGTAGAATGCACTAACTGGCAAATTGGTGCAGTTGAGACAACTGCACCCCCTGAGATACCCCCTGATATTACACGAGTTCGTCGAACTTCTTGCGAAGGTCGCCCTCTGTGATAGCACCTACGTGCTTGCCTACGAGTTCGCCGCCCTTGAAGAAGAGCAGTGTCGGGATGTTGCGTACGCGGTACTCAGCTGCTACGTCGTCGTTCTCCTCTACGTCGCACTTGCCTACAACGATCTTGCCGTCGTACTCCTCTGCGAGCTTAGAAACGATAGGAGCGATCATGCGGCAAGGACCGCACCATGTAGCCCAAAGGTCTACTACCAATGGCAGATCGCCAGTTCTGTACTGTTCGATGTTCTCTGTTGTGATTGTTACTTCCATAGTTGTATTCGTTTTTTTGTTAGTGATTATTCTTTATTTAATGACAATGCGATGCAAAGATAATGCGATGCAAAGATAATGCAAATCGAAGACAATACAAAATAAGGCCACTTATTTTTATTGTTGAGATGCAGCTTATCTTATTTACAGATAATGATTATATATCAAAGTCTGTGCCAATCTGTTGATAATTGTTAGTTGATGCCATAGCGCACGCCCAATTCTGCCATTTCGTCGAGCGAGGTGAGCAGTTTCTTGTTCACGTCGACCGTTATGTTGCGGCTGTAGAGCTGTATGTTGGTGTTGTTCTTGGCGTCGTGGATGTTGATGTAGAGCGGCACCTTGCCGTCGGAGCTCTTGAGCGTTGTCTCCAGGTCGGTGAGCTGTGCGTCGTTGAACATCGTGGCTTCCATGTATACTGTGAACTTCTCTATCGACTTCTCCTTCACGTCGCTGAGGAATTCGATCTTCTTTATCACCATGTCGTAGGCATCGGGGTTGTTGCGGAATCGCTGCACGCACTGCGCTGTGATGTAGACGTGATACTCCTCCTGCAGCATGCTCTGCCATTTTGTCCATTCCTCGCCGAAGAGTGCCAGCTCGCCCTGGCCCTCGAAGTCTTCGATGGTGACGATGCCGAACGGTTTGTTGGTCTTGGTCCAGCGCTGAGAGACGGAGGTGACGATGCCGCCGAAGGTGAGTTCCTCGATTGAGGCGAACGCCTTCTTGTCCATCTCGCGACCAATCTGCGAGCAGTTGAGGTTGCACATGTGTTTGAGCACGACGGCGTAGTCGTCGAGCGGATGTGCGGAGAGGTAGATGCCCACCAATTCGCGTTCGCGCTTCAGCAGTTCCATGGTGCTCCACTGCTCGCACTCGGGCACCGGCGGCGTCTGTATCTCCACGCCGCCCATGTCACCGAACAGCGAGTTCTGCATCGACGACTGTTCCGACTGGTATACCTGACCGTAGCGCAGCAGTGTCTCGACAAAGGTGTCGCCCTTGGCGTTCTGGGCGAAGTATTGTTCGCGGCGGATGCCGAACGAGTCGAAGCCGCCGCTCAGAGCGAGCGACTCCATCGCTTTGCGGTTGACAGCGGAGAGGTTGACACGCTGCACGAAGTCGAAGATGTCCTTGTACTGTCCGTTCTTATGTCGTTCGGCGATGATGTTGGTGGCAGCAGCCTCGCCCATGCCCTTGATGGCGGAGAGTCCGAAGCGCACTTCGCCCTTCTTGTTGGCAGAGAACTTCTGCTCCGACTCGTTGACGTCAGGACCGAGGCAGGGTATGCCCATAGCCTGACATTCGGACATGAGCTTCGTAATCTTTGTGATGTCGTTGAGGCATCGGCTCATATTGCCAGCCATGAACTCGGCAGGGTAGTGCGCCTTGAGGTACGCCGTCTGGTAAGCCACCCACGAGTAGCATGTGGCGTGCGACTTGTTGAAGGCGTATGACGCAAACTTCTCCCAGTCGCCCCAGATCTTCTCGAGCACCTTCGGGTCGTGTCCGTTCTTCTTGCCGCCCTCGATGAACTTCGGCTTCATGGCGTCTACGATGGCTTTCTTCTTCTTACCCATCGCCTTACGCAGAGCGTCGGACTCGCCACGGGTGAAGTCGGCAAGCTGGCGCGAGAGAAGCATCACCTGCTCCTGATAGACCGTGATGCCGTAGGTGTCTTTCAGATATTTCTCCATGCAGGGGATGTCGTATGTGATAGGCTCCTTGCCGTTCTTGCGGGCGATGAACGAGGGGATGTAGTCCATAGGGCCCGGTCGGTAGAGGGCGTTCATGGCGATGAGGTCCTCGAACACCGTAGGACGCAACTCGCGCAGATACTTCTGCATACCAGCCGACTCGAACTGGAACGTGCCGATGGTGCGTCCCTCCTGATAGAGCTTGTATGTGAGTTCGTCGTCGATAGGTATTGTGTCGAGGTTGAGCGTGAAGCCGTCGTGGGTGAGGCGTATGTTCTCAACGGTCTCCTTCATGATAGACAGGGTGGAGAGTCCGAGGAAGTCCATCTTGATGAGTCCGGTCTCCTCGATGACGTGTCCGTCGTACTGTGTGGCGAGCAACTTATGTCCTGGGTCGCTCTTGTCTTCAGCCGTAGACACAGGCACCCAGTCGCTGATGGCGTCGCGGCAGATGATGGTGCCGCAGGCGTGGATGCCCGTTCCGCGAACGGTGCCCTCGAGCATCTTCGCGTACTTTATGGTGTTTGCCATCTGCGGGTTGGCGCTGGCTTCGGCTTCGCGTAGCTCGGGCACGCACTTGATGGCGTTGGTGAGGTTCATCTTCATTCCGTCTGGCAGCTTGTCGGGGATTGCCTTGCAGAGACGGTTGGATATGTCGAGCGGCAGCTTCTCCACACGAGCTACGTCCTTGATAGAGTTCTTCGTAGCCATCGTGCCGTAGGTGATGATGTGCGCCACCTTATCGTGTCCGTACTTGTCCTCCACCCACTCGAGCACCTTGCCGCGTCCGTCGTCGTCGAAGTCGGTATCGATATCGGGGAGAGAGATACGGTCGGGGTTGAGGAAACGTTCGAACAGCAAGTCGTACTTGATAGGGTCGATCTTGGTGATGCCCAAGCAGTAGGCGACAACAGAACCAGCTGCCGAGCCACGACCCGGACCTACCATGACGCCCAGCTCGTCCTGAGCCGAGTTGATGAAGTCCTGCACGATGAGGAAGTAGCCCGGGAAACCCATCGTCTTCATGATGTGCAGCTCGAACTTCACTCGCTCGTACACCTCGTCGGAGAGTGGTTCGCCGTAGAGACGCTTCGCTCCGTCGTAGGCGAGTTTCGCAAGATAGTCGGCTTCGAACTTGATGCGGTAGAGCTTGTCGATGCCGCCGAGCTTCTTTATCTTCTTCTCGGCTTCCTCGTGAGACATTATCTCTTTGCCGTTCTCGTCGGTGGTGAACTCACGGAAGAGTTCTTCGGGCGAGATGCGCTTGCGGGTATCCTCCTCCGTGCCGAACTCCGCCGGGATGGGGAAGAACGGCATGATAGGCGAGTGGTCGATGGAGTAGGTCTCTACCTTATCCAATATCTCGAGCGTGTTGGAAAGCGCTTCGGGCACGTCGGAGAATATCTCGTTCATCTCCTCGCGCGTCTTGAACCACTCCTGCTTAGAGTAGAGCATACGCGTAGGGTCGTTGAGCTCCTTTCCGGTAGAGAGGCAGAGCAGGTGGTCGTGAGCCTCGGCGTTCTCCTGGTCGACGAAGTGGCAGTCGTTGGTGCAGACTACCTTTATGCCGTACTCCTTTGCGAGCTTCAGAATCTCCTTGTTGGCGCGCTGCTGCAGCGGGAATGTCTCGCGGTTGGCGCGCTGATTGGGATCCTTCACCTCGTGGCGCTGAAGCTCCAGGTAGTAGTCGTCGCCGAACACACGCTTATGCCATTCGATGGCTTCGCGAGCACCGGGTATGTCGCCCTTCAGTATCTTCGCCGGCACCTCGCCAGCGATACATGCCGAGCAGACGATGAGATCCTCGTGATACTTCTCGAGGTCGGCTCTGTCGGTACGCGGTTTAGAGTAGAAACCGTCTACCCAGGCACGCGATACGAGCTTGATGAGATTCTTGTATCCGTGGTAGTTCTTCGCAAGCACGATGAGGTGATAGCCGCCCGCATCGCCCTTCTCCTTGACACGGTCGGATTTGGTGCGGCGCGCTACGTACATCTCGCAACCGAATATTGGCTTGAAAGGCTCCTTGCCCTGGTCTTTCAGCTTGCCGTTTATCTTGTTGCAGTAGTTGAACAGCTCTTTCACGCCGAACATATTGCCATGGTCGGTGATAGCCATGCCGCGCATGCCGTTAGCCACGGCTTTGTCGACAAGCTTTTCCACAGGCGACTGTCCGTCGAGAATGGAGTAGTAGGTGTGTACGTGCAGGTGTATGAAGTCTTCCATCGTGCTGTTGCGGTTTTTTATTATTGAATGCTTTATAGTATAATGACTACAAAGTTACGCAAAAAAACTCAAAACTCAATATTCCTTTCCGCCGAGCACCACCTTTTTCACAATCGGCGTGGTGTAGGCATACGGAATGAAGTCGACTGACGGCAGCGGGGTGGTGATGAAGAAGTTGGCAACCTTGCCCTTCGCGATGCTTCCGTAGTCGTGGCTTTCGCCCATAGCGTAGGCGCCGTTGAGTGTTGCGGCGTTGAGCGCTTCGTTGGGTTGCAGGCGCATCTTGATGCAAGCAAGCGAGACCACAAACTTCATGTCGCCCGAAGGCGTCGAACCCGGATTGTAGTCGCTCGCTACGGCTATGCCCAAGCCGGCGTCAATCATCTTGCGGCCCTTGCCGTAAGGCATGTTGAGGAAGAACGACGTGCCGGGCAGGACAGTTGGCATCGTCTCGCTGCCAAGCAGAATGTCGATTTCCTCTTCGGTCATGCTCTCCAGATGGTCTACCGACAATGCACCATGCTTTATGCCGATTTCCACACCGCCCGACGAAGCCAGCTCGTCGGCGTGAATCTTCGGTCGCATGCCCCATCGGGCAGCCGCTTCGAGCATACGTCCCGTCTCCTCAGGCGTGAAGAAGCCGCGGTCGCAGAACACGTCGATGAAGTCGGCGAGATGCTGGCGACCCACTTCGGGTATCATCTCGTCGATAATCAGTTTCACATAATCGCTTTGCGTCATGCCGCGAGCCACGGCGTGCGCTCCGAGGAACGTAGACACAATCTTTGCCGGCGACGCCTCCTTCATCCGTTGTATGACGCGCAGCATCTTCAGCTCGTCGTCGAGGTTCAGTCCGTAGCCGCTCTTTATCTCTATGCAGCCCGTTCCCTTGCGTATCACCTCGTCGAGTCGCTGCATCGCCTGGCGGAACAGCTCGTCCTCAGAAGTGTTGTGCAGCAGGTCGGCTGAGTTGAGTATGCCTCCTCCGCGACGCGCTATTTCCTCGTAGCTCAGTCCGTTTATCTTGTCGACGAACTCGCGCTCTCTGCTTCCTGCGAAAACGATGTGCGTATGCGAGTCGCACCACGACGGCAGAACCATTCCGCCTTCAGTGTCGATGGTCTGGTCGAAGGTGCCAGTCGGCATACCGTCGGCAACACTACCGAACGCAGCGAAGCGACCGTCTTCTACGAGCAGCCACGCATCGTCGATAGTGTTGAACGCAGACATCTCCTTGCCCTGCAAGCGCAGTTTCGGCGCATGCTCGATGCCAGCGAGAGTTTTTATATTCTTAACTAATAATCTCATTTGCGTAAGAATTCGATTGAGTTAGCAATGTGCGGATACATTACTTCGTCGCGCACAATGAACGGCACCACCTTGCGGTATTCCTCGAAGATAGCTTCAACAGCTGGCGACGACTTCAGCGGACGGCGGAACTCGAGAGCCTGAGCCGCGTTGAAGAGTTCGATGGCAAGCACGCGCTCCGTATTGAGCACCACCTTATACAGTTTGATGGCTGCGTTGGCACCCATGCTCACATGGTCTTCCTGCCCCTGGCTCGACGGGATGCTGTCTACAGACGACGGCGTAGCGAGCGACTTGTTGAGGCTCACCACCGATGCGGCTGTGTACTGCGGAATCATGAAACCGCTGTTCAGACCCGGACTTGCCACGAGGAAGCTCGGCAGACCGCGTGTGCCGCTGATGAGCTTGTAGATGCGGCGTTCGGAGATGTTCGAGAGTTCGCACATGGCTATCGAGAGGAAGTCCATCGGCATGGCAATCGGTTCGCCGTGGAAGTTGCCGGCAGAGATGATGAGGTCTTCGTCAGGACAAACGGTAGGGTTGTCGGTTGCTGAGTTCACCTCGACGTCAATCACCGAGTCGACGTATGCAATGGTGTCCTTCACCGTGCCGTGAACCTGCGGGATGCATCTGAACGAATACGGGTCCTGCACGTACGATTTCGGTTTCTCCATAATCTCACTGCCCTTGAGCAACTCTCTCATGCGAGCCGCCGTGACAATCTGTCCCTTGTGCGGACGCACCTGATGCACAGCATCTGTGAAAGGCGCCGTGAGTCCGTAGTAGGCGTCGAGCGACATAGCCGCAATCTTGTCTGCCCAATCGCTCAGACGATGCGACTGCAGCAGCGCCCAGACAGCGAACGCACCCATGTTCTGCGTGCCGTTGAGCAGCGCCAGACCCTCCTTCGATGCGAGCTGGATAGGCTGCCAGTTGAACTTCTGCAGCATCTCCTCGCCGCTAATCACCTTGCCGTCAACCTCCACTTCGCCGAGACCGACGAGCGGAAGCGTAAGGTGAGCCAGCGGAACGAGGTCGCCCGATGCGCCAAGCGAGCCCTGCATGTATACCACAGGATATATGTCGTTGTTGAAGAAGTCGATGAGTCGGTTCACGGTTACGAGCTGGCAGCCCGAGAAGCCGTAGCTGAGCGACTGTATCTTCAATAGCAGCATAATCTTCACGATGTCGTTAGGCACACGGTCGCCCGTGCCGCAAGCATGCGACATCATAAGGTTTATCTGCAGCTGCGCCAGGTCGTCGGCGCCGATGCTCACGTTGCAGAGCGAGCCGAAGCCCGTCGTAACGCCGTAGATAGGAGCTGTAGTCTCCGCTATCTTTCGGTCGAGATATTCTCTACACTTCACGATGCGCTTCTGCGCGTCATCACTCAGTTCTATCTTGTAGCCGCCATAAACCACCTCGCCAATACGCTCGATTGAGAGATGCTCGGCTGAAATCTGATGTTTTTTCATTGTTGTTGTTTTTAGTTGGTTGTTGAGGAAGGGGTGCACTTGTCTAAGGAGGTGCCTATTCAGGGGGTGCACTTGTCTCAAGTGCACCAATATGTCTGTTAGCACAGATCGGAAGAGCACACGTCTGAACTCCAGTCACCTATGCGTATCT
>OCIB01000166.1_pt1 | contig 13301 bp, 8 predicted proteins | sample 1538751 | NCBI WGS metagenome assembly OCIB01 (sample SAMN04571723, study PRJEB22368) | human gut metagenome | biome: human gut; material: stool | host: Homo sapiens | place: Luxembourg | collected 2012-12-06
ATTAAAACAAGGAAAGATATATGAAATTATCAGAACTTAAAACAGGTGAAAGCGCCGTTATCGTCAAGGTATCAGGACACGGTGGCTTCAGAAAGAGAGTCATCGAGATGGGATTCATCAAGGGCAAGAAGGTAGATGTACTCCTTAACGCCCCACTCCAGGACCCTGTAAAATACAAAATCATGGGCTATGAAGTTTCTCTCCGCCACAGCGAAGCCGACCATATCGAGGTGGTTTCCATTGATGAAGCCAAGAACGATGCAAAGCTCAGCAAGGCGGAAGAAGAAGACCGCCAACAGGTAATTAACTCAAAAGTAATAGATTCCAACGATAGCGACGAGCAGGAGCTCGGCGACAAGATGCTCGTAGCTGAAAGAAAAGACAATGCCAGCAACGAAGCCCTGGCTGAACAGGAAGCAGAAAGACTCCACCGCGTCATCAACGTGGCACTGGTGGGAAATCCAAACTGCGGTAAGACTTCCCTCTTCAACTTTGCTTCGGGTGCTCACGAACGTGTAGGCAACTATAGCGGTGTAACCGTGGATGCGAAAGTAGGTGAAGCCGATTTCAACGGCTACCACTTCAATCTGGTAGATTTGCCGGGTACCTATTCCCTCTCGGCTTATTCGCCAGAAGAACTCTATGTGCGCAAGCAGCTCATCGAGCATACGCCGGATATCGTCATCAACGTCATCGACACCAGCAACCTGGAGCGCAATCTCTATCTCACCACACAGTTGATAGATATGCACATCCGCATGGTCTGCGCCCTCAATATGTTTGATGAAACAGAGAAGCGTGGCGATAACATCGACTACGACAAACTGGGCGAACTCTTCGGTATCTCGATGATTCCTACCGTCTTCACCAATGGCCGAGGCGTGGACAAGCTCTTCGAGACCATCATCGAACTCTACGAAGGCAAGGAAGATTCCAGCGCTCACTATCGCCATATCCACATCAACCACGGACATGAGATAGAACATGGTATCGAGCATATCCAGAAATATCTGAAGGCAGATGATTCCATCCGCCAGCGCTACTCTACCCGATACCTCTCCATCAAGTTGTTGGAGAATGATAAGCACGCTGAGGAATACGTAAGCCATCTGAACTCTGCAAAGGAAATCTTCGCAGCCCGTGATGAGGCAGCCAAACGTGTGAAGGAAGAGAGCCTGGAAGATAGCGAAACCGCCATCATGGATGCCAAATACGGTTTTATCCATGGCGCATTGCAGGAAGCAGGCTATGAACCGGGCAAGGCGAAGGATACCTATCAGGTAACCCACCTCATCGACAGCATCCTGACCAATAAATATGTAGGATTCCCTATCTTCATTCTCCTGCTGTTCATCATGTTCTCAGCCACCTTCGTACTGGGCGAGATTCCTAAGGGATGGATTGAGGACGGCGTGGCATGGCTGGGCGAGTTCATCAGTACCACAATGCCGGACGGACCTGTAAAGGATATGCTGGTAGATGGTGTGATTGGTGGTGTTGGTGCGGTCATCGTATTCCTGCCACAGATACTGATTCTGTATTTCTTCATCTCTTATATGGAGGATTCGGGATATATGGCTCGTGCCGCCTTCATCATGGATAAGCTGATGCACAAGATGGGTCTGCATGGCAAGTCATTCATTCCGCTGATTATGGGATTCGGATGTAACGTACCTGCCGTGATGGCAACAAGAACCATTGAGAGTCACCGTTCGCGTCTGATTACGATGCTGATTCTGCCATTGATGAGCTGTTCGGCTCGTCTGCCAATCTACATCATGGTCATCGGAACATTCTTTGCCATCCAATACCGTTCACTCATCATGGTATCGCTCTATCTCATCGGCATCTTCCTAGCCGTGATATTGAGCCGCATCTTTGCCAGTTTCGTGGTGAAGGGCGAAGATACCCCGTTCGTAATGGAGTTGCCTCCTTACCGCTTCCCTACCTGGAAGGCGATAGGCCGCCATACCTGGGAAAAGGGCAAGCAGTACTTGAAGAAGATGGGTGGTATCATCCTTGTGGCAAGTATCATCGTATGGGCTTTGGGTTATTTCCCTCATAATGAAGAACTTGATAACCAGGCTCAGCAGGAACAGAGCTATATCGGCAGAATCGGTAAGACCATCGAGCCTATCTTCACCCCACAGGGTTTCGACTGGAAACTGGATGTGGGCTTGGTTTCCGGTGTGGGTGCCAAGGAGATTGTAGCCTCAACAATGGGCGTGCTCTACAGCAACAACGACAGTTTCTCTGACGATCAGGATTACAACGATGAAGATGGAAAATATGAGGTTTTGAAGAAGCAGATGACGTCGGATTTGAAGAAGACCTACGGTTACAGCGATGCCGAGGCAGCATCCAAGGCTACGCTCACCGCCTACTGTTTCCTCCTCTTTGTATTGCTCTACTTCCCTTGCATCGCCACCATCGCAGCCATCAAGGGCGAGACGGGCAGTTGGAAATGGGCAGGCTTCGCCGCCGGCTACACCACGCTATTGGCATGGGTAGTATCAGCTCTGGTCTTCCAGATAGGAAGTTTGTTTATCTAATCAAGGTGTCTGCTTTAAGAAAACAAACAAAGAGAGCGCACAACACCTGAACGACAGCCGCACAACAACTGAGCGACGCTCGCACAACACCTGTTGTGCAAGCGCACATCAGCTGTTGTGCGGCTTACTATATAATATATACAGAAGACTTATTCTATATATCTGAAAAACTTCAAGTAACTGTTCGGAAGACTTTAGTCATATACCAGAACGTTATCAGTCATATACCTGAACGACATCAATCATATCATTAGAAGACATCAACCGTATCCTTATTCAGGATAATCTCTTTCCTACCTTTGCGGCAACAAACGCTATCATCAGACCCAGGCAGGCGGCAATGCTGATGGCAATGCGGAGACCGGTAGCCTCAGCAAGCCATCCGATAACCGGAGGTCCTACAAGGAAACCGAAGAAGCTGATGCTTGAAACGATGGTAATAGCGATGCTCGCCTTGATGGTTCCCAATTTTCCGGCGATACTGTAACAGATAGGAACCGACGAAGAGATGCCGAAACCTACCAGCAGGAAACCCAAGGTGGCAGGAATGAGATAAGGCAAGGCAGCAGCCAGCCACAAACCGCCCAATATCAAACCACCACAAACCTTCAATACTCTGGCTGGACCGTATTTCGTAACAAACCCATCAGCCATGAATCTACCCAACGTCATCGCACCCATACCAGCCACATAGCCCGCACGGATAAAAGCCTCATCGGGTTTTACTACTGATGAAAAATATACGCTACTCCAATCGTAAACGGTACCTTCACAGAACATGCCAGCAAATCCCATCAGTCCCAAGAGGAACAGAATAGGGTCGATGGTCTTGAAAGAGAACTTCGGAACATCCTCCTCTTCTGCTTTCGCCATGGCATCATTAATCAGAAAGCGGAAACCGACAGCAACGATGAGAATACTCAGAGCCAGGATAGTTCCAAAGTGGACATCTATAGGGAGCAAAGTGTTGGCAAAGATGGCACCGATGATACCACCGGAGAATCCACCCAGACTCCAAAGACCATGAAACGACGACATGATGTTGCGCCCATACATCTTCTCTACCAGACATGCCTGCGTATTGGTGGCAATGTTCATCAGATTCGCCATCATTCCGAAAGCAATAAGACTCAAAATCAGATGAAAAACCGTAGTACTGCTACCGATGCAGAAAAGAACCAGGGCATAGAGCACCTCAGAGAGAACCAGCATCTTCTTGCTGCCAAATCTACTCACCAGGATACCCGAGAAAGCCATCATCAGAAGTTGGCCGATAGGAATGGCGAAAAGCACCGTTCCCAACTGGCCGTTGCTCAGATGCAACATCTGTTTTACATCCGGAATACGGCTTGCCCAACTGGCAAACACTACTCCCGGCACAAAATAATAAGCCGCAACCGCCACTCGCTTGCGCGCCAAATCACTTAAATTACTCAAACTGATTGTCATCCTTAATAATATACCTATTATAAATACTCATTTCTATTAGCGGCTGCAAAATTACAAAAAAAAACAGAAAAAGACTGATATTTGAACAATAAATGTTGCGCCGTTTGAGATTTTTGCCGTACCTTTGCACTCAGAAAAAAAATTAAAAACAAACTAGCAATGAAGAAACAAACAATGATTACCCTGGCACTCGCCTTGACTTTGGCGATGCCAACCCTACCCGCCTTCGCCCAGAAGGCGATGAGCAAGAAAGAAATTGCCGAAAAAGAAAAGGCTTTCAAGAACCTTCAGCATCCCTGGAAGGGAAAGAAAGTGGCTTACTTCGGCGACTCCATCACCGACCCTAACATCAAGGCATCAAAAGTAAAATACTGGGGATTCCTGCAGGATTGGCTCGGCATCACCCCTTACGTTTATGGTGTGAGCGGCAGACAGTGGAACGATATTCCCCGTCAGGCAGACCAACTGCAGAAGGAACATGGTGATGATTTTGATGCCATCCTCATCTTTATGGGTACCAACGATTACAACAATGGTGTGCCTGTAGGCGAATGGTACACGGAGACTTTCGACAGCGTGAGAGTAGCCCGCCACAAGCCAAGCGAAATGGTACAGCGCCGCCACCGCCACTTCAGCATGGACAAGAATACATTGAAAGGCCGCATCAACATCGCCATGTCGAAGTTGAAGCAGATGTATCCTACCAAGCAAATCGTGGTGATGACTCCTGTGCATCGTGCTCTCTTTGCCAGTGGTGACAAGAACATCCAGCCAGATGAGATGTACGAGAATGCGCGTGGTATCTTCTTCGATGAATACGTGAAAGCTATCAAGGAAACAGGCAATGTCTGGGCGGTTCCGGTCATCGACCTCAACTCCCTTTCCGGTCTCTTCCCTCTTTACGATGCTGGTGCGCAGATGTTTAACAAACCGGATACCGACCGTCTTCATCCAAACGATGCCGGTCACTCCCGCATGGCAAAGACCATCATGCAGCAGCTCTCTGCATTGCCTTGCGTCTTCTAGAAATCCGTGGCAATAGGTGGCAATAGGTGACAATAAGAATACGTCTTATTGCCACCCATTTCTTTCTGTGTATCAATTACTTACAATCTGCGTGACAGATGTGGCAATAAAATAGAAAAACTTTTTCCTACATACGCGATGAAACATAACCATCAATATCGCTAAATGTCGTATCCAGAAACGTCAGGTCTTTCATTTGCAAGACATCAATCATACGATATTCCTTATACAACTGGCGAGAAAAACGAAGTTCAAAGGCCAAACGCAAATCATCTGTTGCATCAGCCCCTTCATCCTGCTTTGCCTCTTTACCCGTAATGGTTCTCATTCTTACAATCTCATACACATCACGAATCCCCTTACCCTTAATATATGGCACGAAATAATGAAGATCCTGCAATGCTATGGTTGACGGGAACTTGGCACCCGTATAATATAAGGTGGCAGATTGATTCAAGAAACTCTTTTCGTACCCACGCCGATGACTCGGACGAACCACACCAACCAACACCCGATTATCCACTTCCATTACAGTACCCTTCTGCGGAATCACATGTTGCACAGTATCCTTCGCCTTCGTTTCTATCAGTTCCCGGATAAAACCTTCAAGCAACTTTCTGTTTTCGTTATCGTTCGGACGAAGCGGAAAAGCACCTATGTTCACCTCCTTAATAGTCTGATAGAACTTTGAAACCTCCACATCAGCCGGTTCACCATCACCAGGAAAAAGAATGTATCCACCAATCACTTCCTTCTTTAACGGAGCCTCAACATAATCTCGATAATAAATGGCATCACGATAACGATGCATCTGATTGATGGCATCATCCGGCGGCACATCTACTCCACTCGCATTCTTGCTGGCTATCCGATATTTCGCATCGAAGAGATAAGTCATCTTCATATCTTTCTGCAGATCATTCTTGGTAAGCTGCAAGACAATATCCGGCTTCTGAGGTACTGTTGGTACTATCAGATTCTGCATTCCAATACTATCGTTGGTCTGCTCCGTACTTTTCGGATTATATACCAATTCGGCAAGTTCTACCCCATCTTTTCTAAAGAGAATACGAGAATGCTCTCCCTTACCCAACTCCCAGGTAAACAGACCATTCAGTTCCATTCGATTGCGATGTTCCACATCATCCTGATCCAGATTCAACTCCTTCTTTACTATGTGGCTCACCTCTATGAAACACCATATTTCATAAAGCGTGGCGATGTCCTTGGATTGCAACCGATAGATGCCTTCATTTAGAGAGTAAGCCTTACGGAGCAAATTCCAAGTACGATAAACCTGACTATATCCCGTAGCTTTCTGAAGAACCATACTTTCCTGGTTCAACCCCTTGAAACGCCCAACAGTTCGGAAGAAAGAATTTTTCCTTAACCGATTCAGGGAAACATAAGTTGCCTGAAGTTCTTGCTTAGTAGCATCAGAGACCTCCTTAACCTGCTCTATACGAGTTTTTAAGAGTTCATACTTACTCGTAATCTGCGATAAAGCAAATTTCAGAAATCGATTTTCCTGGGTATCATTCGACTCTATTTTTTCGGTGATACGATAAAGATGAGCGGGTTCTTTGCGATGCTCAGCTATTTCATTTTCAAGAGACATAGGAATCCGCCGCAACTTATCAGCCCGCAGATAAGTTTCCCTGCCATGCAAGCGATGACGTGGTCGGTCGATAATGTGCCGACAAGCCTCCAAGAACTTCTTTTGTTCACAAGCAAAGATACTCCACCATATAATCTCTGGCGTTTCTCCCTGTTTATCAGGAGCAAAGCTATGATAGGTCCGTTTTAGAAAATCAAGCGAGAGCATCCGATACTCTTGCTCAATATCCTCTACAATTTTCTTCCAATGAGAATGATAATCCAGTTTGGTACTCAACACCTCGAAGGAGAATGAAAACTTTCTTTTGATGAGCTCAGAAGATACACCATCTGATTTCTTTCTCTTGACAATATAATCAAAACAGATTTCAGAACGTCCTATCTCATTGCCGAAATTCAGAAAGCCAGCCAACATACCATGACGGAAACTGAACCTGTCGTTATCATTCTGCAAGATGGAACCAAAATGTGCATCTACAATCTTGGCATCATTCTTTTCCTCAAACTCCACCCATATCGGATAGTCTGCATTATCAAAGAATATGGCAGGAGCAGAAGAATCTTTTAATATAACCTTAGAAGTGGATTGGTCATTCAAATACCGCTCCACCAGTTCAACACCATCCGACCAGGAATATGTGGAGGAAAGTTTGTCTTCCCCCACATTCCTCTTCGCTTTATCCCAAATAGCATCAAACTTGGTGCATTCTATGGTCATCACAAAGTCGTGATGCTTGATTCTTAAAAGTTCCATTACCGTTAACTCCAAAAACTAGTATAACCAGAACTAAGTTTCTTTTCCATTTCATCCAATTTAGCCAGAGAAACAGAACTATCTCTCATGTTTTCCGGCAACATCTTCGAAACAACTTCCTTTAAAGAAGCAAGCAACTCCGCCTTTACCTTCTCCTCATCGCCTTCTATTCTAGATAGGATTTTCATAGAAGTAATTTCATCCAAAGCACGGGCCACGACTTCATTTTGCGTCATTTCCAAACCTTGGCTATTTTTACGATAAGGCAAATTATTGACCACATAGAGCAGGAACTCGTTACGGGTTCGATAAGCTATCTTAAAAGGTGTACCTTCCAATACTGCATTGATTTCTTGCAAGTACTGTATCGCCAGGTTGCAAACCTCCTGGTTTTCCTGATACACGTCAACACCCTCCACCTTATCTCCTACCAAGTCTTCAAAATTGAGTTTTCCTATCTGTTCGTGTCGGGAAGTTAATCCACCATATAAATCCACCTCATTCATTTCGATGGTCATGGCTCTGTCGAGTACTTTTCGGGAGAAAGAAAAGGTTGTTTCGTCCATATTGACGGTTCCCACGATAATGAGGTTCTGGGGGATTGTTAATCGCTTTCCACCTTCTTCTTTCAAATATAGATTTCTTTCTTCGTCATTATCTGCAAAGAGTTGATCTATCAAATTTTTATAAGCTTCAGTCTGTTCATAATCAACAATCGGATCCGTTACAACAACGCCATCTTCATCAACCGCCCTGCTTTCTATCACACTCAAAAACTCAGCAAAGTATTGTTCTACAGGAGCAAGATTCATCTCATCCAGACATAAGAAATAAGGATGCTTTGGGTCATGGATAGCCTTAACCATAAATCGAAGAAATGGGCCAACAACAAAACGTTCGCCATTAATTCGGCTTACATACCCAATAAGTTCAGAAGAGTCGTGCCAATTAGGCTTCACCTGTATCATTTCAAAGTTCTTTGGCTTATGCTCCTTATATTCGGGAGAATCAACATCCCAACAAGCACGAGCCAATTCACGAACAATTCTACTCTTACCTGTACCAGAGATACCAGCCAAGAGAAGGAAAGGCTTCGACTTGATAGCTGTGATATAAGGGCGATACTTGTTGGAAATTTCCTCAAAAACAGGAATATGAGGTAAAGGCTTAACATACACCTGTTTATTTATTATATTAAATCCTAACCATTTCGTTTGTATTGCCTGATAAGCTGTTACATTATCAACTACAGAATACAAAACATTCAATACACAACGATAGGAGCCATCAAACAATTGTCTAAAAAACTCTTCATGCTTAGCATTCAATCTAACCGAAGTCTTGTCCCATACTAGATAATCCGTATTCTTTTGAAACAAAGAATCTACTCTACAATCACTTTTATACTGCTCTAAATAACTTGTCACCGGAGAAGATTTATCCAATAAAAAGTTAACTGTATCAAAAAGTTCATCATGAGTTTTTGCGGTCATAACATATGTAAAAAACTTCTCTACAGCAACTTCATCCACTCCTTTTTTATGTAAATTCCAAAGGACTTCACAAGCAAAAAGCAATGGATATATCTTAAAATCAGCAATATTGTTGGTCGAATCTGTTACTGCACGCATTCTTACCTTCAGAACCTGCTCCGCTTTTATCAATTCATAAGTTGCAGAACCAATACCTGCTTCCTTCAAAGAATAAAAGACAGGAGTCAGCTCTTCTTTATCATAAGAAGAGCCGTTCTTTTGGTAAGGATTTGTTTTTGTCAACAAGCCAAAAAGTTGAGCAACAGAAAGCACACGATAATTAGAACTGACATTATTTGATTCTGCATGATTATTAAATACATCACTTACGGTCTCACCGGAATACTTATCAATCAAAAGACAAGCTTGAAATACTTTATCAAAACTTGTTTCTTGCTTTGCAAAATACCAAATACTCTTATCAGTAAGACTATCTATTTTTCCTTTTATATCCATAGTCATATCTCCTATTTTTATTTTCTGTGTTGCTTATCATAAATTATCATTCTAGCCAAAAACTCAGCAAGTCTTGGAGGAACAGCATTTCCTATTTGCTTACAAATACAAGTTTTTGTCCCATAAAAGACAAAGTCATCTGGGAAAGATTGAATTCTTGCGGCCTCACGCGGTGTAATCGTTCTATCAAAAACAGGATGTATATAACGCCCTGCAGAAGGAGTATCAAAACGTGTTGTTATGGTAACAGCTGGCAAATCCCAATCCAAACGTCCATAAGCTCCACTGTGAACCGAACGTATTTCTTCGTTTAAAGAAGTCCAATTTTGTTTAGCTGCAATCATATGCATGCGCTTAACCGCAATACCTTTATGAACAGAAGGCGTATTATTTGCCAAATCCTTATTATTCATCATATCATAAATTGCATCTCTGACAGTTCTTCCTTTTTTAAATCTGTCCTTGAGTTTCTCATCCAAACTTTCTCTTGTTTTGCGCTCAAGTTCTTCAAAATTTAGCTCATGATGCGAGCCTATAATTATGACTCGTCGCCTAGCTTGTGGTACTCCATAATCATTTGCATTTACAAGGTTAATCGATAAATGATACCCTCCATGCTTAAAGTTTTTATCATCATGGAATATTTCTTTTATCGTTTCAATAATGGCACCCTTCTTACTGCTCAGAATACCTGCTACATTTTCAAATATAAAATAATCTGGCTCCAATCTTTGAATTACATTAAAATAGTAATTGAACAATTCATTTCTAGGATCTTCCATAAAGGCATTAGCCTTTCTTATTCTACCTCCAGCCATAGAGAATCCCTGACATGGAGGACCTCCAATAACTACATCTACATGTTGTAACTTACTCAACAATTGGTCTTCTTGTTTTCCGACATTGTCATTTTTTTGAATCAAAGAATCCAGATAATTTACAAAGTCTTTTACATCCATATTAGCCATAATGGTATGAGGATGGTTCTTCTTATAAGATTCAGCTATTTCGGGAACAAGTTCATTGGCCAGAATCACATGATTATTATCACTTGCCATTTCAAAGCCTAAAGACAAGCCACCTACACCAGCGAAAATATCTACTATATTCATTTTTTTTCTGTATTTAGTCTATAGTTTATTTGATATTGCTTGACAAACAATAACTCGTCCGAAGACAAATGAAATATGGATGCAAGCAAATTATCTATCTCATCCAATAAGTCCTTATGTAATTTGTGCTGGTATATATAACTAGTCTGAACAGAACCTATATATACTTTTGACTTTTCCAAAGCCCGCTCAAAACAGTCATAAGTACTTGCTATTTTCAACTTTAGTTCTTGAGGAACTTGGCTGAAATCTATCTTAAAGAATTCCAACTCCTTAGATGTTATGTGCCAACAATCTGAGAGACATTCCCAAACAAAATAGAACAATGAAGAATTCATTATTGCAGAAAAAAGTTTAGCATCTAATTCCGTTCCAAAATATATCTGTTTATATTCTTTAGATTCCATCGGATGTACAAATGCTTTTCCCCAAAATGCCATTCTCATATTAAGCCATACGCTATAAGAAGTCTTTTCTTTTTGAAAATTATCCACCAATGACAATGTACTTAAGGAGTTTACTTTTTCCAATACTTTTGTTTCTAAATCTGAAGATGTTTTTTCTATACCTAATTCTAATCGATTTATTACCATATGGAAAGTAACTGTTCTTAGCAAACTATCCTGCTCTTCCTTGTTCCAATGGTAATACCGAGAACTATAAATTTTACTATCATTTTTTTTCTTTGCCGTTTTACATTTAGCAAACATAATAGATAATTTTTGATGCACACCATTGAAAAGGCAAGCAGGTCTATCTGAAAAATTAGCAAAAGCTATATCAGAAGTCCTCGAAATCAACAAATTTCTCAGAGGTAACATTCTCCTAGTAGATACAATTGATATAGGTAATACAAAGCCAAGAATACTCCTATTATGCGATAACTCAAGTATTACTTTTTCCAATACATAAGAATATAAATTACCACAGGAATAAGTCTTATAAATAGACTCTTCAATATAACGATTCTGCATTTTAGAATATTCCACATAGGGAGGATTTCCTATAAGTACATCAAATCCCTTTTGCTCAGAATATATACTAGTAAATGTTTTCTGCCAATCAAAGTCTGTCGAATCCAACGAATTGCCTCTTTTGAAATTATCCAAAAGAACATCATCTAAATTCCAATATAACTTGCAATAAAGACATGCCCTAAACATTAATACATCCATTGCCTCTTCATCTATATCTACTCCAAATAAATTTGTTTCAAATATATGCTTAATCAAATTAGACTGAACAGATATACCAAACACTTTAGAATATATTTCCAACAAAACTTCTAATGCAGCAAACAAAAAAGCACCTGTACCACAGGTAGGATCTAAAATTGTTATCTTGCTTAATTTTTCGGACATTTGCTTTTTCTTTTTTTTCTCCAAACTATCCAACATGGTGATAATTCTATTAGAATCATTCAATATAGAACAAAAATCCCAACCAACAATTTCATCATCCAACAAATAAGCAACTATAGTTTTCCTTGCAATATATTCTGTCGTCTGAATATCAGTATAATAGGCACCAGTTTCTTTCTTATTGATATATTTTTCAAAAAGAATACGTAAAATTTCATTTGCTGTATACTTCGTTAAATTCCACTTACGCACAATGGAAACAAAATTTAATATTTGCTCTTTTCTTTTAGAGAAACAAACGCCCAACTCTTCAGTATCTAATTCTGTCTGTTCAGCCAACATTTTAGCTGTTCCAAGGACTGTTTCTAGAATATTATCATTTTGTTGCTTATTCATAAGCACAACAAAAATTACAGCATTAGCTATGCAAACAACATAGCGACGCTCATAAGCTACATTGCCAATAATATTACATTCAATAAATTTTGAATACGATCTATATATAGCAGAATCCTTCATATCTCTATTACCAAACATGAGAATCTACAGACATTTCATTAGAGATAATCATAGTGACGAGAAAAAAATACCACTAGCTATTAATTGTGATATCTTTAAACATTATAATACACCACTACTATAACCATATGGATATAATATGGTCATAGATATGATATATAGATAAAGCACAAAAGTGATTCATCGCCGCTATAAACTATGAGCGTTGAACTTTATTCTGGAAGTACGAGCCACAAGCAAAAAATACCTGAGAGCATGATACAAAAGAAGCGTGAGCTTCACTTATCATACTCTCAGGCATTTGGCGTGGCCCGTATAACCGATAAGTTCCGCCCACGCTATAGCGCAGGCGTTCACTTAATCTACGGTTATACATCTGTTAATCGCCAAATTTCGAGAGTATTCCGAATATCGTAAACGCTTTGTATATTAATATGTTATATGTCTAAAGTTTATTCTTTCTGTTTCTTATTATTCTATTTTATTTGTTCAACTTATGTTACAAGGGAGCAGCCGCCTGGGAGGCAACCTTTCCCTTTTCGAGGGCAAAGGTACAAAAAATAAATGAAAGATGCAACTTAATACCTCAAAATATCTTTTATCGAGTAAATTTTACTTGAAGCATCAAAGGAGAATCTTTATATTTACAACATTATCAGTCCTGCTCTTTATTGGCTTGTTGTTGAATAAAAATCTCTTTTTGCCGCTCTATTTCGTGTCGAAGCTGCTCTTCGGTTGGCAGATAAGTCAAATAAGCTGACAATAATGTATCCAAGAAAGAAGCTCAAATTTTCCAATCGGTGATTGGAAAAAGCCTCTTGCCGTCGAAATCTATTATGCCTTAGGCATCAGCCAACAGATTGCCACTATTTTTACATAATTCCAAATTCATTTTCTTCATATACAAAAGAGATCGGAAGAGC
>OCIB01000170.1_pt1 | contig 13098 bp, 7 predicted proteins | sample 1538751 | NCBI WGS metagenome assembly OCIB01 (sample SAMN04571723, study PRJEB22368) | human gut metagenome | biome: human gut; material: stool | host: Homo sapiens | place: Luxembourg | collected 2012-12-06
ACGAGATACGCATAGGTGACTGGAGTTCAGACGTGTGCTCTTCCGATCTCCTTGCGGCATTTCTTTCAGAAACAGATACTGGCGATGGCGCATCGTCAGCGATTTATTCAGTTTAACTACGATTATGGACTTCAAGATATCCTCAAAGTTTCAGCCAACGGGCGACCAGCCCGAGGCAATACGCCAGCTCACCGATGGCGTGATGAATGGCGAACGCGCCCAAGTGTTGCTTGGCGTAACGGGTTCGGGCAAGACGTTCACGATGGCTAATGTAATAGCCAACGTGGGGCGACCAACGCTCATATTGAGCCACAACAAGACGCTTGCAGCGCAGCTTTACGAGGAAATGAAGAGCTTCTTCCCCGACAACGCCGTGGAGTATTACGTCTCCTACTACGACTACTATCAGCCGGAGGCTTATCTGCCGTCGTCGGATACGTACATAGAGAAAGACCTTGCCATCAATGAGGACATCGACAAGCTGCGTCTCTCGGCTGTGAGTGCGCTGCTCTCGGGCAGGAAAGACGTTGTTGTTGTCTCGTCTGTTTCGTGCATCTACGGTATGGGCGGACCGACGGCAATGGCCAACAGCGTCATCTCGGTGAAGAAGGGCGAAACGGTGGAGCGCAACGCCTTTCTGCGCAAGCTTGTCGACGCGCTCTATCTGCGCAACGACCTCGAACTCACGCGTGGCACTTTTCGCGTGAAGGGCGACACGGTGGACGTGTTCATGGCTTACAGCGACAACGTGCTGCGCATAACATGGTGGGACGACGAGATAGACAGCATTGAGGAGGTTGACAGCGTCACGTTCAAGCGCATTGCCGAGTTTGCCGACTATAAGATTTATCCCGCCAATCTGTTCGTAACGTCGAAGGAGCAGACCGAGTCGGCAATACGCCTTATTCAGGACGATTTGCTGAAGCAGGTCGACTTCTTCGAGTCGGTGGGCGACAATATCCGTGCGCAGCGCATCAAGGAGCGCGTTGAGTACGATATGGAGATGATAAAGGAGCTTGGACATTGCTCCGGCATAGAGAACTACTCGCGCTATTTCGACGGGCGCGAACCCGGTCAGCGTCCTTACTGTCTGCTCGACTTCTTCCCTAAAGACTTCCTTATGTTCATCGACGAGAGCCATGTGTCGGTGCCGCAGATAAGCGCCATGTACGGCGGCGACCGCGCCCGCAAGCAGAATCTTGTGGAGTACGGCTTCCGTCTGCCTGCCGCATTCGACAACCGTCCGTTGAAGTTCGACGAGTTCATGGATATGGTGAATCAGGTGGTTTATGTTTCGGCAACGCCTGCCGACTTTGAGCTTGAAGAGGCTGGAGGCGTTGTGGTTGAGCAGATTATACGTCCTACCGGATTGCTCGACCCCGTCATCGAAGTGCGACCGAGCGAGAACCAGATTGACGACTTGTTTGAGGAGATTGTGCAATGTCGCGAGCACGACTCGCGTGTGCTTGTCACCACGCTCACGAAGCGCATGGCAGAGGAGCTTACCGAGTATCTTCTTGCCCACGACGTACGTGCCAACTACATACACAGCGACGTTGCAACGCTCGACCGCGTGAAGATTATGAACGACCTGCGTGCCGGCATGTACGACGTGCTTGTAGGCGTAAACCTGCTGCGCGAGGGCTTGGACCTGCCCGAAGTGTCGCTCGTTGCCATTCTCGACGCCGATAAGGAGGGCTTCCTGCGCAGCCATCGCTCGCTGACGCAGACCGCCGGCAGAGCGGCGCGCAACGTGAACGGAAAGGTGATAATGTACGCAGACAAGATAACCGAGAGTATGCAGCGCACTATCGACGAGACGGCACGCCGCCGCCAGTTGCAGCTGAAGTACAACGCCGATCACGGCATCGTTCCGCAGCAGATACGCAAGGATATAAAGGGTGCGCTTTCGGGCTTTATGGACGGTGCGAAGTCGGCGGAGAACGCTGCGCCAAAGTCAATGTCTCAAACTCGCACCACCTCAACGCCTTATCGCCCGTATATCGAGCCGGAGCCTGCGGCTTTCGCTGCCGACCCCGTTGTGAAGCGCATGACGCGCAAGCAGCTTGAGAAGAGCATCGCCGACACCACCGAACTGATGAAGGAGGCGGCGAAGAACCTCGACTTCCTTCAGGCTGCGCAGTATCGCGACGAGATTGTAAGGTTGCAGGAGGAGTTGGAAGGAAAAGAGTAAAAAGCCCATACCTCTTACTTTGCTCCCTTATTTGTTAAATAATGGTTAATCTGACGGCTGATAGGCTTTAATTTAGTAATTTTGCATTTTATATAATATCGAATTATCTAAAACTCAATAGAATGGACAACGAATTTTTGACAGACGACAAGCAGAACCTCGACTTGGAAGAGTCGGCTGTAAAGCGCCCCGAGAGACATCATAGCAGAGGAGAACGTTCGGACAGATTCTTCATGGTGAGAAACATCCTCAACATCATCTTCATGATTGGAGCCGTTGTGGGTGTGCTTGTGCTCTATTTCCACGACAAGTCAATGGGCACGGTTATCATTCTCGTATCAATGGTGTTCAAGATGGCAGAGTGTTGTTTCAGATTAATACGCCTATAGTAACGACAATGATAAAATCAGTAAGAAACGTATTGGGGCTTGTTGCGCTTCTGCTTGCCGTTCCGATGTGTGCTTCGGCGCAGATAGACACGGACGACAACGGACGCTTCAACCAGATGAACTCCGACGGAACGATGCACACGCGCAACCGCAACATGGCCGACTCGCTCGGTACCGACAAGGAAGTGCCGCGCGGCATAAAGGTGTGGACCGTCGACTCTAAGTTCGGCGACCGTCAGAAGGCGGAGATAGACACCGTGTCGCATATGTTCATGAACACCATCTACACCACAGGCTTGCGTGGCGAGTACAACACGACGGGCAACCTCGGTGCGCCGCGCATCAACCGCATCTTCATCGACCGACCCGAGACCGACCAGTTCATCTTCACGCAGCCCTACGACTATGTGGTGTCGCCCGTAGACCGCTTCCACTTCACCAACACTTTGTCGCCGATAACCAACCTCTCGTACAACACGTGTGGCGACAGAACGAACGGCGAAGACCGTCTCACAGCGAAGTTCGGCGTCAATGCAGGCAAGCGCCTCGGCATCGGCTTCAACGTCGACTATCTCTACGGACGCGGCTACTATTCGGAGCAGAGCACGTCGCACTTCAAGTTCCTGCTCTACGGCTCGTATCTCGGCGAACGCTATCAGGCTCATCTGCTGTTTTCCACTCTCGACCAGAAGGTTACGGAGAACGGCGGCATCACCAACGATGAGTATATAAAGCATCCCGACAGCTTTGATGACAACTTCGCGACGAACGAGATTCCTACCGTGCTGGAGCGCAACTGGAACCGCAACTCAAACCAGCATATCTTCTTCACGCATCGCTACAGCTTCGGCTTCCGCAAGAAGGTGAAGATGACTGACGACGAGATAGCAGCCCGCAAGTTCGCTATGGAGTCGCAGAAGGAGAACGAGGCGCTGCGCGAAAAGCAGAAGGCGCAGCGTAAGGCTGAGCGCGAGGGCTTGGACTTCGACGAGGACGAATACGAGAAGCAGTCGTTCGGCGGACGTCCCGACGACGCAAAGATTGCAGGCAAAGAGCCGGTGGCTACAGAAAAAGTCGACAATTCTGGACGTATCCGCGTCGACGGCAGGGAAGCGGCTGACAGTCTGAACAACAGCGCAGCGCAGGCACAGCTCGACACGATGTGGATGAAGACCGAGTATGTGCCCGTAACGAGCATTATACACACAGCAAAGTTCGACACCTATCGCCGCATCTATCAGGCGTATGAATCTCCGCAGAACTTCTACGCCAACACCTACGACAACGTAGGCATATACAGCGGCGACTCCATCTACGACAAGACAAGCCACTACCGCTTGCAGAACACGTTTGCGCTCTCGCTGCTCGAAGGCTTTAACAAGTGGGCGAAGGCTGGCGTAAAGGTGTTCGCTACGTCCGACCTGCGCCACTTCACGCTGCCCAACACCGAGCGCACGTTCACCACATACAACGAGCACAACCTCAGCATCGGCGGTCAGCTCTCCAAGACGCAAGGTCGCACCTTGCATTACAACGTGCTGGGCGAGGTGTGGACGATAGGCAAGGACGCTGGACAGGTGAAGATTGACGCCAACGTAGACCTCAACTTCAAGTTCCTCGGCGACACCGTGCGCCTCGCGGCATCGGGCTTCTTCCATAGCCTTAACCCAACGTTCTACCAGCGCCACTATCACTCGCGCCACTTCTGGTGGGACGACGACAATATGGCTAAGATGGTACACTCGCGCGTGGAGGGCACATTCGCCTACGACAAGACACGCACGAAACTGCGCGTGGCGTTCGACGAACTGAAGAACTACACATATTTCGCGATGGGCTACAACATCACCGACGACCATTTGCGCACGCAGAACACTATGAGCGTGAAGCAGGCGGGTGGGGCGATAAGCCTTTTCACCGTAGGTCTGCAGCAGGACGTGAAGCTCGGACCGCTCAACTGGGAGAGTGCCGTGACGTATCAGAAGTCGTCTAACCAGGACGTGCTGCCCGTGCCCGACTTCAACATCTACACCAACCTCTACCTGCGCTTCATGATAGCACGCGTGCTGAAGTGCGACCTTGGTGCCGATGCGCGCTACTTCACCAGCTACTACGCACCCGACTATAGTCCGGCTCTCGGACAGTACGCCGTGCAGGCTGGCCCGAGCAAGACGAAGGTGGGTAACTATCCGCTTGTGAACGTCTACGCCAACTTCCGTTTGAAGCATGCTCGCTTCTTCGTGATGATGAGTCATGTGAACGCAGGCAGCGGCAACCGCTCCTACTTCTTCGCACCTCATTATTCGCTCAACCAGCGAGTGTTGCGCTTTGGCGTCAGCTGGACATTCTTTAACTAAGCATATGTCATCGTTCTCCGTACGCAATCCGATTGGGTTGCGTACGCCGTCCGATTGGATTGCGTTCGGTGTCCGATCGGATTGCGTTCGGTGTCCGATCGGACGGCGTACGGAGAACGATGACTTTTGGCTACATCTTTGAGGCGTACAATAGAATAACTATGATAGTCATAAGAAACAAAAGCAGCAAGTTTGTTCTTGTTGATTTAAAACCATCCTGCTTCCATGTGATTATTGTGTCATAGATTTTATTAGCGAATGCGATTACTATAATAATAATCCCAAACAAGTTGTGGATAAAGAATTCTTTCATAAAGCACGTTTTTCAGCCTACAAAAGTAATACTATCCAATGAAACAACATACTTATTTGCAACATAAAACATTGTTGCATGGTTTCATTAGAATCGGAACAATACAAAAAAGTGCCAAGACCCTCAGATTATTGCTAACCCAACATGTCTTGGCACATTGTCAAATCATTACATAATGCTTATTTCGTCAACAAAGAGGAACGCCGGCTTTCCCTTTCCGCTATGCCATTCGGGTATGCTGCGCTCCGATGCAGCCTTCACCTTCACGTAGCGAGCCTTTGTAGGCTGGAAGTCGAGCTTGTGAGTGTAAACCTTGTCGGCTGCGTTCTCGCCCAATGCCGGCAACTGCTTAGCAGCCACCTGCTTGAACGTTTTGCCGTCCTGCGAAACGCTCACCTCGATGTCGCGTGCGTCAAAGATCCATGAGCCTTTATCCACGCAGGTGTTGAACTCTACGTGCGAGATTACAGAAGGTTTCTGCATGTCGATAACAGCCTCAAGGTCGTTCTCGCAGAAGCCGAGCCAGCGTCCGGTGCCGAAGCCCGTGTCGCCAAGCAGTCCGTCGGTCAGCGCAGCCGCACCGTTGTATGTGTAGCTCTTGTGGGTAGGCTGGAGCAATGTGACGGGGCAAGCCGTTGCCTTGTTGAAGTTTATCTTCTGACGGCTCACGCTGCTTCGCTTGCCGTCGCGGAAGGCAGCCGCGCAGATATTGGCTGACTTCTGCAGAACGATGGCTCCGGTGTAGAGCTGGCTGTCGGCTGTCGGCTCCGTGCCGTCGAGCGTGTAGCGTATCTCTGCGTCGCCGGTTGTGGTGAGGTGTACCACAATCTCGTGCCACTTCGTGTCGGCGTCAACGTGTATATCCACGTTGAAGAGATGCTTGGCATAGTTGTAGCCCAAGTGGTCGTAGAGATGGGTGAAGTCGACGAGTCGGCTTGTGAAGTCGGCGTAGTTCTTCAGCTCGGGCTGGCTCCACTGCACCTCGCTCAGCGCCGCCATACGCGGCAGAGCCATATACTGCATCTGCTTGAATGTAGGCATGTACTCGGTCCAGATATTAGCCTGCACACCGATGATGTGGCGTGCCTCGTCAGCTGTAAGCTCCTTCGGCATCGGTTCGTAAGAGTAGACGCGCTCCAGCGGCAGGTAGCCGCCGATGGCCTCAGGCTCGTTAGCCTTGTCGAGCGACTGGTAGTAGTCGAAGTAGAGGTAGCTGTTCGGTGTCATCACCACGTCGTGATGCTGCTTTGCAGCCGCGATGCCGCCAGCCTCTCCGCGCCACGACATAACGGTAGCGCCATCAGCGAGTCCGCCCTCAAGAATCTCGTCCCAACCGATTGTGTTGCGGCCGAGCGACTTTAGATAGTTTGAGGCGTGTGTGATGACGTAGCTCTGCAGACGCTCCTCGGCTGTGTGGCCGTCCTTCGCCTCAAGATGCAGTTCCTTGATGCGTGCCTGACACTTCGGACACTTCTGCCACTGGGTCTTCGGACACTCGTCGCCGCCTACATGTATGTACTTCGACGGGAAGAGAGCCACAACCTCTTTCAGCACGTCGTCGACGAACTTCATTGTCTTGTCGTTGCCGGCGCAGAGCACGTTGTCAGACACGCCCCACATCTCCCAAACCTTGTACGGACCGCCGGTGCAACCCAGTTCTGGATAAGCCGCAAGGGCAGCCTGCATGTGTCCCGGCAGGTCGATTTCGGGCACAATCGTGATGTAGCGGTCGGCAGCATACTTCACGATGTCGCGAATCTCCTTCTGTGTGTAGAAGCCTCCGTAAGGCTTGCCGTCATACTTGCCCGTGTTGTGGCCGATTACGGTTTGTGTGCGCTTCGAACCAATCTCGGTGAGCAGCGGATACTTCTTTATCTCGATGCGCCAGCCCTGGTCGTCGGTGAGGTGCCAGTGGAAGCGGTTGATGTTGTGCAGGGCGAGTATGTCGATGAACTGGCGTATCTCGTCGGTGCTTACGAAGTGGCGCGACACGTCGAGGTGGGTTCCGCGGTAAGAGAAGCGCGGAGCGTCGACGATGTGAGCGCACGGGATGGTCACTTGTGCCGCCTTGCCGCTTACAACGGGCAGCGACTTGCGCAGGGTCTGTATGCCGTAGAACACTCCCGCTGCCGTTGCGCCGGCGATGCGTACGCTCTTGGCGTCGATGTCGAGCTTGTAGCCCTCGGCGTTGTCTATCGACTTGTCGATTGTGAGCACGATGGTGGCAGCATTCTTTGCTTGCTTTCCGATAACAGGGCGTATGCCAGTGGTCTGCTCGATATACGAAGCGAGCAAGGTGGCGTTGCGCTTCATATCGTTGCTTTTGCTTGCAACCACAATCGATGTCTTGCTGTTGAGGATGAAAGGCGCGTCGTTAGTTACGTCTACCTGCAGCGGTTGGGGCACGATGTTGAAGTCCGCAGTCTGTCCCGATGCGGAGCCGGGCAGGAGGAATGCCGATGAGACAATAGCTCCCGTCAATAGTTTCAGATTCATTGTATTGTTTCTCTTGTTTTATTTTAGTAGAATTTGTTACGTTAGGATTTGTTTCCTTTCCCCTTTCGTTCTCGTCGTAGGGATAGTGTCATTGGAAGTGCAGACCGTAGATTTCGTTAGGTTTCTTCCAAAATATATATCAGTATTGCAAAGTTAGTGGAAATTGGGGACAATACAAAAAAAACGACAGCAATAATGCCGAAACATCATTGCTGTCGTTCCTTGTGATATCTATATCTTAGGAGGATAGGGTAGGCGTGCTATCCGTCTCCTCCTATGATTAAGTTCGATTAGATCTGCTCGCTCCAATTCTCCTGGCTCTTGCGAACGTAGGTCTGGTAGCGGAGCTTAGCCATCTTCTCTGCCTGGCTGAAGAGTTCGTCAGCCTCCTTCGGGAATGCCTTCTGAACAGAGAGGTAGCGAACCTCACCAAGGAGGAAGTCGCGGAAGTCCTCCCACTTCGGAGCCTTAGAGTCGAGTGTGAACGGGTTCTTGCCCTCGTCAGCCAACAGCGGGTTGAAGCGCCAGAGGTGCCAGTAACCGCAATCAACAGCGAGCTTCTCCTCGTTCTGTGAGCGACCCATACCGCCCTTACGCTTCAGACCGTGGTTGATACACGGAGCGTATGCGATGATGAGTGACGGGCCTGGATAAGCCTCTGCCTCGCGGATAGCCTTCAATGTCTGAGCGTTGTCAGCACCCATAGCGATCTGAGCTACGTAGATGTAGCCGTATGTTGTCTGCATGAGGCCGAGGTCCTTCTTGCGGATACGCTTGCCCTGAGCTGCGAACTGAGCGATAGCGCCAAGCGGAGTAGACTTAGACGACTGACCGCCGGTGTTAGAGTAAACCTCAGTATCGAGTACGAGGATGTTAACGTCCTCACCAGAAGCCAATACGTGGTCGAGACCGCCGTAACCGATATCGTAAGAAGCACCGTCGCCACCGATAATCCACTGGCTGCGCTTTACGAGATAGTGGTCGAGAGTCTTGAGCTCTGCGCAAACCGGACAACCCTTCTCTGCACCAGCAGCGATGAGCGGCTTAAGCTCTGCAGCAGCAGCCTTAGAACCCTCAGAGTCGTTCATGTTAGCCATCCACTTGTCAGCAGCAGCTACGAACTCTGCAGGAACGTGCTCGTCAGCCTTAGCCTCCTCGAGGAGGTGGCAGATGCGCTCCTTCATCTTCTTGTTACCGAGTACCATACCAAGACCGAACTCGCAGAAGTCCTCGAACAGTGAGTTGTCGAATGCCGGACCCTGACCCTTAGCGTTCTTTGTGTAAGGTGTTGACGGGATAGAAGCTGAGTAGATAGAAGAACAGCCAGTAGCGTTGGCAATCATCTGACGGTCGCCGAAGAGCTGAGAGATGAGCTTAACGTACGGAGTCTCACCGCAACCAGAGCAAGCGCCTGAGAACTCGAACAAAGGCTGAGCGAACTGAGAGTTCTTCGGGCTCTGCTTGATGTCTACGAGATCCTGCTTAGAAGATACGTTGTGAACGAGGTACTCCCAGTTCTGTGCTTCCTTCTGCATATCCTCTGCGTCAACGTTGAACGGAACCATCTTGAGAGCCTTCTCAAGCTCGCCGGTCTCCTTGTTCTTCTTGCCCGGGCAAACGTCGGCACAGTTGCCGCAGCCAAGACAGTCGAGTACAGAAGTCTCAATGCGGAAGTGCATACCCTTGAGAGCTGCCGGAGCCTTGATCTCCTGTGTCTCAAGACCCTCGATGCCTGCAAGCTCCTCGTCGGTAAGAACGAACGGACGGATAGCTGCGTGAGGACATACGAACGAACACTTGTTACACTGGATACAGTTCTCTACGTTCCATACCGGAACGAATGCCTCAACACCACGCTTCTCGAAAGCTGCGGTGCCGTTCTGCCATGTACCGTCAACGGTGTCGTGCTTAATGAAGTCAGAAACCTTCAAGAGGTCGCCTGCCTGGCCGTTGATAGGACGAACGAGCTCCTTAACGAATGCCGGAGCGTTGTCTGCCTTAGCCTCCTCGTCAGCGAGGTTAGCCCATGCCGGGTCTACAGTAAGCTGCTTGTACTCACCGCCGCGGTCGACAGCTGCGAAGTTCTTGTCTACAACGTCCTGACCCTTCTTAGAGTAAGACTTAACAATGAATGCCTTCATCTGCTCTACTGCGAGATCCAAAGGAATAACCTCTGTGATGCGGAAGAATGCAGACTGGAGGATGGTGTTGGTACGGTTGCCGAGACCAATCTCCTGAGCAATCTTTGTAGCGTTGATATAGTAAACTGTGATGTTGTTCTGAGCGAAGATGCGCTTTACCTTGTTCGGGATGAAGTTAACGAGTTCCTCGCCGTCGAAGATTGTGTTCAAGAGGAAGTAACCGTTCTTGCGCAGACCGCGTGTCACGTCGTACATGTTCAGGTAAGCCTGTACGTGGCAAGCCACGAAGTTAGGAGTATTTACCTGGTATGCGCTGTGGATTGGGCTGTCGCCGAAACGCAAGTGTGAGCAAGTGAAACCGCCTGACTTCTTAGAGTCGTAAGAGAAGTAAGCCTGGCAGTACTTGTTGGTGTTGTTACCGATGATCTGTACAGAGTTCTTGTTAGCACCTACAGTACCATCAGCACCGAGTCCGTAGAACTTAGCCTCGAACAAGTCGTCGCCGCCCATCGGAATCTCCTCTTCCTCAGGAAGTGAAGTGAATGTAACGTCGTCAACGATGCCCACTGTGAAGTGGTTCTTAGGCTGCGGGAGCTCGAGGTTCTTGAATACAGCAACGATCTTAGCCGGTGTTGTGTCTGAAGAACCGAGACCGTAACGGCCACCAACGATAAGCGGCTTGCGCTCGTCGTCGTAGAGAGCCGACTTAACGTCGAGGTACAGCGGTTCGCCCTCTGCGCCTGGCTCCTTTGTACGGTCGAGCACGGCGATGCGCTTAACAGTTGCAGGAAGAGCCTTCTTCAGGTAGTCTACTGCGAACGGACGATAGAGGTGAACAGCAACCATACCTACCTTCTTGCCCTGCTTGTTCAGGTAGTCGATAGCCTCGCGTGCAGGCTCTGTAGCAGAACCCATGAGGATGATTACGTTCTCTGCGTCCTCAGCTCCGTAGTAGTTGAAGAGGTGATACTCGCGACCTGTGATCTTTGTCATCTCCTGGCAGTACTTCTCTACTACCTCAGGGATGCGGTTGTAGTACTCGTTGCAAGCCTCACGGTGTGTGAAGAATGTCTCCGGGTTCTCTGCTGTACCGCGTGTAACAGGGCGCTCTGGTGTGAGTGCACGGTCGCGGAAGCGCTTGATGTAGTCAGGATTTACCAACGGACGGATGTCTTCCATATCCATCTCTTCGATCTTGTGGTACTCGTGTGATGTACGGAAACCGTCGAAGAAGTTGATGAACGGTACTGATGTCTCAAGTGTAGCAAGGTGAGGAACTGCAGAGAGGTCCATAACTTCCTGCACTGAACCAGAGCAGAACATAGCGAAGCCTGTCTGACGGCAAGCCATAACGTCCTGGTGGTCGCCGAAGATACAGAGAGAGTGTGAAGCCAGTGTACGTGCAGAAACGTTGAACACGCACGGCAGCAACTCGCCTGCAACCTTATACATGTTAGGAATCATCAGCAACAGACCCTGCGAAGCAGTGTATGTTGAAGTGAGGGCACCAGCCTGGAGTGAGCCGTGGAGAGCGCCTGCTGCACCAGCCTCTGACTCCATTTCCTGGATAGAAACTCGCTGACCGAAGAGGTTCTTACGACCCTTGGCAGCCCATTCATCTACATGCTCTGCCATCGGAGATGACGGAGTGATAGGATAGATAGCAGCTACTTCTGTGAACATGTAGCTCACATGAGCGGCAGCTGTGTTACCATCACAAGTGATAAATTTTTTTTCTTTAGCCATTTTACTAATTCTTTAATTAGTGAATACTTATAGTGGTTTTTAAACTTTTTCTTTCTAAGCTTTATTGGACTTTTCTTTATTAAGCCTTTCTAAGCCTTCTTAGGTCTTTCTAAGCCTTCTTAAGCCTTTCTAAGCCTTTCTACTTTCCTTTTTACTTTTTTACCCTTTTACATTTAATAGAGTAGTCCGAACACCCAGAGTGGAATTTTGTCTGTCTGGCCGACGTTGAGGTCGTAGGTGGCGTAGAGTTGTTCTGAGGAGTTGCGTGAGCGTCGCATGTGGTTGGCACTCGTAACGTGGAAGTGCTGCTTGTTGTCAATGATGTATGCGGCGTCGCGGTTGCCCTGGTTTACGCTGTGCTCTTTCCAAAGCATATTCACGAAGAACGTTTCCATCACTTCCTGACGGTCTGCCACGATGGGGTAGATGCAGTACATGAGATTAGGGTTGTACATCATCACCTTCGAAGGCTTCTTCGGAAACTCGTCGCCAGGATGATACATTATGTTTATAAGGCGTGCGTCAGATAGGTATTTGATGTAGTTCATCACCGTGGCGCGACTTGTCTCAATCTCTCCAGCCAAGTTACTGATGTTCGGCGCTTTCAGTCCGTCTACAGCAAGCAGGTAGAGAAGCTTCTTTATTTTTGTGAGATATTTGAGTTCGATTTGTTTTATCAGAAGAATGTCCACTTCAGTCATCATGTTCATCGTCTTGAGCAGATTTTCCTCAAAGTTGCGGTGCTCAAGGAAGAAAGGATAGAAACCATGATGAAGATAGTTGTCGAAGTTGTCGGCAATGTCCACCTTTCTTGCTATCTCGTTAGCTATCTCTACATGATTGGCGAGTATGTCGTCGAGTGTGTGGACGGGTATGTTGTTGCCGGTCTTTAGGTTCAGGTATTCGCGGAACGAGAATCCGCGCAGATTATAGCTCTTTACGATGCCACAAAGTTCGGGGTTTTCCTCCTTCAGTCGCATCACGCTTGAGCCGGTAAAGACGATTTTCAGGTTAGGACATTGGTCGTAGCACTTGCGAAGCTCGCTGCTCCAGTTCTGCTGTTTGAACACCTGGTCGATGAGCAGCACCTCGCCGCCGTGATTGTAGAAGTCCATAGCAAAATCGGCGATGCCGCGTCCCTGGAAGTAGAAGTTGTTCATGTTCACGTAGAGGCAGCGGCGGTCGTTTGTGTCGAAGTTCTCCTTGGCATACTGCAAGAGGAATGTGGTCTTTCCGATGCCTCGTGTGCCCTTAATGCCAATGAGACGATCGCTCCAGTCAATCTCGTCCATAAGATTGCGTCTGACTGGTGCGTCCGTATGCTCTACGAGGTATTTATGAGTTTTAAAGAAAGCTTCCATTACTCTGTCTGTTGTTTCAGTTGCTTCAGTTGCTTTGAATGTTTTGCTATTTATTAGATCGGAAGAGCACACGTCTGAACTCCAGTCACCTATGCGTATCT
>OCIB01000186.1_pt1 | contig 12720 bp, 6 predicted proteins | sample 1538751 | NCBI WGS metagenome assembly OCIB01 (sample SAMN04571723, study PRJEB22368) | human gut metagenome | biome: human gut; material: stool | host: Homo sapiens | place: Luxembourg | collected 2012-12-06
AATATACAATAAATTTGATAAGAACGTTATAAACGCCCTGCCGTTAGTGGATTTTCCGGGTAAGATCACGGTGGTGCTCAACGAGTCGGAAGCCGACCGCGCGGTGGATTATCTCCTCTCGTGCGAAATGTTGGGCGTCGACACCGAGACTCGCCCCGCGTTCCGTCGTGGGCAGAACCATAAGGTGGCGCTGTTGCAGGTTGCCACCAAAGACCAGTGCTTTCTGTTTCGTCTTAACCATATCGGCTTGCCCGATTCGCTTGTGCGCTTGTTGAGCAACAAGATGGTGCCAATGATTGGTCTTTCGTGGCACGACGATCTGCTCTCGCTCCATCGCCGTCGCGAGTTTGAGCCAGGCTGGTTCATCGATATCCAGGACATCATAGGCAACATTGGCGTGCAGGACAAGAGTCTGCAGAAACTTTACGCCAATCTCTTCGGCGAGAAAATCAGCAAGCGCCAGCGCCTCACCAACTGGGAGGCGGATGTGCTCACCGACAAGCAGAAGGAGTATGCCGCTATCGACGCATGGGCGTGCATAAAGCTCTACAACGAGATAATGCAGCTGATGGCTACCCACGACTACGAACTGAAGGTAGTGGAGGAGAAGCCTGCCGAGTAATGTAAAAATACAAACGACTATATGTACAAAAATCTATATTTAAAGAAGGGTAAGGAGGAAAGCCTCAAGCGTTTCCATCCTTGGATATTCTCTGGTGCCGTAGCGCAGATTGAGGAGGGCATAGAAGAAGGCGAAATCGTGCGCGTTTTCACCTCGCAAGGCGACTTCATCGCTGTCGGCATGTATCAGATCGGTTCTATCGCTGTGCGCGTGTTGTCTTTCCGCGACGTAGAGATAGACGGCGAGTTCTGGCTCTCGCGCCTCCAGTCGGCTTGGCAGATGCGTCAGGCTATCGGACTCATAGGCCGTGGGAACAACAATACGTTCCGTCTTGTTCACGGCGAGGGCGACAACCTCCCCGGTCTCGTCATCGACTGCTATGGCGACACTGCGGTTATGCAGGCTCACAGCGTTGGTATGCACCTCGTTCGCCATGAGATATGCGAGGCTCTCGTGAAGGCTTCTGAGGGCGAGATCAAGAACGTTTACTACAAAAGCGAGACAACTCTGCCGTTTAAGGCGGACGTGGAGCACGAGAATGGCTTCATCTATGGTTCGATGGGCAGCGACGTGGCTATGGAGAACGGCTTGAACTTCCATATCGACTGGCTGAAGGGTCAGAAGACGGGCTTCTTCGTCGACCAGCGCGAGAACCGCCACCTGCTCGAGACTTACTCTAAGGGTCGTTCGGTGCTCAATATGTTCTGCTACACGGGCGGCTTCTCGGTTTACGCCATGCGTGGCGGCGCCAAGCTGGTTCACTCCGTTGACAGCAGCGCCAAGGCTATCGAGCTGACAAACAGAAACATCGAGCTTAACTTCCCTGGCGACGAGCGTCACGCAGCGTTCTGCGAGGATGCGTTCAAGTTCCTCGATGCCAACGATAAGACATATGACCTCATCGTGCTCGACCCACCTGCGTTCGCCAAGCATCGTGCAGCTCTGCGCAATGCGCTGAAGGGCTACACACGCCTCAACGTGAAGGGATTGCAGCGCATCAAGCCCGGTGGCATCCTCTTCACATTCAGCTGCTCGCAGATTGTGACAAAGGAGAACTTCCGCAACGCTGTCTTCACAGCTGCGGTGCAGGCTAACCGCAAGGTGCGCATCCTGCATCAGATTCACCAGCCTGCCGATCACCCGATTAACATCTACCATCCGGAGGGCGAATACCTCAAGGGATTGGTGCTTTATGTAGAATAAAAACAAGACTGTGGAAAAATCTTCTGCGATAATCAATTCGTTCGTGGACAGAGTGCGACGCTTCGCCTCTGTCCACGAATTGTTCGTTTATGGGGGCAAGTATATTGTGGCGCTTTCGGGCGGCGCAGACAGCGTGTCGCTACTCTTTGTGCTGAAACATCTGGAGCACGAACTGGGCATAGACGTTGAGGCTGCTCACTGCAACTTCCATCTGCGTGGCGCCGAGTCGGTGCGCGACGAGGTGTTCTGCAAGCAACTTTGTGAGCGTCTTTCCGTGCCTCTGCATCTCATCCACTTCGATACGCAGGCTTATGCCGACCTGCATCGGGTGAGTATCGAGATGTCTGCGCGCGACTTGCGCTATGGCTATTTCGAGAACCTGCGCCGCGATATCGAAGCGCAGGATATCTGCGTTGCACATCATCGCGACGACAGCGTTGAGACCGTTCTGCTCAACCTTGTTCGCGGCACAGGATTGCGTGGGCTGCGAGGCATTCAGCCGCGCAATGGCAACATCATTCGACCTCTGCTTTCGCTTAGCAGAGAGGATATTGTGCAGTATCTTGATGCTCTCGGTGAGAGTTTCGTTACAGATTCAACCAATCTGCATAACGACGTGAAACGCAACAAGATACGTCTTGACGTAATGCCGCTGTTGCGCGAGCTTAACCCGAGCGTAAGCCAGTCGATTTTCGAGACATCGCTGCGCGTCACTGAAGCCCTGAAAATCTTCGACGAAGCTATACAGCGCAGCATAGCTGACGTCACAACCCCTCCCAGGGGGTGCACTTGTCTCAAGTGCACCAACCAACCAGTCGAGAAGCGCCCCGATCAAGCAGTCGAGAAGTGCACTAACCAACCAGTAAGGAAGTGTACCAATCAACCTCTGTTGGTGCAGCAGAGACTGCTGCACCCCCTAAGGTGCACCCTCCAAGCCAACCACCCCCTCACCATCTCCATCGACCGACTGAAGCAACAGCCATCACCCGAGTACACCCTCCACGAGATACTCAGTCCCCGGGGCTTTACCTCGGCACAAATTGACCAAATATATGGTTCGCTCGACACTTGCTCTGCAGGCAAAATCATAGCTTCCGATTCGCACGAACTCGCCTTCGACCGCGGTTCTCTGCTCGTTCAGCCGAGAACAAATGTAGCCGATGCTGCACGCTCAATGCGCATACCAGAAACCGGCACGTATGTGTTCAGCGACAGTTTGAAGATAAAGGTAGCGGCGGAAGATTGCGGCGACGATTACGTGCCGAGTCGCGCAGCCGACTGCGTATGTCTCGACGCATCGGACATCAAGTTCCCGCTCACGCTGCGCCACATTGAGCAGGGCGACCGCTTTGTTCCGTTCGGCATGAACGGCATGAAGCTCGTAAGCGATTATCTCACCGACCGCAAGAAGAATGTCTTTGAGAAGCGTGCCCAGCTCGTAGTAACCGACGCACAGCAACGCATAGTCTGGCTTGTAGGCGAGCGCACCGACAATCGCTTTCGCATTAGCAAAGAAACCAGTAAAGCTCTGCGTCTTACTTTGTTACAGTAGCGTGGTAACCATGTTTTTGCTATGCGGTAACGATATAGTTGCTATGTGGTAATAGTGTTCTTGCTACGTGGTAATCAAATAGCTACTAAGCAAAAACGATGTAGAACAAAAGAAATCGGTCATTAGAAACTGAGCTGTAGCCCAATTTCTAATGACCGATTTTTAGTATAAATGTGTTGTTTACAACTTCTTGAACACGCCCTGCATCTGCTCGCCGAGTCCGATGGTGTAGCCCTGCGATACAAATACTACGCGGTTGAAAGTGTCGGCGATGATGAACATCGGCATCTGCTTCTCGTTCATCAGCTTCATCTCACGTGCTATCTGCTTGCGTACCGATCCGTCCTTGTCGAGGGCGAACTGCACGGTAGACGGCAGACCCGGGAACTCGTCGTGGTTGAACTTGGCTGCGTCGGCTTCGCTCTCGAAGAGCAGCACTACCGGACGGCCCCATGCCTCGAACGCTTCCTTCATCTTCTCGATGTCGTGCAGAGCGTGGTTGGTAGGTTCCTGACCTACGCCGAGGATGCCTACAACGTAATAGCCGCGACCGGTCTGTGAGAGCAGACTTACTTCCTTACCGTCCTTTGTAACGAGGCTTTCTGAGTTGAACGAACCGATTACTGTCACTTCGTTGGTGTTTTGGCGAATCTCAAGAGGCAGGGTTGTTGTCTGACCCTTTACAATCTCGAAGATACGGTTTGATGCGAGTACGCTGCCGTTTGCAAGACGTGTACCCGTGGTGAGCATGTATGTGCCGGCGTCGAGCTTGTAGCCGTTCTTGAACGTGTTGCTCCATGTTGTGCCGTTGCCCATGTCAGCCTGACCCTCATCGAAGTTGAGCAGCTGAGCCGTGCCGTTTTCTATGCGGCTGATTGTGAAGTGGCTGTAATACTTCGGGTTGTCGAGCAGCTTTGTAGGCTCGTATGTCAGCTTGATTGTACCGAGAGCTGCTGCGGTAGATGTCTTGTCGGCTGTGTTGTCGAACTTCACATCCTGCCATTCGCCGTTCTTCTTGTACTGTATCTTGCCCGTCACAGCGTCCTTCTGTGCTTCGATGCCCAGGCTGCGAGCCACGTCGACGAAGAAGATGTCGCGCGAACGCTCGTCGGTAATCTTCGACTTCATAACGCCAACCGGAGTCTGTGTGATGCGCAGAGCCTTCTTGTCGGGATTGAGGCGGATGTTCTTCTTTATCCATTCTACGAGCTTCATCGGGTCGGCGCGGAAAGCGTCGGCTGCCTTCTTGCTGAACGCCTTCTCGAAGTACTGCTTAAACGGAATTGTAATCAGCTCGTCCTCAACACGCGGCGAGAGCTGGTCGGTTGTTGCGTTGTAGCTGTCTTCGAGAATCTCGGTTGTGATGTCGCGCAAGTCTTTGTCGCTGAGTGTGGCGAGTATGCCCATCACGCGGTCTTCGTTGTCGCTGTGGCGGTTGATGAAGTCGACGATGGTCTGCTTGTTGCCGCGCGACTTGAAAATGTACTCGGCGCCGCGCTCATTGATGCGCTTTGCCTCCTCCATAGTGGGGAACGTTGCTGTATATGCCTTGCGAATGCTGTCCTCAAGAGCAAAGCGGCGCTGGTTCTCCTTGTGCATCTCGTCGCTGACGTATGGTAGCTGCGGGTCTTCCTTCGGCGGAACGAGGTCCAGGTAGGTGCATTTAGGGGATGCACTTGTCTCAAGTGCACCAACAGAACTGGTAGGTGCACCCTCTGGGAGGGTGAGTATGGTTTCTTTGTCCTTGCCGAACGATACCTTCTGGTAGGTGTATTTGCCGTCTTTCGACGCCCAAACAACCAAGTCGCCGATGCCTGCAGAGAGCGAGGTATGACCGTTTGAGTCGGTATATTTGGTTACAGCTGTGAAGAACTCGGCGTAGTTGTAAATCTTGAACTCGACACGGGCGTTCTCTACCGGCTTGCCTTCGCTGTCCTTTACATAGAAGTCGATAGGCGCAACAGGTGCATAGTTGGAGGTGAGGTTGATTTCTGTGAAGTTGCTTGTGCGCAGCATCACCTCCTCAGGTCCGTTATAGTCGCCGAAAGCACGTGTGTGCATGAGCATTGCTCGCGAAGCCGGCGCATTGAACCAACCGAGGTTGAGCACCGGTTCTGGTTCGCAGGCGCCGAGGAAGTACCATTTGCCGTCTGCCCAAGCCTCTACCCAGGCGTGGTTGTCGTCGGTGTGAGCCCAACGCGGTGTGTACACCTGGCGTGCAGGTATGCCTACGGCTCTGAGCGCTGCAACGGCAAACGTACTCTCTTCGCCGCAACGTCCGGTTGCGGTCTTGAGCGTTGCGAGAGGCGCCGATGTGCGGGCGTCAGAAGGTTGGTATGTCACCTTCTCGTGGCACCAGTGGTTCACCTCGATGATGGCGTCCATCATCGACATGCCCTTGATGCGGTCCTTCAATTCGTTGTAGAACACCGAGCGTGCATTGTCCAGAGCCTCGTTGTTGACACGGATAGGCACAACGAAGTGGCGGAAAAGCAGTTCGGGAACGTTCTTGCCCCAAGGCATCTCCTTGCGAGCCTTGAATGACATGCGCACGTTGTCGGCGAAGAACGAGGTAGGGTAGTCGGTGACGTCGGCAAGCGGCATGTAGGCATAGAGAAACTTCAATGCTTCCTGCTCATCGGCGGTCAGATTTTCTTTCTGTGTGTTATAGAATGTCTTGCCAACAGTCTTTACGCGCTCCTTGAAGATGTTCTCCACGGTGTTGCGGTAGTTGGTGTCGGAAATGAATTGTCCCTGCGCATTCGCTGTCAGACTCAAAGCGAATATAGATGCAGAAATAAGAATTTTCTTCATTGTCGTTTTTAAGTATTATAAAAAAGGAGGCTATGGCGTGTTGTCATAGTCTCCTGTAAGCTTTTCTTGTGTGTCAAAATTTTACAAGTAAACCTTGTAATACGCTTCTAACTTTTACAAGTCAATCTTGTTTACACGCTTCTCATGACGACCGCCCTCGAACGGAGTCTTGAAGAATTCGTCCATGATCTTCTCTGCTGTCTTGTTGTCGATGAAGCGTCCCGGCATAACGAGGACGTTAGCGTCGTTGTGCTGGCGTGTGAGCTGTGCAATCTCAGGATTCCATACCAATGCTGCACGTACGCCCTTGTGCTTGTTGAGAGTCATTGCCATGCCTTCACCGCTACCGCAGATACCGATACCAGGATAAACGTCGCCGTTAGAGATAGCTTCGCCCAACTCGTGTGCAAAGTCAGGATAGTCGCAGCTCAGATCGCTGTATGTTCCGTAATCCTTAAAAGGAATGTTGTGGCTCTCAAGGTACTCAACAACAAATTTCTTCAATGCGTAACCTGCGTGGTCGCATGCAATGCCTACTGTCTTAATTTCCATAGTACTGTAGTTTTATTGGATTATTAATAAAGCAAGCTTATGCAGAATTTCTTACTTAACGTGAAGTTCTGCATAAGCTATGCCTGTTTATTTAGATAAGTAATCTTTCACCTGCTTAAATACGTTCTCTGCGTTGAAGCCCAACTTTTCGTCGAGCACCTTGTAAGGAGCAGAGAAACCGAACGACTCAAGACCGTATACCATACCCTCAACGCCTACGAGGCTCTGAAGTGTAACGGGGAGACCTGCTGTCATACCGAAGATCTTTGCGCCCTTCGGCAGTACACTCTCCTGATACTCCTTGCTTTGTGTACGGAACAGACCCTCTGACGGAACGCTTACGATACGTGTCTTGATGCCGTCAGCGTTGAGCAACTCGGCACCTGCGAGGAGTGTAGACACCTCCGAACCTGAAGCGAGGAGGATAACGTCGTAGTTAGGATCGTCCTTAACGATGTATGCACCCTTGCGAACCTGAGAGTAGTCGGTGCCTTCAGGCAGAGAGTTCACGTTCTGACGTGAGCAAATCATCGCTGTCGGAGTGTCCATGTTCTCGTTAGCCATCTGCCAGCATACAGTTGTCTCGTCGGCATCAGCCGGACGGAATACGCGTACAGAGTCCTGACCCTTGTGATTCTTCAGCTTCTCCATAAGGCGAATCTGTGCTTCCTGCTCAACCGGCTCGTGTGTAGGTCCGTCCTCACCAACGCGGAATGCATCGTGTGACCATACGAACTTGATTGGAACGCGCATGAGAGCTGCCATACGTATTGCTGGCTTCATGTAGTCGGAGAATACGAAGAATGTGCCGCAAGCCGGGATAACACCACCGTGGAGATACATACCGATGCAGACGCAAGCCATAGTAAGCTCGCTCACACCTGCCTGGAAGAATGCTCCGGTGAAGTCGTCTGGTGCAAGCTCGTGTGTCTTCTTGAGGAAACCGTCGGTCTTGTCAGAGTTGCAAAGGTCGGCTGAAGAGCAAACCATGTTTGGCACCTGCTCTGCCAGTACGCCGAGGCAGTTGGCTGAAGCTACACGAGTAGCTACGTCGCGCTTCTGAACGAGAGCACTCCAGTCTACCTTAGGAGCGTCGCCAGAGAACCAAGCCTTCATCTGCTCAGCCTTCTCCGGATTAGCCTTGCGCCATTCCTCTTCGGCATCATGTCTTTCCTTAACGATCTCGCGAAGCTCAGCATTGCGCTTTTCGTAAAGTTCCTTAACGTCGTCGAATACTACGAACGGGTCGTTAAGGTCGCCGCCAAGGTTCTTCACTGTGTTCTCGTATGCGCCGCCACCGAGCGGTGCGCCGTGAGTCTTCACGCTGCGCTCGTAGCTTGATCCGTCTTCCTTGCGTGCGCCCTTAGCCATTACGGTGTGACCGATGATGAGTGTAGGACGATTCTCTTCCTTGTTAGCGAGGATAAGAGCAGCGCGGATCTCGTCAGGATCGTTACCATTGATTTCAAGAACGTTCCAACCCCATGATTCGTACTTCATGCGCGTGTTCTCGCGCATCACGACGTCGCACTCTGTAGAGAGCTGAATCTCGTTAGCATCGTAGAACATGATGAGGTTGTTGAGCTTAAAGAGGCCAGCGATACGGCCTGCGCCCTGTGATATCTCTTCCTGAACTCCACCGTCAGAGATGTAGGCATAAATCTTGTGCTGCATCATTGTGCTGCCAAGACGAGCCTCAAGGAACTTCTCTGCAATAGCAGCACCTACAGCGTAAGTGTGTCCCTGACCGAGCGGTCCAGATGTATTTTCTATTCCATGAATAATGTCACGCTCAGGATGTCCCGGACATATAGTTCCCCACTGACGGAATGTCTTCAAGTCGTCAATTGTGTACTTGCCCTGCAGAGCGAGAGCTGAGTAGAGCATAGGAGACATGTGACCAGGATCAAGATAGAAGCGGTCGCGGCCTTCCCATGTCGGCTGATCTGGGTCGAAAACCAAGAACTCCGAAAAAAGAACGTTGATAAAGTCAGCACCTCCCATAGCACCACCAGGGTGACCAGATTTGGCTTTTTCTACCATCGATACAGCAAGCAGTCGAATGTTGTCTGCCGCATGATTCATTAAATCCTTATTATTCATTTTATTATTTAAAGTTTAACAGTTTCTTTCGTGGATAAAAAGGTCTTTTAGCTTGGAAACCGACTTTTTATGGTCTTTTTCCTTTGTTTCTTTTGCAAAGATAGCGATTATAGTTGATATAACGGCTATATTGTTTGCGGAATTTTAAAAAAATATTCGAATTGTTGTTGACTTTCCTATTACTATACTTTTACTTTTGGGTTGCTTTTCTTTTACTTTTTGTTGGAGCTTAGCTTCTAATTTTGTTGTAACCTACGAGACGATACGTGCGTTGTCCTATACCTTTATAATATATAAGCATTTGGTAGCTGTTCTCGGTTTGGTAGAAGTTGCCTTCTGTAGAAACGGGGTGGAGCGTGCCGTCATCGCACATTGTGAGGTATTGGTATGAGTAATAGCCTTGCTTCAATGGTATATACGCTTCGTAGAGCTTCGTTTGTTCGTTGTACGTCATCTCGTATCGCGGTATAAAACGGTCGTTTGTCCACACGCCGTTGACAAACACTCTGCCGTTCTGTTGTGGAGCCTGAAGACGGAAGTGAACTGTTACGTATTCCGATATGCGGTCGTTCTCAATATTGTCGCTGTTGCGGATATAGAAACTACCATTGGCGTCCTCGTCGTAGACATAACTCGGTCGCGGAAGGTCGGTCCATATCTGTGCGTGATAGCTCTTGCCGTCCCAACCTACGTTCTCAATGCCAAGAGTAGGGTGGGTTACGTCAAGAATCTCAAACTTATGAAACTCGTTACCGCCGTTGAAGATATAGTCGCGGTTGTGTTCCCAACGCAGTCCGCTGCCGGTCTGGAATTGTGGCGCAGCGTTGATGCGTGCAGTGCTCCAGCGTCCGTTCTGCATCACGACAGTATATAGTTCGGTGTTGGGATTCGTAATGCCAAGAGCCGAATAGTTTATCTCTGCAGCCACCTGCTGATGGGCTTTGTTTGTGTCGATATCGGTGTTTGTAGTCACCGCCATGCTCGTTTTAACCAGCGGCTCCACAACCATGAAGCAAGCCGTAAAGACGGTGTCGCCTTCGTTCTCGTCGTATACCGTGAGACGATAGTTGCCGCTCATCTTTATGCGGCAATTCTCGTTCGGGATGGAAAGTCGATAGTGGGTGTAAAGCGTATTGGTGTTCAGCGATTCCTCGATGTCGTCAATGGTGCTGCCGTCTGCAAATCCTTCACAGTAGTCCGACTCGAAGATACCTTCAGACACACTCCAGTCGGCTTCGCAATGCTGTAGTCGGTAGGCATAGCGATGATACTCGTGCGTGAGGTCATCGAAACTGATGTTTATCGCTTCGCCGTTTAGCGTAGCTATAGGCATTGAGAGCCAGTTGTTGCCAGCCACAACCTGCAATGACGCGATGTTCTCCGACTTTATTTCGTTATATTGCGCAAAGCTGTTGGTGGCGGCAAGTGCCGACAACGCGATGATTATAGCCAATAGGTGTTTTCTCATAATCTGTTGTTTTAGGAGCATTTGCCTATTAGAAGTCTACCGACACCTTCACGTTGATTTGTCTGCCCGTAAGGTAGTTAGGAACTGCATACTGCTGTCCAGTCACGTCAGTAATCCAGTAGTAGGAGTTAACGTTGTTTATGCCCAAGAGGTTCAGACACTCGGCGCCCACCCAAAGGTTACGGATAGGGTTGCGCTTGTTGTGTCGGTCGTTATTGTCGATGATGCGATAGTTCAAGCCGATGTCAGCACGCTTGTACGCAGGAGCGCGGAACACGTTCGACTCGAGCTCTCTGTGCGGGGCCGAGAACGGTAGACCGTCTGCAAGCGCCAGTTTCAGCGACATCTTCCAGCGTGTGGTGCCGGGGAAGTAGTCGGTGAAGAACATGTTCACGGCATAGCGCTGGTCGGTAGGCAATGGGATAGACTTGCCGTTCAGCTTCATGCTCGTATTCATTAGCGAGAGCGACACCCACGAGTCTGTGCCCGGTACGAACTCGCCGAAGAGCTTCAGGTCCAAGCCTGCTGCGTGTCCGCTGCACATGTTGTCGCCATAGTATACCACCTTCACGTTGTTCACGCTGTACGGTACAAGATTGCCAAGCGCCTTGTAGTAAGCCTCGGCTGTGAACTTGAACGGACGGTTGTTCATCTTGAAGCGATAGTCGAAGCCCGCAATGAAGTGGATAGACCGCTGACTCTTTGCCTTGCGGTTGAGCGAAGCGTATGTTATGCCGTTCACCGTTGTGGTGTCTCTAATCTCCTTGAAGAACGGCGCCTGATAGTAAAGGCCGGTGGCGAAGCGCATCGTGATGTTGTCGTTGAAGGCAGGGATGATGCCCAGCGACAGACGCGGACTGAGGATCGTCTCCTTCGTGAAACTCCAGTAGGCGAGACGCACACCGTAGTTCAATGTGTAGAGCGTCTTGCCTGCCGAACCCGTGAAGCGATAAGTGTCCTGCGCATAAGCCTCGATGCGGTTTGTGGTGAGCGTGTTCTTCGCGCGCATACTATATATCATATAGAGGTCTTTGCCGGTATGCGGAATGCTGTACTTGCTCGAGTCGCGCATCTCGTACTCCACCGAGTTCTCGTTGATATGCTCCAATTTGTATGTGAAAGCCGCCTCAATGTCGTGCTTCTTCTGCTTTGTCTTGAACAGCAACTTTGCACTTTCTACGTGCGCCTTAAGATAGTTGCGAGTGTGCTGGAAGTAAGTGCCTATGCCCAGGTTCTCGCTCGTCTCGGTCTGTGTGAGCCAGTACTGACCTTGTATGTCGTACTTCTCCTGCTCGCGCGTGTTGAATGCTGAGGCGATGAGCGAAAGACTTGTGTTCTCGCCGAACTTGCGTGTTATGCCCAACGAACCGAAGAAGGTGCGGAACACGTCTTTCTCCTGTCCGTCGAAGTATACCTTGAACGCCTTTACGTTCTCCATCGTACCAAAGTTGGTCTCGCGGTCTTCGGGCGTGAAGTTGTAGTGGTTGTCCGATATGTTGCCAAGGAACTTGATGTCCCAACGCTTGTTGGGCGAATACGTGAGATAGGTCTGGTAGTCGATGAACGTAGGCTGATACTCACCCTTGGTGTCCATCGAACCCAGCAGATACTTCGTCGTCTTGTAGCGCAAGCCGTTGCTCCACGAGAACTTCTTGTTGCTCATACCCACGAAAGCGCTTGCTCCGAGCATACTTGCTGTGGCAGACGCTTCGAAACGCTTCGGACGGCGGTATTCGATGTTGAGCGCCGATGACATCTTGTCGCCGTAGCGCGCCTCGTAACCGCCCGTAGAGAATCCGATCTTTTCAACCATGTCGGGGTTGATTACTGAGATGCCCTCCTGCTGTCCGCTTCTTACGAGGAACGGGCGGAAGATTTCCACATTATTTATATATACACTATTCTCGTCGAACGAACCGCCGCGCACATTGTATTGCGACGAAAGTTCGCTGTGCGTCGATACTCCCGCCTGACTCTGTATCATTTCCTCTACAGCGTTGCCCGTTGTAGAAGGCATGTTCTTGATATGTTCCTTGCTCAGCTCCTGCGTCTGTCCGGTTTCTATGCGCTTGCCCAAGACGGTAACCTCCGACAAGGCGTTGTCGCTACTGTGCAGCACTACCTGCATGGTCTGCTTGCCACGCGGACGGCGCAGCACGCGCACTTTCGTCTTGTAGCCAATCATCGAGAATCTAATCTCTACCGAATCAGCCGACTGCAACTGCAGACTATAGGTGCCGTTGAGTGCAGTCATAGTCATCTTGCCCTGCTTTGCGCACGACACAGACGCAAACTCAACCGGGTCGTTGTTTTCGTCAATGACCTTACCAGTAAGCGTAAACGACTGCGCGCTTGCAGATGCGTAGGCGCACAGACATAGTATTTTAGATCGGAAGAGCACACGTC
>OCIB01000187.1_pt1 | contig 12693 bp, 8 predicted proteins | sample 1538751 | NCBI WGS metagenome assembly OCIB01 (sample SAMN04571723, study PRJEB22368) | human gut metagenome | biome: human gut; material: stool | host: Homo sapiens | place: Luxembourg | collected 2012-12-06
TGCTCTTCCGATCTGACAGAACATGTAACGGAGGTTAATCTATAATGGAAGATATGATGAAAGCGTTGTTGGATGTGGTGAGAGCACAGCACACTGCAACAGAAGGAAGCGAAGAAAGACCATTTGATATTAATGATATTATTGATATGGCGCTGAATATTACCGGGAGACCAGAAGAACCAGAGGAACAGCAGGAACTTTCTGATACGATTCAGAAGCTGGCAGAATCTCTGGCACCAGATATTTTCCCACCGAAGACATTTGAGGAGATGGATGATTCCGAGCAGGCAGCTTCTGCAGTGAATATGATAGAGGAACGGTTAAGAAATGGTGGCAGAAGAAGAGAGACAGCAGCCCCACAGTCACAACAGGAAATGACTCCACAGCAGAATAGTTCACAGATGCAGAGTGAGTCACATGAGGAGAATCCTTTTGCACAGGTAATGGAGAATGAAAATGCGAATATTCAGCAACAGTCGGAAACTGCAGATGGATATGGAAATATGGCATCCACAGACAGTGGTGCGTCCGAAGATTATGGTAATGGCAGTTCTTACGATATGTTTGGACAAGACGATGTAAATCATCAGGAAGCGGCGAATCTTAATGATTTGATCTATAATAATTTTATGCAGATGATGGGATTAAATGATCCTAAGGTAGAATATCCATTTGACCGTTCTCAGATTCGATATGGAAGGGAAAAGACAGCGACGGAAATGCTTGCAGAAGATGAGGCCAACAAGGCAGAAGAGAGAGCATTAGAAGAGCAGAGAAGAAGGCCAGTTTCAGCCTGGGAACTTGCACAGTCAGCTGTGGATAAGGATGAGGAAGCACATCAGAAAGAGGAATATGAACCTAAAGAGATGAAGATGCCAGAAACCAAATCAGCTTCTCAGTTAGCCGCAGAAGCAATCGCGAAGGCCAAAGAAGAGGATCAGATGAAGCTTGAGGCAGAAAAGAGAGCAGAACGTCTTATGGAAGAGGCAAGAAAGCGCGGAAAAGATCCGATGGAATTTGCACTTCATCAGCAGGAAATTTTAAATTATATGGAAAAGAACAGTGATGAACTCGTTTCTTTTGAAGATTATGAAGATTTATCACCAGAGGAAAAATTAGAGATAGAGAAAGAACTTTATCGGGAAAAACAGATTGAAGCGGGAGTGGCTCCAGAAGATATCAGTGATGAGTTACCAGATGAGATTCTGGAACAGTCTGGAATCGCACCAGATCAGACAGCAGGAGAGCAGAATAGTCAGGAGTCTGCCGGACAGGGAGATGGAACAACAGCACAGCAAACCAGCCAATCACAGGGAATGCCGACATTTTCAGATGATATGCTTCGTATGATTAGTCAGGAAGTAGTACAAGAAAATGCAGAGATGATTCTGGCTGAAGATGCCAATGCAGACTTAGGATTAATTAACGAGACGATTTTCGAAAACTTGAAAAATCTAATGAGTCAGACTGGCGGAGCTGTGACGCAGGAAGATATGGAATCTTTGATCGGAGAAGTTATTTCCAGAAATACGTCTTCTGACTCAGAAGAAAAACAAGAAACTTTGGCGCAGACGGAAACAGGTACTACAGCTGAAACGGCACCGATGGCATTTGAAGGCGAAAGTGCAGGCAGTGTTGTTGGAAGTGGAATGGCAGGAACGAGGGAACCAGCAGTGGAAAGTTCACAGTCAGAATCACAGAGCCAGCCAATGTCGGCGGTAGAACTTGCCAGGGCAGCACAGCAGGCAGCTAAGCCAGAGCCACAGGAAGCCAGAGAAACAAAGTCAGCAGTAGAACTTGCAAAAGAGGCACAAGAAAACGCAGTACAGAAGAAGGCTGAATCAATATCGGAGACAGAGGAAGAACTGAGCGAGGATGATTTAAACTTTGATGAATTAGATTTAGAAGAGGAGTCCGAAGAAAGTCAAAGTCCTTCCATTGAAGAATTAAAGGCACAGCTTAAGGCAGCGGAAGAAGCATTGGCAGCAGAGCAGTTAAAAGCGGCACAGAAAGCCGGGAAAGCAGAGGAAGAGAAGAAATCAGAAGAACTTCCGAAAGTGGAAGAAGCAACAGAACAGCCGATGGAAGAGAGTGCATCAACAGCCGGGGAACAGACAGCAACAGAAGAAAGTTCTGAGATAACCCCTGCGCCGACAGCAGAAGAAGTACAAGAACAGCCTGAGTATTCTGAAGTTTCAGAAAAAGAAGCGGAAGAATTTGAATATGTTGATCCGGGCGAATTAGTTCTTGGAGACCACACACAGGCAGAGATAGATGAAGCTTTGGATAATCTGGCATCTCTTGGCCTGGAGGGTGAAGTCTATGAGCGTGCAAAAAGAATGCTCTTACTGGAACTTGCTGGTTCAGAAGTAGCACTTGATGCATGGCTTGAAGAACAGGAAAATGGCAAGAAGAAAAAGGCAGCGGTATCCGCGTTAGATACAGAAGAAGATGCTCTTGAAGATTTAGAAGATTTAGATGAAGATGACCTCGAGCGAGAATTAGAACTTGCTATGGATGAAGACTTTATTGAGGAAGATTTAGAAGAACCTTTAGAAGAAAGCAGTCAGGACAAATCTGAAGAAACAGAAAAAGAGGCAGTTTTTGAGGAGGATTTAGAAGAAAACTCTGCAGAAAAAACGGAGGACGAATCTGATAAGACGGAAGGTGCCGAAGATGTATCAGAACAGCCAGAAAGTATTTTAAAAGAAGCTTCTGAGGAAGAAATAAGCAGTGAAGAGGAAAACTCTGAGGAAGAAGAGGGAGAGACCTCAGAGGCAGCTCAGGAAGAAGCAGCAAATAAGGAATACTCTGAGACAGAAGAGAAAGAGGCAGCAAATAGAGAGTACTCTGAGACAGAAGAGAAAGAGACAGCAAATAGTGAGTGCTCTGAGACAGAGGAAAAAGAGATAGCAAATAAGGGAGTTTCTAAGAAAACAGAGAAAGAAGCAGAATACAAGGAAGCAGAATACATTTCTGAATCAGAAGACACAATTCAGGTAGAAAAAACAAGACCGGAAAAGGCAGAGAGGACATCTTCACAGACGAAGAAGCCTGCACACAGTGAGAGAACATCACATTCCAGAAAACACAAGAATATTGTAAAACGTAAGGAAAAAACAGCTCCAGAAAAAGAAGAAAGAGAATTTAGCGCAGTAGTTCTAACAGGAAAGAATGTCGAAGAAAAAGAATTCCAGGTAAGTGTCCGCAATCCATTTGTTCTCAAAAACTCTGCAAGCTTTATGGATAAATTTGAAGAGTATATTGTAGATACACAGGAAAACAGAAAGTTAAGCACAGGATTCAAACGTTTAGATGCAATGCTCCGCTATGGCCTTCATAAAGGAAGTTACTTTGTAGATGCTACACCTCAGTATTTAAAGAACGGATTTATGCAGCAGATAGCCGACCGGGCAGCAGAAAGCGGTGTAGATGTACTTTATATTTCAACAGAGCTTACCCGCTATGACCTTATGGTAGATACCATCTCTCGTCTCAGCTATGAAATGAATAAAAAAGATGAAGAAAAAGCAGTATCCTCTATGGCAATCATGACAGGAGAAAAAGGCGCAGATATTCGTTCTTTAAAAGATGAATTGAATTGGTACAGAGGACGAATCAGTGAACATCTTTTTGTACTTGATCAGGAAGCAGTGTCTGAATATGTAGAAAATATGGAAGATGCCTCCGCAGGAGATATATTAGCAGAACTTATTCGTTCCATCGTAACAGAGGGAGCACATAAGCCAGTGGTATTTATTGATAATATTGAAAATATACTCTCAGTAGAAGATTCTGAGGATATGAAACCGCTCATGGATGGAATCCGTAAACTTGCAAAAGAACTGGGAATTCCGATTATTATGTCCTACGGATATGCACCAGCAGAAAGTGAAAATGAGCTTGACCCAGATGAAATCGAATATCACAAATCATTAGGAAATATGTGTGATGTATATCTTGAACTCAAATATGCAGATATGATAACAGAGGATTACGAAGAATTAACAGAAGATGATATTCAGGAAATGGTAGAAAACGGTGAAATGCTTCTTATTAACGTACAACTTCATAAAAATAGAAGAACAATGAAAGCATCCTGTCAGATACAGGCAACACCGAAGTTTAATTATTACGAAGAATAGTGATTTGCCGTAGGCAAATAGACGAAACACCAAAGAGAAGATATCCTATATCTGTGACTTTAGTCGCGGCGGTTTGAATGCTCGCTTATGCGCTTGCATCCAAACCTTGCTCCGAGGCCACAGATATAGGGTATTATATGGCGCTATTCCGTAATCCCAATATAATCCGTTACAACCTTAATCTTCGCACTGATCTTCTGAAGCTCTTCTGTTGGTTTATAGTCTTTCGTACCAAAGAGATATTCGTGTGCTTTTTTTACATTTGTCTGGGCTGTAATTGGAAAACCGTAATAGATGCCGTTATATCGTTCATCTTCAGATTTAAAAGGATAAGCCTGCGAATCTTCTATCTTACAACGTGCCATGGAAAGAGTCAGCTTTGTGAGAGCGTCATTAGAGAGGCTCGTTTTACACTGTGGAAGAACAGTACTGATTAACTTTCCAAGTTTTAGCGGCTGTTTTTTAGCTGTATTCATAATACCTTCAAGAACAAGTCGCTGATGGTTAGCTCTTGCGTGATCTCCGCCTTCCATGTAGCGGATACGAGAGTAGGCAACAGCCTGATTACCATCGAAGGTATAAGTTCCGGTTTTTTCAAACTTCGGAGAATTTCCACCATTAATATGATTCATATTACCAATATAATCATTTAAATTCTGTAATTCTTTTTCAGAATTAATGGTCAATGGAATACCTCCAAGCACATCAACAGCATCGGCTAATGCTTTAAAGTTAACCGTGGCGAAATCTGTGATATTTAAATCCAGGTTACGGTTAATTGTGCGAAGAGCAAGTTCTGGTCCGCCATAAGAATATGCTGCATTAATCTTATCGTATTCGCCATCAATACTTACATAGGTATCACGGTAAATAGACATCAATTTTACCTTTTTGGTTGATTTATTGATGCTGGCAATGATGATACAGTCAGTACGGGAACCTTTATCTTTAATTTTATTATCCTGACTATCAACGCCAAAAAGAGCAATATTTTGATAATCTTTTATATTAGCATCCGTATCATTTACAGTTACACTTGTTTTATCTAAAGGATATTTTTCTATTTTGGAAAAGGCACCTTTTAATGAGAAACGGAATGCAAAAACCGCCCCGGCAATTAAAAGAATGATTAAAAGAAGGAAAGGAAAACATCCCCGTTTTTTCTTTTTTTTACGTTCATGATAAGTTAAAGCTCGTCCGCCAGAAGTCTGCCGCTTTTGAGACTTTGTATCAGGCTTATTCTGGGAAGAGGACTTCTTTGTTGATGGTTTGCCAGAATTTTTTATAGAAGAACCAGAGGAATGATATCCTGTACCGGAAGAACTTCGAAGCAGGCCATCAGTATTCAATGTGGAATGTGTATGATGGTCGTGAGAAGTTTTGAAATTATTCTGAGAACTTCGTCTGCCGCCTGTGCTGGAATAGTTATATTTGTTTTCAATGTTATCTTTACTATATATTGAACCATATTTCATAAAATATGCCTCCATTCTGTCATAGGTACTTCTGGAAATTTAATAGGTTTATGGAATGTTTCGGAGAGTACATTCATTAGTTAAAAAATCTGTGTTAGTAAGCATTTTTATTGACAAATCCTTTAAATACAGTAAGAAATAGAATCTTAATATCAAAAGATAATGTCCAGTTTTCAATATAAAAAATATCATGTTCAATTCGTCCCTCAATGGATGTGTCTCCACGGAAGCCGCAAACTTGTGCCCATCCTGTCATACCGGGACGTACCTGATGCTTTATCATATAACGAGGAATCTCCTCTTTAAATTTCTCAACGAAAAGAGGTCGTTCTGGCCGTGGACCAATGAGACTCATATCACCCTTTAATACATTAAATAACTGTGGCAGTTCGTCAAGACTGGTCTTACGGATAATTCTTCCCACGGGAGTGACCCGGGGATCGTTGTGTACTGTCCAGGCCTTTTGTTCCTTAGAGGCAGACTGTACTCCCATCGATCGGAACTTGTACATTTTAAAAGGTTTATTATGAAGACCGACTCGTTCCTGACAGAAAATAATTGGTCCTGGGGAACTCTTTTTAACGAGAACAGCAACAACAGCCATAATCGGTGAAAAGAGAATGATACAAACGATAGAACCAATAATGTCCACAAGACGTTTGATACATTTGTTTACAGTATTTGTAAGCGGAACATTACGGATGTTGATAACCGGAAGTCCGTTCAAATCCTCAGTAACTGGGTTAGTAGAAATAAATTTATAATAATCTGGAACAAACTTTGTATGCACACCAGACTTTTCGCAGATAGCAACCATATCTCCCAGTTTATAATACTCTTTCAGGCTGAGTGCGATTGCCACCTCATCCATAGAAGTGTTCTGAAGAAACTTTTCTACATCCTTTAACTTACCAATGCAAAAAGTATTGCGGTAAGAAAAGTCAGCCTTGAGATTATCATCGAAAATACCGTGAATGGTGTAGCCCCACTGTGGGTTTGACTTAATACGGTCGATGTAGGCTTCGGCTGCTGCACTGAAACCAATAACAACAATATGTTTAAGATTAAATCCCTTTCTGCGAGTTCTTTCTAATGCATAACGGATTGCCGCCCTTTCAGCAATGGTAAGAAGCATGGAAAGAACATAGAACATTAACTGAAGACTTCGTGAAACATGGGGAATCTTCATAAAGATTATATATATAAAGAAGAAAACCATTCCAATGGAATTCGCCTTAATGAGATTCGCATACTCTGAAGTCCTATTTTGAAATCTTTTTGGTTTATATAAATTAAACTTTGCATATAAAATAAGGTATACAGGAATCAGAACAAGAAGTATACCCTGATATTGCCACAACTGCCGCCAGTAACCAAAACGAGGAAAAATGTCTTTAAAAAGAGGGCATATATATCGAATATAGTAACTAAGACAAAAGGAACAATAAATAACCAGTGCATCAAGAACGACGTGGAACCGGTTAAGATATTTTTGATTCTCTTTAATCATAAAAGTGTACCTCCATCACCCAAAAGGGATATATATATGGAAAAAAGGGCGTAATATACCTCTTACTGGGATAATTTTCTAACTTATTATACAATAGAATAGGGCATTCCACAAGGTTATTTCTTTTCCTGCTTTTACGAAAAAAGTGTGAAAAAGCTGCAAAATCAGTAGAAATCCATAAATTTGCCATAAATACAACACAAATTTATCACACATCGTTGCTAAGATAAGGTTACAAACTTAGGAAAGGGGATAACATTATGAACGAATTTGAAAATGGATTCCATAATGAGAATTTAGAGAACAACAGGATAAATAACCAGGAAAACAACAGTCAGCAAGTAGCTATAGATGTAACACCGATTGAGGAATCGGTAACACAGGAGAATACAGAGAGTCATAGATATTCTTACAGAGAACAAGGTACAGGTGGCAGTTCCTATCAGTATGACAATGGAAATAATTCCAACGATACTTATAATAATTCTTATAGCAGCCACGGATGGAGAGATGAGAGTACTTATAATAATGAAAATTATTATGGGAATATCCCGCCGGAACCTGATAAGAGACGCAGACAGAGAAAGAATGGCAGTAAAAATAATAAGAACGGAATGGGTAAGAAAGCTGCCAAGTTAGTTGCATCCGCAGCAGTATTTGGTCTTGTAGCGGGAGCCTGCTTTGTAGGAGTGTCCGTAGCAAAAGATAAATTATATCCTTCTACAGCAGATCGAATTGAAACAACATCGGGAACAACAAGTGCAAAGAGCGAGACATCATCAAGCGGCTCAAGCAGCTCCAGCAGTAATGTAGCAAGTGTAGTTAATGAAGTGATGCCATCTGTTGTATCTATTACAAGCACAATTCAGTCTTCCAATTATTATGGCTTTGGTACACAGGAATCAGAAGGAGCAGGTTCAGGATTTATCGTTGCAAAGACAAAAGATAATCTTATGATCGCAACCAATAATCATGTTGTATCTGATGCCACTTCCCTCACCGTAGGATTTGCAGACGATACAACAGCCAAAGCAACAGTAGTCGGAACAGACTCCAGTGCAGACCTTGCAGTTATTTCTGTAAAGATAAAGGATATCAAAGACTCTACAGCATCAAAGATTAAAGTTGCAACACTTGGAAGTTCTGATGATTTAAAAGTAGGAGAAGAAGTTGTAGCAATCGGTAATGCATTGGGATATGGCCAGTCTGTTACAACAGGTGTAGTCAGTGCAAAGAACAGAGAAGTATCTTTAACAGATGGAACAATGAACCTTCTTCAGACAGATGCCGCAATCAACCCTGGTAACAGTGGTGGTGTACTTATTAATATGGATGGTCAGGTTGTAGGTATCAACAATGCGAAGTTAGAAGATACATCCGTAGAAGGTATGGGATATGCAATTCCTATCACTACAGCTAAAACTATCTTAACAGATTTAATGAATGCCAGCAGCGTAAGCACAAAAGATGCTGCATTCCTTGGAGTCGTAGGCCGTGACATTAATGAATCTTATTCCAGCGCACTTGGAATCCCTAGCGGAATCTATGTATCACAGGTAGTCAGCGGATCACCAGCAGAAAAAGCAGGAATCTCTGCAGGCGATGTCATTACCAAGTTTGAGGGTAACAACGTATCTACAATGTCCGGCTTAAAAGAAAAACTGGCACTGAAAAAAGCTAATACAAAAGTAAAAATCACATTTAAGAGAGCAAACCAGAGCGGAACATACGAGGAAAAGACCGTTACAGTAACTCTTGGTAAAAAGAGTGATTTCAGTGATGTAACAACAGATAACTCCAGCGATTCCAGCAATGATTCCAATAATAACTCCAATAATGGAAATAATAATGGAAACAGCAATGGCAACTCTGGTAATAGCAATGGAAATTCCGGAGACTATGGTTATGGCAATGGAAATTTTGGAAATGACAATGGCAATGGATATATAAATCCATATGAATATTTCTTCGGAAATAACTATTAATTTACCATTTAATTCGGAAGCTGTCTTTGGATGATTTTTAGATGAATTGAATTTAATCATAGTCCAAAACAGCAATCTCCAAATCCCTCCCTTGATAGCAGGTGATAGCATAACCATGGTCAGTGCATTTTTGCAACGGCCAAAGACAGAAAAACTTTATATAATATTGTATAAAGTTTTTCGTCTGTTTTTCAAAAAAACACTTGACATCTCTTCATACCCATGATATCATACCAAAGTATGAACGCCGAAGACAGCAGGTGCCGTAAGGCATAAAGTGAGAACACCTGCCGAGGAAGTTATATTCAGATAATTTTATTCTTAGAATATTTCTGCTCTTTGTCTTTGGACAGAGAGTTTTTTTATTTCATCGAAAGATGAACTGACGGCGGTACACACAAATATTTAAGGAGGTGCACCAGGAAGATGGCTAAAGTAGAATTAAAACAGCCTATTGTTGACGAGATTAAGGCTCAGCTTGACGGAGCTAAATCTATGGTAGTTGTAGATTACCGTGGAATTTCCGTAGCTGATGTAACAGAACTTCGTAAACAGTGTCGTGAAGCAGGTGTTGTTTATAAAGTTTATAAGAACACTATGGTAAAACGTGCTGTAGAAGGTACAGAATTCGAAGGCGTTGTAAAAGATTTGGAAGGAACAAACGCATTTGCAATTTCCAAAGATGATGCAACAGCTCCAGCAAGAATCGTTGCTAACTTTATTAAGAAAGCAAAATGCTGTGAGTTAAAGAGCGGTGTTGTAGAAGGTACTTACTACGATGCAGCAGGTATTGCAACAATCGCAACTATCCCATCAAGAGACGAACTTATCGCAAAATTCATGGGAAGCATTCAGTCCCCAATTACAAACTTTGCCCGCGTAATCAAACAGATCGCAGAGCAGAAAGATGGTGGAGCTGCAGAATCCGAAGCAGCAGCTGAATAATTAATATTATAATATAAGATTTATGGAGGGAAATAAGATGACAACTCAGGAAATTATTGAAGTTATTAAAGGTTTATCCGTATTAGAATTAAATGATTTAGTAAAAGCTTGTGAAGAAGAATTTGGTGTATCCGCAGCAGCAGGTGTTGTAGTTGCAGCAGGAGCAGGTGCTGGAGAAGCAGCAGAAGAAAAGACTGAATTCGACGTTGAGTTAACAGAAGTTGGCGGACAGAAAGTTAAAGTTATCAAAGTTGTTCGTGAAATCACAGGTTTAGGATTAAAAGAAGCTAAGGCTGTAGTTGATGGTGCTCCTAAGGCAATCAAAGAAGCAGTTTCTAAAGAAGAAGCTGAAGACATCAAGAAACAGTTAGAAGAAGTTGGAGCAAAAGTTACAGTTAAATAATTGTAGTTTTCCAATATTTAATTTCTTGAACGAACGCTCGGAGGGTGTAAGCTCTCCGAGCTTTTTTTGTTGGAGGTATAATAATGAGTAAAAAGTGCCCTTATGAAAAAAAATGTGGTGGCTGCCAGTATATTGACCTGCCATATGAAGAACAGTTAAAGAAGAAACAGAAAGATACAAATAAGCTTTTAAAAAGTTTTGGAAAGGTAAAGCCGATTATTGGAATGAAAGATCCGTGGCATTACCGTAATAAAGTACATGGAGTTGTAGCAAGAGACCGCCACGGCAACTGCTTTACAGGGATTTATGAGAACCGTAGCCATCGTGTTATTCGTGTCGATTCCTGTCTGATTGAGAATCAGAAAGCGGATGAAATCATGAATACAGTAACTTCCCTTATGAAGTCTTTTAAGATGCGTCCATATAATGAAGATACTGGCTATGGATTTTTGCGCCACATTTTAGTTCGTACCGGTTATCATACTGGTCAGATTATGGTTGTATTAGTTACAGCATCTCCAGTATTTCCATCCAAAAATAATTTTGTAAAAGCACTTCGAAAAGAACATCCGGAAATCACAACAATTATTGCAAATGTAAATAACAGAAATACTAGCATGGTTCTTGGGGATAAGCAGCAGATTCTTTATGGAAAAGGCTATATTGAGGATGTGCTTTGCGGCAAGACATTCCGCATTTCTCCGAAGTCATTTTATCAGGTAAATCCAATTCAGACCGAAGTTCTTTATAATAAGGCGATTGAATTTGCAGGACTTACCGGAAAAGAAAGAGTTATTGATGCGTACAGTGGAATTGGCACAATTGGAATGGTCGCAAGTGATAACGCAGGAGAAGTCATTTCTGTAGAATTAAATGGAGATGCGGTCCGCGATGCTGTCTTCAATGCAAAGCAGAACAAAGTAAAAAATATTCGTTTTTATAAAGAAGATGCAGGAGATTTCATGGTAAAAATGGCATCACACAAGGAAAAAGCTGATGTTGTCTTTATGGATCCCCCACGTTCCGGAAGCGATAAGAAGTTCTTAGATTCCCTGCTTCGCTTAAGACCAAAGAAAGTGGTTTACATTTCCTGCAATCCGGAAACACTTGCCCGAGACTTAAAGCACCTTACAGGAAATGGATACCGTATAAAAGAGATTCAGCCAGTAGATATGTTTCCTTCCACCGGCCATGTAGAAGCTGTTTGTTTACTATCAAGAAGAGAGAAATAGTACGAAAACAAAGCGTATTTCTGTTTTTTACTAACACTCACGAGTACCTTTATAGTTGTCCATAAGATGAGGATAGGAGGAATCATGGAAGTAAGGAAACGATTTGAAAATGATAAATTAAAAAAACTTCAGATTTTTAATGGGGCACAGTTAAAATATATAGCATTTATATCCATGCTGATAGATCATGTAAACAATGCGTTGATAACCCCTTTTCTAAATGGGAAGGGATTTTTATTACATTTATCTAATCTTTTTTCAATTCTGGGCAGGATTGCATTTCCTATTTTTGTGTTTTTTATTGTAGAAGGATTTTTTAAGACCAGTAACAGGAAGAAGTATCTTATAACGCTTTTGCTATTTGGTGTGATATCTGAAGTTCCGTTTGACATGTTTACATCAAAAGTATTCTTTGATCCATATTGGAATAACATCATGTTTACTTTAGCATTATGTCTTATTACAATTTGGATCATTGATGCTGTAAAAGCAAAGATCAGCAATAAAGTTTTGTGGTATAGTATCTCAATCGTTGTTGTAGGGATTTCGTGTGCAGTAGCGATGGCGCTCAGTCTGGATTATGATTATCATGCGATTATTGTTGCATACATTTTTTATATTTTTTATGATAAACCAATACTTGGAGCGGGATTGGGATATCTTTCGATTATTAAAGAGTTATATTCTTGCTTGGGATTTGCTATGACAGTGACATATAACGGTGAAAGAGGAAGGCAAAATAAATGGATAAATTATCTTTTTTATCCGGTTCATATTTTAATATTAGGTATTCTGCGTTTTTATTTAAATATTTAAAAATCTTTAGAAATATTTAGTAGGAAAGAAAACAGGGGTATGTTATAGTTATAACTAGAGCGTGTTTGAACAATCATTCCCGCAAATTGTGATGCACATCTTGCAGAAAGCATTTTTCAAACACGCTCTAGAGCGTGTTTGAAAAATAAAAGTTGCACAAAACATATATTCCCACGCCCTTT
>OCIB01000201.1_pt1 | contig 12393 bp, 7 predicted proteins | sample 1538751 | NCBI WGS metagenome assembly OCIB01 (sample SAMN04571723, study PRJEB22368) | human gut metagenome | biome: human gut; material: stool | host: Homo sapiens | place: Luxembourg | collected 2012-12-06
GATCTACACTCTTTCCCTACACGACGCTCTTCCGATCTGAATTATATAATGAAGACATATGCGAAAGGAGAATGGAAAAAGAAGCTTCCTGTGGTGATCTTAAGTGTAGCTCTTGGTATGACCATGATACCGGCTACCTGTATGGCAGCGGAATTTAACAGTGGTGACACCATAAAAGAACAGACTGTGGAGGACCTGGAACTGAGTTCCGGAGAAAACAATACAAAGGATTCCCAAAAGTCAGAAATACAATGGACAGGATTTAAATGGGACAGCTATTCCCAGGCAGAGATAACGCTTACGTCAGCCGTTAACGGCGTCTGCTATTATAAATGGGCAGAGCGGGGGGAAGACGGAAATCCCCAGGTGCCTCAGATCGAGACCGGAAATACCGTGAATGATGAGGTTTTGATCAGTGAGGATGAAGAGTTCGGGATCACACTTGCAGACCTGGATACAGACCAGGCAGTTGATCTGTATATCCAGATTGAGGATGAGAATGGGAAATTAAGTGATCTGAAGCGGATGGAGCTGGATCAGGACAGCCGCCCGGCGAAAAAAACAGATTCTGAGAAAAAACATAAAGCATCCAAACCAAAGGCAGAGGACAGTACGGTAGAGGGGCTGGATTCTCCTCTGGAATTCTACCCGGATACATTTTATGATTTTAAGGTTATCGGTGCCGGTACCGATAATGAGGATCCGGAAAACGGAGACATTAAGTGGGTGCCTGTTTACTGGAGCACATCTGCGAATCCGAATTCCAACCGGATCCGAAGCACCTGGAAGATCGGTTCCAAGGAAGGAATCGACCAGGAGGGAACTTTTAATCTGTATGTTTTCTTCCGCAAATATACCTGCAAGGATTCCAAATGGCAGTCTACGGATAAGATACAGTCTGTACAGTACAAGTTTCAGTCAGCCCCACTTTCTGAAAAATAATACTGTGTGGAGTGCGAATATCTCCTTGACATAACAAATATGTAACTCACGGAGAAAAGGAGGAAGGTAAATGAAGAAAAAAGTTCTGGCACTTTTTTTAAGTGCCGCGCTTTGTGTGACGGTGTTTCCGGCAACCGGTGTGGCTGCAGAGTTTGGCAGCGGTGATGCAGAAATCACAGAAAATGCTGGGGACAGCCAGGAGCTGTTTTCCGCAGAGGAAACTACAGAGCCTATGGGAGAGACTGAGCAGCCTGCAGAAGACAGTGAGGATATTTCTGAGGAAATGGTGGATAACTCTTCCGATGCAACCATGGAAGATGTGGAAAACGCGGAGAACAGCGAGGATGCTTTCGGCGGAGCTGAGGAAGGAGTTTCAGAAGAAATCTCCAGTGAGGATGATCCGGAAGTATTATTGACAGAACTGATACCTGAAGAAGCAGGAGACAGTATGGAAGAAGAAAACGCAGAAGCTATGTCAGCGTCAGCTCCAGAGCTGACAGTGACACCGACAGCGGATCCTGAACTGACAGTGACACCAACACCGGTGCCAAAAATAAACGTAAAATGGACCGGAGAAAAATGGGTAAGCCGCAGTTCTGTAAATGTGACACTTAAAGTTGATGCAAACGGAGCCTGCTACTACAAAGCTGTAGCGAGAAAAAAGGACGGAACATCTGTTGTTCCGAAGCTTGATATGGGTAGCTCTCGTGTGGTGGTTACCGCAAACAGAAGCTTTGTGATATATCTTAAGAATCTGGATATAGAGAAAGAATTTGATCTGTATCTTAAGGTACTGGGCACGGATGGCAGAACTAGCGGACTGAAAAAGTTAAGACTGAATTCCAGAGGGATTCGTCCAGCTTACAATGTGACATCGACACCTGAACCTACACTTACATCTGCACCTCCGGATTACGGTGTAACGCCGACACCGACCTATACACCTTCTATACCGGATGTCAGAGAAAGTGTCGTCAGAGGGCTGGATTCTCCGTTGAAATTTACTCCGAATAAATATTATAATTTTACCGTGACCGGTGCGGGAACTACGAATACAAATCCCGGGCCCGGAGATGTGAAGTGGGTGCCGGTTTACTGGAGTACTTCACCAAATCCAACCGATAACAGGAAGAATACTACTTGGCGGATCGGATCTGCCAAAGGAATAAACAAAGCCGCAACTTATAACATGTATATCTTTTTCCAGAAGTATGTTTATCAGAAATCTGCATGGAAAAAGACTGATGAAGTACAGTCAGCCGTATACCAGTTCCGTTCCGCGGCCCTTACAACGGTAAAGCTTACCACGCCCGGGTTATCCGGCACTTCCAACAGTCCTGCCGGCATCGTCTTCAAATGGAAAAGAGCTGCAAATGCTTCCGGCTACAAGATCTATCGAAGGACCGGAAACAGCAGCAAGTGGGTCAATATCGCTACCGTAAGCGGAAGCAATACGCTGGTCTATACAGACGGATCAGTAAAATCAGGAACCATGTATACCTATACAGTCCGCGCATACAAGGGCTCTGCTTTAAGTGCTTATAACAAAAACGGCAGCCGGATCGTCCGTCTGACAGCTCCGGTGCAGTACAAACCGTCCAGCAAGGCTTCCGGGAAGCTGACTGTCCGCTGGAAAAAAGCAGTTGGCGCTTCCGGCTATCAGATCCAGTATGCGGCCTCAAGGTCCATGAGAGGGGCCAGAACAGTGTCCACCAGTGCACTGACCCGAACACTTTCCGGTTTGAAAAAGGGAAGCACTTATTATGTTCGTATCCGTGCATACAAAAAAGTGAGCGGAAAGACATATTACGGTGCCTGGAGCAGTGTGAAAAATGTAAAAGTAAGAAAATAAGATCTGTAATATCCCGCGGGATCCTCGAAAACAGGATCCTATGCGGGATATTTTCTGTTGTTCCTGACATGATTTGTTAAATAATTGTTCATTGTTTTTATAACAGGAAAGTGGTAGAATATATACCATATGTGATCCAGTATAACGGATATCAACAGAGAACTGGAATGATCCAAAATTGGACAGATCAGAGACAGCAGTCTTATTCGAATAAAATGATTGGAGCAGAAACATGAATGTTTTTTCAAAAGTATTTGGAACCCGCAGCCAGCGTGAGGTAAAACGTATCATGCCGCTGGTTGAAAAAACCGAGAGCTATCAGTCTCAGATGCAGCAGCTTACGGATGAGCAGTTACGAGACAAGACAAGAGAATATAAGAAACGTCTTGCAGAAGGTGCAACACTGGATGATCTTCTTCCGGAGGCATTTGCCACCGTACGTGAGGCAGCCAAACGTGTACTTGGAATGGAGCATTACCGTGTACAGATCATCGGTGGTATCATCCTTCACCAGGGCCGTATCGCCGAGATGAAAACAGGTGAAGGTAAAACTCTTGTTTCCACACTTCCTGCATATCTGAATGCCCTTGAGGGAAAAGGTGTCCACATCGTAACCGTCAACGACTACCTGGCAAAACGAGATGCCGAGTGGATGGGTAAGGTTCACGAGTTCCTTGGCCTGACTGTAGGCGTGGTACTTAACGACATGAAGCCGGAAGAGCGTCGTGCGGCATACGGATGTGACATCACGTACGTAACAAACAACGAACTTGGATTTGATTATCTTCGTGACAACATGGTCATCTATAAAGAACAGCTTGTTCAGAGAGATCTTCACTACTGTATCATCGATGAGATCGACTCTGTCCTGATCGATGAGGCACGTACACCTCTGATCATTTCCGGACAGAGCGGCAAGTCCACCAAGCTTTATGAGGTGTGCGATATCCTTGCACAGCAGCTGGAGCGTGGTGAGGCCAGTCATGAGATGACCAAGATGGCAGCCATCATGGGTGAGGAGGTTATCGAGACCGGTGACTTCGTTGTAAATGAGAAAGATAAGATCGTCAACCTTACCGAGCAGGGTATCAAGAAGGTTGAGAAATTCTTTAATATCGAGAACCTGGCAGATCCGGAAAACCTGGAGATCCAGCACAACATCATCCTTGCACTTCGTGCGCATAATCTGATGCACAAGGATCAGGATTATGTTGTAAAAGATGACGAGATCCTGATCGTTGATGAGTTTACCGGTCGTATCATGCCGGGCCGTCGTTACTCCGATGGTCTTCATCAGGCGATCGAGGCGAAAGAGCATGTGAAGGTTAAGAGAGAGAGCAAGACTCTCGCAACCATTACCTTCCAGAACTTTTTCAACAAATATGACAAAAAAGGCGGTATGACAGGTACAGCCCTCACCGAGGAAAAAGAGTTCCGTGATATCTACGGCATGGACGTTGTAGAGATCCCAACCAACCGTGTAGTACAGCGTAAAGACCTTGACGATGCTGTTTACATGACAAAGAAAGAGAAATTCAACGCCGTTGTAGAGGCAGTTAAGGAAGCTCACGCAAAACATCAGCCGGTACTGGTTGGTACGATCACCATCGAGACTTCTGAGCTTCTCAGCAGAATGTTGAAGAGAGAGGGAATCCCCCACAATGTATTGAATGCCAAGTTCCATGAGCTTGAGGCTGAGATCGTAGCTCAGGCAGGACAGGCAGATGCCGTTACCATCGCGACCAACATGGCAGGCCGTGGTACCGATATCAAGCTTGACGATGTGGCAAGAGAGGCCGGCGGTCTGAAGATCATCGGTACCGAGCGTCATGAGTCAAGACGTATCGATAACCAGCTCCGTGGACGTTCCGGACGACAGGGAGATCCGGGTGAATCCCGTTTCTACATTTCCCTTGAGGATGACCTGATGCGTCTGTTCGGTTCCGAGAGACTGATGAAGGTGTTCACATCCCTTGGTGTTGAGGAGAATGAGCAGATCGAGCACAAGATGCTTTCCAATGCCATCGAGAAAGCCCAGGAGAAGATCGAGTTCAACAACTTCGGTATCCGTAAAAACCTTCTCGACTATGACCAGGTTAACAATGAGCAGAGAGAGATCATCTATGAGGAACGCCGCCAGGTACTTGACGGTGAGAATATGCGTGATGCCATCTATAAGATGATCACAGATATCGTAGACAGCATGACAGACATGTGCTTTTCCGATGACATGGATTCTTCTGAGTGGGATCTTAATGAGTTCAACACGGCGATCACTCCGATCATCCCGATCCACCCGCTGACCGCAGAGAAGGTAAAAGGCCATAAGAAAGACGAGATCAAGCATATTGTGAAGGAAGAGGCTGTGAAGCTTTATGAAGCGAAGGAGGCTGAGTTCCCGGAACCGGAGCAGCTTCGTGAGCTTGAGCGAGTTGTCCTTCTGAAATGCATCGACAGCAAATGGATGGATCACATCGATGATATGGAAATGCTCCGTCAGGGTATCGGTCTGATGGCATACGGCCAGAGAGATCCGGTTGTTGAGTACAAGATGAACGCATTCGAGATGTTTAACAGCATGATCAGCTCCATTCAGGAAGACACTGTACGTATGCTGTATCATGTTCATGTGGAGCAGAAGATCGAGCGTGAGCAGGTTGCTAAGGTAACCGGCACAAACAAAGATGACAGCGCAGGCCCGAAGAAACCGGTTCAGCGAAAAGAAGATAAAGTATACCCGAATGATCCGTGCCCATGCGGAAGCGGCAAGAAATACAAACAGTGCTGCGGACGTAAGGCTGCCAAGATCTGAGAAGGAAGATAAAAATAGTCTCACCCGGATGATGCGGTGGGGCTATTTTTTCTGGGATTTCTGTTACATAGGAACAGAGTACAGCGAATATTAAATAACCGTCATATAGACTTGTCTGATTTTTTATATGCTGCGTTGTCGTCAATCGCCGTAGCCACCGCTACGCTTCATTCCCTCGCCCTGCATATGAGAAAGTCATCCTGCGTCAATAGAGCAGATACTTAATTTTCGCTGTAAGAGAAGGGACATGATAATATGGCAATTATAAAAACTGCAATTCTTCAGATACATGTATATACTGATAAATTTCGCAATATCACCCAGGCAGCAGAACTTCTTGCCAGCCCGGAGCTTCAGGGGATCGATCTGGCAGTCCTGCCCGAAATGTTCTGTTGCCCCTACGAGAACAAATACTTCCCGGAATATGCGGAACCAGAGAGGGGATATACCTGGGAAAAATGTTCCCGACTGGCGGCAGAACACGGAATTTATCTCGTAGCAGGAAGTATGCCGGAGAGAGATGAAGCCGGCAATATTTATAACACTTCCTATGTCTTTGACAGAAATGGTCATCAGATCGGTAAGCACCGGAAGATGCATCTTTTTGACATTAATGTAAAAGGCGGTCAGTATTTTAAAGAATCCGATACCCTGACACCGGGAGACCAGGTGACGGTTTTTGATACAGAATTTGGTAAGATGGGACTTTGCATCTGCTACGACTTCCGTTTTCCGGAGCTTGCCAGGCTGATGGTGGACGAAGGCGCCCAGGTAATCATCGTGCCGGCTGCTTTTAACATGACAACAGGGCCCCTTCACTGGGAGCTGATGTTCCGCCAGAGAGCCGTGGATAACCAGGTATACACCATCGGAGCTGCACCAGCCAGAGACCTGAACGCCGGGTATCATTCCTGGGGTCACTCCATTGCCGCAGACCCCTGGGGAAAAGTCCTCATGGAAATGGAAGAAAAGCCGGACGTGGAGATAGTGGAACTGGATCTGGACGAGGTAAAAAAAGTCCGGGAGCAGCTGCCGCTTCTGAAGCACAGGAGAGAGGATATTTACGCCCTGACCACGTTTTCGTTGTAATTTCCATGCCCATATGGTATTGTATAAGACAGGCAGGAAATCCTGTATCAATATATAGAAAGAAGGTGAAGCTGTGGTTGAGTTAGATCAGTTCAAGAGTATTCTTGCAACATACACAGAGCCATTAGTGGAAGTGAGGGATTCACTTTGACCTCGCTAACAAAGAGCAGAAGGTCGAAGAATTAGAGCGCGAGATGGAAGCGCCTGATTTCTGGGATAATGCGGAAGCATCCCAGATGAAGATGAAACAGTTAAAGAGTCTCAAGGACGATATTGAGACATACCATAATCTGGAAACGCAGATGGAAGATATGGAAACCATGATCGAGATGGGATATGAGGAGAATGATCCTGAGATCGTCCCTGAGATCCAGGAAATGCTGGACGAGTTCCAGGCAAGCTTTGACAGCATCCGTGTGAAGACACTCCTTTCCGGAGAGTACGACGGAGAGAACGCCATCATCAAGCTGAACGCAGGAGCCGGCGGAACAGAGGCCTGCGACTGGTGCGGAATGCTTTATCGTATGTACAGCAGATGGGCGGAGAAGAAGGGCTTTGCGCTGGAAGTTCTGGATTACCTTGACGGTGATGAGGCCGGTGTGAAATCCGTAACCTTCCAGGTGAACGGAGAGAACGCCTACGGTTATTTGAAATCCGAGAAGGGTGTTCATCGTCTTGTACGTATTTCTCCGTTTAATGCAGCAGGAAAGAGACAGACCTCTTTTGTATCCTGCGATGTTATGCCGGATATCAAGAAGGATCTGGATGTTGAGATCAATGATGACGATATCCGTATCGATACCTACCGAAGCAGTGGTGCCGGTGGACAGCATATCAACAAGACATCCTCTGCGATCCGTATCACACATTTCCCGACAGGAATCGTGGTACAGTGCCAGAATGAACGTTCTCAGCACATGAACAAGGACAAGGCCATGCAGATGCTGAAGGCCAAGCTGTATCTGCTGAAACAGCAGGAAGCCGAGGAGAAGCTTTCCGGCATTCGAGGCGAAGTGACAGATATCGGCTGGGGAAACCAGATCCGTTCCTATGTCCTGCAGCCATACACCATGGTAAAAGACCATAGAACCAATGAAGAAACCGGTAATGTTGACGCAGTTCTGGACGGTGGTATTGACATTTTTATCAATGCATACCTGAAATGGATCGCGCTGGCGAAAAAGAAAGAATAACATTACTGTCACGGAACCCCATAAAGACAGAGAAAAGGACTCCGCAGGCAAAAAAGCGCTTGTGGAGTTTCTTTTATTATGATAATATATCTCTTGTACAAAAACAGTTGTCTTTATGAAACGGACAGAAGGCTGCTGGCCACAATGTGAACAGCAGTTAGAGAGGTTGCTATGCAGAAACAGGTTGAAAAGAAAAAATACTATGTAGTAAGAGAACGGGCAGTGCCGGAGGTACTTCTCAAGGTGGTTGAGGCCAAGAGACTGCTGGAATCCAAACGGGTGGCTACTGTTCAGGAAGCTGCTGAAAGGACCGGGATCAGCCGCAGTTCTTTTTACAAATATAAGGACGATATTTTTCCTTTCCACGAGGAGACCAAGGGAAAGACCATCACCTTTATCATTCAGATGGACGATGAGCCGGGGCTTTTATCAATGGTGCTGCAGACGATTGCCCGTTTTCACGGTAATATCCTGACCATACATCAGAGTATTCCCATTAACGGAGTCGCAACGCTGACGCTGAGCGTTGACATCCTTCCGGGAGAAGGCGACGCAGAGGCTATGGTGGAGGATATTGAGCAGAGAGACGGTATACACTATTTGAAAATTTTAGGCAGGGAGTAAGCATATGATAAACATAGCAGTATTAGGCTACGGTACAGTAGGAAGCGGAGTTGTTGAAGTCATCAACACCAATCATGAGAGCATTAACAAGAGAGCTGGAGATGAGATTAACATCAAGTACGTTCTTGATTTAAGAGATTTTCCGGGAGATCCGGTTGAGAAAGTTCTGGTTCATGATTATGAAGTGATCGTAAACGATCCGGAGGTAGATATTGTTGTTGAGGTTATGGGCGGGATCGAGCCGGCTTATACCTTTGTAAAAAGAGCGCTTCAGGCAGGAAAGAGCGTAAGCACATCCAATAAGGCTCTGGTAGCCAAGCATGGTTCCGAGCTCATGGAGATCGCAAAAGAAAAAAATATCAATTTCCTTTTTGAGGCAAGCTGCGGCGGCGGTATCCCGATCATTCGTGCACTGAATTCTTCACTGACAGCAGATGAGATCGATGAGATCACAGGAATCCTTAACGGAACCACCAACTACATGCTTTACAAGATGAGCACAGAGAACTGTGATTTTGATACGGTTCTGAAGGAAGCTCAGGCAAAGGGCTATGCAGAGGCAGATCCGACTGCAGACGTAGGAGGTGCTGACGCATGCCGTAAGATCGCCATCCTTTCTTCACTTGCATACGGAAAATTCCTGAATTACGAGGATATTTATACAGAAGGAATCACAAAGATCACACCGGCAGATATGGAATATGCAAAAGAGCTTGGCATGACTATCAAGCTTCTTGCCACAAGCCGCAGGATCGGAGATTCTTTCTATGCAATGGTAGCGCCGTTCCTGGTAGGCCAGAGTAGCCCGCTTTACAGTGTAAATGATGTGTTTAATGCAGTATTTGTGCACGGAAATGTTCTTGGAGATGCTATGTTCTACGGAAGCGGAGCAGGTAAGCTTCCGACTGCAAGTGCAGTAGTTGCAGATGTTGTGGATGAAGCAAAGCATCTCCACAGAAATATCATGACAAACTGGAGCAGCTATGCCCTGAAGCTTATGGATATGGATGAAGTTGAGGGACGTTTCTTCGTACGTGTGTCTGATACTACTATGGATGAAGTGGAAAAAGCTTTTGGTGATGTACAGACCATCGAGCCGGATGACCTTCCGGACGAATTCGGATTTATCACACCGGTGATGAAGCAGGCTGAATATTATGAGAAGATCAGCAAGCTCACCGGAAAAGTACTGGCAATGATCCGTGTAAAGGATTGATGCCGAAGGGAAGAAAAGAACATGTTGATTGTAAAAAAATTCGGCGGTACTTCTGTGGCAAACAAAGAGCGTATCTTTAATGTTGCCAGAAGATGTATCGAAGATTACAAAAAAGGAAACGACGTGGTGATCGTGCTTTCTGCAATGGGTAAGTATACCGATGAGCTGATCACCATGGCAAAGGATATCAATGACAAACCTCCGAAACGTGAGATGGATATGCTTTTTACCATCGGAGAGCAGATGTCAGTGGCACTGATGTCCATGGCTATGGACAGTCTGGGAGTACCGGCTGTTTCTCTGAATGCCTTTCAGGTAGCTATGCACACAACAAGTGCACATAGCAGCGCACGCCTGAAAAAGATCGATGCGGCACGTATCCGCAGAGAGCTGGATAACCGCAGGATCGTTGTGGTCACAGGCTTCCAGGGCATTGATAAATATAATGACTATACCACACTTGGACGTGGCGGTTCTGATACCACAGCCGTAGCTCTTGCGGCAGCGCTTCATGCAGATGCCTGTGAGATCTATACCGATGTGGACGGTGTTTATACCGCTGACCCGCGTAAGGTTCCGAATGCCCGCAAGCTCAAGGAGATCACTTACGATGAGATGCTGGATCTGGCAACTCTGGGTGCGGGAGTGCTTCATAACCGTTCTGTGGAGATGGCAAAGAAATACGGCGTGCCGCTGGTGGTACGTTCCAGTCTCAACAACAGCGAAGGAACTGTGGTAAAGGAGGAAGTAACAGTGGAGAGAATGCTGATCAGCGGTGTTGCTCTGGATACAGATGCAGTACGTATTGCTGTGATCGGACTTAAAGATTCACCAGGAGTGGCATTTAAGCTTTTTGATACCCTGGCTAAGAAAAATATCAATGTGGATATGATCCTTCAGTCTATCGGCCGTGCCGGAACCAAGGACATTTCCTTTACTGTTGATAAAAATGATCTGGACGATGCAATGGGTGTTCTGGAAGCTAACCAGGCACGCATCGCCTATTCTGAGCTTCATGCGGAGAAAAACATTGCCAAGCTTTCTATTGTAGGAGCAGGTATGATGAGCAATCCGGGTGTTGCTGCAAAAATGTTCGAAAGCCTTTACAATGAGGGTGTGAACATCAATATGATCGCAACATCTGAGATTCGTGTGACGGTTCTCATTAACGAGAAAGATGGCGTACGTGCCATGAATGCGGTACATGATGCGTTTAATCTTGCAGACTAAACAGATGTGAAATATGAGAATATGATATATCTGAAGTAAAAAATGACGGGGCGGAGGCTTGGATGAGTCTCCGCCTTCTATAACGAAGGGATACAGAATTATGAGAAAAAATCTGAAGGGTTGTAAGAAGCTGGCAGGGGAAACTCTGGCCGGCAATTTTACGGTCCCTGTGATCGGGAGTATTGCGGTTGCGGCGATGAGCGCAGTTTCAAGCTATATTTCCACAGCACTTTTTCCGGGAGATTCCCTGTATGCGATCATTGGAGGAGAGGTATTCAGCTTTGTCCTTTCTCTGGTGATTTGTATTTTTTCCGCAGGACTTTACCGGATCTATCTGAATATTTCCAGAAGGGAAACCTACTCTTTCGGAGACCTTCTGTACTTTTTCAGCCATCAGCCGGATCATGTGATCGTGGCATCCTTTGTGCTGGCATTGATCAATCTGGTGACATCACTTCCACTGGCGTGGTTTTCTTTTACAAGCAATATGGGAAATACAACGGAGGAGCAGATGAACTGGGCAGTAACTTACATGCTGCTCACACTTCTCGGGTTCGCGCTGAACCTGCTGGCAGCTATGCCGTTCACCATGAGCTATTACATCCTGTCCGATAATTCGGACATAAAAGGAGTGCAGGCACTGAAAGCCAGTGCAAAGCTTATGAAGGGACATTACTGGGAATATATGAAAATGCTCTTAAGTTTTGTTCCGTGGATCATTTTTTCCATATTTACATTGTATCTGGCACTGATTTGGCTGGTGCCTTATATAGAAACCTGTATGGCAGTTTTCTATCGGAATATTTCCGGAGAGTTTGATGAACCTCCGGTGGATCCTTATCCTCCGGTAACTCCGATCCCGCAGTTCCCTGATGAAACCGAAGCCTGATCGCCTTCCGGAGGATGTTTTCCCTTTCCGGGAGGATGCTTGAAACGCAGGTGATGCCCTTTCCGGGGGGATGCTTGAGACGCAGGTACTTTCCCTTTCCGGGGGACCATTTTGGCATGGGCAGGTACGAGGGGGAAAGCACTCAAAGTTGCGAAGCCCGCTTTTCCCCCTCGAGCTCCCCCTTTCCGGGCACGCAGCAGCTGCAGGCTGTGGGAATATGTGAAGATATTGGAGGGGCGATGGATTCTATTACGTTGGCTGTGGAAGGTTGAGCCGATTTGTGCTGACGTAAATATATTGGCGAAGCCTGTTCCTGAATAACAGCGATACACCACAATCCAGAGAACAGGCCCGCTACGCAGGTACTTTCCCTTTCCGGGGGACCATTTTGGCATGGGCAGGTACGAGGGGGAAAGCACTCAAAGTTGCGAAGCCCGCTTTTCCCCCTCGAGCTCCCCCTTTCCGGGCACGCAGCAGCTGCAGGCTGTGGGAATATGTGAAGATATTGGAGGGGCGATGGATTCTATTACGTTGGCTGTGGAAGGT
>OCIB01000218.1_pt1 | contig 12076 bp, 10 predicted proteins | sample 1538751 | NCBI WGS metagenome assembly OCIB01 (sample SAMN04571723, study PRJEB22368) | human gut metagenome | biome: human gut; material: stool | host: Homo sapiens | place: Luxembourg | collected 2012-12-06
AGCGGCCAAGTCAATCCTAAATAAAGAATCTCCATTAAAACTAATTTATAGAACACCCCTTTAAGTAATGGTAAAACAATAGCTAAACGGAGGGTGAAGGGACGGCTCTTGATTCCGCATTTGCGGACGGGAGCGCCGTTGATTTAGGCTCATTGCCAAGATAAACTGGCAGGGGCTTCCCTATTTTAAAAAAGAACAAATCGCATTCAATGAAACGCATTAAAGTATTTCTGCTCGCATTGGCTTCCTGTGCTTTCTGCACGACGGCTTCTGCGCAGAACGTCAACGAAATTACCGTCAATGACGACCGAAGCGGACGCAAGGAAGTCATTGAACTGCCAGAGGGTATGACGCTCAATGCCGATTCCCTGCTCAATGAGTGGCACGCCAAGAAATATCTTTATCCCGACACCACTTGCGTCAATCCGGATTACAATCCGCCTTTCCCAGAGGAGGTCTATCGCGAACGTCTCGGACGCATTCCTGCCGTGATGGAAATGCCTTACAACAGCATCGTCCAGCAGTTTATCGACCAATATAGCGGACGTTTGCGCCGCTCGGTGTCGTACATGCTCGGCGCCGGAAATTTCTATATCCCCATCTTCGAAGAAGCGCTCGACTATTATGGTCTGCCGCTCGAATTGAAGTATTTGCCAGTCATTGAGTCGGCGCTCGAACCGACGGCTGTCAGCCGCGCTGGGGCCGTGGGCCTCTGGCAGTTTATGCTCGCCACGGGAAAACGCTACGATTTGAAAGTCAACAGCCTCGTCGACGAGCGTCGCGACCCCATCAAGTCGTCGTGGGCTGCCGCCAGGTATCTGCGCGACCTCTACAAAATTTATGGCGACTGGAACTTGGTGATTGCCGCTTATAACTGCGGACCAACGAAAATCAACAAGGCCATCCACCGTGCCGACGGCGTACGCGACTATTGGACCATCTATCCTTATTTGCCGCAGGAAACGCGCGGCTATGTGCCAGCTTTCATCGCGGCCAACTACATCATGACGTACTATTGTGAGCACAATATCTGTCCGATGAAAACGAAAATCCCTGTGACGACCGATACGATTATGGTGTCGCGCAACGTACACATGGAGCAGATTTCAGCGCTCTGCGACATCGACGTAGAGGCCATCCGTGCGCTCAATCCGCAATATCGCACCGGCGTGATTCCGGGACAGACGGAGCCTTGTGCCATCCGCCTGCCGCAGGAGAAAATCTTGGCCTTCATCGACCAGAAAGACTCCATTTATAATTATCGTGCCGATGAACTTCTGACGCGCCGCGCTGTGGTGGCGGTCAGCGAGCCCAAGGCGGAACCGACGCGCAGCACCGCTTCGCAGTCGCGCTCCACGGCGGCACGCCATAAGCGCAACCGCAAATCAACGGAGCGGACAGCCACGGTGCGTAAGGGCGATTCGCTCAGCACGATTGCCGCCCGAAACCACACGACGGTTGCCAAAATCCGTAAACTGAATAAAATCAAGGGTAACATGATTAAGCCTGGTCAGAAAATCAGAGTGAAATAAATATGCTCATGCACCTGCCTTCCGAAGCGTCGACGCATACCATTAGTAATGGTGGCCGAATGCTTCGGGAGGCAGGTGTGTTTTTCTCGCAATTGGACAATGGAGGGCGGGCAATCGCCGTTTGGCGGCGGGGCCCGTTGCGGTCACAGAAACGCTTCTGCCATTGTCTTGGCCAAGCCGTCGTCTTGTCAAACAACATAATAAAACCTTCGCGCCATGACAGACACTAATACTCCGACGCTTACTCCTCAGGAACAGAAAGATGAGGAACTGATTCAAGCTGCCTTCCAGCACTTGATTGATACATATCTGGCCACCAACCACCGCCGCAAGGTGGAAGTCATCACCAAGGCCTTCAACTTCGCGAAGCAGGCCCATAAGGGGGTGCGCCGTCTCTCGGGGGAGCCTTATATTCTTCACCCCATTGCCGTGGCGCAAATCGTGTGTGAGGAAATTGGACTGGGCTCCACTTCCATCTGTGCGGCCTTGCTCCACGACGTGGAGGAAGATACCGATTATACCAACGAGGACCTCACGAACCTCTTCGGCCCGAAGGTGGGAAATATCGTGGAGGGACTGACGAAGATTTCGGGCGGTATCTTCGGAGATAAGGCTTCGTTGCAGGCTGAAACGTTTAAGAAACTCTTGCTCATGATGAGCGATGATGTGCGCGTCATCTTGATAAAAATTGCCGACCGCGTACACAATATGCGCACGCTTTCAAGCATGCAGGCCCGCAAGCAATATAAGATTGCCAGCGAAACGCTCTATATCTTTGCCCCGATTGCCGATCGCCTCGGTTTGAACAAAATTAAGACGGAACTCGAAAACCTGAGTTTCAAATACGAACATCCCGATGAATACCATCGCATCGAGCAGCAGTTGGCTGAGACGCAGCCTGAGCGCGACACCATCTTCGACAAGTTTACGCCGCCCATTTGCCAGCAACTCGACAAAATGGGCATCAAATATACGCTGAAAGCCCGCATCAAAAGTCCGTATTCCATCTGGATGAAGATGCAGAACAAGCATATCCCCTTCAGCGAGGTGTATGACCTTCTGGCCATCCGCATTGTCTTCGTGCCCAACGACCGTAAGGACGAGGTGGATGAGTGCTATCGCATCTACGGAGCGCTCACCAAAATCTATAAACCGCATCCTACGCGCTTCCGCGACTGGCTTTCCAATCCGAAGGCCAACGGCTATCAGGCGCTCCACAACACCTTCATGAGCAAGCAGGGCAAATGGATTGAGGTGCAGATTCGTTCCGACCGTATGGACAACATTGCGGAGCAGGGATTTGCTGCGCATTGGAAGTACAAGGATAAGGATGCGCCTTACGACGAGAGCGAGCTCGACCGCTGGCTCAATTCCATCAAGGAAATCCTTGACGACCCGCAGCCAGATACGCTCGATTTGCTCGATACTATCAAGCTCAATCTCTATTCCAACGAAATCTTGGTGTTCACCCCAAAAGGCGACCTCAAGAATATGCCCGCTGGCGCCACGGCGCTCGATTTTGCCTTCTCCATCCATAGTTTTGTGGGATGCCACTGTTTCGGCGCGAAGGTCAACCATGTGCTCGTGCCGCTCAATTATAAGCTCAAGAGCGGCGACCAAGTGGAGGTCATCACCACCGAGGCGCAGCATGTGCAGCCAGAGTGGCTTGACTTCGTCACGACGGCAAAGGCCCGCAACAAGATTCAGGCCATTTTGCGCCGCGAGCGCCGCGAGAAGAGTCAAAAGGGCGACCAGTTACTCCGTGCTTTCTTGGAGAGGAACGATGTTCAGTGTACGCCAGGTGTGCTGGACAAACTCATGCGCTTCCACGGATACACTGTGCGCGACGATTTCTTCCTTGCCATCGCCGACGAGCGCATCATTCCCAATGAATGTGACCTCGATTGTATCAAGGGAAAAGGCGGCAAGGACAGCTGGTGGCGCCATATTCCGTTTATCGGCAAGAAGTCGGCCGACAAGGGTTGTGTCATCAACCACATCGACAACACAGATTTCGTCAAGAATATCAATCGCAAGCAGACGCTGGTGATCAACGAGGAGACGTTTAAGAAATGTGTCATTGCTCCTTGCTGCCGCCCGATTCCTGGCGACGACATCTTGGGGTATATCACGCCGAAAAACGAACTGGAAATTCACAAACGCAGTTGTGCCACAGCCATGAAACTCAAGACGCGCTATGGCAACAACATCATTGCCTGCGATTGGGATATGCACCGCCAGATACCGTTTGAGTGCCGCCTGCAAATCAGCGGTGTCGACAGTCAGGGCGTTCTTTACACGATTGCCAGCGTGCTGCATAAGCAGCGCAACAGTCCTGTGCGTCGCATCACGCTCGAAACGAAAGACGGCCTCTTTAATGGCACGCTCGACCTCGTGGTGTTCGACACGTCTGACGTTAAGAATATCTGCGACTCGCTGAGCAGTATCGAAAATGTCACGAAGGCCGTGCGCGTCGAGATGTAAACGGGCAGTCGCTGCCTTTTTCCCTTAGTAATTCTTTCTCCATTACTCAAAGAAGAATAAATCGTGTTGCCGCTTCAAGCGCGGCAACCCTTAATACAACAAAGAAACCAATGAGTCTCAGTAAATTTGAAAGTGAAGTAAAACATTTGCCACAGGCGCAGGAAGCCATCTACGCACGTTTTGCCGACTTGCGCAATCTCGAAAGTTTGAAGCAGCGCATCAACGACCCCGCGTTGGAAGAAAAACTTTCCTCGCAGGTGCCTGCCGACAAGTTGGCAGATGTTCGCAAGTATATCAACGACATCACCTTTACGCAGGATTCCCTGCAACTCTCTACGCCGATGGCGCAGATTGAATTGCGCATCGTTGAGCGCGACCCGAAGTGCATCAAGTTTGCCAGTGAAGGGTCGCCCATCCCGCTTTATGTGTGGATTCAGTTGCTGCCAGAGGGAGAATGTGCCACGAAGATGCGCGTCACCGTCGGTGCTGAGGTGAATTTCTTTATGAAGGGCATGGTGTCTAAACCCCTGCAGCAGGCAGCCGACGGTTTGGCCAATGTGCTCGCTGCTGCGGCGCAGGCGCCTATGCAATAGACTTGGTGTTTAGAAAGAGCTTAATTTTCAGACGGAAAATGAATAACGAAAACACGCTCCACGGAGCGAAACTTTGGGAGAAGTCTGTTCATGTGACGGAAGAGATTGACCGCTTCACGGTCGGCCATGACCGCGAACTCGACCTTTATCTGGCGAAGTATGACGTGCTCGGCTCTATGGCGCACGTTACGATGTTGCACAGCATCGGCCTGATTGCCGACGAGGAATTGCCCGTTCTTCTTCGCGAACTGCGTGCCATCTATCAGGTGGCGGAGTCGGGCGACTTTGTCATTGAGGATGGCATCGAAGACGTGCATTCGCAAGTGGAACTCATGCTCACCCGCAAACTGGGCGACATGGGGAAGAAAATTCATAGCGGACGCTCGCGCAACGACCAGGTGCTCGTTGACCTCAAACTTTTCACGCGCGACAAAATTCGCGAGGTGGCTGAGGCGGTGCGCGACCTCTTCGCGGAACTTCAGCAGCAGAGCGAACGCTATAAGAACGTGCTCATGCCAGGCTATACCCATTTGCAGGTGGCCATGCCCTCCAGCTTCGGTCTTTGGTTTGGCGCCTACGCCGAAAGCCTGGCCGACGATATGCTGCTTCTTGAGGCCGCCTATCGCATGACCAACCGCAATCCGCTCGGCTCTGCCGCCGGCTATGGTTCTTCTTTCCCGCTCAACCGCACGATGACCACCGAATTGCTCGGCTTCGACTCGATGGATTATAACGTGGTCTATGCCCAGATGGGGCGCGGAAAGAACGAGCGCAACGTGGCCTTCGCTCTTGCCGGTATCGCCGGAACGGTGGCCAAACTGGCTTTCGACGCTTGCATGTTTAATAGTCAGAATTTCGGTTTTGTGCGCCTGCCAGACGAGTGTACCACGGGGTCGAGCATCATGCCCCACAAGAAAAACCCCGATGTCTTTGAACTTATCCGTGCCCGTTGCAACAAGCTTCAGGCTTTGCCAACGCAGGTGGTGATGATCATGAACAATTTGCCTTGCGGCTATTTCCGCGACTTGCAGGAAATCAAGGAAGTCTTCCTGCCAGCCTTCGATCAGTTGCTCTCCTGCCTCCGTATGGCCACCTACATCGTGGCGCGTATGCACGTCAATGAGCACATCCTCGACGACGCGCGTTACGACCTCATGTTCTCCGTTGAAGAGGTCAACCGCCTCGCTTCTGAGGGCATGCCCTTCCGCGACGCCTATAAGAAAGTGGGACTTGACATCGAGGCCCACCAGTTCACGCCGAACAAGGAAATCCACCACACCCACGAAGGCTCCATCGGCAACCTGTGCAACGACCGCATCGCTGCCCTCATGCAGGCCACCTATGCCCGCTTCGGTTTTGAGCGCGTGAGCGAAGCCGAAAAGAAACTTCTGGGCGGAGAGTGATGGCTTATCCAAGGGTGTCCTAAATATTCTGGTTGGTAATTCCAGATGATTCTGTCGGGTAATCTGCCTCCTGTCGCCCGTCGACAGACCGCGTCCGTTGGCATACATCTCTTTGCGCCAGATTACTTAGGACACCTTTCCCATTCTTTGGCCCGCCCTTCCCAGTCGGTACACAATAAACTATACTCCAATGAGATTGCCGTTCAAACACATAGCATACCTTCTTCTTGGCTTCTTCTTGGCTTCCTGTGCCGATGATATAGAAGACCTTTATGCCCCTTGGTCTGTGAGGTTTGTGTTCAACCAAGTCAACACCACCGCCCCCTTGCGCTCCGCTCTGAACAATCCCGGTCAGTTTTGTCAGGTCACTTTCCCCAACGGGAAGTACCTCTTTAAGGATCATGACGGAAAGGAAGTGTCCTATACGCCGACGGCTACATCCGGCTATTTCAAACCCGATGGTTTCCGTTCTGGCATCATTGTCGGCAGTCCTGCCATTCCCGATTTTACGGGGCAAAGCAGAGTCGCCTACGAGTTGGCCTGCCCCAATTGCTACGATAACTCCGAAATTACCCGTCCCCTTCATTTCTCTTCAATCTCCACCCTGCAATGCGCCCGTTGCGGTTGCGTTTACGACCTCAACAATGCCGGAAACGAGCAGCACGGCAAGAGTCGCGCCCTTTATCGTTACCGCACCGTGCAATACAACGTGTCGACCAGCGCGATGAGCATAACCAACTGACGGCTTGCCCGTAAAATATAGGCATTTAAAATGCTTAAGCCCCGTAAGTTTTCCACTAAGAATTTGGTTGTTTCAGACGTTTTAACTAAATTTGCCCCTATGTCGGTCTGCCTTCAGGCAGTATTTTGACATACAAGGATATAGCAAAGATGGCTCCGCCCCTTTATTGCCGGGGCGTAGGCATGTTTTGGCTTTTCAGAAACCTGCGATTGCTCCTTTCTCAGAAAGAGGCTGAGGCTCGGTTGGAAAGCAGAAGGAAATGGCAGTTACATAAGCATTCCCGTTATCCGAGAAAACAAATCAACAGAATCCGTATGATGCAAAGCCGTTGTGCCGGTTCCGATGTCAAGCATGGGGAGGAACAGCGGCCGGTGATTAGTGCGCCATACCGAAGCAAGCAACAATAACGTAATGAAAGTCTCCATCATAACAGCCACCTACAACAGTGCCGCCACATTGCGCGACACGTTGGACAGCGTGTTGGCCCAGACTTATCAAGACATAGAATACATCATCGTAGACGGTTTGTCGGCCGACGGCACGCAAGAAATTGTCAAGGCTTACGAACCGCGCTTTGGTGGACGCCTACGTCTGGTCAGCGAAAAAGACAAAGGGCTTTATGACGCGATGAACAAAGGCTTGCGCATGGCAACGGGCGACATTGTCGGCGTTCTCAATTCCGACGACCTCTTCTACGACAAACAAGTCGTGGCCGACGTTGTCAAAGCGTTTGAGTCCGACGATATTGACTGCGTTTACGGCGACCTTGAATTTGTCGCCGCCAACGACATCACCAAAGTTGTCAGGAAATGGAAGGGCTCGCAATACCAGCCCGGCTATTTCAAACGAGGCTGGCATCCGGCACATCCCACATTCTATTGTCGCCGCGCTTGCTATGAAAAATACGGATATTTTGACTTAGACTTGAAGGTGTCGGCCGATTTCGACCTCATGCTTCGTTTTCTTGGAAAACACCAAATACGCAACAAATATCTCTCGCGCAATTTCATCTGGATGCGCACAGGCGGAGAAAGCAACGGGTCGCTGCGGAGAATCATCCAAGGCAACACCAACATTCTGCGCTCTTTCCGGAAAAACGGATATGACATCAACGGCTTCTATCTCGTGCGCCGACTCACGCCGAAAGTGTGGGACCTCATGAAGACGAAAATATTGTCGGTCATGAAAGGCAATAAATAAGCCGCAGGTGCGTTAAGGATATATAATGTCCTCCGCAAAAGGCAGACATAATGCCCCGCTCGTGAAAAAGCAGAGGCAGAAAAGCAGCGTCCATCGCAGGACGCAGCGAAGAAAAACAGATTTCAAGCATGAAGCAAACTGAAGAAAAATATGAAGTGATCCCCGATGGGATGAACCGTTTCGACCGCTTTACCAAGCGGGCGTTCGACATTCTCGTGTCGGCGGTTTGTCTCGTGGCTTTTTCGCCCCTCATTCTGTTTTGCTATCTGGCTGTCAAACTCGAAGACGGCGGTCCGGCCGTCTATAAGCAAGAGCGCATAGGTCTTCACGGCAAAGCGTTCAACATCCTCAAATTCCGCTCCATGCGCATCGACGCCGAAGACGGCGGTCCGAAGCTCTCCAGCGGAGAAACCGACAACCGCCTGACCAAGGTCGGGAAAATGCTGCGCGAGCACCATCTTGACGAACTCCCACAGCTTTGGAATGTCTTCCGCGGCGACATGGCCTTCATCGGTCCGCGCCCAGAACGCCAATACTACATCAACAAGATCATGGAGAAAGACAACCGCTATCCGAATCTCTATCAGATTCGTCCCGGTGTCACCTCGTATGCAACGCTCTATAACGGCTACACCGACACCATCGAAAAGATGGTCAACCGCCTGCACTACGACCTCTATTATCTGCAACACCGCTCTTGGGGGCTTGATTGCAAGATTCTCTGGATGACGTTCTTCAATATCGTCAGAGGCAAGAAATTCTAAGAAACAAACAAAAACGTATATATGAAAAATTATCTGGTCACCGGCGCCGCTGGTTTCATTGGAGCCAACTATCTGAAATATATCCTGGCCAAGCACGATGACGTGCGCGTCGTGGTGCTCGATTTGCTCACGTATGCAGGCTATCTCGGCACCATTGCTGGCGATGTCGACAACGAGCGTTGCTTCTTTGTGAAGGGCGACATCTGCGACCGTCCGCTCCTCGATCGCCTCTTCGCCGAATATAAATTCGACGTGGTGGTCAATTTCGCTGCCGAAAGCCATGTCGACCGCAGTATCGACAATCCGCAGCTCTTCTTGCAGACCAATATCCTCGGAACGCAAAACCTGCTCGACGCCGCCCGCGCCGCTTGGGTGACGGGACGCGACGCACAGGGCTACCCGACTTGGCGTAACGGCGTGCGCTTCCATCAAGTGTCGACCGACGAAGTGTATGGCTCTTTGGGCGCAGAGGATTTCTTCACCGAAACCACACCGCTGCAGCCCCATAGCCCATACAGCGCATCCAAAACCTCTGCCGACCATTTCGTTTGTGCTTACCACGACACTTACCACATGCCGGTGAGCATCACGCGCTGCTCAAACAACTATGGGCCTTACCAGTTCCCGGAGAAGCTCATTCCGCTCATCATCAACAATATCCTCGCAGGAAAACCGTTGCCCGTTTACGGCAAGGGAGAGAATGTGCGCGATTGGCTCTATGTGGAAGACCACTGCAAGGCCATCGACATGGTCATCCGTAATGCCAAAGACGGCAGCATTTACAATGTGGGCGGACACAACGAACGCCAGAATATCCAAATCGTGAAGATCATCATCCGCACCATCCGCGAATTGATGGAAGAACACCCAGAATGGCGCACCCTTCTCAAGCGACAGGAGCGCGATGCCAACGGACAAATCAGCATCGACTGGATCAACGACGACCTCATCACCTTCGTGAAAGACCGTTTGGGACACGACCAGCGCTACGGCATCGATCCTTCGAAAATCAAGGCCGACTTGGGATGGTATCCTGAGACGAGTTTCGAAGTGGGCATCGTCAAGACCATCCGCTGGAACCTCGAACACCGCGATTGGGTGGAAACTGTCAGCGGCTCAGACTATCAGCAATACTACGACAAGATGTACGGCGGACGCTGATTGGATGGCAGACGACAAAGCCAAACGGATGATGTTGGGCTGATGCTCCTCTGATGTCTGATTTTCTGAAACAGAGATTCAGGATTTCCATAAGGCAGACGCAAGTCTAATCATAAGCAGATTCTAAAGACACACGCATGTTCATTGTGTACGGCCCTCTTAGAATCTGCTATTTTTTTTACAGTAACCCATGAAAAGAAACCTTCTGATTTCGGCATGCGTTGGCTTTGCGTGCAGCGCCTTGCCTGCCTCGGCGCAGATCAGCCGCCTCGCGCATGATGTCGATTATGCCGTTGAGATGAGCGGCACGGCCTCCAGCGGTGACTATGCACCGTTTTGGCTGACCTCAAACCGCTACGGACTCTCTTCCGTTGAAAACAATTCGGGCTATATCCGTGCTCGCGTTCAGCGCAGCACGCAGGCCGACAGCACCCGCCTTTGGCGTGTTGGCTACGGTATCGACTCCGCCATTCCCGCCAATTATACCAGCAAAGCCGTCGTGCAGCAGTTCTATTTCGATGTCGATCTGCGAGCCTTCCGCCTCAGTGTCGGCGCCAAGGAGCGCGGAGAGTCGCTCAAAAACGCGGCCCTCTCGTCGGGTGGCCTCACGCAGAGCGTCAATGCGCGGCCTGTGCCGCAGGTGAGAGTGGAACTGCCTGATTTCTGGGCGATTCCTGGCACCCACAATTGGCTGGCCGTCAAGGGCCACTTGGCCTACGGCCTCTTCACCGACAACCGCTGGCAGCGCGAAACGCATCCAGAGGGCGCCCTCTATTCGGCCAATGCGCTCTATCACAGCAAAGCCGGTTTCCTGCGCATCGGCAACGAGAAGAAATTCCCGCTCTCCTTCATCGGCGGTTTGGAAATGTCGGCCCAGTTTGGTGGCGAAGCCTGGAATGTCGGTCGTCGCACCGACGACCCCACCTTCGACAATTCCCACGTCAATATGGGCCACGGCTTCAAGAGTTTCTGGCACGCCTTCATCCCTGGCGGCAGTGATGCCTTCGACGGCGCCTACCTCAACAACGAAGGCAACCAGCTCGGCAGTTGGCATTTTCAGTTGAATTGGAAGGGAAAAGATTGGAACCTCAAGGGCTATGCCGAACATTTCTTTGAAGACCATTCGCAGATGTTCCTGGAATACGGTTGGAAAGACATGCTCTGGGGCGTTGAGGCCACGTTGCCAAAGAACCCCTTCGTCTCGACTGTGCTCTACGAACATTTGCGCACCACCGACCAGACGGGCGGCCTTTACCACGATGCCACGCCGGAACTCGGCATACAGATCAGCGGTCTTGACAACTATTACAACCACAGTTTCTATGGCGCCTGGCAACATTGGGGACAGGCAATGGGCAACCCCTTGTTGCTCTCGCCAGTTTATAATGAGAATGGAGAAATCAAGTTCAAGCACAACCGCATCACCGCCCATCATTTCGGCCTCTCCGGTCAGTCGCTTCCCGAACTTTCCTACCGCCTCCTCTTCTCCCATGTGCGGTCGCTGGGCAGCTATGAAGTGCCAAACATCAAGCCGCAGTTTGCCAACTATTTCATGGCGCAGGCCGACTATGCCCCGCGTCATTTTCATGGCCTTTCTTTCTCGGCAGCAGTCGGTTCCAACGGCGGCAGCCTCATCGGTAACAGTTTCGGCGGCATGCTCACGCTGCGCAAAACGGGCCACTTCTGACCCGCCGCCGCTTCACCTCTAAAACGAAAACAAACAGATGAAAGTGAAAATTCTTTATATCATTCTGTGCGTCCTGGCGTTTGCCGGCCTCGCCGGCGTGTCTTCCTGCGAGAAGATGGACGACAACGGCGACCTCGGCGGCAATTGGCAACTCGTCTCATGGGAGCGTCTCAGCGATGGCAGCCTCGTCGCCACCAATGCCGACAGCATTTTCTACACCTTCCAGGGAAAACTCATGAAGACGCAGCGCATGAGCCAGCCCGACTTCTTTCTGGCCACGTTTCGCACCACGACCGACAGCCTCGTGATGCTCAACATCTACGCTTCGCCCTACGACAGCCTCGTTGCCCCGTCGGCCCTGAGCGCCTATGGTGTCAGCCCTTCCGGACGTTTCCATTTCGACCATCTTTCGTCCTCGCGCCTCGTGCTCTCAACGGAAACCTCCCGTCTCACGTTCAGAAAATACTGAGCATGCCTTGTGCCAAAGCCCAAAAAGTGGTAAGTTTGCAC
>OCIB01000230.1_pt1 | contig 11830 bp, 8 predicted proteins | sample 1538751 | NCBI WGS metagenome assembly OCIB01 (sample SAMN04571723, study PRJEB22368) | human gut metagenome | biome: human gut; material: stool | host: Homo sapiens | place: Luxembourg | collected 2012-12-06
TCAACCAACTTTACAATTAAGACTGAAAGTAGTCAACTAAAAGCGTTAAACTACACGGTAACCATGTTTTTGCTATGCGGTAACGATGTTACCGGTTTGCGGTAATGGTGTTACCAGTTTGCGGTAAATGTGTTTTTTTTCAGTTTCTCAGGCAAGGTTTCCTATCTATTGCGATTTAATGGGTTGAAACCGATTCTTAAATCGGCTGAAACAAGCAGAAACAATAAGCATAAAGATAGAAAACCAATAAAGAAAAGTGATATGAAAACAAGAAAACTCTCTGTTTTAGTCTTGGGCTTCTTGGCCTCAGTGTTCGGTCTGATTTCCTGCGATATGGATTCGGACAACTATAATGTGCAGCGTCCTACGGCGCTCGTCACCGTATATCCCGTCACCTCCGAGTCGTTCCGCATGCAGCTCGACGACCAGACCGTGCTCTTTCCTACCAACATGAAGGCTTCGCCCTTCGGCGATAAGAAGGTGCGTGCGCTCGTGAGCTACGAGTACGAGGAGGGCGCCACAGGCAACCTGCGCAACGTGCGCGTCAACTGGATTGACAGCATACGCACCAAGCAGCCCGTCGTGTCGAAGGGCAGCGACGACGAGAAGCTGTACGGCAACGACGGCGTAGAGATTGTGCGCGACTGGGTGACGGTGGCAGAAGACGGCTACCTCACATTGCGCCTGCGCACCATCTGGGGCGGCGGCAAGCACATCATCAACCTCGTGGGCGGCGTCAACAAGGATAATGTATACGAGTTCGACCTGCGCCACAACGCTCAGGGCGACATCAGCGGCGTGCTGGGCGACGCGCTCATCGCCTTCGACCTCAACAGCATGTGGCCCGACCATCCCGAGGAAGTGAAGATAAAGCTCAACTGGAAGTCGTTCAGCGGCAAGAAGTCGATGGAGTTCCCGCTGAAGATGCACAGCGACAAGAGCGTGATTGTCACAGGCGACATAGCGAAGTCGCGTTTCGTTGATTAACCTTTCACCACATAAACCCTCAGAATGTTCCGATTCTCATTTCACAAGTCTGATAGCGAGGAGCGCCTGCTGCAACGCATGCAGCAGGGCGACACGTCTGCCGCGGAGCCGCTCTACCGGCTCCACGTGCGCTATCTGTCTGCCTTGTGCTCGCGCTATCTCACCGATGATGAGGACATAAAAGACGTTCTGCAGGAGTCGTTCCTGAGGATATTCTCCTCGATAGACTCCTTCGAGTATCGCGGCAAGGGATCGCTGAGGGGCTGGATGGCGAAAATTGCGCTCAACGAGACGCTGAAGTTTCTGCGCGCCCGTAGCCAGCTCGACTTCGTAGGCATAACCGACCTGCCGCACGACGTGCCCGACACCGACCTGCATACCGAAGGCATACCCACCGACGTGCTCCACCGCTTCGTGCGCGAACTGCCCGACGGCTACCGCACGGTGTTCAACCTCTACGTCGTCGACGACAAGAGCCATAAGGAGATAGCCTCGCTGCTCGGCATAAAGGAGAGCACATCGGCGTCGCAGCTGCACAAGGCGAAGGCGATGCTCGCAAGAAAGATAAAACAATACAGAACCAGTAATTCCTTTCTACTATGAAGCGAAATTGGAAAGAAGACATACACGACCGCCTCGGCAACTTCGAGACCGATGCTCCCGACGGACTTTGGGAAGCCATACACCAGCGTATGGCTCAGACGGAGCGTGCTCAGGCGGAGAAGCGCCAGACAGCGTTCGTCCTGCAGCCCACTCTGCGCCGCACGGCGTGTGCAGCCGCAGCGTGTCTTGCCCTTGTTGCGGGATTTCAGTATTTCGCCGACGGCGGAAAGGAGACTGCCAATGGCGTGAAACAGGCTGGCGGCGACGGAATGATTGCCGTAGGAGGCACGGTCGCATCCGACAATAGCCGGTACGTTGCGTCTAAGCCTGCAACCGCATCAATTGTTGCAACGAATCTCGCCAGCGTGCGTGTAGCTAAGAACGGCGTAACGCCCGCTGCCGACGCAGCCGTGCTTCCGACGCAGAACAGCGAATCTGCACAAATCTCAACCCCTCAACATCTCAACCCCTCAACATCACAACACCCCAACCCCTCAACATCACAACATCTCAACACCTCAACATCTCAACCCCACACCCCCTCAACATCACAACCCCTCAACCCCTCAACATCTCTGCTTGCATACACGCCAGCCGACAACAGTCGGGGCAGGCATGAAGGCGCGGCTCGCTGGACGCTATCCACCAGCGCCACGACCGGCATGGGCGCATCGTCAGTCACCAATTCTACCGCTACGTATGTCGAAGCGGTAGGTCCGGATGACGTGATATGGGCAGACAATCCGCAGCTCGGCATCGGCATCTTCAACCAAGGCAAGAGCGTGAAGACCGAGTACAAGCACCGGCTGCCGGTGCGCGTAGGGCTCAACGTGGCTTATCGCCTTACAGACCGACTCAGCGTGGAAAGCGGCGTGAGCTACACGCGACTCTCCTCAGACATGAAAGACGGCACGAAGAATAACTACTCGTCGAGCAGTCAGAAACTCGACTACATCGGCGTTCCGCTCAACGTGAAGTATCGCGCCTTCGGCTATCGCCGACTGAGCGTCTACGCCTCAGCCGGACTGCTAACAGAGAAGTGCGTGTCGGGCAAGACGACACACGAGTACGTGATAAGCGGCGAGAAGAAGAAGCACGAGGCGGAGGACGTGGCTGCGAAGCCTTGGCAACTCTCCGTCAACGCAGCCCTCGGAGCGCAGTTCGACGTGCTACGCAATGTGGGCGTCTATGTCGAGCCGGGCGTGAGCTACTACTTCGACGACCGCTCCCCGCTCAGTACGATATACAAGGAGAAGCCCCTCAACTTCAACCTTAATCTGGGCGTTAGATACACAATAGGCAAATAGCCATGAGCTTATACCTTCTTCGTATTTTGCTCGTATTTATTGTATATAGCATAAAAATGTTACGTATTTTGTAGAATTTGTAACAAAATATTAGCTTTTGATGTAAAAATCTGTCTTGATATTTGCGAGTTTTGATTGATAGTCTTACTTTTGTAGCCGAAAACACATTTTATAAGTTCCTTCGAGTAAGAAGATGTTTTAAGGTATCAACCAAAATAATATTATGGACGCAAAACAAGGATTGTATACCTCAGCCTACGAGCACGATGCGTGCGGCGTAGGCATGGTGGTGAACATACATGGAGGCAAGAGTCATGAGCTGGTGGATAACGCCCTGCGCGTGCTGGAGAACATGCAGCACCGTGGAGCCGAGACTCGTGACAAGACAGGTGATGGTGCTGGCATAATGGTTCAGATTCCACACGAGTTTATTCTGCTGCAAGGCATTCCCGTACCCGAAAAGGGACGTTACGGAACAGGCTTGGTGTTTCTTCCGCGAGACGAGAAGCTGCAGAACCGGATTCTGAACATCATGATCGAGGAGATAGAACGCGAAGGCCTCGAACTGACACACCTGCGAAACGTGCCCGTCAACGAAGACGTGCCGGGTGTGGCAGCACGCGAAGTGATGCCCGCGATACGCCAGATGTTCGTGGCGCCTACGCCCTCGCTCTCCACTTCTTCGGAAGGCACCGATGCCGTTTCGCTCGAAACCAAACTCTATAAAGTAAGAAAGCGCATCGAGCGCAGAATCCTGCCGCTTGGTATCGATTCTTTCTATATCTGCTCTTTATCTTCAAAGAACATCGTTTACAAGGGTATGCTCACCAGCGGGCAATTGCGCCGCTTCTACCAGGACCTGACCAATCCTTACTTCACCTCAGGACTGGCTCTTGTGCATAGCCGCTTCTCAACCAATACCTTCCCGAAATGGAAACTGGCTCAGCCCTTCCGCCTGCTCTGCCACAACGGCGAGATAAACACCGTACGCGGCAACCGTGCGTGGATGAAGGCACGAGAGAGCGTGCTCAGTTCGGGCGCTTTGGGCGACATCAAGGACATCCTGCCCATCGTCGAGGAAGACATGAGCGACTCCGCCTCGCTCGACAACGTGTTCGAGTTCCTTATAATGAGCGGCATGAGTCTGCCTCAAGCCATGGCTATCCTTGTGCCCGAATCGTTCAACGACAAGAATCCTATATCGGAAGACCTCAAGGCTTTCTACGAGTATTACTCCATCCTGATGGAACCATGGGACGGACCGGCAGCGCTTATGTTCTCTGACGGCAGGTACGCAGGCGGTATGCTCGACCGCAACGGTCTGCGCCCGTCGCGCTACACGATAACCAAGAGCGGCATGATGGTGGTGGCAAGCGAGGTCGGCGTGATGGACTTCGAACCGTCGGATGTGGTCAGCAAGGGACGTCTCGAGCCAGGCAAGATTCTGCTTATCGACACCGAGGAAGGCAGGATATATTACGACGGCGAGATAAAGGACAAGCTGGCTCACGAGCATCCTTACCGCCAGTGGCTTTCTACAGGACGCATTCAGCTGGAGAACCTCAAGAGCGGTCGCAAGGTAGCCAACTCCGTAGCCGACTACGATACGAAGCTGCGCGCTTTCGGCTTCGGAGAAGAAGACATCGAACGCACCATCATACCTATGTGTACAAATGGACAGGAGCCGGTGGCTGCCATGGGCAACGACACGCCGCTCGCCGTACTGAGCGAGCGCCCGCAGCTGTTGTTCAACTATTTCCGTCAGCAGTTTGCGCAGGTCACCAATCCTGCCATCGACCCTATACGTGAGGAACTGGTGATGTCGCTTACCGAATATATAGGACGTGTGGGCAGCGGAATACTTACTCCCGACGAGAGCAACTGCAAGATGGTGCGTCTGCCGCAACCCGTGCTCACCAATACCGAACTCGACCTGCTTTGCAATATCCGCTACAAGGGATTCAACACCGTGAAGCTGCCCATGCTCTTCGAGGTGGAGAAAGGCGAAAGCAGTCTGCGCAGCGCTCTCGACAATCTGTGCAAGAAGGCAGAGGCGAGCGTGGACGAGGGTGTCAACTACATCATCCTCACCGACCGCAACATCGACGGCAAGCATGCTGCCATACCGTCGCTCCTCGCTGTCAGCGCCGTTCACCATTATCTTATCTCTGTGGGCAAGCGCGTACAGACCGCCATCATCGTTGAGAGCGGCGAGATAAGGGAAGTGATGCACGCTGCCTTGCTGCTCGGCTACGGAGCCAGCGCCATCTGTCCGTATATGACCTTCGCCATTATAGACCATCTGGTCGCAACGCATAAGATTCAGGAAGAATACCATACCGCCGAGCAAAACTATATAAAGGCTGTGGATAAGGGTCTGAAGAAGATCATGTCGAAGATGGGCATCTCTACTATCCGCTCTTATCGTGGCGCAAAGATATTCGAGAGTATCGGCATATCAGAGGCTCTGCTCAGAAAACACTTCGGCACGGAGCTTAGCACCATCGGCGGTATCGGACTGAAGGATATCGCGAGAGAATACACGGAGCTTAATCAGAGAGCTTTCTTCCCGTCTCCGGTTGTGAAGGCAGAGGAGAAGTATTTCCTGCCGAACAACGGTCTTTTCAGTTATAGAAAGGACGGCATAGAACATGCGTGGAACCCAGAAACCATCACGAAGCTGCAACTTGCCACACGCTTGGGCAGCTATAAGCAGTTTAAGGAGTGGGCAGCAATCGTTGACACCTACTCCGCTACGGGAGACACCGCAAAGGGTCAGCGCCCCATATTCCTTCGCAATCTGCTCACCTTCAAGAAGGCTGCAACGCCTACACCGCTCGACGAAGTGGAGCCGGTGGAGAGCATCGTACGCCACTTCGTTACGGGTGCCATGTCGTTCGGAGCGCTCAGCATCGAGGCTCATGAGGCTCTTGCCTTGGCGATGAACCGTCTCGGAGCACGCAGCAATACGGGTGAGGGTGGCGAGGATAACGCCCGCTACCACACAACGGTGGACGGCGTGTCGCTTAGCAGCAAGACAAAGCAGATTGCTTCGGGTCGTTTCGGCGTTACAGCCGAATATCTTGTAAACGCCGAAGAGTTGCAGATAAAGGTGGCGCAGGGCGCAAAGCCTGGTGAAGGCGGACAGTTGCCCGGCTTCAAGGTGAACAAGATTATCGCCAAGACACGTAACGCCATACCAGGCATTACGCTTATATCGCCCCCACCGCATCACGACATCTATTCTATCGAAGATCTTGCCCAGCTGATTTTCGACCTTAAGAATATCAATCCGACAGCCGCAGTCAGCGTTAAGCTTGTGGCAGAGAGCGGCGTGGGCACCATTGCAGCCGGTGTGGCAAAGGCGAAGGCCGACCTCATCGTCATCTCAGGCGCTGAGGGCGGTACGGGAGCAAGTCCGGTTTCGTCAATGCGTTTTGCCGGCATCTCGCCGGAGATAGGTCTTGCAGAGGCTCAGCAGACACTCGTGCTCAACGGTCTGCGCGACCAGGTTCGCCTGCAGACTGACGGACAACTCAAGACGGCACACGACGTAATCGTTATGGCTATGCTTGGTGCAGACGAGTTCTCATTCGGTACGTTACCGCTCATCGTGCTCGGCTGTCTGATGATGCGCAAGTGCAATACAAATACATGTCCGGTAGGTGTGGCAACGCAGGACGAAACCCTTCGCGCCAAGTTCCGCGGACGTGCCGAATACGTGGTCAACTTCTTCACGTTCCTTGCTCAGCAGACGCGCGAATACCTGTCTGAGATTGGCGTAAGACATCTTAAGGACATCATCGGTCGCACCGACATGATAGAGGTTATACCGCAGGACAAGGCGTCAAAGTTGGGAACCATCGACTTCAGCCGACTGCTCCACCGTCCTGATACGGAGAAGGCTCTGTATTGGGATCGTAGCGAGTTCACAAAAGTGAGCGGCGTAAAGGACGAAGACATCATAAGCGCCTGCGAGAAGGCTATCGAGAACAAGGAAGAGGTGAATCTCGACTACGCCATCAAGAACACCGACCGTGCTGTCACGACCATGCTCTCGGGCGTAATAGCCAAGCGATATGGCGAAGAAGGACTGCCCGATTCTACAATCAACATAAAGTTCAAGGGTTCGGCAGGACAGAGTTTCGGAGCTTTCGCCGTACGCGGTCTCAATGTGCGTCTGGAAGGTGAGACCAACGACTATTTCGCAAAGGGACTTTCCGGCGGACGCATCAGCATTCTGCCTCCGTCGCGTTCGAGTGCAGACTTCGTGGCTGAGGACAATATCATTGCCGGCAACACAGGACTGTACGGCGCAACCGGTGGCGAACTGTATGTGAACGGTCGTGTGGGCGAGCGCTTCGGTGTACGCAACTCGGGAGCCACAGCCGTGATAGAAGGTGCAGGCGACCATTGCTGCGAGTATATGACCGGTGGTCGTGTTGTTGTGCTCGGACAGATAGGACGCAACTTCGCAGCCGGTATGAGTGGAGGTCTGGCTTACGTCTGGGACCGCGAACATACTTTTGATTATTTCTGCAATATGGATCAGGTGGAGATTTCGCTCGTCGAGGAAAGCTCGGCACGCAAGGAACTCCACGAACTCATTCGACAGCACTATCTCTACACAGGCTCAGCCTTGGCACGTCGCATGCTTGACGACTGGAACCGCTACGTAGAGGACTTCATTCTTGTCACTCCAATCGAATACAAGCGAGTGCTTCAGGAGGAGAAGATGCGCCAGCTTGAAGAGAAGATCGCCAATATGCAACTAATAAACAACTAAGAAAAAGATGGGAAAACTAAAAGCTTTCATGGAAGTGCCCAGGCTGGAAGCCGGGTATCGTCCTTTGCACGAAAGAATACACGACTTTGGCGAGGTAGAGCAGACTCTCAACTCGCGTGACCGTATGGCTCAAGCCAGCCGCTGCATGGACTGCGGCGTGCCGTTCTGCCATTGGGCTTGTCCGTTGGGCAATAAGGATCCGGAATGGAACGACGCTCTCTGCAATGGCGACTGGGAACTGGCTTACCGTCTGCTCAATGCTACTAACGACTTCCCCGAATTTACCGGCCGCATCTGTCCTGCGCTCTGCGAAAAGGCTTGCGTGCTCAATCTTACCGATCATGCTCCGGTCACCAACCGCGAGAACGAGGCTGCCATTACAGAGACAGCATGGCACGAGGACTATATAAAGCCGATGATCTTCCCGCGTAACGGCAAGAGCGTTGCGGTCGTTGGTGCCGGACCTTCCGGTCTTGTGGCAGCCAACCGCCTTAACCGTATGGGCTACGCCGTCACCGTGTTCGACAAGAACGAGGCAGCTGGCGGCTTGCTGCGTTACGGCATTCCAAACTTCAAGCTCTCGAAGCATATCATCGACCGTAGACTCGACATACTCGTAGAGGAAGGCATACGGTTCGTATACAATACGGTTGTGGAAACCAGTTCGCTACCCGAAGGTTTTGACGCCTATGTCCTTGCAACAGGAACGCCCGAGGCTCGCGATCTGAAGAACGTGCCCGGCCGTGAACTTAAAGGTGTGCACCTCGCCTTGGAGCTACTCTCGCAACAGAACCGCGTCCTATCTGGAGCAGAGTACTCGAAGGACGAGCGTGTCACCTGCAAGGGCAAGGACGTTCTGGTTATCGGCGGCGGCGATACCGGTTCGGACTGCATAGGCACAGCGCATCGTCAGGGATGCAAGAGCGTAACTCAGATAGAGATTATGCCACGCCCAGTAGAGGGACTCGACGATCCGAAGAATCCGTGGCCTAACTATCCGCGCGTGCTCAAGACCACGTCGAGCCACGAGGAGGGATGTACGCGCCGCTGGAACATCAACACGCTGGAGTTTATAGGCAAGAACGGCAGATTGTGCGGCGTTAGAGTGCAGCCCATCGATTGGCAGCCAAACCCTGAAGGCGGCCGTCCGACAATGGTTGAGGCTGGCGACCCAGAGGTGATAAAGTGCGAGGCTTGCTTCCTTGCGATGGGCTTCCTCAAACCGCAGCATCCCGACTATCCGGAGAATGTCTTCGTCTGCGGCGACGCCTTGAACGGAGCCTCGCTTGTGGTGAGAGCTATGGCAAGCGGTCGCGATGCGGCGCAGAAGGTGGATAGCTACCTGCAGTCGCTTTGAGTGAATTGAATGTTTTTGTAGTTTTTATTTACAATTAGGGAGAGAGTATTATGTGCGGAATAGTAGCAATATTCAACGTTAAGGAGCAGACGCCAGAGCTGCGCGCCAAGGCGCTTGGCATGAGCAAGAAGATACGTCACCGCGGTCCTGACTGGAGCGGCATTCATTGTTCGGGAAGCGCCATACTGGCGCACGAGCGACTGAGCATTGTCGACCCGGAGAGTGGAGGTCAGCCTCTGTTCTCGCCCGACGGCAAGCAGGTGCTGGCCGTGAACGGTGAGATATACAACCACAAGAAGATAAGAGAAAGATACAAGGGGCGTTATGATTTCCAGACGGGCAGCGACTGCGAGGTTATTCTGGCGCTTTATCGCGACAAGGGCGTCAACTTTCTCGAAGATCTGAACGGCATCTTCGCCTTCGCTCTTTATGACGAGGAGCAGGACGCTTTCCTCATCGCCCGCGACCATATAGGCGTCATACCTCTTTATATCGGATACAACGCCGACGGAAAGGTGTTTGTGGCAAGCGAGCTTAAGGCCTTGGAGGGTGAGTGCGAGCGTTACGAGCCTTTTCTGCCGGGCCACTACTACTGGAGCAAGGACCCCGGAATGAAGCGTTGGTACAAGCGCGACTGGATGGAGTACGACAATGTGAAGGACAACACGGCGAGCAGCGACGCAATACGCAAGAGTCTTTGCGCTGCCGTGAAACGCCAGATGATGAGCGACGTGCCCTACGGAGTGCTGCTCTCGGGCGGACTCGACAGCAGCGTTATCAGCGCCATCACCGAGAGCTACGCCGAACGCCGTATAGAGACCGACAGCAGAAGCCGTGCCTGGTGGCCGCGTCTCCACTCGTTTGCCGTGGGACTCAAGGGAGCGCCCGACTTGGCGAAGGCGCGTCTGGTAGCCGACCACATAGGCACGGTGCATTACGAAATCAACTATACCATTCAGGAGGGACTGGACGCCCTGCGCGACGTTATCTACTTCATCGAGACCTACGATATAACCACCGTGCGTGCCTCCGTGCCGATGTATCTGCTGGCGCGTGTGATAAAGTCGATGGGCATAAAGATGGTGCTTTCGGGCGAGGGAGCCGACGAGATTTTCGGTGGCTACCTCTACTTCCACAAGGCTCCTTCGGCAGAGGAGTTTCATAAGGAGACCGTGCGCAAGCTCTCGAAGCTGCATCTGTACGACTGTCTGCGTGCCAACAAGAGTCTCTCGGCGTGGGGCGTGGAAGGTCGTGTGCCGTTCCTCGACAAGGAGTTTCTTGATGTGGCTATGCGCACCAATCCCAAGGCTAAGATGTGCAGCGTTCTCCCAGCATCTCGGTCTGGCGAAGCCGACCCCAAGGCGTCTATAGAAAAGCGCATCGTGCGTGAGGCGTTCGAGGACATGCTGCCTGAGGAGGTGGCGTGGCGACAGAAGGAGCAGTTCAGCGACGGCGTAGGCTACTCGTGGATTGACACCTTGAAGAAGATAACGTCAGAGGCTGTCACCGACGAGCAGATGGCGCATGCTGAAGAGCGTTTCCCCATCAACACGCCGCTGTGCAAGGAGGAGTATTACTACCGTTCCATCTTCGAAGAGCATTTCCCGAGCGAGAGTGCAGCCCGCAGCGTGCCTCACGAGGCAAGTGTGGCTTGCTCTACAGCAGTGGCTCTGGAGTGGGACGAGGCGTGGAAGAACATGAACGATCCGAGCGGTCGTGCCGTCTTTGGCGTCCACGAAAACGCTTTGTAGGGTGATGCCGTAAAAAGCGTGAATGGCAATGTAAAATAGAAAAAGCGGAGACCTTTACGATGAAGGTTTCCGCTTTTTATGCTTTATAGAGTGCTGGACAGCCAGCAATAACTTTGCTTAGAGGCAATGCTTCAGACCGTGAATCGTAGCGATAGGGTCTGCAGCCTTGAACACGTAGCTGCCGCTCACGAGCACGTCGGCACCAGCAGCCACGAGCAGCGGAGCCGACTTGTCGTCTACGCCGCCGTCTATCTGAATGAGAGCCTTGCTGCCCGACTCGTCGATGAGGCGGCGCAGGCGCTTCGTCTTCTCTACCGAGTTGGGTATGAACTTCTGTCCGCCGAAGCCCGGGTTGACGCTCATCAGCAGCACCATATCCACGTCGCAGATGATGTCCTCGAGCATGCTTACCGGAGTGTGCGGGTTGAGCGTCACGCCAGCCTTCATGCCTGCAGCGTGAATCTCCTGAACGGTGCGGTGCAGGTGAGTGCACGCCTCGTAGTGTACGTTCATCATCATGGCGCCCGTAGCAGCCACCTGCTTGATGTAGTTCTCCGGATGCACAATCATCAGGTGAACGTCGAGCGGCTTCTTGCACTTCTTTGCAACAGCCTGTATGACGGGGAATCCGAACGAGATGTTAGGCACGAACACGCCGTCCATGATGTCGAGGTGCAACCAGTCGGCCTCGCTGCGGTTTATCATGTCGATGTCCGAACGCAAGTCGATGAAGTTCGCTGAGAGAAGCGAAGGTGATATGAGAGTTTCCATTCCTGTTTATTTTATTTACTTTCTTTGTTTACGTTGTTTTCTTTTTAAAGATTGTTGTTAGAGGTGTTGTGTTAGCTAACGCAATAAGGCTTATTGCGGTTGTTAGCCTGCGCCAGTCTGTAGGAGTAGGCTATCTGTCGGATAAAGCTCAGCGTCTTTTCCGAAGGCTGTAGTTCTTCTTTAGTAAAATACTTCATAGGCAGAGCTATTTTATACGTTTTAGATCGGAAGAGCACACGTCTGAACTCCAGTCACCTATGCGTATCTC
>OCIB01000233.1_pt1 | contig 11749 bp, 8 predicted proteins | sample 1538751 | NCBI WGS metagenome assembly OCIB01 (sample SAMN04571723, study PRJEB22368) | human gut metagenome | biome: human gut; material: stool | host: Homo sapiens | place: Luxembourg | collected 2012-12-06
ACGATAAAACTCCGGAAATAAGCAGACGAGGGCAACCTCGGAAGGCATACCCTCGCCTATAGATATTGAATTCTTAGAATTAAACGACAACCCCTAATTAAGAGGAGCTACATTTACACCAAAGCTTTAACCTTTCCCTAATAGCCTAAACTTGTTATGATTTAAAAGTATTTGAACTATTAACTGTGCCCTTATAAACGCCTACGCTTACGGATACTTCTTTACCACTGAACCAGTCTGTTCGTCTGGCTCAGGAACGTGATGCCGTTGGGAGAAACGGGGTTCTCGTTGGCGATAGAAGAAGAATCCGTACCATCCGGTTTCATAAATTCTTTTCTACTTTATGTCGTTGGCTGCAACCATACGTGATGGTTGCAATCGTTTAGTAGTTGAAAATGATATAGCGTTCATAAATACCATTCAATTTGATGCGGTCTCTTGCAAAGAGACTTCTTAAGTCACAAAGGTAGTCATTTTATTTGAATCGGACGGCGTTATTTCGTAGTTTTTTGAGTTTCAGAGTTTTTCGGAACGAATAAGCGCACTTAGACCTATCAGAATCCAAGTACAAATAGCTTCCAAAGACAGATGCGTACAGACACGTCAGATCGAAGGATGAACTACACAATATCAGAATCCATGAACAGATAGCCGTAGGTGGTCAGCAGTTCCTGTAGTTCGGTCTGGTATCTGTTGCGTGTTTCTTCCGCCGGCTCGCTGTCGATGAGGCGCTGCATCTCCTGAAGGACTTGGGTGCCAGCCTGCATGATTGGGGCGAGATGGCGCTGGAGCTTTTCGAAGGAGGGGGCGTAGTAGTAGCCAATCTCCTTGATGATGAAGCTGAGGATGAGCCATGCCTCGGCGGGAAGCATCCGGTATTGCGAAAGCTCCGTCAGTACATAATTGCACAGATAGTCGATGTTCTCGGCTTGTGGGGCGACGTCCTTTGTGGTCTTTACGGGATGAAAAAAGCGGTCGATAAGTGCCTCGCGCTCATGGAGGTTACGCTCGTAGAACGGTGAGCCGTCAAGGGCTGCGCTGCCAGTCTGATCGACCTCCTCAAAATGCTCAGCATGCACACCGGCAATAGCCACACTCATGCCACCGACATCCATGATAAGACGACGGTCGCGGTCGATGCGAATGACGTAACCTTCGAGTCCTGCCAGGTCGCCAGAGGTGATGCGCAGGAGGACGCGGTTGCGAGCATAATAATGGAAAGGCTTAAGAAGGAAACGGATACGATCGGGCTCAGTTTCGTTGATGCGCATGAAGGGTTGCATCTGCGAATCGGGTATCACAGCCGCCTTGCCCGTACTGCAGTTCTTGCAGAGATAGGTATGTGGAAAATTCCAGTTTAGATATTCTTGTAGTTCTTTTGGATTGCCTTGCAAAAAGACGAGTCCGCTGACGGTCTGCAGTTCCTGACGCTGCACGCCATGCTTCGCTCGCTTCTTGTAATAGCGCACGGTCTTATGCACAAAGTGGGGTACGTTGTCGGCGTTCAGCCTTGCTTCCACCTTCCTCACTTTGCTATGATGCACAAAGACATACGACCAAGATAAAGAATTAGTACCATCCGGTTTCATAAATTCCTGTCTTTTCTTTTCTGCAAAGATAGACAAAACTTTTTATTTTCGCAAACTTTAACCCCATTTTTACTCTTTTACTTTTTTACTTTTTATTCTCAGCTTTTTAAGATCATCCTCACTTTTAAACTTCCCGTGCTCCGAGTCGTACATCTGTTGTCCGTAGCGCCAGACGCCGACCAGAGCCACTATCAAGACATACATCAGCGAGAGCTGTAAAACACTGATATACACGCCGTCAGCACTTGCACCGGGCAGTGAGGCGATAACCTTAAGCAGAGTGTTCATCTGCGCTACAACCCACCCCACTCCACTCGCCAGCCACTGCCAAACGACCGTCATCCACGCAGCAAACCGACACAACGGCGAGAGCACGAACAAGAGCATGGCGGCATATATGATAAGGGTGGTGAGCGGCACGGCGACGATGTTAGCCAGAAGGAAATAGAAAGGCACATTGCCGAAGTAGTACATCACCAGCGGCAGCACGAAGAGTTGGGCGGCGAGCGAAATGCACACAAGCGAGACGAGCTTGCCAACGAATCGGCGGTGAGCATAGCGCACGTAGAAGCGGTTGTTGCGGAGCAGCACGTGGCATATCACGATGCCCATCACAGCCAAGAACGACATCTGAAAGCCGACGTCCCACAGCATCGCCGGACTCGCCAGGAGCATCACACTTGCGGCAAGGGCGAGGCTGTTCGCCGTGAGATAGTCGCGCTGCAGAAATGTCATTGAGGCGTAGACGCTGAACATTGCCGCCGAACGCACTATGCCCGGCGACATGCCCACCATCAAGGCGAAGGTCCAGACCAGGAGAAGCATTACGAGCAGTCCGCCCATCGTGTTGCGGCGGCGCCCGAGCAGCAGTGCAATCATGGCATAGATGATGCCGAGATGTAGTCCGGAGAGGGCGAGCACGTGCGACACGCCAGCCTTCGAATACGTATCGCGTAGCTCGGCGCTGACACCGGTCTTGTCGCCGAGGGTCATTGCCGCAATAGTGGCGTACGAATCTTCGGAGAGGGCGCTGCCCTGCAGTCGGCTGAGCAGGTCGTAGCGCAGCGACTGCAGCGAGAGAGCGAGGCGGTCGATTCGCGGCATAGCTTCGAGGCTCACCTCCGCACGTTTCCACTTGTCCGAGGCGACGAACGTGCGAGCCACGATGCCGCGCACCATGCGCTGTCTGCGCCAGTCGAAACCGCCGCGCTGTGCGTATGTGTCATCGAAACCACTGAACACCGACTGCGCCTCGATGCCGTCGCCTATAACAATGTGATTCAACGAATTAGGGTTCTGAAAATAAGCGTTCAGCCTATGTCCTGCGAGCCGCCCACTCACAACGGCAAGCTCGCATTTCACAGAGCGTTGTTTCTTGATAGGTTGCGACACGACAACCGCCTCGTACACTTCTTCTTCGCCCGTGAATGCGCAGCGCAGACTGTTCTCGTACGACGTAATGCGCCACGCTCCGCCCGCCATAACAATGCCGAAAATCAGCAACGTCTGCATCATTTCGAGGCGCTTGCTCATGTGCAGCAGAACAAGTAGCGAGAGCAGACCGACGAACAGCCACCGCCACAGCGCAACGGGCACAGCGTCTGCCGTCGCATCGCCGATGCAGATGCCAACGAGCAGGCATATTGCGATGCGAAGGAAGGTATGGAGCTGTAGTTTGCCGTTGAATTTCATTGTTCGGTCAGTAGGTTTCTATATGCGGCGGTCGTGAAAATATCACTTGTACGTAGAGCTTGGACACACTGCCTTGAACTCGCACTTCTCGCAGTGCGCCTTGCGGCTTGTGCAGATGTATCTGCCGTGCAGTAGCAGCCAATGGTGTGCCTTCGCAAGGTCGTCAGCAGGAATGTGCTTCACGAGCTGCTGCTCCACCTTCAGCGGCGTGTCAGCCGTGCGCGGCACAAGTCCGAGGCGGTGGCTCACACGGAACACGTGCGTATCGACGGGCATCGCAGCCTCTCCGAACGCCACAGCCAGCATCACGTTAGCCGTCTTTCGCCCTACGCCTGGCAAGCGCACCAGACTGTCGAAGTCGTGCGGCACCTCGCCCCCGTATTCGCTCTGTATCATACGAGCGAGTTCTACGAGGTGGCGAGCCTTGGCGTTGGGATAGCTCACGCTCTTCACGTATTCGTACACCTCAAACTCGTCGGCTTCTGCCATAGAGCGTGCGTCGGGATAATGGGCGAAGAGTTCGGGCGTCACCTGATTGACACGCTTGTCGGTGCATTGGGCGCTGAGCACAACGGCAACGAGCAGCTGGAATACGCTGCCAAACTCCAGTTCGGTTGTCACTTCTGGATGGATGCCGCGGAAGTAGTCGAGCACATATTTATATAGTTCGCTTTTCTTCATCTTGTTTCTTTCTGTATTACATTATTATATCGGCAGCCTCATACTCCGATTGGGCTACACGCTGCAAAGATACATCATTTGGAAAATGCAGACAAGAGAATCAGCAAGAATAATTATATAGAAACAAAAAACGGATTTATCTGTTTGTGGTTAGCTGCGAAGCTGCGCAAACAGATAAATCCGTTTTTATATACTCTCCACCCAGCAATAAATTCCTGACACTGGATTGCTCGGCTGGTGCAGCGGAGACCGCTGCACCCCCTAAAGGTAGTCTTCTAATAGGCTAAGTGACTACGGCAAGAATGCCGTAGCCTCCTATATTAATACTCGCTCCAAGACTTGATGCCGATGTCCTCAAGCTTAGTTGTGCAGAACGCATAGATGAATGCGCTTGCGAGGCGTGCGTTCGTGATTAGAGGCACGTTGAGGTCGATGGCAGCACGGCGAATCTTGTAGCCGTTGGTAAGCTCAGAGCTTGTGAGGTTCTTCGGAATGTTCACAACCATGTCGATAGTGTGGTTGTGCAGCAAGTCGAGAGCCTTAGGCTCGTCGCCCTCCTCAGACGGCCAGAGCACGTGTGTGTTCTCGATGCCGTTCTCGTTGAGGAACTTGCTTGTGCCGCCCGTAGCATAGAGCTTGTAGCCGTGGTCGATGAGCATCTTAGCAGCGTCGAGCATAGCCACCTTCTGCTTAGCGCCACCGGTAGAGAGAAGGATGTTCTTCTTCGGGATGCGATGGCCTACAGAGAGCATACTCTTGAGAAGTGCGGTGTTGGTGTCGTCGCCCAAGCAGCCTACCTCACCGGTAGAGCTCATGTCTACGCCGAGTACCGGGTCTGCCTTCTGCAGACGGTTGAACGAGAACTGCGAAGCCTTGATACCAACATAGTCGAGGTCGAAGAGGTTCTTGCTCGGCTTCTCAACCGGCAAGCCAAGCATAACGCGTGTGGCAAGCTCGATGAGGTTGATCTTGAGCACCTTGCTCACGAACGGGAACGAACGCGAAGCGCGGAGGTTGCACTCGATAACGAGAATATCGTTGTCGCGAGCCATGAACTGGATGTTGAACGGACCGTTGATGTGCAGTTCCTTAGCAATCTGACGACCTACACGCTTACAGCGGCGCACGGTCTCTACATAGAGCTTCTGCGGCGGGAACTGGATGGTAGCGTCGCCAGAGTGAACGCCGGCGAACTCGATGTGCTCAGAGATAGCGTAAGCGATAACCTCGCCGTTCTTTGCCACAGCATCCATCTCGATCTCCTTAGCATGCTCGATGAACTTGCTCACAACAACCGGGTGGTCCTCGCTCACGTTAGCCGCAAGCTGCAGGAATCGCTTCAGCTCGTCCTCGTTAGAGCATACGTTCATGGCAGCGCCAGAGAGCACGTACGACGGACGAACGAGTACCGGGAATCCCACACGCTCGATGAAGCGGTCGATGTCATCCATGCTTGTTAGGGCGCTCCACTCAGGCTGGTTGATGCCGTTGTTGGTGAGCATCTGCGAGAACTTCGCACGGTCTTCAGCGTTGTCGATGTCCTGAGCCTTTGTACCGAGGATAGGCACGTGCTGCTCGTCGAGGAGCACAGCGAGGTTGTTAGGAATCTGACCGCCGGTAGATACGATCACGCCGTTAGGCTGCTCGAGGTCGATGATATCCATAACACGCTCGAAGGTGAGCTCGTCGAAGTAGAGACGGTCGCACATATCGTAGTCGGTAGACACGGTCTCGGGGTTATAGTTGATCATAACCGAGCGGTAGCCCTCCTTGCGGATAGTGTTCAGAGCCTGAACGCCACACCAGTCGAACTCTACAGAAGAACCGATGCGGTAAGCACCCGAACCGAGTACGATGATAGAACGCTTGTCGTTCTCGAAGGTGATGTCGCTCTTGACGCCAGCGTATGTTACGTACAGATAGTTGGTCTGTGCAGGATACTCGGCAGCCAGGGTGTCAATCTGCTTAACAACCGGCAGGATGCCGTAGTTCTTACGACGGTTGCGCACGACGAGCGACGCCTTGCGCATCGACTTGAGCTCGTCCTCAAGACCTACGGCACGTGCAATCTGGAAGTCGGTGAAGCCGTATACCTTAGCCGTGCGCAGGAGTTCCTTGTCGAGAGTGTTGATATTGCACTTCTTCATAGCCTCATCGATGTCGATGATGTGCTGGAGTTTCTCAAGGAACCACTTGTCAATCTTTGTAAGGTCGTGAATCTGGTCTACGGTATAGCCCTTGTGCATAGCCTTAGAGATGACAAACACGCGCTTGTCGGTCGGCTCGCGCAGAGCAGCGTCGATATCTTCAATCTCAAGCTCCTTGTTCTCAACGAAGCCGTGCATACCCTGACCGATCATGCGCAGACCCTTCTGAATAGCCTCCTCGAAGTTGCGACCGATAGCCATCACCTCGCCTACCGACTTCATTGAAGAGCCGAGTTCCTTGTCTACGCCGCGGAACTTAGAGAGGTCCCAACGCGGAATCTTGCAGACAACATAGTCGAGTGCAGGCTCGAAGAAAGCGGATGTGGTCTTTGTCACGGAGTTCTTCAACTCGAACAAGCCGTAGCCCATGCCGAGCTTAGCCGCAACGAAGGCGAGCGGATAGCCCGTAGCCTTAGAAGCGAGAGCAGAAGAACGGCTCAGACGAGCGTTCACCTCGATTACGCGGTAGTCTTCCGACTGCGGGTCGAAGGCGTACTGCACGTTACACTCGCCGACGATGCCGATGTGGCGGATAATCTTGATAGCGAGAGCGCGCAACTTGTGATATTCAGAGTTGGTGAGTGTCTGCGACGGAGCGATAACGATCGACTCGCCTGTGTGGATGCCGAGCGGGTCGAAGTTCTCCATGTTGCAGACTGTGATACAGTTGTCGTAGCGGTCGCGCACTACCTCGTACTCTATCTCCTTCCAGCCCTTGAGACTCTTCTCGACGAGCACCTGCGGAGAGAACGAGAACGCCTTCTCAGCGATTTTCACGAGTTCTTCCTCGTTGTCAGCAAAGCCAGAGCCGAGTCCGCCGAGAGCGTAAGCAGCACGGATGATGACCGGGTAGCCGAGTTCGGCAGCCGCCTTGCGTGCCTGCTCCATATTCTCGCAAGCCTCGCTCTTGATAGTCTTAACGCCTATCTCGTCGAGCTTCTCGACGAAGAGCTCGCGGTCCTCGGTGTCGATGATAGCCTGCACCGGTGTACCGAGCACCTTCACGTTGTACTTGTCGAGGATGCCGTTGCGGTAGAGTTCAACGCCGCAGTTGAGCGCTGTCTGTCCGCCAAACGAGAGGAGGATGCCGTCAGGACGCTCCTTCTTTATCACTTCCTCTACGAAGTAAGGCTGAACGGGAAGGAAATATATCTGGTCGGCAACGCCTTCAGATGTCTGCACTGTTGCGATGTTCGGGTTTATGAGCACTGTCTCTATGCCCTCTTCGCGCAGAGCCTTAAGCGCCTGCGAACCAGAGTAGTCGAACTCGCCCGCTTCGCCAATCTTCAAGGCACCCGAACCGAGCAATAACACTTTCTTTATATTTTCGTCTTTCATTTATTCTGATGTTTAATGATTAATGTTTGATGTTTTATCGGGCTACAGCCCTAAAACACGAGACTTAAACATTCTGATTATTTCACTTTTCGTTCTACAACTCTTCAGTTAGTTCATAGCCTCTACGAACTTGTCGAACATAAACTCTGTGTCTACCGGACCTGAGCAAGCCTCCGGGTGGAACTGGCTTGAGAACCAAGGCTTCGACTTGTGGCGAATGCCCTCGTTCGATCCGTCGTTCATGTTTACGAAGAGCTCCTCCCAATCGGCGCCGAGCGTCTTTGCGTCTACGGCGTAGCCGTGGTTCTGCGATGTTACGAAGCACTTCTCTGTGCCAACCATGCGCACCGGCTGGTTGTGTGAGCGGTGACCGTACTTGAGTTTGTAGATATGAGCGCCTGCTGCCTTAGCGAGGAGCTGGTTGCCCATGCAGATGCCGCAGATAGGCTTGTCTGAGAGGCTCATCTGCTTCTGGATGATCTTCACGGCATCCTCGCACATATCCGGGTCGCCAGGACCGTTAGCGAGGAACAGACCATCGAACTCCATGTCGGTATAGTCGTAGTTCCAAGGCACGCGGATAACCTCGCAGCCGCGGTTGATGAGACAGCGGATGATGTTAGCCTTCACGCCGCAGTCGACGAGCACCACCTTCTTCTCTGCGCCCTCGTTGTAGCGGATGATCTCCTTGCAGCTCACCTTGTCGACGAAATTAACTCCAGCATACTCGGCTGTAGGTATGTTCTCCGGCTCGTCGTCGAAGAGAATCTTACCCATCATTACGCCGTGCTCGCGCAGCACCTTAGTAAGCTCGCGTGTGTCGATGCCGGTGATGCCGGGCACGTGCTCACGCTTAAGCCACTCTGCAAGACTCTCTACGGCATTCCAGTGGCAGTACTGCTCGCTGTAGTCAGCCACGATGATAGCCGAAGCGTAGATTTTGTCACTCTCCATGAATGTAGGCAGACCGTTCTCTTCCACTGTGAACGGCGGTACACCATAGTTGCCAACCAACGGATAGGTCAGTGTCATAAGCTGTCCAGCGTACGAAGGGTCGGTGAGCGACTCTGGGTAGCCCATCATAGCAGTGTTGAAAACTACCTCGCCAGCCACCGGTGCTTCATAACCGAACGACTTTCCGTGGAACTTGGTTCCGTCTTCCAATACTAAAGTTACATTTCTCATACTTATATCTTCTCGAATTTTTATATTTCGTTGTTTGTTTTATCGCGCACATACGCCCTGAAAGCGCAAAAGTCAATTTTCTAATTATCCTTTTGCCCTTTCAGGGCGTGTTTGTTCATGGTTGTTGCAGCGTTCGCAGGCTGCCGTATAACCACAAAACGTGTTTTCTACTTAGTTTCCACAATGCTACAGATGCTAAGCTGCTGCACGTGTAGCCGGGCACGGCGTCCTACTTCTGACGGTCGATGTAGTTGACGAACGCCTGGTTGCAGAGCTTTGTTCCGCCGGGCGTGGGGTACTTGCCTGTGAAGTACCAGTCGCCGTGGTGGTTGGGTATAGCCTCGTGGAGTCCGTCTATCGACTGGAACACGAGTTCGACCGGTGTCTTCAGACCTTCCGGTCGGAGCATCTCAGCCACTTTCTGGTTTATCTCCTCGGTAGAGAATGGTTTGTATATGTCGCGTACACAGTTGCGCATCATGTCCTTGGGCTTGAGCAGTTCGAGCTTGCACGCCTCGTAGACACGCTGCAGCAGGTCGTTCATGCCGCGCTCGCGGATAAGCTCGATAGTGGCGCGGAAGACGCAGAACTCCTCCAGACGCGGCATGTCGATGCCGTAGTAGTCGGGGTAGCGTATCTGCGGAGCCGACGACACGACGACAATCTTCTTCGGGTGGAGGCGGTCGAGGATGCGCAGGATGCTCTCCTTGAGCGTCGTACCGCGCACGATTGAGTCGTCGATAACCACGAGGTTGTCCACGCCCGGCTCAATACATCCGTATGTTATGTCGTAGACGTGCGAGGCGAGGTCGTTGCGCGAGTTGCCTTCGGTGATGAAGGTGCGCAGCTTTATGTCCTTTATCGCCACCTTTTCGGAGCGCACGTACGTGTCGAGAATGGCGTGCAGCTCTGCGTCTGTCGGCTCGTGGCCGAGCTGCTGTATCTGCTGCACCTTCTGTCGGTTGAGACACTTCTTGAAGCCCGAGAGCAGTCCGTAGTAAGCCACTTCGGCTGTGTTCGGTATGAACGAGAACACGGTGTGGCTGATGTCGCCGCCAACGGCTTCGAGCACCTGCGGCACGAGCAGTTCGCCGAGCTTTTTGCGCTCGCGGTAGATGTCGCGGTCTGAACCACGGCTGAAGTATATGCGTTCGAACGAGCAAGCCGAGTCGCCGCGCTGTTCGAGTATGCGCTCCATGCGCACCTCTCCGCTACGGCTCACGAGCAGCGCGTTGCCGGGCTGCAGCTCCTTTATGTCTTCACATTCGAGGTCGAACGTAGTCTGCAGCACGGGGCGCTCGGACGCCACGGCTACGAACTCGTCGTTCTTATAGTAGAACGCCGGGCGTATGCCCCACGGGTCGCGCATAGAGAACATCTCACCCGAGCCGGTGAGTCCGCACATCACGTAGCCGCCGTCGAAGTTGGGCATCGTGGTGCGCAGCACGTTCGCCATGTCCATGTGGTTGTCTATATATCTGGTGATGTCCATGCCTTCGAGTCCGAGCTTCTTGGCGTCAACGAAGTTGCGTTCGGCTTCGCGGTCGAGGCGGTGACCCATCAGTTCGAGCAGAGTATATCCGTCGCTGTAGATGCGCGGGAACATGCCCTGCGTGAGCATCTGCTGGAATATCTCGTCGATATTAGTCATATTGAAGTTGCCGCAGATGCAGAGGTTCTTAGCCTGCCAGTTGTTGCGGCGCAGGAAAGGATGGACGTATGCGAGTCCTTTCTTTCCGGTCGTGGAGTAGCGCAGGTGTCCCATATAGAGTTGTCCGGCGAAGGGCAGATGGTTCTTTGCGAACTCGGCGTCGGCGAGCAGTTCGGGCGAGAGTCGGGCGTACTCTTTCTGTACGCGTCCGAATATCTCGGTGATGGCGTCCTTGCCTTCTGCGCGCTCACGGAACATGTATTCCGTTCCGGGCATTCCATCGAACTTCACGCATGCCATTCCGGCACCTTCCTGTCCGCGGTTGTGCTGTTTCTCCATCATCAGATAGAGCTTGTTGAGTGCGAACATCCACGTGCCGTACTTCTCCTGATAGTATTCGAGCGGCTTGAGCAAGCGTATCATTGCCACGCCGCATTCATGTTTCAACGGTTCCACGATGCTTCTATTTTTGTTGTGTTTCTATTGAAGATTACTGTTGTAAGGGTAAAAATTAAGCGCCAAGACAAATAGCCCGACGCTTATATATATACATTATTTCAAAATACCGATAAGTAGACCTGTCAACGACAGTCCTACGCTCAGGAACGACATCCACAAAGAGGTAGTAGCACCAACATAAGCATTGTTAGCTTCAACCTTGTTGGGCTCTACGTAGATGTAGTCGTTCTGCTGAACGTAATAGTAAGGAGAGTTGATGAGGTTGGCATCGTTCAGATTGAGACGATGAACCTCTTTCTTTCCGTCGACGCCCTCACGGATGAGAAGCACGTTGTCGCGCTTGCCGAAGATGGTGAGGTCGCCTGCCTGAGCGATAGCCTCCATGATGCTCATCTTCTCGTTGGTGACGGGAACCACGCCCGGCGACTTGACAGCGCCGGCAAGAACCACTCTGTAGCTCGACAGACGCACTGTGACTACGGGGTTTTCGTTCTCAGAGAAATATGGCTTCACCTTATCAAAGATAAGCTTCTCACATTCGGAGTTGGTGAGTCCTACGACATGCAGCTTGCCGACAACGGGGAAGTTGATCTCGCCGTCGTTGTTGACGAGATACTGCTGCACGGTGCTGTTTATAGAGCCCGAGCCGCCACCGTTGCTGGTAGGCATATTGGCGAAGAGGTTGAACGGACGAGACGTTTCCTGATCGGACGTTACGACGGCGATAGAGAGCAGGTCCTTAGGCATGATACGTGCATCGTACAAACCTCTTGAAGCGGCAAGGTTGATGGAGTCGATATTCTTGAAATAAGGAACCTTCCTCGCTGCAGCACAACCGCTGAGGAGAACCACTACTGTCGCTATAATTATCGGAAACAATAATTTCTTCATAACAATTATAGATCGGAAGAGCACACGTCTGAACTCCAGTCACCTATGCGTATCTC
>OCIB01000235.1_pt1 | contig 11718 bp, 10 predicted proteins | sample 1538751 | NCBI WGS metagenome assembly OCIB01 (sample SAMN04571723, study PRJEB22368) | human gut metagenome | biome: human gut; material: stool | host: Homo sapiens | place: Luxembourg | collected 2012-12-06
GCATAGGTGACTGGAGTTCAGACGTGTGCTCTTCCGATCTTGAAAATAATCGACTTCAGCAAACAAAACTCTATCATCAACAAGTACATGGCGGAGATGCGCGACAAAGACTATCAGTCGAACCGCCTCCTGTTCCGCAACAACATAATGCGCGTGGGCGAACTGATCGCTTACGAACTGAGCAAGACGCTCGACTATGAGACGCGCGACGTGCAGACGCCGCTGGGCACGGCGAAGGTGAATGTGCCGACAGACAAGCTGGTGCTGGGCACTATCTTCCGCGCCGGACTGCCGTTCCACCAGGGATTCCTCAACATCTTCGACCACGCCGGCAACGCTTTCGTGAGCGCATACCGCGAGTATGAGGACAAGGACCACACGAAGGTGGGCATACACGTGGAGTATCTGGCTACGCCCGACCTCAACGACGCTACGCTGCTCATCGTTGACCCGATGCTGGCTACGGGCGGATCGATGGAGATGGGATACAAGGCGCTGCTCACGAAGGGTAAGCCGAAGAAGGTGCACGTGGTGTGCGTGATGGCGGCGCCGGAGGGCATAGAGCATATCCGCAAGACGTTCCCGGAGGACACTACCATCTGGTGCGCTGCCATCGACGGGGGCCTCAACGAGCACAAGTATATCGTGCCGGGATTCGGCGACGCCGGCGACCTCTGCTACGGAGGAAAGATCTAACGCAGCCTTGCCGGGAAATACCTCCCACGGAATCCACGGAATCCACAGAGGTTAGGGTGCGTATATTCTCCCACAGATTGCACAGATTTACACAGAACCTGCTGCTGAGGAGAGCCTCCCACAGATTGCACAGATTTACACAGATTCGTTGGGTGCGGAAGATAGTAGCGGAGGTATCCTGCCTCCGCAGCTGCAAAGTGACTCCCACAGATGGCACAGATTAACACAGATTCGTTGGGTGCGGAAGATAGTAGCGGAGGTATCCTGCCTCCGCAACAGCAAAGTGACATCAACAGATGGCACAAGTGCACCCCCTTGAAGACAGCCTAACTTCTGTGTAAATCTGTGAAATCTGTGGGAGAATACACTCAGCAAACAGCAGTCCTCCCACAGATTGCACGGAATTCACAGAACCTGCTGCAGAGGAGAGCCTCCCACAGATTGCACAGATCAACACAGATTCGTTGGGTGCGGAAGATAGTAGCGGAGGTATCCTGCCTCCGCAGCAGCAAAGTAACTCCCACAGATTGCACAAGTGCGCCCCTTGAAGACAGCCTAACTTCTGTGTAAATCTGTGAAATCTGTGGGAGAATACACGCAGCAAGAAGTTCTGTGTAAATCTGTGAAATCTGTGGGAGAACAATCTCAGCAAGAAGTTCTGTGAATTCTGTGAAATCTGTGGGAGAACAATCTCTGCAAGAAGTTCTGTGTAGATCTGTGAAATCTGTGGGAGAACAATTTCAGCAAGAAGTTCTGTGAATTCTGTGAAATCTGTGGGAGAACAATCTCAGCAAGAACTTCTGTGAATTCTGTGAAATCTGTGGGAGAATACACTCAGCAAGAAGTTCTGTAAATCTGTGAAATCTGTGGGAGAACATCCTCAGCAAGAACTTCTGTGAGTGGATTCCGCGGGAGCCAACCAAGTAACAATATATAAATATGTATAGGACAATCAGGACAATAGCCATTGCGCTGTGCGCGCTGCTGACGGCGGCGTGCACCGACACCGACTACGAGTATGCGTCGGAGCGCTGCTCCTTCTTCTTCAACAACCAGGTGTATCAGGACGTGACGCTGCAGAGCGCTCTCAACCCACTCTCGCCCGGCGTGTTCTGCAATGTCTACGAGGGCACGGAGAACGGCAGACGCTTCATCTACTTCGTGAGCAACCAGGGACTCAGCAGCAAGAAGGAGCCGGCTGGCGACGACGCGCGACGCACATATACGCTCGGCCTGTACAACAAGAGCGGCATCATCGTGGGATACGGCAACCTCGGAACGCCCCCGACATTCTACGTCTACGACAACCAATGCCCCAACTGCTACGCTGAGACGCAGACCATGGGCTACCGACTGAGGATGAACGACCGAGGTATGGCGGTATGCCCCACATGCAAACGAGAGTACGACCTGAACAACCGTGGCGTGACTGCCAACGGCAAAAAGCTGCTGCGCTATCGCGGCAGCGCCACAGGACCGCTCGGAGTGCTCGTTGTGAACAATTAGGAATTTTGAGTTTTGAGTCAACAAAGGCTTAGAGAGGCTTAGAGAGGCTTAGTAAGGCTTATAAAGACAGGAAGAAAAGCCTTAGAAAGGCCTTAACAACCCGCCCCAAACAGCCAAAAAGCAGCGAAATAATGCACAGATGCGGGGTGTTTGTGCAGCAGAAAAGCCTTTTTATTAGAAAATATTTGTCTATTTGACAAAAAATTTGTTCCTTTGCATCCGCATTAAATTAGAAATCAATATTATAAACAATTTAAAACATTAAAATTATGTCAGAAATCGAATCAAAAGTAAAGGCTATCATCGTTGACAAGCTCGGTGTAGACGAAGCAGACGTTAAGCCAGAAGCAAGCTTCACAAACGACCTCGGTGCAGACTCTCTCGACACAGTAGAGCTCATCATGGAGTTCGAGAAGGAGTTTGGCATAAACATCCCTGACGATCAGGCAGAGAAGATCTCTACTGTTGGCGACGCTATCGCTTACATCGAGAACGCAAAATAAATAAACCTTATGGTTTATAGTTTATGGTGTGCACAACCCCATAGCAATCACTCATTGTTATAATTCCATTGTGCACCATAAACCATAAACCATTTTTTTTTGACATTTTTCAGTTACATGGAATTAAAAAGAGTAGTAGTAACAGGTCTTGGCGCGGTGACTCCGTTGGGTAACAACGTAGAAGAAACATGGAACAACCTCCTGAACGGCGTAAGTGGCGCAGCACCTATTACATTGTTTGACGCTTCTTCGTTCAAGACACAGTTCGCTTGCGAAGTGAAGGACCTTAAGGTCAACGACTACATCGACCGCAAGGAAGCACGCAAGATGGACCGCTACGCACAGCTCGCTATCATCGCAGCAATGCAGGCGGTGAAGGACAGCGGCATGAACCTCGACGAGGAGGATAAGAACCGCATCGGCGTCATCTACGGCGTGGGCATCGGTGGCATCAAGACCTTCGAGGAAGAGGTGGGCTACTGGGCAACACACCAGGAGAACGGCCCGAAATTCAACCCCTTCTTCATTCCGAAGATGATTGCCGACATAGCAGCCGGACACATATCTATCATGTACGGCTTCCACGGCCCCAACTTCGCCACTACATCGGCTTGCGCTTCTTCGACAAACGCTCTCGCCGACGCGTTCAACCTCATCCGCTTGGGCAAGGCTAACGTGATTGTAAGCGGCGGTGCAGAGGCAGCCATCACAGAGGCTGGCGTAGGCGGATTCAACGCCATGCACGCCCTCTCTACACGCAACGACGACCCAGAGCACGCTTCACGCCCGTTCAGCGCATCGCGCGACGGATTCATCATGGGCGAAGGCGCCGGCTGCCTCATACTCGAGGAGCTGGAGCACGCCAAGGCACGCGGAGCGAAGATATACGCAGAGATGGTGGGCGAAGGCATGTCTGCCGACGCTTATCACATCACAGCATCACACCCGGAAGGACTCGGCGCCTGCCTCGTAATGCAGAACGCACTCGAGGACGCCGGCATGAAGCCGGAGGACATCGACTACATCAACGTACACGGCACATCGACACCGGTGGGCGACATCTCTGAGGCTAAGGCTATCAAGCAGGTGTTCGGCGAAGCTGCATACAAACTCAATATCAGCTCAACAAAATCAATGACTGGTCACCTCCTCGGTGCTGCCGGAGCTGTAGAGGCACTCGCATCAGTGCTCGCAGTGAAGAACGACATCGTACCGCCGACTATCAACCACGTCGAGGGTGACGAGGATCCGGAAATCGACTACACGCTCAACTACACCTTCAACAAGGCACAGAAACGCGAGGTACGTGCGGCACTGAGCAACACGTTCGGTTTCGGTGGTCACAACGCATGTGTAATATTCAAGAAATATGCTGAGTAATCTCATCGACAGAATGAAGCTCCCTTTCCGCAAGGACAAGGAGCTTTATTTGTCTTTACGCAAAATCATCGGATTCTACCCGCACGACATAAGCTACTACAAGCTCGCACTGATGCACAAGAGCATGTACAAGCGCAACGCAAAGGGCAAGCCCGTGAACAACGAACGACTGGAGTTCCTCGGCGACGCCGTGCTCGACGCTACCGTGGGCGACATCGTATACCGCCACTTCCCCGGAAAACGCGAGGGCTTCCTCACCAACACACGATCGAAGCTCGTGCAGCGCGAAACGCTGAACAGACTGGCGCAGGAGATGGGCATCAACCAGCTCATCCTCTCAAGCGGACGGTCGCAGTCGCACAACTCATACATGGGAGGCAACGCCTTCGAAGCGCTCGTCGGAGCCATCTACCTCGACAGAGGATACGACGCCTGCATGGAGTTCATGCGCAAACGAATACTGGCACAAATGATAAACATCGACAAGGTTGCTTATAAGGAGGTGAACTTCAAGAGCAAGCTCATCGAATGGAGCCAGAAGAACCGTGTGCGCATCGACTTCAAGTCGATTCTCGAAGAGAAGGACAAGACCGGATCGCCCGTGTTCGTCTACCGTGTGACGCTCGAAGGCGTGGAGGGATGCGAAGGAAAGGGCTACAGCAAGAAGGAAAGCCAGCAGCTGGCGTCGAAGCTGACGCTGGAGAAGCTGCGCCGCGAACCGCAATTCATCGACCTGGTGTTCGCAGCAAAGACCGACCGCACGAAGATGGAGGAGGAACCGGTGGAGAACGTGCCCTCAACAGAACAGCCCGACGACTTCATCGTGGTGAGCTCGGGAATGGAGGGAGAAAGCGTTTCTAATGAGGATGGCGAGGCTGGCGGTTCTAGTAAGCCTAGCTGTTCTGGCGGAACTAGCGGTTCTAGTAAGCCTAGTTCTTCTAGCAAACCTAGCTCTCCTAGTAAGCCTAGCTCTTCTAGAGAACCTAGCTCTTTTAGTAAGCCTAGCTCTCCCAGCAAGCCTAGCTCTCCTAAAGACTCCAAGGCTAAGCGCAACCGCCGCTCGCCGATGTACCGCAAGGACGAGGCTGCAGCCGAAGCTCTCGACACCGCTTCTGCGAAGACAGCAGCGCCTGCAAAGACAGAGGCAGCGTCCGTTTCTTCGGGCCTCACCCCCGCCGACCTCGACCTCTCTGACAAAGACTTCGACCTCAGCCATATCTCGGCGAGAGAACAGAGCCGCGAGGAGATAATCGCTGCTGCAGAAGCCGCAGCGTTCGGAGAAGAATAAAACGTTATTATCCGTAGGAGGCTACGGCATTAGCTTTCCGCTACGCGCCGCTGACTTTCAGTTCCTGCCGTAGCCTCCTACAGTTAGCTTTTCATCGCAATCATGTAGTTTTAACATCTCAACACTTCACCATCTCACCATCTCAACATATATCACCACCTCAACACCCCACCACCTCAACACCTCAACATATATCACCACCTCACCATCTCAACATCACACCATCTATCACCATCTCACCATCTACTACATATCTCAACATTACACCACCTCAACACCTCACCACCTCAAATCTACCTTTTTATACAAAATTAACCCTTGTAATGCACACGCAACAAGGTTTTTATTTAATTTTGCAACAAAATACTTACGACTATGAAGAAATTATTACTTGCAACATTGCTTTTGCTCGGTATCGTAACTACCGCAAGCGCACAGCTGCCGAAGGTGATGCTTAAGAGCATCGACGGCAAGTCAGTGTCTACAGACACACTCTCAAACAACGGCAAACCGTTCATCATCGACTTCTTTGCGACATGGTGCAAGCCCTGCAACCGCGAGCTCACCGCCATCAGCGAGGTGTACGATGAGTGGCAGGAAGAGACTGGCGTGAAGGTTATCGCCGTGTCTATCGACCAGGCACAGAACAGCAACAAGGTGAAGCCGCTCGTAGACAACCACGGCTGGCAGTATGAGGTTCTGCTCGACCCGAACAGCGACTTCAAGCGCGCGCTCGGCATACAGACCATCCCTTACGTTATCGTTTGCGACGGCAACGGCAAGATTGTGTCTAAGCACAACGGATATACCGAGGGTGCTGAGGAAGAGCTCATTGAGGAAGTACGCAAGCTTGTGAACAAGTAAACGAGTTGACATGTTGACACGTTGACATGTTGACGAGTTAGCAGTTATCACTCCCACCAACAACCCTAACAACATTAATATGAACAAGAAGCTTACGCTCGCTCTCGCTGCCCTCAGTCTGTCGGCAGCCACAGCGAGCGCACAGACCATAAAGGTAGCAAAAGACTACGACGTACAGATTACGGGTAGCTTGCAGACCGACTTCCTCGTTCCGCAGGAAGACAACAAGATTGGTACGGGAACCTACGACGACAAGGTGCTGAACAACACCTACGCTGAGGTTCACGCCCTCTCGAAGTACGTAGACGCCGGTGTGCGTCTTGAATATCTCGACCATCCGCTCCCAGGCTTTGACAAGGACTTCAAAGGCTGGGGTGTGCCGTTTTATTACATCAAGGGCAAGATGAAGAACGCCGAGCTCACACTCGGTAACTTCTACGAGCAGTTCGGCTCGGGCTTCATCCTCCGCACATACGAGGAGCGCTCGCTGGGCATCGACAACTCGCTGCTCGGCGGTCGCATCATGGTGCGTCCGTTCAAGGGCGTGCAGGCAAAGGCTGTAGTAGGCACACAGCGCCGCTATTGGGACACACAGTCGCTCATAGCAGGTGCCGACCTCGAGCTCAGCGTGTCTGAGTGGTCGCAGAAGATGCAGCAGTCGGGCACTAACCTCACGCTCGGCGCATCGTGGGTCGTAAATCACCAGCACCAGAAGGAGGACATCTACGCCGACGCCACACACAAGCTGCGTTTCGTAGAGAACACCAACGCCTTCGACGTGCGTGCCAACCTGCAGAAGGGCGGATTCAGCATTCTCGGCGAATACGCACAGAAGACCGAAGACCCGACGTTCGACAAGAACTTCCCGTATATCTACCGCAAGGGCTACGTGACGATGCTCTCTACGTCCTACTCGCAGCGCGGCATGAGTATCCTCTTGCAGGCAAAGCGTTCGGACAACATGAACTTCCGCTCACGCCGCACAGAGAGCGGTACGGCAGGCTTCATCAACCACCTGCCGGCGTTCGCCATGCAGCAGACATACGCCTTAGCTTCGCTCTATCCTTATGCCACACAGCCTAACGGTGAGTGGGCTTACCAGGCAGAGCTCGGCTACAAGTTCAACCGCAAGACATTCCTCGGCGGCAAGTACGGCACAAGCGTGAAGCTCAACTTCTCGCACATCCGTGCCATCGAGAAGAACGTACACAACGGCGGCACACCGGGCACAGACGGCTACGGTTCGCCTTTCTGGAAGAGCGGCGAGAAGTACTACCAGGACATCAACGTGCAGATTGAGAAGAAGCTCACCAAGGACTTCAAGCTCAACCTCATGTATATGAACCAGTATTACAACAAGACCGTTGTTGAGGGCGAGGGCGGCATGATTCACTCTGACATCTTCGTGGCAGAAGGCAAGTACCGCTTCAACAAGAAGATTACGCTGCGCGGCGAGGCTCAGTATCTGAGCACAAAGGACGATCAGGGCGACTGGTGGTTCGGCTTGCTCGAGCTTTCTGTTCTGCCCAACTTCATGTTCACCATCAGCGACCAGTACAACGGTGCGGAGCACTACTACACATCGACTGGCGCCATCGACGAGTCGAAGGGCACACACGCAGAGCACTACATCAACGGCTCTGTCACCTACACTCACGGCGCACACCGTCTGCAGGTGGGCTACGGCAAGACACGCGCTGGCTACAACTGCTCGGGTGGCGTATGCCGCTACGTGCCGGCAAGCAAGGGTGTGACAGTATCATACAACTTTAACTTCTAAAGCCACTATTATGAAACTGAAGAATATATTGTTAGGCGCAGCAAGCGCCATCGCCATTTTCGCAACAGTGGCATGTCAGGAAGTAGATCCCAACGACCGACTCATCTACGTGAAGCCGGCTGAGGTGGGACGTGCGGTGCTCATCGAGGACTACACCGGTCAGGAGTGTGTCAACTGCCCTAACGGCACAAACGCCATCAACAGTATCGTTGAGACTTACGGTGAGAAGAACGTAATCGCAGTGGGCATACACAGCGGTCCGCTCGCATCAAAGGGCAAGACCTCGTTGGCAACCGAAATCGGCGACGAGTACTACAAGCACTGGGACAGCCAGAGCAAGCTCGGACAGCCTTGGGCACTCATCAACCGCGCCACAGCTCCTAATCAGGACTATAACACATGGGCAAGCTACGTAGGTGCGCTCATCTCGAAGAAGGCTGCGCTCTCGCTCAGCGTCAACAATATTTATGACGCTACTTCGCGCAAGCTCACCATCGACGTAAAGGCTTTCGGAACCGACGGCAATACGACAGGCAAGCTGCAGGTGTGGCTCATTGAGGACGGTATCGTAGCTAAACAGAAGATGCCCAATGGCAAAATCAACAAAGAGTATGTACACAACCACGTATTCCGCGATGTTGCCAACGGCACTTGGGGCGAGGACGTAACCGTGAACGAGGGTGCAACCACAGAAAAGCAGTACGAATATACGCTGCCCGAGAAATGGAACGCCGAGAAGGTATCGGTAGTGGCTTTCGTTTACGACAACAACGAGGTGCAGCAGGTTACTAAGAAGGCTGTCTTCGCAGAAACCGCTGCTGAATAAACATATTCTGTTTGAGGTTGTGCGGTTTTTCCACACAACCTCAAACAATTCTTTTAACAAACCATTGATACCTAACGCTAATTTAAAAAACAGAATAATATGAAGAAAATCTTTACACTTTGCTTTGCTCTCTTCTCTGCAGTGGCAATGTTCGCGCAGGAGACTAAGGGCATGTTTGAATTCGCTACAGCAGACGGTACTGTTGTACCAAGCGGAACAGTAATAACAAAATCGGACGTCGAAGACTTTACAGATCCAGAAGATGGATATGATACCAAGCAAATCTCAACAGGTCTGTTCGTAAAACCTATTAAGACAAACTTGAAAGGAGAGAAAATATGCGTGAAGTTGCGTCTTAACGTAGAAAGAATCGACAATGGCAGCATCGCATTTTGTCTGCTTGGCAACTGCAAGAACGCTAGAGAAGAAGGAGAATTTGAATCTAACGGCGGTTTTGTAGACAAACTCGACGACCTTCAGACCGAATGGATGATTGGCAATGACGAAGAAACCGATAAAGCAATGTACGGCGAGGCAAAAGCCAAGCTCACATTGGTAGTTTGTCGCAAGGTGTCTCTGGGCAAGGACCAGTTTGGCATAGAGCAGTTCAAATACGAGGATATTGGCGAGAGCTCAACCGTAACAGTGCACTTCATTTACAACGAGAAGTCTACCGGCATCAACGGCATCAGCAACGCAGACGCTACGGTAGTGGCACGCTACGCAGCTGACGGCACACGCCTCTCGGCTCCACAGAAGGGCTTGAACATCGTGAAGCTCTCTAATGGCAAGACCGTGAAATACATTAAATAAAAGAATAAGTTTTAACAATTCAGAAAGGATTAAAATCATGAAAAAATTCCTGCTTTCTGCTTTTGCGATGCTGTTGGCTCTCACAGCCGGCGCGCAGAACTTCACAGTAGAGAAGTCACTGAACCCGCAGGGCGTTCAGGCACCGGCTTTCGGCGCATTCAAGGCTCCTGCGAAGGCTAACCTCGCTGCCAACCAGCGTCTCGTAGGCTACTTCGACACCGACGATTGCGACAACTACGTAGGCGTTCCAAAATTCACCGGCAGCAACAAGGTAGCCATTGAGCTTACAGCAGACGACCTCGCTCCCTACTACGGCAAGAAGATTGCTGGCGTACGCTTCAACCTGGGTCAGGGCGAAACATCTACCGGTGTATTCGTACAGAACCTGACGCTCGAAAACGGTCAGATTGTTGATATGGCAGACGTCGCTACTTCTGACAAGAGCGTTACATCAGCAGCAGGCGCAACAAACACCGGCGAATGGCATGAAGTGATGTTCGACAACAAGGTAGAACTGAGTTCTTCTTTCCAGAACTTGTTCGTAGGCTTCAACTACAAGCAGACATCAAGCAACTACCCTATCGGCGTAAACTCTAAGGTTGAAGGTCCGTTCTTCATGTACGCTAACATCCCGTCTTCGCAGGGCGGCAGCGGCGAAAACTGGTACCAGTTTGAAAGCGACGGCATGGGTCTCGCTATCCAGCTTATCGTAGAGGGCGACTTCGCACCTAACTCTGTACAGCCTATCGACTTAGGCACTATCAAGGTTGGATTGGGCAAGACAAAGAACGTTAAGGTAACTTTGAGAAACTTCGGTTCTAAGCTTAGCAACATCGACTATACCATCGCTCTCAACGGCAAGGCAGGCGCTGAGCAGCACCTCGACTTCGGCAAGGACTTCGGCGTAGGCGGCAAGCACACGGTAGAGATTCCGTTCGCAGCAGCTCCTACAACAGGCGAAGTTCCCGTAACACTGACCATAACAAAGGTAAACGGTGAGAAGAACGCAAGCACTTCAAACAGTGCTTCTGGCACATTGATTACTCTTAGTAAGGCGTTCAAGAAGGTGACTGTAGTGGAGGAGAACACTGGTACAACTTGCCCTTGGTGCTCACGTGGTCATGTTGCAATGGAGAAAATGAGAGAACTTTACGGCGATCAGTTCATCGGTATCGCTTGGCACTACTTCGATAGTAGTGACCCGATGTACTTTGTCAACTATAGCGTACCTGGACTTTCGTATGGTTCTGCTCCGCAGGCTGTGGTAAATCGTAATTCAAGTGCAATGGACCCGTACTTCAACGCTATCTCAGTTGTTGCTACAACACTCGACGACTTACCAGTTGTTGATGTAAAGGTAACAGGTACATTCGCAGAGGAAGACACTAAGGTGAATGCAAAGGCTTCTGTAGAGTCATTGGTATCTGGCGACTACAATATCGTATATGCTCTTGTAGCTGACGGACTCACTGGTACAACAAACAAATGGAAGCAGAAGAATGCATATTCAAAGACATATGCAGGAAGCAATGGTGCCAACAATAAGTCGGATCTACCGGAAGACCTTCAGCCGTTGTGGGATGCTGGCAGCACATACTTTGCAACATTCAACGATGTACTTATCGCAAGCTCTTACACCAAATCGAAAAACAACGCAACTCTGCCTACACTCGTTGAGAATGGTGTTGTAAGCTCTGAGTACACATTGTCAATGCCGACAAGCACAAAGATTAAGTCTGCCATCAAGCATGACAAGGTTTATGTTGTTGCTATGGTTCTTGACAAGAAGGGCGCTATCATCAACGCTGCCAAGTCTTTGGTTACTAACTCAACCGGCATCGAGAACGTAAACAACAGCTCTGAGGCTACCGTTGTGGCTCGCTACAACGTGAACGGTGTTCAGATTGCAGCTCCGGTGAAGGGCATCAACATCGTCAAGATGTCTGACGGCACAACACGCAAGGTGCTCGTTAAGTAATCGGCGAAACAGTTATAAAGCAACAGAACAGCTTATAGATCGGAAGAGCGTCGTGTAGGGAAAGAGTGTAGATCTCGGTGGTCG
>OCIB01000248.1_pt1 | contig 11535 bp, 8 predicted proteins | sample 1538751 | NCBI WGS metagenome assembly OCIB01 (sample SAMN04571723, study PRJEB22368) | human gut metagenome | biome: human gut; material: stool | host: Homo sapiens | place: Luxembourg | collected 2012-12-06
GACCACCGAGATCTACACTCTTTCCCTACACGACGCTCTTCCGATCTTACACATTTACTTGTAATATTTTCTACTTCACTATTCCTTCAAAAACGAATACTGAAGAGGCTGGCATTGTGATATTGATCTCGCTATCGATGTCTATTGCCTCGTTCATTGCGAGTCCAGACAAACCGTCTGCACCGATCACCTGGTCGGCGAACGAACTGCGCAGAACAACAGCCGACTTAGCATAGCTCGGAATGTCGAACACCTCACGCAGCGTTGTCACAAGCGTCTGCTTCTCAGTGTCTGGGTTGCGCAATGTGAGCGTGGTCTTCTTGCCGTTCCATGCCGCCCAACCATAGATATTCGCCTTCTCTCCGTCCCACGGATTGCCGCCAACCCAATGTATGTCGGGCAGCACATCGGTATTGCGCTGCTGCCAGTCCATACAGTCGGCAAGCTGACGCCACAATGTACCTGCGTTGCCCTGGTTATCCTTGATTGAGTCGAGCAAGTTGTAGTCGGTGTAAAGTTCTACCATCGACGAACCGCAGCCGAAAGCACAACGCATCTCGCGCACGATGCCGTCATAATTCATTGTCTTGGAAACATCGCCGAACTTAGTGAGGATAACACCATGAGTCATAAGCGTGTTGATCGGACAGAGCGGCGAACGCTCGATGAAGTTTTGGTGAACGAGACGGTCGCGATAGGTTATCCACTGCTCACGGTCGTCGCCGACACCAGCCTTTCCGAAGTCGCCTTCCTGACGCCAAACGGCATCGCTCACATGGAACCAGAACGGCGAAGCCCATGTGCCTACGGTTGTGTTGTAGAATATATCTGCACGCTTCTTGCGCACTTCGTTTTCTATGCTTATGATAGCCTCGCAATTCTCAATACCGGCATCGGTGAGGTCAGGACCAACAGCCGAGAACTGCGTACTGATACCATCGAACTTGAAGAAACGGAAGTCGTACTTCTCGATCATGTCCTTTGAGCACTTCACGAAGTAGTCGAAATACGCCTTATTGCTGAGCTGCATACCGCCACGTTCGCGCCAATAACCACGACGATACTCGCCGCTCGCACCATATCCACCCACCGGACCGAGCCAAGCACCGATGCCTGCGCCCATAGTGCGTGCAATGCTGTCTGCATCATGGAAGCCATTAGGGAAGTTAGGGTTGAATGTCCATGTGCCGTAAGCGTCCCATCCGTCGTCGAAAACAAACGCTACGGGAGCCTTGCCGTACACATCATAGAACTTGTCCTTCCAGTGCTGCACAACGTCGGTACACTGCGTAGCGGTCATGTTCTCTGTGTAGTCGCCCTTGAGGTTCTGCACGTCAGCCGGATCGTACACACCACGGTTTCCAGGTGCGTTGTTGCGGTCTATATTCAGCTCATACCAAGAGTTGTAGATGGTCATCGGATGCCAAGAGGCAGCACGCTCACGCTCACTATATGCAAGGAAAGAACGGCGTGCCTGACCAGGAGCGATGAGTCCGACAACGGCACTCACGTGCCATATTTCGCCCTTGTGGAGAGTGGCGCGGCGAACCCAGTCGCCTTCTACAGCTACGATCTTACGGCTGTCGATTGTAGCGAGCTCGGTGCTATCCACACGGTTGGTATTTAGACCCATCGGTGTTTCCAGACCTGCAAAGATATAATTATTAGCAAGCAATGCGCCGCGGGTATTGCCCACGACAACCGGCGCATTCTTCACCTTCTTATTATTATATGTATAAGTCATCGGCGTGATGCAGTCGAAACGCACATCGTTGAGTGCATCTATCTGCATCTCGGTGCGCAGATAGTGAGATCCGTCGCGAAGCTCTATAGTGTATGTGATAACAAAGTCCTTATAGCTGTAAACTGCCGTAAGTGCGTAGCCATCGTCAGCGAGCGATTCGCGCACTGCGTTCGCTTCACCGCTACGTTTTAGAACCTTAACCTCTTTCAGTTCGAGATGGGCAGACGAGAGTTCGGTGCCGTCTTCAAGGCGCAACTTAAAGAGTGTTTCCGAAGGTAGCAGGTTCATCGCCTTACAACCATCAAAACGCAACTTGCCTGCCTTGCGTGTGTAAGATGCCGAAAAGAGGTTGTTGCTGAGAACGAAACGGTCTGTTGTGTTCATAGCAATTGCCTTGCCTGGTTGTTGCTGCTGCGGAAATACAACAGTAGCAGCATTTGCAAAAACAGCATCACCGAAGATGAACGCACCGCATAAAGCTGTTGCAAGCTGTAATCTTGACTTTTTAGTTATCATTGATATACTTTTAAATAGTTAGAAGAGATGTCTTTCTATTAATACCACTGAACGGCGTTGCTGTATCCCGAACGCTTGTCGTACTTGAGGGCGTCGGTGAGCGTAGCTGCGTTACAACGGAACGAGAAGTTGTAGCTTGTGTACGGCGCAAGCACTACTGAGCACGACATATTGAAGCAATGGAGGTCGCGCTGAAGCGATGCTGTGGTCATAGAGAGCTTATTCTGGTCGAAGTCGTAACCGCTCGAGAACGAGATGTTCCATCCGTCGCTGATGCGAAGGTTGCCGCTCACGTTGAGGTTCTGCGAGAACTTGTACGGATAGCGCATCGACTTGGTATTGAACTTTCCGCTCGTGTTCTCGCGCATCGTGATGCCGTAGCCGAACGTGAGCGACCAAGGCATGTTGAAGCGCATGTAGCCGTCGGCGTCGGTTTCTGCCTTGCCTCCCCCACTCTTTTTGCGGGCGCCACGCTGGGCGTTCACCATCGTGTCGTCTACGTTCGACTCGATGTCGGTATCGATGCCTTCCTCGTCATCCTTTCCGTTTTTCTTCTTACGGTCGTTGTCGTCGCCGCCACCGAACCATTTCTTAAGCTTGTCGGGCGTCAGCGTGAACGAGAAGTTCTGCGATGTACCCTGAAAGCGTCCGAACTTGCCCATGCCCCAAAGCGTGTGGTTGCCCACGAACGGGCGTCCGTTCTTGTCGAGCTCGTAAGCGTATGAGGCGAAAACGGCGGTCATGTTGAACGTGTAGTTCTTCCACCACTTCAAGCGGATGCGCATGGTGAGGTCGGAAAGCGGTTTCTCCTTAGCCGCCATATTGTAACTCATCGACAGACCGAGTTCGTCGATGATGCTGAGTTTCTTGAAGCCTGTGGAGTCCTTGCTGCTCTTCACCTTCATCTCGATGTTGTTCGAGAGGTCGAACGCGATGTTGCCCGTCTTGCCCTTGCCAGGCACGCCGAAGAGCTGATCCTTATAGGGCGAATACTCTACGAGGTCGACCGATCCGTCGGCATTGGTGCGCTGGTAGGTCTTATAGTAGCCGTAGCGCGACGAACTGAAGTCGGGGGCGTAGCTGAAGCTGACGCTCGGAGTAACCACATGGCGTATAGCCTGAATCTTGTCGCCGAATATCTTGCGGCTCGGGATGTAGAAGCCGTAGAGCTTTGTCGACGCTCCGATTGAGAAGCTATAGTTGTAGACGTTGTTGAAACCGTAGATCGTGTCGCACACCTCGCGCTGTGCCGTCTCATCCCACGAACGCATCACCTTATGAGAATACATGCGGTCCTGAAAGTTGAACGACGGAGAGAGGTTGACATAGTTGAACAACGTGAAGTTGCCGCTGATTGGTATCGAGTGGTTCCATCCGTTGTTCCAGTCCTTGATAAGGTTCGAGTGCAGCAGCTTGTCCTCCTTCGTGTTGATGCTGTTAGAGATGTGACCCGTATACGACATCGAGATCTTCTCGTACCAACGCTCGTCGCCAACGGCGTGCTTGCGCTTGAACGGATAGAAGCGCGAGAGCGAGATGTTGAGGTCGGGCAAGGTCATTGCTATCGACGAGTCGCGCATGTTCTGCGAGAGGTTGGCTGTAGAACTAAGCGAGAGTCCGATGCTCGAGAACGTTGTGCTCCAAGACACAGACGATGTACGCGTAGACTGCGTGAGGGTCTGCGGATTGTACAGCGAACTGAGGTTGTTGCGCTCGTAGCTCGACGTAGCGAAGTTGACGCTGGCAGAGAGCGAACTGTACGGATTCGCCTTCTGGTCCTGACGGTGGCTCCACTGAATCTTGAAACTCTTCGAACGCGTGAAGTCGGGCATTCCCTTGTCACCGGTCTGCGTGTTCTGGAAACTTGCATAGAAGCTGCCGTTGAATCGGTAACGCTTGGTATAGTTCATCGCTGCGGAGAGTCCCCACGAGCCTTTAGTGTATATCTCGCCAAGAAGTTTCAGGTCCATCTTGTCGCTGATGGCGAAGTAGTAGCCGCCGTCGCGCAGATAGAAACCGCGGTTGCTCTCGTCGCCGTATGTAGGCATGATGAAACCGCTCGAATAGCTCTTTGTGAACGGGAAGAAGCCGTATGGGATGGCAAACGGCAGAGGCACGTCAGCCACTACAAGATAAGCCGGACCGAACACAACCTCCTTACCAGGACGCACCTTGGCACGCGAAAGGGCTATATAGAAGTCGGGATCTTTGGCGTCGCAGGTAGTATAACGTCCGTGCTGAAGGAAGATTTCGCCGTTCGGACTGCGCTTCGAAATCTCGCTGCGCAAGAATCCGTCCTCCTGCTGTGTGTATACGTTGCTGATAAGTCCCTTCTTTGTTTTGAAGTTGAACGCCATGGTGTCGCTCTCGTACTTGTCGGAACCCATCGAGAACACGGGCGTACCGAAAAGCGTTACGCCAGTTGTGTCTGCCTTGTCCTTAGCGCCCGTAGCGTGCACTAAAGACGAGTCGAGGCTCATGTGTATGCGCTCGGCGGCAAGGTCCATATTCTCGTATTTCACGGTAGAACTGCCAAAAAGACGCGCGGTCTTTGTGGTAGCATCATATACGAGCGAGTCGTTTGCCGAATAGTTTACTGGAGAGTTGATGCCTCCCGCACGCTGGCGGTTGATAGAATCGAGGCGTATGGAGTCGTCGATAGCCTTATTGTGATGGTAGATAGCGAGTTGCAGAGAGTCCATCTTGGTTGTGTCAACACCAAAAACCTGCGTTGAGTCAACCTTCTTCAACAAAGTATCGCGCGCAATGGAGTCAGCAATGTCGCTCATCTCCATTGAGTCGCGAAGAACTTTCAGACTCTTCTTGCGTTGCTTCGAGGGTGCGTCAGCACTTGCCATCACAAATATGATGGCGCAAAGCAATAGGGCTATAACTGTCTTTGTTCTCAATTTGAATAATGTTGGTTCTTTACTTTATTTCTCAGGCTCAAACAGTTCCTTCATCATGCGGAACCGAGCCAATGTGTCGCCACCGAACTTGGCGAGTGAACGCTCTGCCTGCTCAATGGTATTCTCGCGGTCGAGATGTGTTTTCGAGTAGAACTTATCAGCATAGCAGATAAGCTTCTCCTCTATCGTTTCGGGCTGCAAGTCGTGATGTGGCAATGGCAGATCTTGCGAAACGATATCGTCGAGGGTCAGTCCGGCGCCGGTATGACGCTCGCAGACACGGGCAAAACGCTCTGGCAAACCCTCGCTGCGCAACATTTCTGCGCCGCAGACGCCATGACGAATGTATGGTTCTGTGCCATGACACTCAATGCCGGGAGCATATACACGAATGATTCCGATGTCGTGAAGCATCGCTGCCTGCTCAACGAAATCAACGTCGATGTGAAGTTCGGGATGTAACGAAGCAATCTGCAACGCACGTTGCGTTACAGATTGGCTATGTGTTAGTAGGATATGGCGCAATGCGTCACATCCTACGTAGTATTTGTCGATAATTTGCTTATACATATTTACTCGTGCTCGCGCTCGATGTATGCAATAACATCGCCCTTCTGTACCTTTGAGCCGCGCTTTGCATTGATTTCAACGAGCTTGCCGCCAAGAGCTGCCGGCACTTCAACGAACTCACCCCAAGGAGCCTGGATGTAGCAGAACACATCGCCCTCCTTGTACTCCTTACCGATGAACGGCTCAACAGTCGGAGCGCACTCGCCCTCGCCTGAGAACTCCCAATAGATGTCGCCCTTAACCGGAGCAACAACTGCGTCAGCCTTAGCGTGCTTGTAAGCGCTGAGCTGCTCGGGAGAAAGGTTTGCGCCGAGCTTGGCATCCTTGAGCTTCTGAAGGTCGGCGAGGAAATTCTTCTTAGCCTGACCGCTCTTGTAGTTGCGATACTGCTCGGGGTGCATAGCGAGCTCGAAGAGTTCTTCGTCGTCCTGACCGCACTCCCATCCATTCTCTGCCATCTCCTTGCGGAAGTCGTCGAGAGCGTCTGTGAGAAGAGTGTGAGCGTCAACGTCTGTGAACTCACGGCCCTGCTTCTTTGCAAGTTCAACAAGCTCCGGATCGATAGTTCCAGGAATCTTACCCGACTTGCCGAGAATCATACCCCACATAGAGTCGTCCATCATTACGAAGCGTCCCTTGCCCTGCTCGAGAGTGAGAAGGTTCATGAGGGCGATGTTCTTCACGTACTGTGAGAACGGAGTAACCAATGGAGGATAGCCTACGCGCGGCCATACATACTCTACCTCGTCGAAGAGCTTGATGAGAAGGTCGTCCATAGAGAACTCCTCAAGACCGTTCTTCTTGCGTACGTTATTAATAGTAGTGCGCATACCGCCAAGGTCGGCCATCATTGAACCCATCATACCGCCAGGCAGACCGCAGCCGAGAAGGAGCGAAGACATGATCTTGTTGCCCGGGTTGATGAAGTAGCCGAGCCACTCGTCGATGAACTCCTGAGTCATGGCGCGAGCCTTCATGTATGCGCTCATGTTGATTTCAGGAACTTCGAAGCCCTCGTTCTTCAACATGCTGATAACAGAGATAACGTCCGGATGCACCTTACCCCATGACAACGGCTCAATGGCTGTATCGATGATGTCGGCACCGTTCTGGCAAACCTCAAGAATTGAAGCCATTGACAGACCAGGACCTGAGTGACCGTGATACTGGATGACGATTTCCGGATACTTGTCCTTGATCATCTTTGTGAGCTTGCCGAGGAATGCAGGCTGACCGATACCAGCCATATCCTTCAAACAGATTTCCTCTGCACCTGCAGCGATGAGCTGATCGGCAATGTTCATGTAGTACTCCAGAGTGTGAACCGGAGAGTTGGTGATGCAAAGTGCGCACTGCGGAGTCATGCCGCCTTCCTTAGCCCACTTGATGCTCGGAATGATATTACGAACGTCGTTCAGACCGTCGAAGATACGTGTGATGTTTGTACCCTGCTTTGCCTTCACCTTGTACATGAGGGCGCGAACGTCGTCAGGTACGGGATACATACGCAGAGCGTTAAGACCACGGTCGAGCATGTGTGTCTTAATGCCAGCCTCGTTGAAAGGCTTACAGAAAGCGCGTACCGCATCGTTTGGATTCTCGCCTGCGAGAAGGTTCACCTGCTCGAAAGCGCCACCGTTTGTCTCAACACGGGCAAAGCAACCCATATCGATAATCACGGGAGCAATGCGCTCCAACTGGTCTTTGCGTGGCTGGAACTTGCCAGAAGACTGCCACATATCTCGATAAACGAGACTGAACTGGATTTTCTTTTTCATCTCTATTAGTTGATTTTTTACTGTTCGCATAACGCAATTTGAAGAGATGGCGTGACTCTATAGCACCGCACACCTCTTCAAATATGCAAAATTAGAGAAAAAAATTCAATTACTTGGTAATATCAACGCTTTTTTAGTAAATATTAGAGCTGAATTTCTATTACCTTGTCTACATCTGTAGGCACTTCGTCGAGAGAAATCAACACACCGCCGTCGCATTTCTGTGTCTTCACTGCCTTGCGTGAGACGAAGTCGACAGCCTTGCGCACCTTCTTCGAGCCGATAGGCAGGAAGAGCGAACGATCCTGCAAGTTGAGGATATGCACAAAGAGACGGTTGTCTTTCTGTGTTGTCACACCCCAATCGTGCGGAGCAACGAGTCCGCCGCGTGTGCCGTAGATTGTCTCGCCGTAAACCTTCATCCACTTGCCCATCTCCTTAAGGCGCTCCACAGCAACCTCAGGCAGACAGCCGTCGGGCTGCGGGCCGATGTTCATAAGCAGATTGGCGTTGCGGCCGGCTGCGTTCACGAGATAATGAATGAGAGTCTTGGTCGACTTGTAGTTTTGGTCTGTAATCTTGTAGCCCCACATGCCGTTCATGGTCTCGCAGGTTTCAAGCGGCAGCTTGCTGATAGCCTGACCCGACAAGCCTGCGGTGTTCTCGCCAGGCAGGTCGCGCTCGAACATCTGGAAGTCCTCGCCGTCGAACGGCTGAGAGTGGTGGTTATTGCCGATAAGGCAAGAAGGTTGCAACTTATGGATAAGCGCATACTGCTCAGGCAGGCGCCAGTCGAACGACGGGTTGATATCCTGATCCCACCAACCGTCGAACCAGATAGCGTTCACTTCACCATAGTTGGTGAGCAACTCTGTGAGCTGGTTGTTCATAAACTTATAATAACTGTCCCAGTTCTGCGCCTCTTTCGGTCTGCCGGTGCCAAGACCGGTGCGTCCGAGCGGAGCATCCTCGCGTCCCCAGTCAATGTGCGAGTAGTAGAAGTGCAGACCGATGCCCTGACGATGACACTCGTCTGCCAATTCCTTCACGATATCGCGCTTGAACGGCGAAGCGTCAACGATGTTATAGTCAGAATATTTTGTATGGAACATTGAGAAGCCCTCGTGATGGCGTGTTGTGAAGCAGATATACTTCGCACCGGAAGCCTTGATTGCCGACACCCACTCGCGTGCATTGAACTTCGAAGGATAGAAACCGCCAGCGAGCTTGGCGTACTCCTTGTAGTTAAGGTCTTTGTTTGTCATCGTCCACTCGCCGGTAGCGAGCATACTGTAAAGTCCCCAATGCAGGAAGATGCCGAACTTAGCGTCCTGGAAGCGGGCGCGTGCTGCGAGGTTACCCTCTGTCGGCACATACTTGCTCTCAGCCGTCTTGCCGTTTGCGTTTCCGACGGCGCCGTTTGCAGCGTTTTCGGCAGAAACACCGGCAGACATGGCGAGTGCCAACATCACTGTACAAAAGATTTTCTTCATACTTATTAAATTAATTTTTAGGTAGTTATTATATACGAGAATAGGTGCAGCTGTTCACAACTGCACCTATTATAATATTATCCACGCAAATCGTGCTCCTCAAAACGACGTTCTGCGAGCTTTTCAAACTTTGTTCCGGGCTTGCCGTAGTTGGCGTAAGGCCATATTGAGATGCCTCCACGCGGAGTGAAGATACCTGTCACCTCGATATACTTCGGATCCATAAGCTTCACGAGGTCTTTCATGATGATGTTCACGCAGTCCTCATGGAAGTCGCCATGATTGCGGAAGCTGAACAGATAGAGTTTCAGACTCTTGCTCTCCACCATCTTCACGTCGGGCACATACGAGATGCGTATCTCCGCAAAGTCGGGCTGACCGGTAATCGGGCACAGCGACGTAAACTCCGGGCAGTTGAAACGCACCCAATAGTCGTTGCCCTGATGCTTGTTGACGAATGTCTCGAGCACTTCCGGTGCATAGTCGTCACGATATTTTGTCTTTGCTCCGAGAGCCTGCAAGCCCTCATCACGGCGATTATCTGAATTTGCTGCCATTTATATACTTATTATATATATACTATTAAAAAATACATTAACCTCTGAACGTTGTTTTAGATATTGAATATTCGCCAGATACTATAGTTCATTCCGGTATCGAAGTTGTCCTCGCCCTCGAACTTCTTTGTCCAACGCACCACGCGTATGGTAAGAGGCAGAACGATTATCTCATAGAGTGTCTTAAGCACTACCTGCGAAATCATAAGCACGGGCAGTTCCTTCATCGGGATAACTCCTCCGAGCGCCAGCGGGAAGAAGATAATCGAGTCGGCTGCCTCGCCGTATACCGTACTGAGTATGGCGCGAGCCGAGAAGTGCTTACCGCCCGACGACAGTTTCATGCGACTCATCACATAAGCGTTTACGAACGAACCTACGATGAACGCAAGGAATGAAGCGAAAGCGATACGCGGCGCAAGTCCGAACACAGCGTGGAATCCTTCTTCGTTATGCCAGTAAGGCGCAGCGGGCAGTATGTCGCACAATGCTCCGAAGAGGACAAATAGGAAATTCATAGCGAAACCCAGCCATATAAGCAATCGGGTTTTTCCATAACCCCATACCTCACAAACGCAGTCGTTGATGATGTACGAAACGGGAAATACGATTAATCCGCCAGTTACACTAATCGGACCTAACGCAATTTGCTTTGTCTCAAGCACGTTTGCCGTAATAAGACAAACGCAGAAAAGCGTACTGAAAAGCAAAAACAGCACACTCACGTTTTTCTTGTTTTTCTGCATAATCTTGTTTTTTGAGAGGTTTACCAAGCACTCTATATAATAATGTATAAAGTATACGATACTGCTACATTTATTTTCGGCTGCAAAATTACTAATTTTTAATGAAAACACAAACAAAACCGCAGAGTAATAGATATAAAAAAACGAGGAACCACGCCGAAACCCACCGTTTCTGCGCAGCTCCTCGCTATGATAACAATAAATTATTGTGATGTTTTTCTTAGAACATCTTTGCAGGATAAACACCCTCGTCGGCAAGCTTCTTGAACTTAGCCACTACGTCCGGACGATCCTCAGGATAAGTTACGCCGAACCACTTAGATGTTGTGTCGAGCACCTCGCAAGTAGCGGTGCCGTCGTGGATGAGTTTGTCCACCATCAACGGGATGAAGAACTCGCTCTTGAGGTTCTCCATGTTCTTCGGGTCAGAAAGGAACGCCTTGAAGTACTCCTCGCTGTGCTTGAAGTAGTCGGGTGTGAAGCCCCAGAAATTCATAGAAACCGGAGTTGTATCAGGAATCTCTACCCATGTCTCGTTGTCGTCGTCGAGATACTTCACAACGCCGTCGAAGCGCTGAATCTTTGTGCGCTCTACGACAGATGTAAGGTGATGGTGCTCGTCGTTCTCGCATACGCCACGGCTAACGGTGCCGCTCTCAGAGAGTGTGTTGCCTACGCGGAAGCCAACCATAGCATACTTGCCGGTAGAGCCCTCAGGCAGTTCGCTGAGCCACTTGCCCATTACGCGGAAAGCGTCGCGGTCGTAGAAGTCGTCGCAGTTGAGCACAGCGAACGGCTCGTTGATTACGCTTGCGCCCATCATCAACGCGTGGTTTGTACCCCAAGGCTTTGTGCGACCCTCCGGACATGTGAAGCCCTCAGGCAGCGCGTCGAGGCTCTGGAAAACAAGCTCGCACGGGATGTGACCTTCGTATTTAGAGAGAACGATGCGACGGAAGTCTTCTTCGAAATCCTTGCGGATAACGAACACGAGCTTGCCGAAGCCAGCGTTGATAGCATCGTAGATACTGTAATCCATGATTGTCTCACCGTGAGGACCGAGCTCGTCGAGCTGCTTCAGACCACCGTAGCGGCTGCCCATACCTGCAGCGAGGAGGAAAAGTGTTGGTTTCATAACTATTATATTTTGTTTAAGTTAAATATTTGCTGAATCGAATACGATATATAAGATCGGAAGAGCACACGTCTGAACTCCAGTCAC
>OCIB01000249.1_pt1 | contig 11533 bp, 8 predicted proteins | sample 1538751 | NCBI WGS metagenome assembly OCIB01 (sample SAMN04571723, study PRJEB22368) | human gut metagenome | biome: human gut; material: stool | host: Homo sapiens | place: Luxembourg | collected 2012-12-06
AGATACGCATAGGTGACTGGAGTTCAGACGTGTGCTCTTCCGATCTCATAAACCACTTATTATTAAAGGTGCCCGACAGGTTGGCAAGACTCGTTCTGTTGAATGGTTTGCCAACCAGAACTATCAATGTGTTATTCAGATTAATTTTGTAGAGCAAAAGAGGTATAGGGATATCTTTGAAGATGGGTTTGAAGTTGATGCGATTCTGAAGAACATCTCCTTGCTTAATCCTGAATTGAAGTTTATACCCGGTGACACGCTTTTCTTTTTTGATGAGTTGCAGGCATGTCCCAATTGTGCCACTTCATTGAAGTTTTTCAAGCTCGATGGTCGGTTTGATGTAATTTGCTCCGGCTCATTGATGGGTATCAACTATCGTGAAATAGAGTCGAACAGTGTTGGCTACAAGGAAGACTATGAGATGCATTCTATGGATTTCGAAGAATTTCTATGGGCAAAAGGGTATTCAGAGGAATTTATAGACGACCTGTACCAGAATATGTTGGAGGTCAAACCTATAAACAATTTGCAGATGGACGTTCTTTTCGGTCTTTTCCGCGATTATGTTACTATAGGCGGTATGCCAGAGGTGGTAGATTCGTATATCAAGAACAACAATTTCAGTGGTACTTTGGCTATTCAGCGTCAGTTGCTGAAAGACTATGAGGAAGATATCACCAAGTATGTAGAAGGTTTGGACAAAGCTAAGGTGAAGGCTGTCTATAACCACATCTCTACGTTCCTTGCCAAAGAGAACAAGCGTTTCCAGATAACAAAGATAGGCAAGAACGCACGTAACAGAGATTATATGGGGTGTGTAGAGTGGCTTGCTGACGCTGGAGTCATCAATGTCTGCTATTGTCTTAATCAGCCGGAACTTCCGTTGAAGGGTAACTACGACCCTAAACTTTATAAGATTTACTACAAGGATACCGGTCTGCTGATTGCTTCTCTTGACGAAGAAGCTCAGGAGGACTTGAGGGCTAACAAGAATCTCGGCACGTACAAGGGGGCTGTCTATGAGAATATAGTTGGAGACATGCTTGTGAAGCAGGGCTACAATCTTTATTACTACAACAGCGACAGACCCGCACTCGAAATGGACTTCTTTGTAAGAGATGCCGATTCTTTGATTCCGGTAGAGGTGAAGGCTAATGACAACGCTACCGCCTCACTAAACAATCTGCTGAAAGAAGACAAGTATCCAGATATAAAATACGGCATCAAGTTGGGGTACAAGAATATCGGATTCAACGGCAAGTTCTATACATTCCCATACTTCCTGACGTTTCTGCTGAAGCGGTTCGTGGCAGAGAGGGGTAGGTTTTGAAAATGATTGTTTGAAAAATGATATTTAAAAAAATCATTTTTAGAAATGTGTTTTTTAGTCGCACCGCGCTACTTTTAGTAGAAACCTTACGGAGTTTCGCCAAAAAACGGTATATTTGCAATCGAAAGAAACAAGCGGCGGCGTGCGTTGAAGCGGCGCTGCCAGATAAACAGATACATACATGGCACGATTCTATTCGCTTAAGAAAAAGGATGAGGACGACGCAAAGACAGCCGATCCGTTCGGCGTGCTGCGTCCGAAAGTGAAGAATGCAGAACAACAACAAGTAAACATATACGACATGGCAAAAGCATACGTATTTCTTGCCGACGGCTTCGAGGACATCGAGGCGTTGGCACCAGTAGATATCCTCCGCCGCGGCGGACTCAACGTAAAGACAGTTAGCATCAACGCTACGGACATGGTGGCGTCGGCGCACGGCGTGCAGGTGAAGGCGGACATGATGTTCGCCGATGCCGACTTCAGCGACGCCGACCTGCTCATGCTGCCCGGCGGAATGCCCGGCGCGAAGAATCTCGACGAGCATGAGGGCGTGCGCGCGGCTCTCGTGCGCCATGCCGAACAGCAGAAGCTCATCGGCGCCATCTGCGCTGCGCCTATGGTGCTGGGCCATCTCGGGCTGCTCCGCGGCAAGCGCGCTACGTGCTATCCGGGCTTCGAGACAGAGCTTGAGGGCGCCACATACACCGCCGAGCCTTGCACCGCCGACGGCAATATTATCACGGGCAAGGGTCCTGGCGCATCGTTCGCCTACGCCTACCGACTGCTCGAGGAGTTCAAGGGCGCGGGCGTCGTTGAGGAGTTGAAGAAAGGAATGATGTACGAGTTTTGAACATCCTCTCACAGGACATAATGTATCTGCCGGGAGTCGGCCCCAACAAAAAGGACGTGCTCAACAAGGAGTTGGGCGTGCGCACCTGGGGTGACCTTCTGGAGTACTATCCATATAAATATGTGGATAGGAGCCGCATCTATGCCATACACGAACTACAGAGCGACATGCCGTTCGTGCAGATACGCGGCAGGATACTCTCGTTTGAGGAGTTCGAGATGTCGGCACGCAAGAAGCGTGTTGTGGCTCACTTCTCCGACGGTAGGGGAGTGGTCGACCTCGTGTGGTTCTCCGGCGCGCAGTACGTGTACAAGACCTACAAGGTGGGCGAAGACTACATCGTGTTCGGACGCCCCACGGTATACGGCGGGCGCTTCCAGTTCTCTCATCCCGAGATAGAGCGCGCCTCCGAACTGCAGCTCTCCGAGATGGGTATGCAGCCCTACTACGTCACTACCGAGCAGATGAAGAAGCGCAACATCTCCTCGCGCGCCTTGGAGAAGATGGTGAAGGCGATGTTGCAGAAGATAACGGAGCCGATACCCGAGACGCTGCCCGACTTTATCGTGCACGCACGCCACCTCGTCTCGCGCGACACAGCCCTGCGCTGCGTCCACTATCCGAAGAACGCCATCGAGATGCAGAAGGCGCGCGAGCGACTGAAGTTCGAGGAGCTGTTCTACGTTCAGCTCAACATCCTGCGCTACGCCTCCGATCATCGCCGCAAGTTCCGCGGCTACGTGTTCTCGCAGGTGGGCGACGACTTCCACCGCTTCTACTCCGAGAACCTTAAGTTCGAGCTCACCGGTGCGCAGAAGCGCGTCGTGCACGAGATACGCGATGACATGCGTTCGGGCCGTCAGATGAACCGCCTGCTGCAGGGCGACGTGGGCAGCGGAAAGACCCTCGTGGCGCTCATGACCATGCTCATAGCGCTCGGCAACGGCTATCAGGCGTGCATCATGGCGCCTACCGAGATACTCGCCGAGCAGCACTTCGCCACGATACAGGAGTTTCTGCGCGGTCTCAACATACGCGTCGAACTGCTGACGGGGCAGGTGAAGGGCAAACGGCGTCAGGAAGTGCTCGACGCCCTCATTGCCGGCGAGGTGAAGATACTCGTCGGAACGCATGCCGTGCTCGAAGACCCCGTGCGTTTTCAGCGACTCGGCGTGGCGGTTATCGACGAGCAGCACCGCTTCGGCGTGGCTCAGCGCGCACGCCTTTGGGCTAAGGGCGAGAACCCACCCCACATACTCGTGATGACCGCAACGCCCATACCGCGCACACTCGCCATGACCATCTACGGCGACCTCGACGTGAGTATAATCGACGAACTGCCACCTGGCCGCAAGCCCGTGCAGACCATACACAAGTACGACAGTCAGATGACATCGCTTTACGCCGGCATACGCCAGCAGATACGGCTCGGGCGTCAGGTCTACATCGTCTATCCGCTCATCACCGAGAGCGAGAAGAGCGACCTCAAGAACCTCGAGGAAGGCTACGCCGCGCTGTGCGACATCTTCCCCGAGTTCAAGATAAGCAAGGTACACGGCAAGATGAAGTCGAAGGAGAAAGACGCCGAGATGCAGAAGTTCGTGTCGGGCGAGACGCAGATTCTCGTCGCAACCACCGTCATCGAGGTGGGCGTGAACGTGCCCAACGCCTCCGTGATGGTGATACTCGACTCGCAGCGCTTCGGACTCTCGCAGCTCCATCAGCTGCGCGGACGCGTAGGACGCGGCGCCGACCAGAGCTATTGCATACTCGTCACCACCTACAAGCTCTCCGCCGAGACGAGCAAGCGCATCGACATCATGTGCGAGACCAACGACGGATTCCGCATCGCTGAGGCCGACCTCAAGCTGCGCGGACCCGGCGACCTCGAAGGCACGCAGCAAAGCGGCATTGCCTTCGACCTGAAGATAGCCGACATAGCGCGCGACGGACAGATAATGACCATCGCACGCGAAGAAGCTCAGAAGATAATAGACGCCGACCCTACCTGCACCTCGTCGGAGTACGCCATGCTCTGGCGCCGACTGCGCGAATTGCGCGATACGAACGTCAATTGGGCGGCAATTTCATAGCAACAAGCTGACAGACAGGCTGATACGACGGCGTGTCTGTCGGCTTGTTTTTTTTGCTTTATAGCTGCAAAGAAAATGTTAAACTTCGTGCAAAAACTGTTAATGCAGAGTGCATCATGTAATATTATTCAATATTTTTTCGTATCTTTGCAACGCAATGTTCAAAATGCTATGCCAACATTGCAAATTAACTACTACTGATATCGAATATACTACAATTCGATGACCATCTTTTTGAAGGAATGATATACTCATTCTATTTTAAAAAAAAACTGCCTGAAGAATGAATTTGAAGAAAATCGTTAAGACATTTGCAATATCGATGTTGCTCGCCGTTACTTCTACAACCGCCAACGCACAAGACCTTCTTGCACGCCAGGCGCCGGTAGACCGTAAGATGGCAGCCGTCGACACAATCATGCTTCGCAACATCACTATGCGCGAAGAACTCGAATCGCCCTCTGCAGACCTCTACGCCAACTGGGACAACAAGTACGCTCACCGCGCTACGGAGCTTCCTGAGACATACAAGATAGACCTCCGCCACTTCACCATGCCTACCACAAGCCGTGTCATCACGAGCAACTTCGGTTCGCGTTGGGGACGCCAGCACAAGGGTCTCGACATCAAGGTGTACATCGGCGACACAATCCGCGCTGCCTTCTCTGGCAAGGTGCGCATCGTGCGCTACGAGGCAGGCGGCTACGGCAAGTATATCGTAATTCGCCACAACAACGGCCTGGAGACCATCTACGGTCACCTCTCAAAGCAGCTCGTTGAGGAGAACCAAGAGGTTCGTTCGGGCGAGGTTATCGGTCTCGGCGGCAATACAGGCCGCAGCACCGGTTCGCATCTCCACTTCGAAACACGTCTTTGCGGCGTTGCGCTCAACCCGGCGCTTATGTTCGACTTCCGCGCGCAGGACGTAACCGGCGACTACTACGCATTCAACAAAGAGACATACGACAACGAGTCGACCAACGCTACACGCTTGCGCGGTAAGCAGGATTCTTCTACTTACGCAAGCACCAAATCTTCGGACGACTACGCTACAAACAAGCGCACCACTTCGGGTCTTACCGACCAGATTTCTTACCACAAGGTGAAGAAGGGCGAGACATTGGACCGCATCGCAAAGAAGCGCGGCGTAACTGTCGAAAAGATCTGCAAGCTCAACCACATCACAAAGACGATGCGTCTGCGCCCAGGTCAGATTCTGCGCTACTCTTAAAGTGCAATCGGGCGCTGTTCATGAACGTAGAATACCACTCATGAACGCAGAGCGCCATTCATAAAGCGTATATTTTACGACTGTAACAACATAGCAAGGCGACGCCAAACAACTTGAAAGGGATTTTCGGGTTGTTTGGTGTCGCCTTTCTTTGTATATGACGCATTGTTAATTGTATACTTCTACGATGTTTTGTGTTTACGATTGTTTGTAGAAAGCGTAAAAATGTGTAAATTTGCAAGCTGTAAGGCGCAAAGAATGTGCGCATGTTAATGATAACGCAACAAGTGGTAATAATAACACAATAAAAAAGTATCAAGGATGACACAAGAGAGAGTTAGTTTTGGAAGTAAGTTGGGCATGGTTCTTGCCACAGCAGGATCGGCAGTAGGTTTAGGAAACGTGTGGCGTTTCCCTTATATGGCGGGCGACAACGGCGGCGCCGCCTTTATCCTTATATATATAATGTGCATAATGCTGCTCGGCATTCCCTGCATGATGAGCGAGTTTATCATCGGCAGACACGGAGCAGCCAACACCGCACGCGCCTACTCGCGCATGGACACGCATAAGGCGTGGCGCTTCGTGGGACTGATGGGCGTGCTCACGGGTTTCCTCATCACGGGCTATTATGCCGTGGTGTCGGGCTGGTGCCTGCAGTATATCTTCGCCTCGGGCGTGGGCGAGCTGAGCGGCGACCCGCAGTATATAGCCAGCTACTTCGCCGACTTCTCCGCATCGCCCGTGAAGCCGGTTTTATGGACTGTGGCGATACTCTGTATCTGCCACTTCATCATCGTGCGCGGCGTGCGCGGCGGCATCGAGCGTGCGTCGAAAGCCTTCATGCCGACGCTCTTCGTGCTGCTGTTGGTGGTGGTTGTGAGTTCGTGTCTGTTGCCCGGCGGAATGAAGGGCGTGGAGTTTCTCTTCAAGCCCGACTTCTCGAAGGTGAGCGGCAAGGTGTTTCTCGCCGCAATGGGTCAGGCGTTCTACTCATTGGGCCTTAGCATGGGCTGCATAAGCACGTTCGCAAGCTATTTCTCGCGAGAGACCCACCTGCTGAAGTCGGCTGTGAACATCGCCGTCATCGACACGCTGGTGGCTATTCTCGCCGGACTCATGATCTTCCCCGCTGCGTTCAGCGTGGGCGTAAGCCCCGACAGCGGTCCGTCGCTCATCTTCATCACTCTGCCCAACGTGTTCCAGCAGGCGTTCGCCGGAATGCCGCTCGTGGGCACTGCCGTAGCCGTCATGTTCTACATGCTGCTCTCGCTTGCTGCCCTCACGTCGCTCATTTCGCTGCACGAGGTGAGCACGGCGTTCCTCAGCGAGGAGACATGCCTCGACCGCAAGAATGCGGCGCGCCTCGTCACGGTGGTGTGCTCGGTGATAGGCGCGTTCTGCTCGCTCTCGCTCGGCGACAGAGCCTGGCTGAGCATGTTCGGAAAGACGCTGTTCGACTGGTTCGACTTCGTAACGGGTCAGCTGCTGCTGCCGTTCGGCGGAGTGCTCACTTGCATCTTCATGGGTTGGGTGGTGCCGCGCAAGCTGATAAAGGACGAGTTCACCAACTGGGGCACGCTGCGCGGCACGTTCTTCGGCGTGTACATGATTCTCGTGCGCTATGTGTGCCCGGTGTGCATCGTGGCAATATTCCTCAACCAGCTGGGAGTGTTGTAAAAGTAAAAAAGTAAAAAAGTAAAGCGCTAAAAAAGTATCTGCTTTGTTTTGCCGACTCCTTATTTTCAGTTAAATTTGTAGGTAGAACAAACAATATAGATACATATATATGCGAACAGGCATTCTGCTGTTTTTATCAGTGCTGCTCAACCTGCCGTTATGGGCGCAGGCTGAGCAGCGTACGGCGTCATCGAAAGAGTTGGCGCCGGTGGTGATTGTGTCGTCGTACAACACCGCCGTGCGCCACGTGAACGAGAACCTTGCGGAGTTTTTCGAGGAGTACACCCGAAGCGGCATACCTAATCCCATAACCGTTGAGGACATCAACGCGCACAACCTGCGCGACTGCCTCGGCTGGCGCCACCGACTGAGACGAGTGCTAAGGAAGTATTACGAGCACGGCAACCGTCCGGCGTGCATCGTGCTGCTGGGTCTGGAGGCGTCGTCGGTGTTCTTCTCGTTCGACGACGCCGAGCTGAAGCGCACGCCAGTTGTAGTGGGCATGAGAAACTCGGCAATAGTGAAGATTCCTGCTCAGCAGAATCTCGACATTGTGGAGTGGAACCCTGAGTCGTACGACCTTACGAAAGACTTCAACGACTATAACATCGTGGGCGGTGAGCTCTACTACTACGACGTGAAACGCAACCTCGACCTCATAAAGCGTTTCTACCCGAAGTGCAACACGATCACGTTCATGACCGACAACACGCTGCGCGGCGTAACGATGCATGCGCTCTTCAAGAAGTACGCGCAGAAGGACAAACGCTTCGACGTGAACTATATCGACGGCAGAAAGATGTCGATGATAGAGGCTGACGAGACGATATCTAACATGCCGCCTTCGCAGGCGCTGCTGTTAGGTACGTGGAGCGTGGACAACTCGAACAGCTATGTGGTGCGCAACTCTACGTACACCTTCGGACAGACCAATCCGAAGCTGCCTACGTTCACCCTCACCGACGTAGCTATGGGCCACTGGCCCGTGGCGGGCTATTCGCCGCGCTATCATGTCATGGGCCGCACGCTTGCCGACAAGGTGGTGGAGTTTCTGAAGACGGGCAGGAAGAAGCCGGTAGGACTGGTGGAGAACCGCTATGTGTTCGACCTGCAGCGCCTGAACATGCTGAAGCTCTCGCTCGAGGGCTTCAGCTTCAACTGCGACGTGGTGAACGAGCCGCTGAGCGTCTTCGAGGAGTATCGCGACACCATTCTGTTCATCACCGTGCTCATCATCGTGCTCGTCTCGGCGCTCGCCATAACGCTCCATCTGCTGCGCAAGAGTCGCCGGCTGAGCGCCAAGCTCGTGAAGCAGGGCAAGGAACTGCTCGTGGCGAAGTACAACGCAGAGGAGGCAAACCAGACCAAGTCGCGCTTCATTGCCAGCATCAGTCACGAGATACGCACGCCGCTCAACGCCGTGCTGGGCTTCTCGCAGCTCTTCGCCAACGACCAGATAGAGATGTCGGCGGAGGAGCGCAAGCAGTATGCCGACCTCATCATGACCAACAGCAACATGCTGCTGAAGCTCATAGACGACGTGCTCGAGGTGTCGAAGATAGAGGCGGGCAAGCTGAAGTTCAACATCGGCGAGCACGACGTGGTGGCGCTCGTGAACACGGCGGCGAAGATAGCCGAAGCCAACAACAAGTCGGCGGATGTGGAGATACGCGTCGAGACGAACGTCAGCAGTCTGATGATAGAGACCGACCGCGAACGCCTGCTGCAGGTGCTCGCCAACCTCACTACCAACGCAAAGAAGTGTACGGAGAAGGGCACGATAACCATTGCGCTCGAGAAGCTGCGCAAGGACGACATGATAAGCATCAGCGTGAGCGACACGGGCTGCGGCATACCAAAGGAGAAGGCGCAGGAGGTGTTCGAACGCTTCTGCAAGCTCAATTCGTTCAGGCAGGGCACGGGTCTCGGACTCTCCATCTGCAAGGCATTCGTCGAGGAATTGGGCGGAAAGATATGGGTAGACACGACGTACACCGAGGGCGCACGCTTCGTGTTCACGCATCCTATACGGCAGAAGTAACAGTCTGAACTCAATTACCGCGCGGCAAAAATGACATTCCCCCTATGCTGTAACACCGTTACAGCATAGGGGGAATATCGTTACCAGTCTGCGGTAATATCACCACCTCACCACCTCACCACCTCACCATCTCAACATTTCATCATCACCATCTCAACCTCTCAACCCCTTCGTCGCATACATCAGCGCGAAGTACAAAGCTGTGCCGGTGATGAGGCCCGCGATGGCGTCGATGGCGTAGTGCGCCTGTATGTAGACCGTGGCGAGACAGAGGAAGAAGTAGAACGGCGCGAGGAAGAGAAGCAGGCGGCGGTTGCCCGAGTGGTAAGCCAGCCACATGCACACCGTCGAAACGCCCACGTGCGACGACGGGAAGGCGGCTGTGGGGCGTTCGCCCGCTGCCTTAGCCTGCTCGACGAGGTCGTAGAAGAAACCGTCTACGTAGCCCGGCGTGGGCAGACATTCCTGATGTGTGTTGAAGTAGGTGCCGACGGCAGGGAAGAAGCCGTTGGCGATGTTCTCCAGTCCTACAGCCTTGAAGTAGAACGTAGGTCCGGCTACGGGCACGAAGATGAACACGATGTAGTAGATGAAGAACGAGGCGAGCAGCACGAACGATGCGCGCTCGAACTCCTTGTAGCGTGCGAAGAAATAGTAGAACGCCACGAGGCCTATCATCGGATAGTAGGCGGCGTAGCCCATGCTCATGAGTTCGCTGATGGGAGCCCACGAGAAGGTGGAAGCGAAGGTGAGCGCCGGCTGGAAGCCGAACACCGACTGCTCAGCGCGGCAGAACACATGGTCGAGGTTGGGGAACATGCGGTTGAGCTCGTACGTGTCGGGATACCACCACGCCAGCAGCGACATCTGTGCCACCACGCGCGCCAGCAGCGTCAGTCGGCACGGCACGAGTCGGTAAGCCACCCACAGCGCCATGGTCATTGCCACCACACGCACGCGGCCCCAAATCATGGCGTCGGGGTTCTGCAGGTTGGTGTAAGTGAAGAGCGCCACGAGCAGCGTGAACAACGTGTATGCCATCACGAGCCACTCCAGCGCGAGCAGTCCGCGCTTGGGCGATTTGTCAATAGAGAAAAGTTGTGTAAGGAATTTCATTGTCTTAAGTGTAATTTTAGGGGGTGCACTTGTCTCAAGTGCACCAACCAAGTAAAAGTGCACCAACCAAGTAAAAGTGCACCAACCAAGTAAAAGTGCACCAACCAAGCAATCACCTGCGCGCACAGGCGTTACAGCCATCCGTTCTTCTTATACCACTCAACGGCGAGCTTCACGCCTTCGGCGAGTTTGTAGTGAGGATGATAGCCCAGCTCGTCGCAAGCCGGCTCGATGTCGCAGCGCCAGTTGCGCTGTTTCAGAATGTTATACTTATCGTTGTTCAGAGCGGTCGGCTTCTTCGTGATCTGGCTTATCTTCTCGCCGAAGAACGTCACGATGCGCAGCACCCATATCGGCGCCACGATGCGCAGCATCCACTTCACGCCCATCTCCTTCTTCAGCAGGTCGCTGAACTCGGTAGAGCTGTATACGTCGCCGTCGGAGAGGAAATACTTTCTGCCGCTCATGCCGCGGTCGAGAGCGAGGAACACCGCCTGCACCACGTCGAGCACGTAGACGAACGTGATGTCCTGGCGCTTGAATCCCGCAGCGAAGTCGATGTGCTTCTTTATGCTCTCAGCCATGAGGAAGTAGTCCTTCTCGCGCGGTCCGTAGACGCCGGTGGGGCGCAGTATGATGTAGGGGAAGTCGTTGCCGATGCCGTCGAGGTACTTCTCGGCGTCGAGCTTGCTCTTGCCGTACGCCGTGTTGGGGCGCGGCATGTCGTGCTCGCTGATGTCCTGGTAGGGCTGCTGCTCGTGTATGGCGCCGAAGACGCTGAGCGAACTGAGGAACACGAAGCGCTTCAGCGGCATCTTCAGCTCGATGAGCGCATCGACGAAGTGCTTTGTGCCCTCGGTGTTCATGCGGCGGAAGTCGGCCTTGTCGAGACATTTCGTCACGCCGGCGGCATGAACGACGTAGTCGAACTCGTGCTCGCCGAGTTGCGCCTTCAACTGCTCCTTCGAACCGAAGTCAAGCTCAATAAAATGTATGCGCTTGTCCTGAAGATATTTGCGCGATGTGGTTTTTCTCACTGCTGCCCACACCTCCATATCTCTGTTGAGGGCTTCCTCAACGATAAAACTGCCAATGAAGCCACTGGCTCCTGTTATAAGTATCTTGTTAGTCATTCTTAATATTGGTACATAGTACAGGCTGCAAAGTTACTATAAAAAAGCGAGTTAGC
>OCIB01000256.1_pt1 | contig 11426 bp, 10 predicted proteins | sample 1538751 | NCBI WGS metagenome assembly OCIB01 (sample SAMN04571723, study PRJEB22368) | human gut metagenome | biome: human gut; material: stool | host: Homo sapiens | place: Luxembourg | collected 2012-12-06
GATACGCATAGGTGACTGGAGTTCAGACGTGTGCTCTTCCGATCTCAGAGTTTTGCTTGTTTTCTTTTCGCAACATTAAGATAAGTGAAAATTCTGACATAGCAAAATCCAGAGTAACTTTTTGTTGCTCAGGCGCTTAAAATATTTAATTGATAATAGTGTTGCGGAATTAATGGAATAACCAGAAATGAAATTGAAAAGACATCTACTGACAGCTGCCCTGACACTCTTTTGCCTATCGGCAGCTAACGCCCAACTGCTAAGAACAACAGTGGAGCAAGGGGAAATTGAAGGTGTGGAACATGAAGGATTCGCCCTATACAAGGGAATCCCATACGCAGAAGCACCAGTGGGCAACCTCAGATGGAAAGCCCCAGTGAGCAAGAAGCCTTGGAAGGGAGTATTCAAAGCAGATAAATGGGGAGACCGTCCACCACAGCCCATCGACCCTAACCAAAATGGTGGAGAGCTGGGCATGAGCGAGGACTGCCTATACCTCAGTGTGGAAACGCCAGCCAAGAGTAAGAATGACAAACTCCCTGTATTTGTGATGATTCATGGAGGAGCCTTTCTTACTGGCTCCTACAGTGGAACTCAGGAAAGCTTTGTCAAGGAAGGCATCATCTATTGCAGCATAGAATACCGCTTGGGAGCCTTGGGATTCATGGCACATCCAAAGCTGAGTAAGGAATCAGGCAAGAACATATCTGGTAACTATGGCATCCTTGATCAAGTGATGGCCTTAAAATGGATTCACGACAATATCGCTGCCTTCGGTGGAGACCCAGACAAGATTACCATTGCTGGAGAATCTGCCGGTGGTATCTCGGTAAGTATACTATGCGCCTCTCCCCTTGCCAAGGGACTCTTCCGAGGAGCCATCAGCGAAAGTGGTAGCTCCTTCTGGCCTGTGGGTGAAAGCAGAAATGGTAACACAGCCATGCTCACCACCAAAGCGGCAGAAGCAGGTGGACTTCTCCTTCAAAAGAAACTCAAGGCTAAGAACTTGAAGCAGCTAAGAAAAGTTCCGGCTATGGACATCGTAAAGAATACCGCCTTTGAGTCCTTTTGGCCGAACGTTGACGGCTACTCCATCACCGATGACCAGTATAAGCTCTATGAAAAGGGAAGCTACAATGATGTAAATGTCATCATAGGAACCAACAGCGACGAAGGAAGTATGTTTAGCCGCCCTGTCAGTGTAAGTGACTATGAGAAAAGAATCCATGAGATATATGGAAGTTGGGCAGACCAGGTTCTCAGTCTCTATCCTGCCAAGACAGAGGAGGAAACCTACTTCGCTCAATCCGACATTTTCCGTGATGGCTCCTTTGCATGGGGAACGTATGCCTGGGCTAACCTGCAGAGCAAGACCGGCAAGGGCAAGGTGTATATGTATTACTTTGACCAAGACTCTGAGAACACCATCGTGAAAAGCCGCAAGGGAGGAGCCAGCCATGTGGCAGAGATGCCATTCATCTATGGCTATAAGTTTGGCTCTGGAAAGATGACCGAGACGGAGCAGCACATGGAACAAATCATGTCACGCTACTGGATCAACTTTACCAAGACTGGCAATCCAAATGGGGATAGCCTTCCTTTCTGGACTACCTACCAGGAAGGTAAACCAACGGTGATGATTATGAAGGAAGGACTGCATTTGGGTCCTGTTCAAAATCAAAAGCAAATGGACTTCTTCGAGAAGTTCTTCAAGGAAAAAAGAAAATAATACGTCAAGTTCCAAGTGGCATTTCTCCCACTTGGAACTTTTTCATTAAAGAGATAAAACGCCACATTGTTCACCATAAAATGGCGCATAGATACGAATGCTCGCATGATGTGGATGTTTGCTTCAACAGCAGTCGGAGACTTCAAAACTCCACTAAGCATAGCTACCCCTTGCTCTGTGAAAACTCATCACCTGATAGTCTCCTCAACTACGGCAGAGGAAAATGGACTCATCCTCCTTATTTTTCAGAGCCTCGCTATCAAAAAAGCCAGCACACTACACTGATATTATGTAACTTATTATAGATAAATAATTTACGATGGTGTAGTCTTGGCTTAACACCGCACGAAGACTACACGACACTGCATAGCCATTGCACTCGGATGCTATAGAAGAGGCTGTTTTTTCTTAAAAGAATACTGTTCCGTGTAGTCTTCGTGCAGTGTCAGTGTAGTATTAGTGCTGTCTTTTAAAATACAAATACTTGTATTTCAGTATGTTGCAAGGAAATAGTGCAGTGTGTAGTCTATTTTGGAAAATTCGCAAAGGGCAAGAATTTCTTCTATGCTTATCGCTTGCGTTCGTCCTTCAACAATTCGGCGTAATACCAGACCTTGGCTCTAGCATCAAACTCCTTGCGAGTCTCGCTTCCTGGTTCGCCATATTTTTCCCGCAGGACATCTTCAAATATTCGCAATTTAGCTAGTTTTTTCTCATTAAACTTCATTCTAAATATTTTGGAAGGATTTAGAATGTTTGGAAGTCGCCAAATGTGACTTCCAAACATCTGTATTACATGTATTACTTGATGGCAATCTTCTGAATATTGCCTTTTATCTTGGCTATGACATATCTATTCTTGATTATTATACCCAACTAAATATCTTTAAACAACAACTCTCCCTTTTGGTTATAGTTCTGTCTAACATTATCATTTTGACCTCTTAAAGCATTGTCTAACACTTTATGTATCGCCTCATTTTCTGTCAAACATGCGGAGATGTCATATCTAGAAGGGTTGTTGTAATAAAAACTATACCCAACAGACGCAAACAAATGACTTATTGCTGCATCAAGACCACATTTTTCAAAAATTTTACAGAAAGAGCCTAATTTAATATCGACAAAATTAGAGAACCATTCGTCACCTGTCATCTGCCTAAAAGACATAAATTTTTGTGGCATTTTGCCATCAAGTTTGATATTAATTAGCTTACTTGCAGTGCAATTGCCCAAAGATTGAGTTAGCATAACTTTCGTAATCACTGTTGTTGCAGTTGAAAGGAATTCTTTTCCAGAATATTCCTTTTTCAAAGTAGCAATTAGTGTAGGATACGGATAAGACTGCAAGATACGTCTGAAAACATCCTTATTTTGAAGTCCTAAAACCGTTGTGACAATGTTCAAAAAGCCATTAATGTTTTTATCTGCAATAGTCTTTACTGTATCCAACTCGCTAGGCTTTATATCACCACATTTTTCAGCAAGTGACAAAAAAGGGTAGGAATTAACCTTAAAAATGTCTTGTTGAGTCAACGTAGGTTTATCCAAGATACGTATAAACTCATCCTTATCAATGAATTGTAACACCATATTTTTATAATTTATCGTTAATAATTTGCTTTAATTTTTCTAACTCTGCATAATTATATTTATTTTCTGTTACTTGTTGCGAAAGTTTTTTTGCCAGTTCTAAATTACAAGGATTCTTATCTGGATGTGCCTTGACTATTAATTCCTTGTATAGTTTTCTTGCCTTGACGATACTATCAACAACATTAAGCTCGTTATGTTCTATCGGCTTTTTCTTGCGACAGAACCATGATTTTATAAAAAACATATTCTAACTGATAAAATAATCATTTAAGTTTGCATACGCTTTAAGAGAAAAAGCCTTGCCTTTTCCCGTTGTCTTTCCTTTAATGATAAGAGTGTCAAAACCTTGCGCCATTAGTTGTCTAATAAAGGCTTTATTTTCTAATACATACTGAGATATTTCCATAATCTCACTATCTTTAAGATTATAGTCATTTTCTATGGAAATTTTAAAGCCACTTCTAAGCCACATGGCACTCATTTCATGCCTAAAATCAGGATCACCTTGCGATATACTTGCTTTGCATAATCTGTTTGTATCGCCAGACACAAAGTATTCGTGAAAAGCTTGATTCATTTGATTAATGACAGTAACCCTCTCAAATGAGCCATCAAGCAAAACATTTATCAGATTCTTTAAGAAATCAAATATCTTCATTTTGTGCAGAATATTTATAAATGGTGAATCCCCAAACCACAAAATAAAACTTTTAACCACACGGCAAAATAAAAAAGCGCAGGATTCTACCTGTTGCTCATCCCACACTCCGAGGCCTTCGCATTGCCCTGTACAGTTGAACGAGCAACGTCGAAGCCCACGCCGATATGTATACACTTCTCCTTATACCAATATTTGGCATATTACAAGACGCAATACACCCATACCAGTAAAGGGATGCGAAATATATCACATCCCGAGGGCATCTACCGTTGCATTGTTCATTGACTGTACATGAAAGTTGCGTAGTTTCGGAACGTCAAGAACAAAGCGTCAAGTAAACGCCTTTATTTATGTCGTGATACCTTTATCCCACTTACCTTTCTCCCATCTTAGCACTAGAAAGTCGCTTAAAGCGACTTCAAATGCCTCGACACGGCGTGAGCGAGTGTAGTATCGGTTGCAAAGGTAATGAAAAAAATGATTACTCACGTATTTTTAGTTGATTATTTTTCGTTGGTAGGATAAAAACTGAGGTTTGGGAACATTAAGAAGCCTTATTGCGCCCAAACACACCATTCTCTTAGTTTTTTAACTTGAATTCCAAATTAGCTTTAAAATGCTTCGTTGATTCTTGCAACAAGTTCCTCTGGCTTGAAATCTTCCATCTTGGAAAAGGCAAACCATTTCTTACCTAAGTCTTTGATAGAGGCTCCCACATGATAAACTGTATCATCAATGCAAAGAAAACGATCGTGGGAACGACGGAAGACATCTACTTCTATCGGAGGATATTGGCTATTATGGCGATCGACATCAAGGTGAAACTGGCGACTTACCTGCTGAGTATAAATGGTGGCAGAAACATTCTCACCTCGCTTATCTAATAGCGTCAAGACCGTCTCATCGACATAATTATCTATGAGGATGATACGCTGCTTGGCACTTTTTACGAGTTTAGAGACAAATGAATAAGCATCATAGATTTGGTTATCAAAGAAGATTCCTTGCTTCGGTTTGTACATTCCTTCGTCCAAGCGACGGAAAATTTCGTCTATGCGATGGTCTTGTACTTCTTGATGAGTAAGAATCTTCGTCTGAACCTTATTAGACTCCAACTGATTAAATTCGATTGTTTCCAATCGTTGGAAAAACGCCACATTGTTCACCATAAAATGGCGCATAGATACGAATGCTCGCATGATGCGGATGTTTGCTTCAACAGCAGTCGATGACTTCAAAACTCCACTAAGCATGGCAACTCCTTGCTCTGTGAAAGCATAAGGTCTTTTACGAGCACCCATAACTATAGAATTGGATGTCGCAAATTGCGACTTCCAATTTTCAAACTCTTCTTTTGTCAATTGAAACATAAAGTCTTCAGGAAAACGTTCTATATTACGTTTTACCTGCTCATTCAACCTTCTTGTTTCTACTCCATACAACTCAGCCAAGTCACGGTCAAGCATCACTTGTTGTCCTCTGATAACTCGTATCAGAGACTCCACTTTATTTTCTACAGGCAATTGCTGATTACCTGATTTAGCTACACTATCGTCCTTTGCCATATTCTATAATCCAATTAAATTAGAAGATTTCGGCAAAGGTACAACAAAAATCGAAAATAAACAAGAGAACTTGCTTTTTTATGAATTCAGCAGGTACATTTTTACACATTTTCGAGGTTTTTCTAAGCTTTCTCTGTTATTACCAGCACATGGCTTTCGTCACTCAATGTGGTGGCGAAGATATAGGTTTCGCCACCATCCTTCAACTTCAATCGCTTGCGCAATTCTGCTACGGAGAGAGGGAAGTTGCGGGTAGCGATGTTCGCCTTGGTAATTCCTGACAGATGGCGCTTCAACTCCTTTTTATTAAAGGAGGAGATGGCAATGATGCGGAAACTTCTGCCGGGGAAGACGGCGATAGGCTCACGGCTCACGAAAAGATGACTGTTCTTGGAAAGCATCCTGGCTCCATATCGCTCAGATAAGACGCTGAAACAGCCGGCTTTCATCAGAGAGGCATTCGGCTCGTAAAGATACTGCATCTCTTCAAGCGTGAATGGGGCTATCTTCACCGAAGAAGACTCCATATCCGATTCTTCGCAGACGAAGGACTGGGCATCATTGACACAATAAATGCGGAGATTGCCCATATTTCGAGCTGAGAGCACTAAAAGGAGTTCCTTGCACTCATTATTCACGGAGATGATATGAACCTCTTGTACGCAGTTTAATTCGCTTACCGCACGGTGCCAGTCGAGCATCGGAGAGAGTTTGATGATGACGTAATCTGCCTTAGAAAGCATTTCTTCCTGCAAAAGGGTTACATCGGGCGTACAATCTTTCAAAGATACTACCTTGTTGCCCGCATCGTCTCTACGGGCAGGATCGATGAAGATCAGCTTAAGACCAAGGTTGGTCTTAAGTAATGACTGAGACTGGTCTTCAGTTATGCCTAAAGAATCTGATGCAGCAGCCTCTTTCTTTGAAGCAAAAGAATGCAGAACCTCTATTCCGTCTCCATTCTTCACGATGGCATTCTTCAAACCCAACCGCCCAAAGTTTTCCTTTGCTGCCTCACAGAGATGAGCCTGACGCTCCACATACATCGACTTCACGCCCAATCGGGAAGCGATGTAAGAGAAGTCTACTCCGAAGCCGCCGGTCAGGTCAACAAACCCGGTTTCTTCAGAAAAATCTCCTTCATGAGGTTCTTCTTTTATTTCATTAACATTCCTGTCTACTTCTGTTAATATCTGTTGCTTTTTGCAAGTAGCTTCATTTTTGGCGAATTCTGAATCAACTGCCCCTTTGCCCGCAAATTCGCAAATTTCAGAAAGATGAAGATTTGAGGCGTTTTCGCTCTCCTTCCCCTTTTCTTCTCCGTTTTCGGATGATGAAGGAGACAAACCGAGCAGTCGGGCAGCGAGTTCAGCCTTATAAAGTGCCGTTTGCTCTGACGAACATTGCTCCATCGAAATATGAGGGGGATAGATAATGCCATCGATGCTTGCCCAACGGGGCAGTTTCACACGAGCCATCTTTCGCCCACGAATCTGGTCGAGAGCGAAAGGCATATCTACCTCAGGATACTTGCTGCCGAGGAAAGCCAGCTGGCGAACGTCATCGTCCTGATGCTGGCGGATAAAATCGAGCGTTGCTTGGTTCATTATTTCTGTTGAGTGATTCGTCATTACATTACTTATTCTTAATAACCGCAAATTTACGATATTCTGATGAGATTACAAAATATTTCTCAGAATATCTGATAATTTATGTCGGGATGCACCAAAAACAGGATGCTCTCGGCTATAATCTACCCTTTTTCCTGGCTATATCATTCTAACAGCAGGCATAAATAAATACATAACTATCGGAGATAGAACAACTGACTAGGAAAAACAGCATACTGGCAGAAGGCAAACAGCCGACTAGCGCAACAGAGGCTAGTCGGCTGTTCCTGTATAACAGTTTGCCAAACATCCTTTCTCTTATTTTAAAAGAAGCACGGTTGGCAGGAATATCGCAATCTACTCTTCACTCTTCACCATTTCTACATAAACAGCTGAAGCACAATACATTACATAGGTGAAGAGATTTCCGGCACTCTTCACCCACTCTTCACCACTCTTCACCTTTTACGATTTTAGAAAAGGTATAAACGCAGAGCCGCTTACCTGTCAACAGCCTAAAAAGGTGAAGGGCGGGTGAAGAGTAAAAAAACACTCTTCACCCGCCCAACTTCCTATCCTTCAACCACTTACACTCAAAAGGTGAAGAGTGAAGAGTTGTTGGGAAAATTCTCTCGCATCCGTAAAGATGCAGAGAGAAAATTCCGGTGTCTCAAAAGAAACGATGGATTAGTCAGCCAACTTAGCCTTCAAGAACTCACGGTTCAAGCGGGCGATGTTAGCGATAGACTCGTTCTTAGGACAAACAGCCTCGCAAGCACGAGTGTTTGTACAGTTACCGAATCCGAGCTCATCCATGCGTGCAATCATCTTCTTAGCACGGGCAGCAGCCTCTACACGACCCTGTGGGAGAAGTGCCAGCTGGCTAACCTTTGAGCTGACGAAGAGCATAGCAGAACCATTCTTACATGCAGCAACACAAGCACCGCAACCGATACATGTAGCGCAATCCATTGCCTCGTCTGCATTCTCCTTAGGAATCAGGATAGCGTTAGCATCCTGAGCCTGACCTGTACGAATGCTGGTGTAACCACCTGCCTGGATGATCTTGTCGAATGCTGAACGGTCTACCATACAGTCCTTGATGATAGGGAAACCAGCAGAACGCCAAGGCTCAACGGTGATAACGTCACCATCGTTGAAACGACGCATGTAGAGCTGACATGTTGTAGCACCACGCTCAGTCTTACCGTGAGGTGTACCATTAATATAGAGAGAGCACATACCGCAGATACCCTCGCGGCAGTCGTGGTCGAAGACGAAAGGCTCCTGACCTGACTCGATGAGCTCCTCGTTCAAGATGTCGAGCATCTCGAGGAATGAAGTATCATCTGGGATGTTCTTCATCTCATGTGTATCGAAGTGACCCTGTGCTGTAGGACCGTCCTGCTTCCAATACTTAACTGTGAAACTTATATTTCTTGCCATTGTCTTGTTCGCTTTTTAATTCTTGTAATTTCTTGTCTGTACCTTAATTGCCTCATACTCGAGAGGTTCCTTGTTGAGCACTGGAGCAGTTGTATCATTGCCCTGATACTCCCAGCAGCCTACGTAGAAGAAGTGCTCATCATCACGCTTAGCCTCGCCTTCCTCTGTCTGGTACTCCTCACGGAAGTGACCACCACAGCTCTCGTTGCGGTGCAATGCATCGTAAGCGATCAACTCGCCCATCAAGATGAAGTCACGCAAGTGGATAGCCTTATCCAACTCTACGTTCAAGCCTTCCTTCTTGCCAGGGATGAAGAGGTTCTTGTTGAATTCCTCGCGGAGAGCCTTCATCTTCTTCAAGCCTTCCTCAAGACCTTCCTTGGTACGACCCATACCTACGTGCTCCCAAAGGATGTGACCCAACTCCTTGTGGATAGAATCTACAGAGCGCTTGCCCTGGATACCCATCAGGCGGTCGATTTCCTTCTGAACACCTGCCTCTGCCTCTGCGAACTCTGGGAGATCGGTAGAGAGCTTTGGCCACAATGCCTGGTCGGCCAAGTAGTTCTGGATAGTGTATGGCAATACGAAGTAACCGTCAGCCAAACCCTGCATCAAAGCAGATGCACCAAGACGGTTAGCACCGTGGTCAGAGAAGTTACACTCACCAATAGCGAAGAGACCTGGGATTGTGGTCATCAACTCGTAGTCAACCCAGATACCACCCATTGTATAGTGGATAGCAGGGAAGATCATCATTGGGTTGTAGTACTTCACGCCGTTAATCTCGTTAGCCAACTCACCTGGGTTAACGTCAGTAATCTCCTCATACATATCGAAGAGGTTGCCATAACGCTGAAGGATAACGTCGATACCGAGACGGTTGATAGACTCAGAGAAGTCGAGGAATACGGCAAGACCTGTGTTGTTGACACCGAAGCCCTTGTCGCAACGCTCCTTAGCTGCACGAGAAGCCACGTCACGAGGAACCAGGTTACCGAATGCTGGGTAACGGCGCTCCAAGTAGTAGTCGCGGTCTTCCTCAGGAATATCAGAACCCTTCTTTGTACCAGCCTGCAATGCCTTAGCATCCTCAATCTTCTTAGGAACCCAGATACGACCATCGTTACGGAGTGACTCTGACATCAAAGTCAACTTACTCTGGTTTGTACCGTGAACAGGGATACATGTAGGGTGAATCTGAACGTAAGATGGGTTAGCGAAGTCAGCACCCTTGCGGTAGCACTGGATAGCTGCTGTACAGTTACAACCCATAGCGTTTGTTGAAAGGAAGTAAGCGTTACCATAACCACCGGTAGCGATAACTACGGCGTTGGCAGAGAAACGCTCCAACTTACCTGTAATCAAATTCTTGGCGATGATACCACGAGCGTGACCGTCAACGATAACAAGATCCTCCATCTCGTAACGGGTGAAGAGCTTAACCTTACCTGCCTCAACCATGCGGCTCAAAGAAGAGTAAGCACCGAGGAGGAGCTGCTGACCTGTCTGACCCTTAGCATAGAATGTACGAGATACCTGAGCACCACCGAAAGAACGGTTAGCCAGCATACCACCGTACTCACGAGCGAAAGGAACGCCCTGAGCTACGCACTGGTCGATGATGTCGTTGCTCACCTCAGCCAAACGGTAAACGTTAGCCTCACGAGCACGGTAGTCACCACCCTTTACAGTATCGTAGAACAGACGGTAAACAGAGTCACCATCATTCTGATAATTCTTAGCTGCATTGATACCACCCTGTGCTGCGATAGAGTGAGCACGACGTGGAGAGTCCTGGATGCAGAAGTTCAAGATATTGAAGCCCATCTCGCCGAGAGAAGCAGCAGCAGAAGCACCTGCCAAACCTGTACCTACAACGATAACGTCGAGCTTTAACTTATTCTTTGGGTTAACCAAACGCTGGTGAGCCTTATAGTTGGTCCACTTCTCAGCAACTGGTCCTTCAGGTATTCTAGAATTTAATGTTTTTGCCATAATCTTTTTTAATACTTAAATGATTACACGAATTATGCGCAGCACAAAGATGGAGCGCAACCGAAAGCGAATGCCAATACGACAACGATGAAGAGGAGAAGCAGGATGGTAGAGTAAATCATACCAATAGTCTTCCAACGGCAGAACCAAGTCTTACCGCTCCAACCGAGAGTCTGAATAGCACTCCAGAAACCGTGAGTGAGGTGGAACCAAAGAGCTACCAACCAGATGATGTAGAGAACTACGAACACTGGGTTAGCGAAGGTGTCCTGAATGAATGCGAAGCCGTCTGCTGGGCTGTGACCGAAGCTTGTACCCAAAAGCTCTGCAAACATCATGTTGTACCAGAAGTTAAAGAGGTGAAGCAACAAACCGAGAACGATGATGATACCGAGCACCAACATGTTCTGGCTAGCCCACTCTACTTTTTCTGGCTTTGCTGTTACCTCGTAACGCTGGTTACCGCGAGCACGACGGTTCTGTGCTGTCAGGATGAAAGCGTAAACGATGTGACAAACTGCCAAAGCTGCCAAACCCAAAGTTGCAACTACGGCGTACCAGTTAGCACCCAACAATTCGCAGATTGTGTTGTAAGCTTCTCCAGAGAAAAGCGCAACCACATTCATGCAACCGTGGAATGTCAAGAATAGAATAAGAGCGATACCAGTTACTGACATCACTACCTTTCTACCAATAGATGAATTGATTAACCACATAAATGATTGAAATTTAATTATTTAACTGTTTGAAACTAATTTATATTCCACATTTTTCGTCCCTGCAATACCTATTTTTTGGCATTCTGCAATCCTCATTTCTAG
>OCIB01000264.1_pt1 | contig 11175 bp, 11 predicted proteins | sample 1538751 | NCBI WGS metagenome assembly OCIB01 (sample SAMN04571723, study PRJEB22368) | human gut metagenome | biome: human gut; material: stool | host: Homo sapiens | place: Luxembourg | collected 2012-12-06
CTCTTCCGATCTGGCGAGTAGAAGAGCATAAAAAGTACGCGAACTGACAAAACGCGTGTGCGTTCAGCGATAGAAGCGTTTGGATGGAATAGTGCAGCGAGTTAGTGAAACAAAGGCGCTTTATCGTTGAAAAATTTTCGTCGCACGGGATATTATTCGTATATTTGCAGCCTATTTGAGGTTTTCACCTTTTAAATGTAAATAATTCAATATCACCTAATAAATGTCAAAAAGATTTCTAACACTCGCTGCAGTGTTTATGCTTGCAGCCTCTGCTTTTGCCGTTCCGGCGAAGCGTGTGAAGCGTCAGGTGCAGCAGCCTGACGGCTCCGTGCTCACTGTGATGTTGCGCGGCGACGAGAATTTCCATTACACAAGTACCGAAGACGGTCAGCCGCTGGTGCAGCGTGCCGACGGTGCCTACTGCTATGCTACGCTCGACGCTGGCGGCATGCTGGTAGCTTCTGCGCAGGTGGCTCACAACGAGGGCAGCCGTGGCGCAGGCGAGCAGGCGTTCCTCGGCTACTACTCGACAGAGTCGCAGAAGGTGCGCTCGCTCGGCATGGAGCGTGCGAAGCAGCGCAACGCCCACCGCATGGCGCGTCTTGCGAAGCGCAACGCTATGGACGCTGCGGGCAAGCCGATGATGCGCGAGATTATGGCTGGCGCTACCGGCGGTGAGGGTATCGGCGTAACGGGCAAGCGCAAGGGTCTGGTGATTCTTGTGAACTTCAAGGACAAGCAGATGCAGTCGAAGCACTCGCTGGAGGAGTGGAAGAACTATTTCAACAAGGAGGGCTACAAGAACTACGGCAACAACGGATCGGTGCACGACTACTTCTACAAGCAGAGCTACGGCAAGTTCGACCTTGAGTTTGACGTTGTGGGACCGGTGACGGTTTCTAAGAATATGGATTCTTACGGCGCCAACGACGTATACGGCAACGACGTCGATCCGGCGGGCATGATTAAGGAGGCTTGCGAGCTGGCTTACGCTCAGGAGAAGCTCGACATGACGCAGTACGACTGGGACGGCGACGGCGCTGCCGACCAGGTTTACGTTATCTATGCCGGCTACGGCGAGGCTTCGGGCGCTCCGGCTAACACCATTTGGCCGCACGAGTGGGACCTGGAGTCGGGAGGTTACAGTCTGCGTCTGGGCGGCGTGCGCATCAACACCTACGCTTGCTCGTCGGAGCTGAACGGCGCTTCTGGCACGTACATCAGCGGTATCGGCACCGCATGCCACGAGTTCAGCCACTGTATGGGCATACCCGATATGTACGACACGAAGAATGGTGGCTGCTTCGGCATGGACGCTTGGGACCTGATGGACTACGGATCGTACGGCGGCGACGGCTATGCGCCGGTGGGCTACAACACATACGAGAAGTGGGTGAGCGGATGGCTCGAGCCTACCATCCTCAGCGAGCCGTGCTACGTGAAGGACATGAAGCCGCTGGACGAGGCAGAGGAGTCGTACGTGGTGTTCAACGAGAAGAACAAGAACGAGTATTACATCTTCGAGAACCGCCAGCTGCAGGGTACCGACAAGGCGCTGCCCAACCACGGCATGCTTGTGATACACATGGACTATAACCAGGATGTATGGGAGAGCAACGCTGTGAACAATGCGTACAACCACCAGCGCTTCACCGTTGTGCCGGCTGACAACAAGCTGACGTCGGAGACCGTGACGGGCGACACATGGCCTGGCACAACACGTTCTACGGAGCTGACTGACACATCGAAGCCTGCTGCTACGCTATTCAACGCCAACAGCGACGGACGCAAGTTCCTGGGTAAGCCGGTGACGGAGATTGCGGAGAAGAACGGCAAGATCTCGTTCACGTTCATGGGCGGACTCTCGCTTTCGGCGCCGCAGCCGAAGCTGGTAGATATGGCGGAGACTTCGTTCACGGGTGGCTGGAACGCCGTGGAGAATGCGGAGAGCTACACCATAGAGCTGCGCGAGAAGAGCGCTCAAGGTTCTGCTGACGAGGCGCTTATGCTGAGCGAGGATTTGAGCACATGGGGCGCTAACCTCACAGCCGACGGCACAATCGACATTTCGGGTGCGCTTGACAGCAAGATGCAGAACGTAGGCTGGACGGGCGAGAAGGTGTTCGAGTGTCCGGGCTGCGCAAAGCTCGGTTCGTCGAAGAAGCAGGGCAACCTCACTTCGCCGCTCATCACCGACCACTCGGCTACGAGCGTCACGGTAAGACTCTCGGCGAGCGCTTATGGCAGCGATGCTGCTGAGGCTACGGTGTCGCTGCTCGACAAGGACGACAGCGTTATCTCGGAGGAGACGGTGGGCGTGGACGGCACGCTGACAACCGTGGTGCTTGCGAACGCTAACATGGAGGACTATAAGGTGAAGGTGCAGCCGAAGAAGCGTGGCTACGTCTTCTCTATCGCCATCTACGACGGCAACTTCTCGGCTGAGGACTTCCAAAGCATGGGCGTGGCTGAGAAGGCTGTGATGAAGGCTTCGGCGCAGCGCTTCTCAGACATCAAGTCGACATCTTATAAGTTTGAGGGTCTGAACGCTGGGGCTACATACCAGTGGCGTGTGTGTGCTGTTGCTGGCAACGTGCTTTCGAAGTGGAGCGACTGGCAGACTGTAGACCTCAGCGCTTGGAGCACTATCGGCGATGTGACAGAGGACGCAACGCAGATGGCTGCGGAGGATGTGGTGAAGGTGTTCTCTTCGGTAGGCACACAGCTCGGCACGATGACATACGGCGAGTTCTGCGGCAAGAATATGCCGAAGGGCGTGTATGTAGTGAAGGGCGAGAAGGGTGCGCTGAAGGTTACTAAGTAAAGAAACAAAAAATGCTGCCCGGCAAACTTGTCAGGCAGCATTTTTTGTAACTATTATTTAAAAACTATGAATGTGAAGGTTGCAACCGTTAAACTTCTACAGCGCTTGCTGCAATCTTCTTTTGCTTCAGGGCGTCGATAATTGTCTTGACGTTTTCCTGCGTGTCCTCTACGGGGATGGTGTGCTTCTTAGCCTTCAGTATGTTGTTGAGCGCTGAGGGCGAGAGCTTGTAGCTCGAGCGGCAATACCTGCTGACGATGTTGAGTATGTCGGACTTTTGGGCGTTGGTTATCTTGCCCAGCAGGAGTATGTTGTACTTCATTTCGGGCTGCTTCACTTCCTCTGTCTTCGGCTCTTGGGGCTTTTGCTCCTCCTTCTTCTCTTCCTTTTCGGGCTTAGGAGTTGTGGGTTGTGGGGCAGGAGGCTCGTGCTTCTCTTTATTAGATGCAGGAGGAGTAGCAGGCTTGTTTTCGGTAGGTTGCTCTGTGGGCTTTGGCTTCTCTGCTGGTGTTGGCTCGGGCAGCACTTCGGGCTCGTCGGGCTTCACCTCAACGAGTTGGTTGTTGAAGATTTCGAGGAGCTTCGAGATGCCCATCGGCATATCGGCTGAGGTTACGCTGAGATTGATGTCGATGCAGCGCTTGTTCATGTACTCGGCTTTCGTCTCCTTGCTCACTTCGGCAGAGTCGCCAGGCGCAGAGTATTTGGCTTTCAGAGAGAGTTTTCTTGTGTCGTGATTCATCCGGCTCTCTGTGACGGTGGCCTGAAATGTGAGGTCGACGCGGTCTATCTGCAGATAAGGTACGGGCACAATGAGGAGCAGCGGCATGACGATGCGATGAACTTGTCCTGCTGACTCGAAGTAGAACGAGACGGTGACGGGTTCAAGGCTGGAGTCGTCGTCGCCAGCCTGTGTGAATACCACCTCGTTGAGGTATTGTAGTGTGGCCTGCGCCGCTTCTTCTTGCGCGTTGACGCAGGCTGAGAGCGGAGCGCCGAGTATGCGGTTGAAGTCGAGCTCTTGAAGAAGGCTTTCTTGGTTGTCAACGGGTAGAGCCATATTCTTGGGTTTAGAGGGTTATTGTAAAAATATTATTGTTCTTATAGGGTGTTGTTGGGCGTGTCGGGCGGCGTTGCAGAGTGGAGCGGTCGGATGCTCATGCCGTTTGCGGCGGCAATCTGCAGCAGTCGGGCGAGTCCTGGTGAGGGCAGTTGCGCTTCAGCCTTTATCTCGACACGTATGTTGTTGCGCAGGTCGTACTGAGAGATGGCAGACTCCTCGAGCTGCTTGTTAGATGGCGAGAGCGAGACCTTCAGTCCCTGCAGTCGGTTGGTCTTAGAGGACATGATGCTGACGAAGAAGCTGAGGTTGGCGTTGTCAATCTGTAGGAACGGCAGCGGCACAAGCGAGAGCAGCGGCACACGCATAGTGTAGTTTTGTCCGTTCATCTGCAGAGCAAAAGCCACCATGACCGGCTCTGAGCGTTCGCCTTTGTCGCAGAACGTCTCTCGCCCGATTATCTCCATCGCCATCTCCGTAGCCTTTTGCTGTTCAGCGTTGCATACGGAGAGCGTATTGCGTATCATCTCGGAGAGCCAAAAGTTATCGTGCTTTTTTTCTTGTTCGTCCATTACTTATTGCGTTTATTTGTTTAATCTTCTGGATGAGGTTTTCTTATGAATTCTCCAGTTGGATTGTACGGATTTCGTTTTCTCTCGTTTTCGATGATATAATTAACGAATTCTGTATATGCCGTATCAATAGCTCCATTTTTGCGGTAGCCGTATGTTATGGTGTTGTTGTACGGGTCACCGTATGTATACCATCCGTTATAGCGTTTTTTGAAAGCTTCAAGATCCCTTTTCAGAATGCGTTTGCCTTCAGTCGAATTTATGCTATTGGGATAGATGCTGTACGCCGTACGAAGAGCACGTAACAGATGAAGTCGCAACCAATCTGTTTTTCTTGACCATCTACTTAGCCTGAGTTGACGATTTATATTCCATCTTATGCTATGAGTATAGTCGTATGTACAGCAAGGGTGAGCTTTTCCGCTATTGGTCGGAGGCAATGCAAATGGTTTTTGAGGGTCAACATGTACTTTGCTTATGCGGCTTGCAAGGTTGGCCTTCTTTCTTTGCTCAATGAATTTGTCCCAATCTCTCTTCTTTTGCTCTTCTTCTTCCTTCTTCTTGCGTTCCTCCTCTTGCTTTCTCAGTTCTTCTTGTTTCTTCAGTTCTTCGTTTTTTCTCTGCTCTTCACGTTCAGACTCTTGCTTTTTGTATTCAGCCAAAGCATTTACAAGAGCTCCCACCATACGCTCTTTCTTGTTTTTAAGTTCGAGGCGTTTGCGTTCAGCTTCTCGTTTCATGTCCTCCACCTGCTGAGGCGTGAGCGTGTCGTGTACGATGAGGTTATTTGTGAAGAACTCGAGCATTTTCGCCATGCCAGACGGCATAGAGCTTGTTGAGGCGCGTACATTGATGCCCATCTTGCTCTCAACAGATACCGATTGCTCGTCGTCCTCGGTGCGTGTATAGCCTTCCGTAGCATATTTTGCCTCCATCTTTCCGTCGTCGCATGCAGTGATATCCGCTGTGAAGTTCAGGTTGATATAGTCGATGTGCATATATGGAATAGGCACGATGGTCATAAGCGGCACAGTCATGCGTGTTTTCTCTCCATTCATTATGAATGTAAAGGTGACGGTGATTGGCTCGACACCTTCCGGGTCGAGTTCTGAGTTGGTCATTGTAAAGCCGCGTATGAAGTCGATGGTGGTTTGCGCAGCCTCTGCTTGAGCACGTACGCACGCAGCCAGCGGACCGCCTATGATGTTTCCAAAAGGAATGGAATTGAGGGCGCTCGCGACCTTGCTACCAGAGTTTGTATTAGGTCCATCTGCCATAGTCTATAGTATTTATCGTTGGAAAGAACTTGCCTTGTTCAGGTTTTGCTGTGCATCGTTTACGTTTTTCAGTATCTCCATCGCACGTTTCGATTCGTTGCGGTTTATAGTGAGTGTCAGGCCGCAATGCATACAGTGAAGTCCGCTTGAATAAAGCAGTTCGGGGATGGATGTTGGAATGAATGCTCCACACTGCGGACAGTTGAGTCCTGGGGTCTTTTGCTGATTGTTGTTCATCATAGCTGAAAGTGTTAATGGTTTTTGTTATTAATTTGTTAGTTCTGTTTATCCACCACCTTGATAGTGTTCTCGGTGGCTTGTAGCAGACCGCGCATGCCGTCGGGCAGCAGCACCGGTTCGAGTTTTATGTGCACCTTCACGTTCGTCATCTTCTGCATCGAGGTGGATTCTTTCGTTGTGGTCTTTCCGCTGCGTAGCAAAGGATTTCTCTTTTTCTGCGTGCTTTGGTTGCCAAGTCGTACACGAATACCTGCAAGCGACTTGATTTTTTTCAGCAATATTTCTTGCTCTTCCTTGCTGAGGTCGTCGATGCTTGTCTTTTTCTTCTTTTGGTTGTAGATAGGGTAGTTCTCCTCGAATTCCTTCACATCATGCTTTGTCGCAGTAGAAATGTCGATTTGCGCTTCGATGTCGAACGTAGCTTCTGCCACACGCAGCAAAGGTAGCGGCAACAGCGAGAGTTTCGGAATAGACACTATTTGCTCGCGTCCGTTAGAGTCGGTCATCTCGAAGTCGACCATCTTCAGCCGTTCGTGTCCGTTCGAACCGTTCGCAGGTTCCAACGCATACGTACGCAACACATCCAGATAATCCTCGGCTGCCTTCTGGTCGGCTGCGATAGTCGACTCAATCAATGCGCTCAGCATGTCTGCCAAGTTCATATCAGTCGAATCGTTAAATTCGGCTGGCAGTTGCGTATTCTCCGCATTTTGGTTGTTGTCAATATCAGCCATAGTCGTATTATCAGAGGTTTTATGTTTCAGAAATCTTTACGCCGTTGCGCGTAGACACCTTCAGCGTGATGTTGTGTATAGCGCTCTCTGGCAGTTCTGCCAGCTGTTCGGCGTCCACAATCACGTCCAACGCCTTTATTTCGTCTTCCGACTTTTCTTCGAACAGTTCGCAAGTGTCTTCGATTGCGAAACGGAACGACAACTCAAGGTCGCCGATTGTCACGGCGGGCAGATTGAGCTGGTGCATGACGCCCACTTCACGATACTGGTCGGCGAGCGACTCTGTTAGTAGATTTGCCTGGTGCTGCGCAGACAGAACGTCGCGCAGCACTGAGGCTATTACATCTTGTAGTCTTGCCATACTTAAATGGGTTTTTATGATACAAATACAATGCGAGTCAGTTCGCCGGCGGAAACCATGTAGACACCTTTAGCCTTGAAGATAAGCAGCATTTCGTCGCCACTCTCCAGCATGTCGGGCTTTGCTTCGCCTTCAATCGGCTCGCAGGTGACGTCCGTCGGTGCGTAAGCGCCTTTGCCGTTGCGGTATGATACAGATATGACTCCGTAGTTGTTCACGAGCGATATACGATCTGCCGAAACTTGCAGCGTTCCCTTCGGGTCGATCACTTCTGTCGAGTCGTCGAGCACTCCAAGCAGTCGGTCGATGCCACGTGGCATCTCGCCTTCGCTGGCTGTGATGCTGATGTCCATCGTCGTCTCCACGCTGTAGCGCGAGTCGCGAGTTGCGCCGGAGTCTTTCTTCGACGAGTAGCCGACCGACATTGTCGGTGTCGTAGATATCGTAGGCTTAGCGCCAGCAGCACTTGCTGTGGGTTTGTTTGACGAAGTAGAGGGATTATCTGTTGAAGCAGCAGGCTTGTCTCCAGTTTTTTCGTTATTGCCTTTCGCAGAAGAGTCCTTAGCCGGTTTTGCCGAAGCTGCCGACTTGCTGCCGTTGTCTGTTGACATTCCGGCGTTGATGGGTGTGCCACCGCTGCCTACCGAAGCAACAACTCCAGACATTGCGTTCACCTTAGCCTTGAACGTATAGCTCATCGTAGAGATGGAGAGGCGCGGAACCGGCATCAATGTGAGAAGCGGCACACGCATCTTCACCTGCTTGCCGTCGCGGAAGAAGTTCATCGTAACGTAAGTTATCTGTCCTTGTCCGTCTTCGTCCACTTTTATGCCTTCTTCGCGTATGTAGCTAAGCGTTTCCTTTGCCAGGTCGCGCTGCGCTTTCACAGCAGCACGGAGCGGATTGCCGATAAGTTCGTCGAAAGAGATTTTGCCCAACAGATTTATAGAGTCGGAAACGAAAGTTTTGTCAACCTGCACTTCGTTCAGATCTTTCATCTGATCGCCTAAGGAATCCTTTTTATTATCGTTCTTTTTAGCTTCCTTAAGCTCATTATATTTATCGGTTAAAGACTTACTGACTTTTTTTGCTGTTTCTGAAAAGTCGTTCTTATTTTCCTTATTGGGCTCTTCTCCTCCTTCAGTTTCTTGACCTTGACTTTCATCATTGTCATTGTCTGTAGAAGGAGCCTGTTGGTTCTCTTCTTCCGCTGAGCTTGTGTCTGTAGTTTCAGAGTCAACCGCTGGTGCATCAGTTTGTGAAACTTGATCCGTAGGTGGTGATGATCCACCTTCCGGTATCAAATCATTGTTGTTATTCTCATTATCTGACATAGTCGGTTACTATTTAGTTACGTTAATGACCAGCATTCTTTCGCCAGCCTTTGCACAATAGAATCCCTCGTTCTTGAACACACACAGAATGCCTGAGTCGTCAGCTGCCTTTTGTAAGTCAGTAGATGTCAATTCTTTTGCAGGTTTAAAGTCCTCATATTTGTATAACTTGATATCTTGTGGAGCGTAATACCCCTCTGTATTCTTGTATGAAATATAAGTGCTGCCGCCATCCTTCAGGCTTACCACCTGGTTAGACACGTTCAGCTCACCCTTTGTGTTGATAGAGTCGATAGAGGTGTTCAGCATTTCTAACACTTTAGCCATGCCAGCTGGCATATCGTCCTGACCCGCCTTAACGTTCACGTCCATAGTGTACTCCACGCTGTACTTAGATTCGCGTGTAGCGGTGGAGTCCTTCTTACTCGATATGCTTGTGCTCAATTCCAGACTCGATTTCACAATGCCTATATTGACACTGGTGTTCGATTTCATTCCCATCTCCATAGCGGTCGACTTCTTGTCGGTCTGCGATGTGGCAGATGCCGCCGAGATGCGCGCCTTGAATGCGATGTCAATCTCGCGAATTGCCATGTATGGAATAGGCACAATTGTCAGCAATGGCAGACTGAGAGTCACCGAATGACCGTCTTTACGGTATTCGAAGTTCACATATATAGCCTTTTTCCCGCCGTCTTCAGTGTCTGTGAGTCCTACGTCTCGTATGAACTCCCACGATGTTAGCGCCGCTTGTTTCTGCGCTTCGACACAAGCAGAAAGCGGTCCGCCGATGAGAGTGCCAAAAGGTAGTGACTGTAAGGCATTGTTCGCGACGGTAGAAGGTGTCGTATCAATCTTTGCCATAACCTTTAGAGTTAAATGTTAACGAATAGATGCTCTTTTTGTGAGGCATCATTTGATGGTTTATGCAACTTCTTAGGGCTTGGGCAACACGGTTATCGTAACCTTCTGAACATCACCACAAGAAATCACATATTGTTTACCCTGCGCACCCGTTTTTTCAGGAAGCGTAATTTCAAACTCTCTGGTCTTGTCCATCTTGTTTTCTTTACCAGTGATGCCATTGTCACACTTGATGTTTGTCGCATCATACAAGCCTTCAGGAGTCTTGTACTGGGCAATAACCTTGACTGGCAGGTATATAATGTCATTCGGTGTACTACTCGGGGCCTTCTCAGCGTAGAACGTTGTGTCGTTCACGCTCAGTTCGCCGTCGGGTGAACAAAGGTCCATAGCCGCTCCGAGCATCTCGAGAATCTTTGCCATGCCAGCAGGCATTGACTCCTGACCTGCGTGTACAGCAACGTCGATAGTTGCCTCTACGCTGAACTTCGAGTCCTGCGTGCTCTTAGAGTCGCGCTTTGTAGAGAAGGTTGAGTTGATAGTGGTTGTCTTTCTTCTGAACAACCCCGATTTTCTTGTCGATTTTTGGGTTCCTTTAGATTCGTATTCTGTCTCGGTGCTACTCGATTCGCTCTCCACACCATTAACTGTAGCCTTAAAGCTGATGTCAATGCTGTTGATTGCGATATACGGAATCGGAACGATAGCTATCATCGGAACGTTGATAACCACCTTGCGACCATTCTGAATAAAGCTGAAGCTAACATAGACAGCCGACTTTTCGCCAGTCTCCTTGTCCTTTTTCAGACATACTTCGTCGATGAAGTTGATACTTGTCTTTGCTGCATCGTTCTGCGCTCGAATACAAGCGTTAAGCGGACCGCCGATAAGATTATCAAACGGAAGTCCCTGCAGTGTACCGATAGATTTGTTTGCTACATCCATAGGTTTAAGTTTTAAAAAGTTATAGGTTCTTTGCTTAGACCTATTGACAAGATTGAACCATATAAATTCTTGCCAAGTCTGTTTGTGTTAATGTTTTTTTGTGTCGTGTTGTTAGGGTGTTTGTTATGAGAGTCTTACTTAGTTGCGTACGCCTTGTAAGCGTTGAGCAGCTTTGTGTCGTACTGGTTCTTGGCGTATTCGCTTCCGTTGTATAGACGTGCGAAGGTAGCCCACTTCTTTGCTTGTAGTGCGGCGTGCATCTGCGGGTTCTTTGTTATGAATCGGCAGAAGGCGAGCAACTGACTGCGTTCGCTCTGGCACATAGCGCTTACGAACTGCGCTACGGTTTTGAATCCGCAGAGCTGATACTGGAAGCCCATAATCTGGAACATTCCCCAACTTGCCGAAGCGTTGGCTGCGTCAGCGTTTATCTTGCGTGCCTGCTCGAGGCGAGCGTATTCGCCGATGCCACCTTTGTAGTGGGTCTTTGTCCACTTCGGGTAGAGTATGGAGGCGTTTGCTGCCTGGTATTTTGCAGGATCTATTTTGCGCAGCTGCAGCTGTCGCCAGAAGATATGACCTTCGAAGAGTAGTTGCGGCTTGCCTGCGGCGAGGAATCCTCCGCGTCCGGCTGTCTCCACTTTCTGCACCGACTTGAGCGCTGCTGTCTCGCAGTCGAGTAGGAGAGCGGCTAATCGGAAGTCGTCTTCAGTGAGTCGTACGGCTGCCGGGCGCTGATGGAAGAAGAGCGCCTGCCATGTAGAGTAACCGACGATGCCGTCAGCTACGAGTTGTAGACTTTGCTGGAATGCCTTTACAGCGGCGAGTGTGCCGGGGCCGAATGCTCCGTCAGCGGTTAGCTTGTTACCAATACGGTTGAGTTCTGTTTGTAGTATCTTTACTGCGGCGTCACGCATTCCGAGTTTTAAGGTTTTTATAGTGGTTGTGGTTTTAATTTAAC
>OCIB01000285.1_pt1 | contig 10957 bp, 9 predicted proteins | sample 1538751 | NCBI WGS metagenome assembly OCIB01 (sample SAMN04571723, study PRJEB22368) | human gut metagenome | biome: human gut; material: stool | host: Homo sapiens | place: Luxembourg | collected 2012-12-06
TACTTGCCGACACCTTCTTTATATCAAAGGCGGTCGGCTCAAACGGTATCACCGCGCTCAATCTGGTGCTGCCTGTATACAATTTGATTTTTGCCATAGGCGCAATGATCGGAGTCGGCTCCGCCATCAGATATGTCGTAGAGAAAAATAAGGGCGATACATCCGGCGAGAGCTACTTTTTTCATGCCCTGCTGTGGTGTATTATGATAAGCGTTATATTCATATTGATCGGTATTTTCATCCCGGACAAGCTCGTAGGGCTGCTCGGCGGAGATTCGGCAATTATAAATACCGGTAAAAACTATACACGTATTTTCATGCTTTTTACACCGTTTTTCATGTGCAACTATGTGTGCAACGCTTTCGTAAGAAATGATGGTGCACCATCCATTGCCATGTGCGCCACTCTTTTCAGCAGCCTTTTTAATATTGTTTTTGATTACATACTCATGTTCCCGCTTGGACTTGGTATGGAGGGAGCCGCTTTAGCTACCGCTATTTCACCGATTATAGGCATCCTGATATGCTGTATTCATTTCTGCTCAGACAAATGCTCCGTAAAGCTTAAGCCGACGGTTCCATCTGTCAAGAGACTCTTTTACTCCTGCCAGGTTGGTGTTTCTTCCTTTGTTGCTGAGATATCATCAGGTGTCATAACTATTGTCTTCAATATGATTATCCTGAGGCTTGCAGGAAATATCGGCGTGGCAGCATACGGTGTGGTTGCCAATACGTCACTGGTCGCTGTAGCTTTGTTCAACGGAATAGCACAGGGTTCACAGCCTCTTATCAGCGACTATTACGGCAGAGGACTTAGAAAAAATGTAGGCTCGATACTCAGGATGGCTGTCGTTTCATCTCTCTTAATTGCTGCACTGCTCATTTTGTTCATATGCACCTTTGCACCTTTTGTGACATCTGTTTTCAACAGCGAGCACGATGCCAGGCTTGCTTCGTATGCCGAGAGCGGACTGCGCCTTTACTTTACAGGCTTTATTTTTGCCGGAATCAATATAGTAGGTTCTGCTATCCTAAGTGCCGTTGAGTCCGTAAAATATGCGTTCGCGGCATCTATCATGCGTGGTTTTATCGCTATAAGCATTTTCGCATTCGCACTTTCAGCCGCCTTCGGCATGACAGGTGTGTGGCTTGCTTTTCCGGCGGCTGAATTTGTGACTATGTTTATTATTGTTAGGGGATTAAGGCAGCTTAAGCTGTAGATGCAGGCTATAGGTGTAAGTGAACTATTTTCGTGCATACTTATTTTCCATGTGATATACTTATGATTAAGAAAACCTATCACAATTATGATATATGATGAAAGAGGAGGGCTTGTATATGGCAAAAATAGAGAGAGTTATCAATAGGGATTTTGACCAGTTACTTTCCACGATTGAAGACGGAATAATAAATGGCAGTGTGTCAGCATCTCTGGAGGATTCCAGTGACTTTCGAAGCCAAGATGCGCGTTGCAGCGTCAGGGTATTTGAACGCTACAGCTATACCGGTAGTAACAGGGTAAGTCTCAATGTTACACTTTTTCAAAATGGCGAGGAGCCTGTTCACCTTTCTGCAATTACGGCAGGTGGAAGCCAGGCTGTTTTTTTCAAGCTTAATACTTTTGGGGAAGAGGCATTTCTTGATAAATTGATTGAATTGCTTGATTAAAATAGACAAATTTTTTTCAAAAGTATTCTTTATGTTGGAAATCAAACATACAAGTTGTTTTTATAACGCTATTATTCTATCAGAAACATAAAAAACTACTGATGGAGGAAAAAAATATGTTTTGTTTTCAATGTGAACAAACGGCCGGATGCACCGGCTGTACCGGAAATACAGGTGTCTGCGGAAAAAAGGCAGATACTGCACAGTTACAGGATGAATTGACAGGCGCACTGATTGGTCTGGCGAGAGCTGTCGATGACACATCAGCTGTTTCAAAAAAGACCTGGCAGACCATTATCGAGGGCTTATTTACCACAATTACAAATGTAAGCTTTGATAATGCAGCAATTGAAGATATGATACAAAAGGTCAGAGCAGAAAAAGACTCTCTGGTTGGCGACTGTAATAAATGTCAGTCTCCTTGTGGACGAACTGACGAATATGATATGCAACAACTATGGAATGCTGATGAAGATATCCGTTCCCTGAAGTCACTTATTCTCTTTGGTATTCGCGGAATGGCTGCATATGCCTATCATGCATATGTCCTGAATTTTGAAGATCCCGAGGTAAATCAGTTTTTCTGTGAAGCCTTGTTCAGGATTGGTTACGCAGAAAGTATGGATGAGCTGCTTCAAACAGTTCTCAAGGTAGGTGAAATCAATCTAAAGTGCATGGCACTTCTAGACAAGGCAAATACACAAACCTATGGAACACCGGAGCCAACAGATGTTACGCTTACGGTGGAAAAGGGACCTTTTATCGTAGTAACCGGACACGATTTAAAGGACCTGCAGCTTTTGCTTGAACAGACAAATGGAAAGGGAATCAATATCTACACTCATGGTGAAATGCTCCCTGCCCATGCATATCCACTCTTAAAGAAATTCCCTCACTTGAAAGGAAATTTCGGAACAGCATGGCAGAATCAGCAAAAAGAATTTGATCATATTCCTGCTCCTATTCTCTACACCACAAATTGTCTGATGCCTCCAAAAAGCAGCTACATCGACAGAGTGTTCACAACAGAAGTGGTTGCCTTCCCGGGTACTGTTCATATCGATGAACAGAAGGATTTCACTCCTGTTATTGAAAAAGCACTTGAGCTCGGTGGTTACAAGGAGGATCAGACCTTCACAGGCATAAATGGCGGCACACAGGTAACAACCGGTTTTGGTCATTCAGCAATCCTGTCCCATGCGGATACGGTAATAGAGGCCGTAAAATCAGGAGCTATCCGTCATTTCTTCCTGGTTGCCGGCTGTGATGGTGCCAAACCGGGCAGAAATTACTATACAGAATTTGTAAAACAGACGCCTTCTGACAGTATCGTCCTGACTCTGGCATGTGGAAAATTTCGTTTCAACGATCTAAATCTTGGAGAAATTGGTGGTCTTCCGCGACTGATGGATATGGGACAGTGTAATGACGCTTATGGCGCGATACAGGTTGCAATAGCACTTGCGGATGCATTTGGATGTTCAGTAAACGAGCTTCCGCTTTCCTTTGTACTCTCCTGGTATGAACAGAAAGCAGTCTGCATCCTCTTAACACTGTTACATCTTGGTATAAAAAATATCCGTCTCGGTCCTTCTCTACCGGCGTTCCTTTCTCCTAACATTCTGAACTTTCTGGTAGAAAACTATGGGATTGCACCTATTACCACACCGGAGGAAGACATCAAAGTGCTGTTGAAACAATAATATGTATTTTTTCCGATGTTCTAATACACTAATAGGGAACTCCAAAAAACACAGGATATAGCGCCTTTGCTGTATCCTGTGTTTTAAATTAACTTTAAATTAATTTGCAATCATTAGGGTAATCTAAGCTAATTCTCCCCATACATCTCCGGCCGCCTGTCCCTGAACAGCCCCCAGCTCTTTCTCTCACTCTCAAGCTCATCCAAATCAAAACTGTGGAGTATGAAGCCCTCCGTTACTCTGTCCATCTGTTCAACAACCTCTCCGGTCGCATCTGTGATAAACGAAGAACCATAAAATGTCAGTGCAGAGCTCTGGTTTCCGTTTTCTGCACACGGTACAACCTCCTCTGTGCCTATCCTGTTTGCCGCCACTACCGGCATCAGATTGCAGGCTGCATGTCCGGTCATGCACCGTCTCCAGTGCGGCATACTGTCACATTCCAGTATCGGCTCGCTGCCTATAGCTGTAGGATAAAAAAGTATCTCCGCGCCCTTTAAAGCCATGCCTCTTGCCGTTTCCGGGAACCACTGATCCCAGCATATACCGACTCCAATGGTTGCATACCTTGTCTTAAAAGCTTTAAAGCCTGTATTTCCCGGTGTGAAGTAAAACTTCTCCTGATAATAATGATCGTCCGGGATATGTGTCTTTCGGTATATTCCAAGCACCTCTCCGTCGGCATCTATCACCGCCACTGAGTTGAAAAGCTGTCTGCCCTCTCCAGCCTCATAAAAGCTCACAGGAATCACTACGCCAAGCTCCTTTGCAAGTGCCTTCATGCTCTGCACCGCATCATTTTCAGAAAGCGGCTTTGCATAGTCATAATAATCGTACCGCCTCTCCTGACAGAAATACTGTCTCTCAAATAGCTCCGAAGGAAGTATTATCTGTGCTCCGGCCTCTGCCGCAGCCCTTATAAGCTTTGCTGCTTTTTCAATATTTTCTTTTACGTCACGGCTGCAGCTCATTTGGATTGCAGCAATTTTAACCTCTCTCATACTATTCACCTTTCTAATCCTGTCGTCTCACAATGGGCTTTTCCCAAGCCTCTGTGAGACCGAAAACGATTACAACCAATTAAATTACTGTGGTATCTGCTGTGTGATACAGTGTATGTTTCCCCCGCCGACAATTATGTCACGCGCATATATCGGATACACTTTCCTTCCCTCAAAAAGGCTTCCGATTGCCTTAAGCGCAGGCTCATCCATCACATCACCAAACTGTGGAATGAGCACACCGCCGTTTGTGATGTAAAAATTCACATAGCTTGCCGCTAAGCGTTCTCCTGCCTCGCGCTCATCCTCACCCTCCTCAAAGGTGAAGCCCGAAAGCTCATATTCTGTGATGCACACCGGCTTCTTTGGAATATAAACCTTGTGAATCTCAATTTTCCGGCCTCTTGCATCAGTTTCATTTTCCAATATTTCAAGGTCCGCTGAGGACATCTGATACTGTGGGTCATCCATGTCATCAGTCCACGCAAGCACCACATGCCCCGGGCTTGTAAATGCACATACGTTGTCGACATGCTCGTTGGTTTCATCATTGTATATTCCATAAGGAATCCAGATAATTTTTTCGGCACCGAGATAATCCTTTAATTTCTGTTCTATTTCAGACTTCGATAATTCCGGATTTCTGCCCTTGCTTAGCAGACAGCTTTCCGTCACTATCACAGTTTTCTCTCCGTCTGTGTGGATGGCTCCACCCTCTAAGACAAACGGATGCGCATCATACATGTCGTATCCGGCTTTGTTGCAAAATAAAGCCGCTACTCTGTCATCCTTTGTCCAGTCTGCATACAGTCCGTCCCCCTTGCCGCCCCAGGCATTAAAGCACCAGTCGATTCCCCTGACAGCGCCATCCTCATTTTTCACGAAGGTCGGCCCCACATCTCTGGCCCAGGCATCATCTGACTCCATTTGTATATATTTCACCGGGAAATTTTCCTGATAATTTTTCTGCTTTCTTACAGCTTCCACAACAGACCTTGCATTGTCTATCACATCTGCCTCAGCGAGCACATATGCCTGCTCAGACTCTGCTATTGCACATATCACCTCCGCAAAAGCCTCTCTTGCCCGCCTGGCACCGTAAATCCATGAGCCCGGGCGCTTTGGCCAGATAATGATGGTACCCTTATGGGGAGCATACTCTGCCGGCATATAAAAGCCGTCTGCTCTAGGACAGCCTGCATTTAAAATCTTCATATTCGAATCTCCTGATAACCTTACAATCGTTATTTTCATCCATTACTGCAATGTCGGGAAGCGGCATGCCGTTAAAGGTATTATTTTTGACCATCGAGTAGATTGCCATATCGCAAAAGCAAAGCCTGTCGCCGGTTTTTATCTCTCTGTCAAATGAATAATCCCCTATCACATCACCTGCCAGACAGGTACATGAGGACAATCTGTAGGTATACTTCTTCTCACCCGGCTCGCCACTGTCCATAAGCGGCGGACGGTACGGCATCTCAAGCACGTCCGGCATATGACAGGCTGCGGAGGTATCCAGAATGAGTATCTTTATGCCATTGTTTTCAACTATATCAAGCACCGTTGTCTCCAGATATCCTGCATCAAGCGCAACCGCCTCTCCCGGCTCCAGATAGATTTCCAGGTCGTATTTGTCACGCATATGCATAATGCATTTTTCAAGCCTCTCAATGTCATAGTCTGCCCTTGTGATGTGGTGTCCGCCTCCCATATTGAGCCACTTTAGTCCATACAGCAAATCTCCGAATTTCTCCTCTACCGCTGCAAGAGTCGTTTCGAGCGCATCCGAATCCTGTTCACAGAGCGTGTGAAAATGAAAGCCATCTATATGTGATAAATCAAGCCCGTTTTTAATAGCCTTATCGAGTGCCTCTCTCGTTATCCCAAGCCTTGAGCCCGGCGCACATGGGTCATATATCTCATGCCCCTCCTGTGTGGAGCACTCAGGGTTTATTCTGAGCCCGACACTTATTTTTTTATCAGCCTTTTCTATTTTATCCCTGTGAAGCAGATACTGCGATACGGAATTAAATACAATATGGTCACATATTTCTACCAGCTCATCCATCTCCTGCGGCAAAAAAGCGGGACAGAATACATGGTTTTCCTTTCCCATTTCTTCATGTGCAAGGCGGGCCTCAAAAAGCCCGCTTGCAGTTGTCCCGCTTAGATATCTGCCGATAAGAGGATATTCATAAAATGCGCTGAATGCCTTCTGTGCCAGAAGAATCCTTGCACCTGTCCTTCGCATGACACCGTTTAATATCAAAAGATTTTCAGTTAATTTTCCCTCGTCTATCACATAACAGGGAGTTCTTAATTCATTTATCTTCATACCGGCCTCCGGACTAATCCATATGTACTGACTCATCCTCAGTCTTGTAGCAGTCCACAGGAACCGGATTCTCCACTACCTGCCAAGGCAGTCCGAACTTATTAAGAGCCTCCATGTATGGATCCGGATCCATCTCCTCGAGATTGAACACTCCCGGCTTCTTCCAGAGTCCCTTTACCACCATCATGGCTCCAATCATTGCCGGCACACCTGTGGTATAAGAAATTGCCTGCGACTCAACCTCCTTGTAGCACTCCTGATGGTCACATACATTATAGATGTAGATTGATTTTTCTTTGCCATCCTTGACACCTGTAAAAATACATCCGATATTTGTCTTTCCGACTGTACGAGGTCCCAGAGATGCAGGGTCAGGAAGCAGCTCCTTAAGCACCTGTATTGGCACTATTTCCTTTCCGTCCACCATGATCGGGTCTGTTCTTAGCATGCCGACATTCTCAAGACACTTCATGTGTGTGAGATAACTCTGTCCAAAGGTCATGAAGAATCTGATTCTCTTTATTCCCGGAATATTTTTGGCGAGCGACTCAATCTCCTCGTGGTGAAGCAGATACATATCCTTTTCTCCGACCTGGTCAAAATTGTACTGCGCCCTCCACTCCATAGGCTTTGTCTCTACCCAGTGGCCGTCTGTCCAGTATGAGCCGTTCGCAGAAACCTCACGCAGATTTATCTCCGGATTAAAGTTTGTCGCAAACGGATATCCATGGTCCCCGCCATTGCAGTCGAGAATGTCTATAGTATGTATTTCATCAAAATAATGCTTCAGCGCATATGCAGAATAAACAGAGGTCACACCCGGGTCAAATCCGCTTCCAAGAATAGCTGTAAGCCCTGCCTCCTTAAATTTCTCCTGATATGCCCACTGCCATGAATAATCAAAATATGCCGTAAATCCAAGCTCCTTGCAGCGCTTTTCGTAGATTGCTCTCCACTTTGGATCCTCAGTATCCTCACACTCATAGTTGGCAGTATCGATGTAGTCAACACCACACGCAAGACATGCATCCATAATTGTAAGATCCTGATACGGAAGTGCAACATTTAAAACCGCATCCGGCTTGTATGCATTAATCAGCTCTTTTAATTCCTCCACATTGTCAGCATCAACCTTTGCAGTCTCAATTTTTGTGCTTGTCTTTCCCTCAAGCTTTGCCTTTAAGTCATCACATTTTGACTTGGTTCTGCTTGCAATCATAATCTCGGTAAATACCTCGCTGTTCTGGCAGCATTTTCTGATTGCCACCTGCGCAACTCCACCACATCCGATAATAAGTAATCTGCTCATTTTTGTCCCTCCTGATTCGCTTTGGTTATGATATAGTTTTTCTAATTTGTTTTACTTTGTTTCCTCTTCCTCGAGTAAATCCTCCACATATTTCGGAAGCATGAAGGCTCCCCTGTGTAAATGTGTTGTATAATACCAGGTTTTAAGCCCCAGTGCATCCCATCTTTTTGCATCCAGATCATAAAGCGGATGATATTTCTTCGATGCAAACCCGAACAGCCAGTAGCCTGACGGACAGGTTGGAATATGTGCCTGATATACCCTGCTTATAGGAAATGATTTATACACCTTTCTGTGCATTTTCCGGCACTCAAGCTCATCCTCATCATAAAAAGGACTGCCGTGCTGGTAAACCATGATTCCATCATCCTTTAGTGCCTTATAACAGCTTCCGTAAAACTCTTTTGTGAAAAGTCCCTCCGTATGTCCGAGCGGGTCTGTGGAATCGTTGATTATCAGATCATATTCATCATGCTTTCTGCGTAAGAATCGCAGACCATCATCATAAAACATGGAAATTCTTTCATCCTCAAGTCCACATGCTACCTCGGGGAAAAACCGCCTGCATACATCGACAAACATCTTGTCGGTCTCAACCACATCAATATGCTCGACAGACGGATATTTGATAAGCTCCTTCGCCACGCCGCCGTCGCCGCCACCTATTATAAGTATCTTTTTGGCATTCGGGTGAACCGCCATCGGCACATGTGTGACCATCTCATCATATATGAACTCATCTGTGTCCGAAAAAACAATCTCGCCATCCAGCGCGACCATTTTGCCAAACTCATATGATTTAAACACATCTATTTTCTGATAATCACTCTGCCCTGAAAAAAGCTGCTCCTGTATCCTTACATCCAGCTTGACATTGGCAGTATGATATTGTGAAAACCACATTTGCATAGCTTTTCCTCCTGTTTACTGCTTCAATACCTTAAGATATTCTACCGCAGGATCCTCTGTTCCCTGCATTGAACAGCCCTTTTCCTTTGCGTAGACAATGTATTGCGCAATCTCTTTTGTGATAAGCTCTCCCGGTGCAAGAATCGGGATTCCCGGTGGATAACACATGACAAACTCACCACTTACAGCGCCTACCGCGTCCATAATTCGCACTGATTTCTTCTGCGAATAAAACGCCTCCTGCGGCGATACCGCCACCTTTGGATTTATGTACTCTCCCGACAAAAGTCCGGTCTTGTCCTTGCTGTAAAGGCGCTTGATATCCTCCAGCGCACCTACAAGCCTCTCTATATCCTGTATTCTGTCACCAATTGATATATACGCAAGTATATTACAGATATCTCCAAACTCTATCTGGATATCATACTCATCACGCAGCAGATCATATACCTCTATTCCGGCAAGCCCTATATCGAGTGTATAGATGGACAGCTTTGTCACATCATAATCATATATGCTTGAGCCGTTTACAAGATCACGCCCATACGCATAATAGCCGCCTATGGAATTAATCTCCTGCCTTGCATACTCCGACATCTGTGCCACCTTGGCAAAGGATTCCTCGCCTCTGAGTGCTAGATTTCTTCTTGATATATCAAGGCTTGACAATAGCAAATACGATGCGCTCGTGGTCTGTGTGAGGTTGATAATCTGCCTCACATAATCAGCATTTACATCCCTTCCGGTGAGCAGAATCGAGCTCTGTGTCAGGCTTCCTCCCGATTTGTGCATCGATACCGCAGACATGTCTGCCCCGGCTGCCATTCCTGATATCGGAAGCCCCTTTCCAAAATAAAGATGTGTACCATGCGCCTCATCCGTGAGCACCTTGATTCCCTTCGAATGAGCCAGCGCAACTATCGACTTAAGGTCAGAACAGATTCCGTAATACGTCGGATTGTTTACAAGCACCGCCTTTGCATCCGGATTCTCCTCGATAGCCCTCGCCACCTGGTCAATCTCCATTCCAAGCGAAATACCAAGCTTCGCATTCGTCTGCGGATTGACATAAACAGGTATCGCTCCGCAGAGCACGAGTGCATTAAGAGCACTTTTATGAACATTTCTCGGAAGTATAATCTTGTCTCCTGCCTTGCAGGTGGACAAAATCATGGCCTGCACCGCAGAGGTGGTGCCTCCTACCATAAGAAAAGCATTTGCCGCTCCAAAGGCATCCGCCGCAAGCTCCTCCGCCTCTCTGATTACCGAAACCGGATGGCACAAATTGTCAAGCGGCTTCATTGAATTGACATCAAGCCCTACACACTTTTCTCCGAGCAGATGCACCAGCTCAGGATTTCCCCTGCCTCTCTTGTGTCCCGGCACATCAAACGGCACTACTCTCTTCTTCTTAAACTCCTCAAGAGCCTCATAAATCGGCGCTCTTTCCTGTCTTTTGATATCCATTTACTTCTCCTGTATTTAAAAAGGATGATGCGTGCAAGCATCATCCTTTAGATTCGTCTTAACAACAGTAAAATCGTAACATATACTATGGAGTTATGCAAGAAATTACGTTTTATTTTTGATAATGATAGTTACGCCATTGCAGGCTCTTTCTTTACAATTTTCTCAATTTCAGATATGCTCTTTTCTGTTACATCTGCAATCTGCTCTAATGTATAGCCTTTTTTGAACATATTCAGTATGATTTCTGCTTTTGTATCATCTACAATTCCCTGACTCAGATTACACATAACGCTCACATCCTTTCTAAATTCTTTACTGGTTGGAATATTAGATACCCGCATTTTCCGGCTTCATTCCTTTAAATTCATCGACTGAAAGGCTCTCTGTTTTAATATCATTATAAGCGAGGGACTTTACGGAATCAACTGATTTTTCATTACTTACTATTAAAGAGGTAGCCGGTACATGTGGAGTGCACCGGCTAAAAATATGAAAAAGATTAATATGAGTAAGATCGGAAGAGCACACGTCTGAACTCCAGTCACCTATGCGTATCTCG
>OCIB01000289.1_pt1 | contig 10907 bp, 10 predicted proteins | sample 1538751 | NCBI WGS metagenome assembly OCIB01 (sample SAMN04571723, study PRJEB22368) | human gut metagenome | biome: human gut; material: stool | host: Homo sapiens | place: Luxembourg | collected 2012-12-06
TTCGCGGTACCACCTCTGTTTGCCGCTTCCTCACAGAAACGACCTCACGAGTGCACACCCCAGAGTAGAGAGACACTCCTGCGTTTGTAACGCTCGCACGCGGCACAGCCTATTAACCTGAACGGCATTCAGCCTGCAGCTCCGGGAGGTATTTCCCCTGCTGCTCTGCGGCCCCTTACACCAACCGGGGTTTCTCTGGGCAGAACACTTCAAGGTACTTGTTCCCTTCATCGCCATTAACAAAGACTACTTTATCACAATGCTTCGGGCTTGTCAACCCCTTATCTGCAGCGGCTTATTTTGGCTTATTTTGCGCCAAGACCCAGCATTTCGCGGGCATTGGCACGCGAAAGCTCGGTAACGTGGTCGCCGGAGATCAGCCGGGCCAGTGCTTCCACCCTGCCCTCCTCATCCAGCGGATGGATCTCGGTATAGGTGCGGTCATTGGCTACATTTTTCTGAATCAGCAGATGGCAGTCGGCCAGTGCAGCGATCTGGGCTGTATGGGTGATGCACAAGATCTGGTGGCCCTGCGCACTCTGACGCAGAACTTCGCCGATGCGCCCGGCAGCCTTGCCGGAAACACCGCTGTCAATCTCATCATAAATCACCGTAGGCACAGCATCTTTATCTGCCATTGCGTTCTTGATGGCCAGCGTAATACGGCTCAGCTCGCCGCCAGACGCAATTTTTGCAAGGGGTTTGGGCGCCTCACCGGGGTTTGTGGAAATGTAGAACTCGATGCTGTCCTGCCCATGGCTTGCCAGCGGGCCGCGGGTATGGCGCAGTGTCATGCGCACGCCCGGCATGTTCAGAAAATCCAGCGTGCCGGAAATACGCTTGTTCAGCTCTTCAAAAGCGCGCAGGCGCGTCTGGGTCAGTGCTTCTGCCTTTTCACGGGCCAGCGCATAAAGGCGGAGCTTTTCTGCCTGCAGGTGGTCATGCCGCTCCTGTGAGGACTGGATGCGCTCCAGTTCTTCCCTTGCATTCTGTCCAAAAGCGATCACGTCTTCTACCGTATCACCATATTTGCGCTTGAGCTTGTAGATCAGATCCAGACGCTGCTCAATCTCGTCCAGCTCCGCATCGTTGGTATCATAGGAATCCAGCCGACCGATCAAATCTGCGGCAACATCCTTTGCATTGTAATACAGATCCAGCAGCTGACTGGATGCACCGGCAAGTGCATCATCCAGCTGCGCGGCAGCATCCACTGCATTGGATGCCTCGCCCAGCAGATCGACTGCGCCGGAGGCCTCGTCATCGCCCGAAAGCAATGCATAGCTCTGTGCGATCTTATCCCGGATGGCAGATGCATTGGCAAGGATCTTGCGGCGGCTTTCCAGCGTCTGTTCCTCTCCGGCGGTCAGTCCGGCATCCTCGATCTCCTGCACCTGATAGCTCAACAGATCAATCCTGCGCTGCTTTTCGGCTTCGTCGGTGATCATGGCATCCAGCTCCCGCTTGATACGCACAAGCTCCCGGTACAGGACATAATAGTCCTGAAACTCCGCGCTGTTCTGCGCATAATCATCCAGAATGCCCAGATGTCTTGCCGGGTTCAGAAGGCCCACAGAGTCGTGCTGACCGTTGATATTGATAAGTCCTCCGCACAGCTCCCGCAGAACCGCAGCCGTTGCAGGCATTCCGTTGATGCGGCAGGTGCTTTTGCCCTCGGCTGTGATCTCGCGGCTGAGCATCAGTGCATCCGAGCGCTCGTAGCCCGCCTTCTCAAGGCTGTCCAGTACCGTACCGGGCACCTCCTCAAAGGCTGCACGGATCACCGCCTTGGAGGCCCCTGTGCGCACAAGATCCTTTGAAGTGCGGTTTCCCAGGATCGCATTGATGGAATCGATCAGGATCGACTTGCCGGCACCAGTCTCACCGGTAAGAACATTCAGGCCCGGCTTGAAATGTACTTCAGCCTTCTGGATCACAGCAACATTTTCAATTTGCAGGCTGCTCAGCATATCTTTTCTCCCGCGTTATTTTTATCCAATGTGTCTCGTCAGTTCCGAGCAGATCGTTTTTGCATCACGCTCCGACCGTGCAACGATCAGGAACGTGTCGTCGCCCGAAAGCGTGCCGACCACATTTTTCCACTGCAATGCGTCAAAAACCTCGCATGCGGCGTTGGCCATGCCAGAATAGCACTTTACCAGCACAACATGTCCGGCGTAATCTACCCCCAGCACGGATTCATGAAAGATCGTTTCAAACCTTCCCTGCGTTTTGGGGTTGAAGCTTTCGTTCCGGCTGGAGACATAGCGATACCCCTCTGCCGTGGCAGCTTTTACCAAACACAGCTCCCGGATATCGCGGGAAACGGTGGCTTGTGTTACCTCGAATCCCTCTTTGGAAAGGTGATCCAGCAGAACTTCCTGCCGGCTGATCGGGTGTTCCTGCACAAGCCGGAGAATCACCTGCTGACGTTCTCCCTTGCTTTTTACATCTTCCTTACGGCTGCGCGCCATCGTAAACTCGCCTCCCCTTTATCGTCTGCTGCGAAGCTTCTGGTCAATGGCCTGGAACTGATCTGCTTTTCCGAAGGTGATCAGCTTTACCACCTGATCGGAGAGCCTTACTTCAGCCGTTGCGCCGGCCTTGAGCGGACAGCCAGCTCTGCCATCGCAGCTGATAAACACTTCATCATCGGCCACCTGTCCCACACAGATATTCAGCTTGCGCTCCTGCGCAAACACCATGGCCGGGCTGGCCAGACTGTGCGGGCAGATAGGCGTTACAACAACGCCCTTCGTCTGGGAATCCAGGATCGGCCCGCCCGCCGCCAGCGAATACGCTGTGGAGCCGGTGGGCGTTGCAACGATCACACCGTCCCCACGGTAGTGCTCTACTAAAATATCATCGCAGTAAATGCTGAAATCGATCGCCTGCTGCAGGCGGCCCTTTGTGACCACCACGTCATTCAGGGCGTGGCCCTCCCAGCCATCGTGGCCAAGAACGCGGACATACAGCAGCATCCGGTTGTCTACGCTGAACTCTCCCCGTGCAACAGCGGAGAGCTTGGCTTCCATCTCGCTGACTTCGCAGGTAGCCAGAAAACCACAGCGTCCCAGATTGATGCCCAAGATCGGCTTTGCGTACCGAAGCGAAAGATTTGCCTCATGCAGAATGGTGCCGTCGCCGCCAATGGTCAGGATCACATCTGCCTGCTCAAGGCATTCCTCCAGCGGCAGATAAACCACTCCGGCCGTGCTGCAGCTTGTGCGTGGCTGTTCACACATCAGAACAGCTGCACCATGGTTCATTAGAATCTGCGCCGCGCGCAGTGCAATCTCGTTGGCAGAGGTCTTGCCGGGATTCGGCGAAATATAGATCGTCATGCGGGAAGCTCCTTTTTCTGGTCTGATGGCAGAGCCGCTCAGCGGTCCAGCGTGCTGTGGCTTGCCGCCACCACCTGCTCTGCAACGCTGTCGTCCAGCACGGAAGGCTCACCGCTCTTCTGCACGAACATCAGGTATTCAATGTTGCCCTCAGGTCCCTTTACCGGGCTGAAATCCAATCCGCGTACAGCAAAACCGTTTGCAGCAGCATAGCCCATGGCATTGTGCAGCACTTCACGGTGGGTAGCAGGGTCGCGCACCACACCGTTCTTGCCAACCTTTTCGCGTCCAGCTTCAAACTGCGGCTTGACCAGACAAACGCCCATGGCATCCGGCGTTGTGATTGCCTGTGCCACCGGGAAAATATGGTGCAGCGAGATAAACGAGACATCCACACTGAAAAACTCGATCTGCTCGGCAAGATCCTCCGGTTTGACATTGCGGATGTTCGTGCGCTCCATGTTCACTACGCGCTCGTCTGTGCGCAGACTCCATGCAAGCTGTCCATAGCCGACATCCACCGCATAAACCTTGACGGCACCGTTCTGCAGCATGCAATCCGTAAAGCCGCCGGTAGATGCTCCAATGTCCATGCAGACCTTGCCATTGGGTGTAAGCGGGAAACACTTCATAGCTTTTTCCAGCTTCAGGCCGCCGCGGCTGACATAGCCAATGTCGTGCCCGCGCACTTCCACCTTGGCATCTTCCTTGATCATCTCTCCGGCCTTGTCCACCTTTTGCTCATTGACAAAAACGATGCCGGACATGATCAGCGCCTTTGCGCGCTCACGGCTCTGTGTCAGACCATGCTGAACAAGATATTGGTCCAATCGAATCTTCACAGTAAATTTTCTCCTTTCGTCACGGCCATCTGCACGGCCTGTACAAGATGCGCTGCATCCAGACCGGTTGCCTGTTTGATCTGTGCCACACTGGCATGCGGAAGACACACGTTCCGCACCGCACAATGGATAAAGCGCCCATTCCATCCGTTTTGCTGCAAAGCATATTCCAGATGTTCACCAATGCTTCCGTTTGCAATGCATTCTTCCGCAAACAGGATTATTTTATATTTCGACAGATCAGCGATCATTTTGCCTGTAAAGGGATACAGCTTTACAGCCTTTATCACATCACACGCAATGCTTTTTTGCTGTAATTCACGTTCTGCCTGCAAAAGGTCGGCCAGTTCGTCGGCGTAACTCACCAGAACGATTGTTGCATCATCCGCCTTGCGCAGGAAATCATAATCTTCGCCGGTGCAGCCAAATTCCGCCAGAGCTGCATCCTGCCCACCGCGGGGATAACGAATTGCCCGTGGGCCATGGAAGCGGTCACTCAACAGCTGCTGCAGCCAGTAATTCAGTTCCTGATAATTGGAAGGCGCATACAGCGGCATTCCAAGCTGGCTCAGGAAAGCGGGATCGTAAATGCCCTGATGCGTTTCGCCATCCGCTGGGACAAAACCGGCGCGGTCGATGGCAAAAACTACATTCTCCCGCAGCAGATTTACGTCGTGGATGATCTGATCATAGGAACGCTGCAGGAAGGTGGAATAAATGCATACCACCGGCAGCATGCCCTGACTTGCAAGCCCGGCAGCAAAGGTCACAGCGTGCTGCTCTGCCATACCGACATCAAAAAAACGCTCCGGGTGGCTGTGCGCAAAAAACTGCAGGCCGGTGCCATACTTCATTGCTGCAGTGATGGCACAGATATTCGGGTTCCGGTCGCCTTCCGTCACAAGAGCATTGCCAAATACCGTCGAGAACGATTCCTTTGGTGCCACCTCCGGGTCGGGCATTCCATCCGGATCAAATGCCGACACGCCGTGATAGTTGCCGGGGTTTACCTCGGCCGGCTGATAGCCCTTGCCCTTTTTTGTGATCACGTGCAGAAAATGTGGTCCTTGCCGGTTGCGGATGGTGCGCAGTGTGCGTTCCAGCTCTTCCACGTTGTGGCCATCCACCGGCCCGATGTACTGGAAGCCCATATCCTCGAACATGGTAGAGTGGTACATTGCCCGACGCAAAAGCGTCTTGCACTCGGTGATGTTTTTTTTCAGTGGAGCGCCCACCAGCGGTACTCCATCCAAAAAGCTGCGCACATTATCCTTGGCATCAAAATAGGCCGTGGTCGTGCGCAAATGAGTCAGATAGCGGGCAAGTGCACCGACATTTTTAGAAATGGACATCTTGTTGTCGTTCAGGATCACAAGAAGGTTGTCCAGCTGTTCAATGTTGTTCATGCCCTCGTAGACCATGCCGCCGGTAAAGGCACCATCGCCGATCACCGCGACCACAAGCCCTGCTTCATGATGCAGCTTTTTGGCCCACGCCATGCCGATCGCAAGCGAAAGCGCCGTGTTTCCGTGCCCGGCAATGAATGCATCGTGTTCACTCTCGTTCGGGTTCGGGAAACCGGAGATCCCGTCGAGCTGGCGCAGCTTATCAAACTGTCCGCGCCGACCCGTAAGGATCTTGTGTGTGTAGCACTGGTGACCGACATCAAACACGATTTTGTCCTGTGGTGTATCCAGAACACGGTGCAGCGCAACGGTAAGCTCTACCACGCCAAGGTTTGAGGCAAGATGGCCGCCCGTCTTGGAAATATTCTCCAGCAGAAACTGGCGGATCTCCGCGCACAGCTGTTTCACCTGCTGTTCATTCAGTTGCTTTAAATCTCTGGGCTGATTGATGCTGTCCAGCAGCAATGCTCCCATAAATCACACGTCCTTCAAATGAAGATTTTCTGTTGCTGCAGTGCGTTCCTGCGTGAAAAAAGAATGTCTCAAGCCAGCGGATACAGGAAGCCGACGGCTGCGCCGACCAGTACGCCTGCCACGACCTGCAGCGGCGTATGGCCGACCATCTCCTTCAGATGCATGTTCTGCAGGAAAGGAGCATTCTTCTCGCTCACTTCGATCCACTGATCGATCATCTGGTTCAGGACCTTGGCCTGCTCGCCAGTCTCATGCCGCACGCCCATGGCATCGTGCATGGTAATGATTGCCACCACGCTTGCCACTGCAAAAATGGCAGAGTCAACACCCACACAGCGTCCGGTTGCAATGACCATGGCACAGACCGTTGCGCTGTGGGCACTGGGCATACCGCCATCACCCCACATGCGTTCCAACTGGAACTTGCCCAGCAGGATAAAATTGATGATGGTTTTAAGCACCTGCGCCACAAGCCAGCCGAGCAGTGAAACCGTAAGGATCTGATTGAAAGACAGGATGTTTTGAATAAGCTGCATAATCTTTTTCCTTTATTCTGTATGGATTATTTTTAGTTTTTACGCACAAGAAGCTGCTGCGCAAGCTGTTCCAGAAACGCAGCTTTTTCGCCAAAATTCCGGTGCAGTTCCGTGCAGGTCTCCTGATTCAGGTCATGTGCAAGCTTCATGGCACCTTCCGCACCATAAAGGGTCACAAAGGTAGTCTTTCCATTTTCGCTGTCGCTGCCAATGGGCTTGCCCAGCTGTTCCGGTGTGCTGGTAACATCCAGCACATCGTCCACGATCTGAAAAACAAGGCCCAGACCATAAGCATACTGTTCCAGCGCTCTGCACTGTGCTTCATCCGCTTTGGCCGCAGCCGCACCCATCTGGATGGCTGCATTGATCAGCGCACCCGTTTTATTGCGGTGGATCAGCCGAAGCTGGTCTTCTGTTGCGGCCAACGCTTCGTATTTCAGATCCAGTTCCTGCCCATAGACCATGCCGCGGCTGCCAGCGCCTGCACCCAGTGCCCGCGCTGCCTGTACACAGACAGACGCATCTGCCGGGGCATTGGCGACTGTCTCAAATGCTTCTGTCAGCAGCACATCACCGGCCAGCATGGCAGTTGCTTCGCTAAACGCCTTGTGGCAGGAAGGACGGCCGCGGCGCAGATCATCATTGTCCATGCAGGGCAGGTCATCGTGAATGAGCGAATAGCAGTGCAGCATTTCTACAGCAGCTGCAAACTGCTGTGCCGCCTGCATACTGCCGCCCAGCATATCGCAGACGCTGAGAACAAGAACTGCACGGATCCGTTTTCCGCCGCCCATCAGGCTGTAGCGTGCCGCACGGCACACCTCGGATTCTTCCGGCAGAAAACGGCCGCAGGCCGTTTCCAGCGCGGCCATTGCCTGCGCCAGATAATTCTGATACTGCTCCTGATAGTCCATTAGCTTTCCTCCTGCACTGTGCCCGCAAGCTTTGCGTCGATCTCGTCGATCTGCAGCGATGTTTTTTCCAGTGCAGCATGGCAGTACTCCATCAGAGAAGCGGCCTCTGCATACAGTTTGACCGAATCTGCAAGGGTCGTATCCTCGCTCTGCATCTGTGCAAGGAGCGTATTCAGCCGTTCCATGCCTTCCTCAAAACTTTTGGGTGTTCTCATTGATCTCCTCCACCGCTTCCACCCTGCACTTTGCACGGCGGGAAGCGCTGCGAACATAGATTGTTTTTTCCGGCTGCAGATCATCTGCATTTAAAATAGTGCCGTTGGCTGCTGTGACCATCGTGTAGCCGCGCGCCAGCACCTTGTATGGATCCAGCGATCCAGTAAGTGCTGCCGCATGACCCAGCTGCAATTCTGCAGAATGCAGGCGTTTCTGCATCTGCTGACGGATGGCATCCTGCACCTGCTGCAGCTGACCCTGACTTTTTTGCCAGTTTCGGCGTGCAAGGCCCTGCTCCAACACAAAGTTGTATTGTTCCAGACCATTATAGCATAAATCAAAACGTTTTTGCATATTTTTGCGAATATTTTGCTGCAAATCCAGCAATATCCGTTCCTGCTCTGCCCGATCCGGTACGGCCAGCTCTGCTGCAGCCGAAGGTGTGGGGGCACGGCAGTCTGCCACAAAATCCAGAATGGTATAGTCGATCTCGTGGCCGATTGCGCTGATCAGTGGTTTTTTGCAGCGGTATGCAGCCCGGGCGATCATCTCTGCGTTAAAGACCCACAGGTCTTCCCGGCTGCCGCCTCCGCGTGCAACGATGATCTCGTCCACCTCTTTGCGCTGATCCAGCTTTTTGATGGCATCGGCCACCTGCTGCGCGGCTTCAAACCCCTGCACTGTCACCGGACACAGCAGCAGCCGTACCGATGGCCAGCGCCGTGTGAGCACATTGCGGATGTCCTGCAGGGCAGCTCCCGTCTTGCTGGTAACAACACCGATGCATTTAGGAAATTCCGGCAGCGGCTTTTTGTGCTCCGGTGCAAACAGGCCCTCCTGCTCCAGTTTCGCCTTGAGCTGTTCCAACGCCAGCTGTGCGGCACCAATGCCATCCGGGAACATATCGTTCACGTACAGCTGAAATGCGCCGTCGCGCTCATAAAGGGTAGCGCGGCAGCGCACGACTACACGCATTCCCTCTTCCGGGCGGAAGGCAAGACGGCGGGCATCTGCGCGGAACATTACAGCCTTCACGCTGCTGGCTTCATCCCGCAGGGAAAAATAGCAGTGCCCGCTGCGCGCATTCTGTACAAAATTTGCGATCTCGCCGCGCAGGGCAAGGTCAAACAAAGCATCGTTGGCATCCAGCAGCGTTTTTACATAACGGTTGAGTGCTGAAACGGTAATCACTTCAGCCATAATCCGGCCTCCCGCGCTGCCAGGATCGAAACACCGATGGCATTATCGCTGGAATACTGTCCCGGCACAAAGTAGACCTGCGGCAGACGTTTCTGCACCCATGCACGGATGATATCGCTGCTCATCACTCCGCCAGCACATACCACCGGCAGGCCGGGGTATTCCTTCTGTGCAGCTTTGGTCATTTTTACCACTGTATCCGCCACACAGAGCAGGCAGTACTTGCACACATATTCCGGCGTTTTGCCTGCGGCAAGCAGGGCATTGCACTGGTTTTCCAGCCCGGAAAGGCTGCATTGCATCCCCTTCACGCTGGATTTTGGCTTGATCTCCTCAGTGCACTGTGCAGCCAGACGGGAAACCTCGGCACCCGCCGGGAAGCCAAAGCCAAGCCTGACCCCCACACGGTCCACAGCCTGTCCGGCATAAAGGTCTGTGCTGGTGCCAAGCGTTGTGATCCGGCGCACCTGATCGCAGAGCAGCAGGTCCGTGGTGCCGCCGGAAATATGGAACAGCAGAACTTTTTCAGCAAACAGCTGTTCCCCCTTAGCTGCAAACAGCGCTGCGGCAGCGTGACCCTGCTGATGGGTCGTCAGCACAAGTGGGATCCCTTTTGCATGTGCAAAGGCCGTTGCAGCATTGACACCTGCAAGAAAGCAAGGCATATAGCTGCCTTCTACCGGGCGGGGCTTTTGCGATACGCCCACAGCATCGATCTGCGTCAGATCAAATTCCTGCGCCAGTTCCTGCATCATCTCCGGCAGCGCGACCGTATGATGAAACAGTGCATCGCTTTGCCGCAGGCCCAGCTGGCCCGCTTTTACCGGCAAAAAGCGCTTCTTTGCGCAAACAACCTCTCCAGCTGTATCAAACACTGCCAGAGAGGTTGCATAGTTGCTTGTATCAATGCCAAGCGTATAACGGCTCACTGTTCGGCCTGCTCCGCATCCAGACCGTGATCCCGGGCCACTGCGCCAAGCAGACCGTTCACGAACTGGTAATCTTCGTCCGCACCATACTTTTTCGTCAGTTCCACCGCCTCGTTGATGGCAACACCGGGCTTATTCTCGCCGCCAAACAGCATCTCGGCAACTGCCAGACGCAGGATGGTCAGGCTGACACGAGGCAGGCGCTCCATGGTCCAGTTGCGCAGATGTGCACGGATCTCATCATCCACCTCGGCAGAATGATCGTAGTATGCGTTCAGCAGATGCTTGCTGAAACCATCCACAGGGTGCTCTTCATCGTTTTCTTCATGGCTGGTAATGGCCTCTGCCAGCGGGATATCACCAAAGGTCTGCGAAAATGCCAGCAAAAATGCATTCTCGCGTGCTTCTCTACGGGGCAAAATATTTTCCATAATGTTCCTCTCGCAGCACGAAGCCTCTCCGGCCAGAGCACAGAGAGGATCGGCTTCCAATTCTGAATTTTATTTTACTTCTCTGCTGCAGTGGTTTCTGCAAGGCCGGCGATCACCAGATTGACGCGGCTCACAGTGACATTGGTCATGTTCTGCACAGCGTTCTTCACGTTTTCCTGCACCTTTTCGGCCACAGCAGGAATGCGTGCGCCAAAGCTCATCATCAGGTTCAGAGTGATGTTTGCGGTACCATCCCGCATTTCCACCACAACCGGAGACTGGATGCTGGATGCTTCCAGCAGATCCTTGAGCTTTTTATTTTGTCTGCCGCAGGAAACCTCGGCAACGCCGTCAATTTCCAATGCTGCGCAGCGTGCGATCTTGCCAATGACTTCGGTGGAGATCTGAAGGCTGCCGCCCCGAAGATCTGTATTCTGAAAATCCATTGTGTTGTCCTCCATTCAAAAGCGGGCACAGCCTGCTTTTTCTTGTTTGAAATGGTCCTGCCTGAAACGATCAATGCCATACGCAGGACAACATCATTCTTTATTGATAGAGTTATTATACCATCAAAGCGGGTGCGATTTCAATACTTGTTTCGGAAAACTCTGCCGC
>OCIB01000299.1_pt1 | contig 10701 bp, 10 predicted proteins | sample 1538751 | NCBI WGS metagenome assembly OCIB01 (sample SAMN04571723, study PRJEB22368) | human gut metagenome | biome: human gut; material: stool | host: Homo sapiens | place: Luxembourg | collected 2012-12-06
GCATAGGTGACTGGAGTTCAGACGTGTGCTCTTCCGATCTCTGATGTTATGAAGTAAGACAAATTAAAAGCATATTATACAAAAACATTATAAACATTTAAACATTAATAATTATGGCATACGTAATTGGTGACGATTGTATCGCTTGCGGTACATGTATTGATGAGTGTCCATCAGGTGCAATCTCTGAGGGCGAGAAGTATTCTATCAACCCAGACGTCTGCACAGAGTGTGGTACTTGTGCTGATGTTTGCCCTAACGAGGCAATCAGTCTTCCTTAATCTATAAGGATAGATACTTTTAGTTACATAAAACATTGAGAGCGGTTCCTTTGGAATCGCTCTTTTCTTTTTCTATTGTTTAAAGATTTTGTTTTATCGTTATATCCTTTTATTTGCTTATAGTACAAATCATACAAACTAAAAGGGGATTGTATCAATATCTGATGCAATCCCCAATATGTTGTAGTTAATAATGTTATGCTTATTCGCCTGGCTTGAGACCTGCCTTCTCGTAAGCATCGTTAGCTAACTTGTTCTGTGGATCAAGCTTCAGAAGCTTATCCCAGTATGGCTTAGCTGTATTGAAATCCTGCTTGTCGTAGGTATAGATGAAGCCCATATACTGGTAAGATGTTTTCAGGTAGCTGAGCTCATCTTCATCACACTGCTTTGCTTCCAGCTCATTGATTACTTCTGTATAAGCAGCAATAGCCTTGTCGTCCAACTCGTTCTGGAAAGCAGTGTTACCCTCCTGAAGCTTAGCAAATGGCTTCAATGTAGGATACTTCTCTGCTAACTTAGCGTATACGCCGATAGCCTTGTCAATGTTCTCAATCTTCTTGGCTGGATCTTTCTTAGCCTTGTTTATATAGATTTCAGCAAGCTTCATGAAGTCTGTAGGAGCAGCATTTGGATTCTTGTCCATGTACTGCTGGTTGTACTCCAAAGCCTTGTCTTCATCGCCCAACTCCTTGTAAGCTTCAGAGATATACTGCAATGGCTTAGGATCGTCAGCCTTCATCTCCAATGCCTTCTGGTACTGAGCAATAGCCTCATTATACTGCTTGTTGCCAGCCAAAGCCAAACCATAATAAGCAACGATACTAGCATTTTTCTTGATAGAATCGGTGTTCATTACGATGTTTGAATGCTTAAGAGCAGATTCAAAGTTCTTTACGTCAACTGCAGCGCGCATAGCCAAAACCTGCATAGCTGCATCCTTAGGGAACTTCTGGATACCACTTTCGCAAAGGCTCAAACTTTCTTCCTTCTTACCAACGATATAAGCTGTGAAAGCATATTCGTACTGAGTATACTCTTCAAGTGTGTTTGGCTTAGCCTTTGAGAAATATTCATAAGCCTTCTCGTAGTTGCCAGCGCTGAAGAAGTTATGACCAGCTTCTGCCTCGATAGGGTAGTTTGGGTTGATTTCTCTCAGTTTGTTCAAAGCTTCCGCACTAGCCTGTGGGTCAATTTTACGGTAAACGTTAGAATAGCTGATGTATCCCTGAGGATTCTTAGGATCCATTGTCATACACTGACCATACCATGTAGCAGCCTCACCACCATTGTCCTGCATTGCATAAATGTCGCCTTTCAGAATGTAAGCGTCACCATAGTTCTTGAACTTAGCGATGACAGCATCAGCGACAGCATTAGCCTGATCATAGTTCTTGTTCATTGCAAGAAGGTTACCCAAAGCTACCAATGCCTTAGGATCCTTTTTGAACTCCTTCTGGTATTCCTTGATTTCCTTGGCAAAAGCCTTAGGATCTGCATTACCAGCCTTCAATGTAGTCTCTATAGGCTTCAGCATGTCCTTATAGTTGACATCCTGTGCCATTGCAGGTGCTGCCAAACCCATGACGAGCAAACCTGCTACTAAATATTTAATTGCTTTCATAATTCTACTTTTTTATATGCGTCTCTTTCTTAGCTTTTTCTTTAGCGCTTTACATTAACGGTCTTTATAGTGATGTCACCTCTGTATGGAAGTAAGCCGGTCTTGAACAGGATGAGCTGTCCTCTTGGACCTGAAATGTAGTTGGCAAAACTCCAAGGCAATGCCTTGTGAGGGTCAACTACAATAGCATATAATGTTCTGACGAACGGATATCTTCCATCCAGCAAGTATGCCTGATATGGTTGCCAGCTGTTATATGGTGTTGCCACATCTTTGATAGATACTCGCATGACATGAATATTCTTCTTAAATGTAGTGTTGGTTGAATCACGGCGGTCGTTGAGCCAGTTAGATCCAATTACACCGATTGAGCCTGGGTTCTGATCCACATAGTCGATAACCTCTTTACTTGTTTTTGCGGCCATGATTTTTGCACCCATTTTAGCTCCGTGCAGTACAGAGTCTACTACATAATTGGTTGTTGCAGAGCGGGTATTATCGAAAATAACTTCGATGTCACCTCTCTTAGAACCTTTCACAATATCACTCCATTTTGTTGCCTTACCTGTAAGGATACGTTTAATATCTTTTACCGTAATACAAGTATCATTGTTTTGCTTGTTTACAATAAAGGCCAATCCATCGTAACCGATAGGGAAAACAGAAGGAATTACATTGCTTTTAGACTTCAAGTAGGCGATTTCACTATCTTTCAAATTACGTGTAGTGAACAAGAGCGCTGTTTTGAAATCTTTAATCATCTGAAGTCCGGTGACTTCATCTGTATACTTCGGCTTGAGTTTAGCTTTCGGGAACTCATACTCAAACTGACTTCTTTCTTCGTCAATGATAGGACTCAAACTCTCGTCAGCCACAAATTCAATTGTGCCTGAAGTAGGAGTATCAGTTCTACCATCTTTGGCTTTCTTCTCGCCACATGACGAGAAGAAAGCCATTGATAGTACTGTTAATCCTATACCTAAAAAAATATAAGATGTTTTTTTCATTCTATTACTGCAATCTAAATACAACTGGTACAGTATATTTAACACGTACAGCAGAACCGTTTTGCTTACCTGGTTTCCACCTAGGCATGCTCTTAACGACACGCTGTGCTTCACGGTCAAGTGAAGGGTCAACTGAACGAGCTACCCTAACATCAGAGATAGAACCATCACGCTCTACCACGAATGATACGATAACACGACCCTGTACACCATTCTCCTGTGCAACTACAGGATACTTGATGTTGCTTGCAAGGTAAGACATCAGGGCGCCTTGTCCACCAGGGAATGAAGGCATCTCCTCTACAACATCGAAGACCTTAGTTGAAACTTCAGGTTTTGGTGCTGGTGGTGGAGGTGGAGCTACCGTTGCAATATCATTTCTCACAGCTTCCACTGTACGGTCCTTCACACCTTCCTTGTTTTCAGTACCGACTGCAACTTTGTCATCCAGTTTATCCATCTGCTTAACCTGGTTTTCCTCTTTTACGAGTTCATCCTTCTTGATAACAGGTGCAGTAAACTTCTGAGTTTCGCGAGCCACAGGTATCTCCTTCTTTGGTTCAATCTTTGGCTTCACTGGCTCCTTCTTCTTTTCTTCCTTCTTAGCCTGCTGCTGGAGTTTAGCCAACTCCATAGCTTCCATATATGCCTGCTGTTCTTCGGCCTGTTTCTGTTCGATGACTTTCCAAGCCAAGAATCCACCCACGAGAGCTGCAGCAATGACCAAGATCAGAAGAGCCTTGATGTTTCGGCCAGAAGTACCCTTACGGAGCTGGTATGCACCATACTCCTTGTTCTTTCCGGCGAAAACCATATCGACCCATTTAGGATCGTAAAGATCTATTTTTGCCATTTCTTTCTTGTTTAAAATTGTTTGTTACTCATCTTACATTTTAACGTTTCTAGACTTGAGAAGTTTCTCGTCGTCTGCGTTAATCTTATCGATGACGTAAGTACCAATGTTTGAAATCTGCATTTCGTCGAGAGCGTCAACCATATTCTTGTAAGAAGCGTTGTCGGTAGGCTTGATGACGATGGTAAGAGTAGGAATCTTTCCGTCCTTCAAGTTACCAGCCTTCAAATCGCTCAACTTCTTCTGATAGATGCTATCAGGATACTGCTTAGGATTCTTCTGACGGTCCATGTTCAACTCCTTGACAGCAAGTGCGATTCTTTCTACAGGGCGTGTGCCGTTTTCTGTAGCGTGCTCTCTCAAGACCTTACGGATGCCCTGGCTTCCCCATGTAGTTTCCTTGATCCATGATGGGTCATCGTACTTAGGAATACCTGCACCATAATAAATCTTGTTGTCTGCTGTTACGTAGAGTGTCACAGTCTCAGAAGCCTTTGCTTCGTTCTTCTGATTTTCTTGAGTATTCTCATCATTACTTGGCATAGTCAGCTCCATAGTCTGAGGTTTGCTCAAAGATGTACACAGCATGAAGAACGTGATAAGCAGCATGAGCATATCCACCATAGGCGTAAAGTCTACGCGGACATTCATTTTCTTTTGTTTGCTTTCTTTCTTTGCCATTTATTCGTCCCCCTGTTTTTTTAACTGTGTAATCATATAGTAATGACTCTCGTCCATATCCTGGAGTTCGTTCATCACTCTCTTAACGGTCTTGTAAGGTGTAGAAGCATCTGCCTTGAGGGCAATCTTGATGTCTTCGTTTACGTTACGAGCTGCGTCAACCCACTGCTGGAACTCGCTCATACCGCCCTTAATACTGTCGAGAGGAATACCTTTAGTCTGGAGATACTGTGGACGCTTAGAAGCGTTCATTGTCAGATAAGTACTCAAGTCGCCCATAGGTACGCCGAACGTACCTTCGCTCTTGAATGTCTCAATCTGTTTTGGGTTCAATGACACGCCGAATGCTCCTGTCATTGTGCTCAGTGTAGCTCCCAACTGATCAGTATTATCAATACTCATAAATACTTGGCCCTCGCCGGTAGGATTACCAGCCTTGTCCTTTTCAGGACTAACCAAGATGGTCAAGACACCGTTCTCTGGCACCTTAATCTCAGACACAGAACCTGGTGTATTTACCTTAACTGGCTCATTCTTTACGAAAGTAGAGGTGAGCATGAAGAAGGTAAGCAGCAGGGTCATAACGTCTGACATAGGCGTCATGTCGATCCAGATGTCACTCTTCTTAATTTTTACTTTACCCATAGCGATAAAATTTTAAAGGGTTAGCAAAAATTAAGCCTCTTCTGCGTGGTTAGCTTCGTATGTCTGAGCAATTGAGTAACCTACCTCGTCGAGTGCGTATGTCAACTTATCTACCTTGTTGGTGAATGTGTTGTAAGATACAACGGCACACCATGATGTCAAGATACCGAATGCGGTGTTGATCAACGCCTCAGAAATACCTACAGAAAGTGCTGCTGAGTCAGCGCCACCACCTTCACCCATGGCCTGGAATGACTTGATCATACCGGTTACAGTACCGAGAAGACCTGTCAAAGTACCAAGTGTTACGATTGTAGCGATGATAGGCAAGTTCATTGTCAAGGTTGGCATCTCCAACTGAGTTGCCTCCTCGTGAGCCTGCTGAATCTTAGCTACCTTCTGAGCCTTCTTCAAAGATGCGTTAGCACCAGACTCCATAGACTTGTAAGCGTTCAAAGAAGCCATAACAACGTTAGCTACTGTACCGCGCTGCTTGTTGCAGAGCTGCTCAGCCTTAGCGAAATCATTTGCGTTCAAAGCTGCCTTGATGTTTGCAACGAACTTAGGAAGAGCACCTTTACCTGTAGCGGTCTTAAGAGCCAACCAACGCTCGATTGTCATAGCCAACACTGTGAGCAACAATGTGTGGATAACTGGTACGATTACACCACCTTTGTAGATAGTACCCCAAATGTCTGCTGGGTGATCCTGTACACCTGGATCCTGAAAGTGCATGTCATTACCGAACCATGTGAAGAACAATGTGAATGCGATGATAGCACATACCACGATGATCCAGAATGCGCCTCTTACTCCCTGAAAGCCCTCAGACTTCTTAGCTGGGGCTGCTTGTTTTGTAGTTGCCATAATTTTACTTTTTTTAAATTATTAGTTAATAAATTATTAATATTTTCTTTTTTTTCTTTCTCGCTTCGTAGACCTTGAATGTGTCGTTTGTCAATAAACACAGTTGGGTTATCTATTTTGCATTAGCAAAGATAATAAATTAAAGTTTACTATCAGCCTAATTAAGAAGTTTTAACGCGATATTGGCTTATTTTATACCAATATCTCGCATTTTTCTTACATTTTGACCCTTGAAAATGGTCTTTAAGCCATTTTTATTTCAACTTGCCCAAAGCTTCCTTGATGCGCTTGATAGCTTCAACGATGTTCTCGTCGCTTGTTGCATAGCTCATGCGGAAACAGTCTGGATCACCGAATGCGTCACCACCTACGGTGGCTACATGTGCCTCTTCGAGAAGGTACATGGCAAAGTCGGTTGAGTTGTTGATGGTCTTCTCACCATTGCTCTTGCCAAAGTAGCTGTTGCACTTAGGGAAGAGATAGAAGGCACCCTGTGGCATGTTTACCTCAAGGCCTGGAACCTCTTTTGCCAACTTTACAATCAGGTTGCGTCGGCGCTCGAAAGCTACGCGCATTTCCTCTACTGCACTCTGGTCGAGTGTGTAGGCAGCTTCTGCTGCCTTCTGGCTGACAGAACATGTACCGCTGGTATACTGTCCCTGGAGCTTGTTGCAGCCCTTGATGATCCATTCCGGACCAGCCAGGAAACCGATTCTCCATCCTGTCATGGCGTAAGCCTTAGATACACCATTGGCAATGATAACCTGCTCCTTCATGCCCGGTTCCTGAGCAATGCTGTGGTGCTTGCCGATATAATTGATGTGTTCGTAGATTTCATCTGCCAACACAAATACTTCAGGATGCTTCTTGAGTACTTCTGCCAATGCAGCCAGTTCTTCCTTAGAGTATACGCTACCGGTAGGGTTGCTTGGAGAACAGAGAATGAGCATCTTGGTCTTCTCTGTAATGGCATTCTCCAACTGCTCTGCTGTCATCTTAAAGTCCTGGTCGAAACCGGCATTCACAATGACCGGAGTACCTCCTGCCAATTTCACCATCTGTGGGTAGCTTACCCAATATGGTGCAGGAATGATAACCTCGTCGCCTGGATTTACGAGTGCCAATACAGCGTTGCAGACGCACTGCTTACCACCAGTACCAACGATTACTTCATTGGTAGTGTACTCCAAACCATTCTCGTTCTTTAATTTGGCTACAATTGCTTTTCGCAAGTCAGGATAACCTGGTACTGGTGAATAACGGGAATAGTTCTCGTCAATAGCCTTCTTTGCTGCCTGTTTGATATTGTCAGGAGTGTTGAAGTCTGGTTCACCTACGCTCATGTTGATTACATCAATACCTTGAGCTTTCATTTCACTACTCTTCTGTGACATCGCCAGCGTTGCTGAAGGTGCCAATCTGTTTAAACGATCAGATAATTGTGCCATAATTTTATTCTTATATTTGTTTATCGTGTGCAAAAGTAAGCAAATTATTTCTTTTTCGGAAGAAAATTGAGCATTATTTCATGTTTCGTATTGAAATAATAACATAATTTTATTATCCGAGGTGTAAAGTATGCCCCATGCGGTCTCTCTTGGTCTTGAGATAACGCTCATTGTACTTGTTAGGTACAACTTCGATAGGTACATTTTCTACGATTTCCAAACCGTATGCTTCGAGACCTACGCGCTTTACCGGATTGTTGGTGAGTAGACGCATCTTGTGCACACCGAGATGACGGAGCATCTGTGCACCGCAACCATAGTCGCGCTCGTCTGGCTTGAAACCGAGATGGGTATTGGCGTCAACAGTATCATAGCCTTCTTCCTGTAGTTTGTAGGCTGCAATCTTGTTCATCAGACCGATGCCGCGTCCTTCCTGCTGCATGTAGACAACGACTCCCTTTCCAGCCTCGTCTATCATCTGCATGGCTTTGTGAAGCTGCTGACCGCAGTCGCAACGCTTGCTGCCCAGGATGTCACCTGTAGCGCAAGAAGAGTGGACGCGCACCAAGATAGGCTCGTCTTCTTTCCATTCTCCCTTGATGAGTGCCATGTGTTCCAGACCATTGCTAGACTGGCGGAACGGAATGAGGCGGAAGTGTCCGTATTCTGTAGGCATGTCAACCTCTTCGCCCACTTCGATGAGTGATTCTTTCTTGAGTCGGTATTCTATCATGTCTTTGATAGAAATAACCTTGAGGTTCCATTCCTGTGCCATCTTCATCAGTTCTGGCAGACGTGCCATGGTGCCGTCTTCGTTCATGATTTCCATAAGTGCGCCTGCTGGATAGAGGCCTGCCATTTTACAAAGATCGATGGCTGCTTCTGTGTGTCCGCTTCTTCTTAATACTCCGTTATCTTGTGCGTAGAGCGGATTGATGTGACCCGGTCTGCCGAAAGTCTGTGGGGTAGAATTCGGGTCGGCAAGTGCTTTGATGGTTTCGGCACGGTCGTGTGCAGAAACACCGGTAGAGCAGCCTTCCAGTTTATCTACAGTTATGGTGAAAGGTGTTCCTAATACAGAGGTGTTCTCTGAAACCTGATGAGGCAAGTCGAGCTCATCGCAGCGGCTCAGGGTGATAGGGGCACAGAGTACACCTCTTGCGTGTTTCAGCATGAAGTTTACTTTTTCTGCGTCTATCTTCTCTGCGGCAATGATGAGGTCGCCTTCGTTTTCGCGGTCTTCGTCATCAACAACAATGACGAACTTTCCTTCCTTGAAGTCTTTTACTGCATCTTCGATGCTATTTAATTTGATTTCTGACATGTTTGATACCTTATTATATAGTTACATTTTACTTTTTCTGTTCTCTAATCCGATGGATGATGTCCGTATTGGTCTGACTGATGACCTTGAGGTCACGGAACAAGCGCAGTCGGAAACGCCACATTCTCAAATATAGCAGTGTGCCCACTGGGAAAATGATGGCTGCAATGATGTTGAGCCATTTCCGCTCGAATGGGCGTGTATGTGCCTTGACAGAAAGAACCGGATATTGGTTCATGTCGTGCAGGATATACTTGTTGGCGGTGTTGGTCAAATCTTCTATTACCTCTTCCAATTCTGCATTGATTCTTTCTATCTCATGATCAGGCTCGTATTTGAAGAATACATTGATGACGTTTGGAAGATGAACCAGTTTGTGTTCCTTATTATATAAGGTGATGTCTTGGTTTATTCTTTCCAGTTTCTCTGCATCCGTCTGATAATCCGGGTCGGTGATAATCACTTCCTTACCGAAGTAATGGCGTTTCTGTCGTAAACCGAGCAGTTTCATGAAGAACTCTTTGTAAACATCCATATTGAATACGGAAGAGTCATTGGTTGCCTTGTAGGTTACGAAGATAGCCAAAGGCGTCAATACTGCCGGTGCAAGACCTTTACCGAACCAGATGGCCCACATTCCGCTTCTTGACATTCTGTATCCTGTATTGTCGAGGATAAAGAAGACTATGAACACAAGTACGGAGATGACGACAGGGAAACCCAGACCTCCCTTTCGGATGATGGCTCCTAATGGTGCTCCGATAAAGAAGAAGATGAGACACGAAAGGGCTAGAGTGAACTTGTTGATAGCCTCAATCTTATGCTGCCTTATCATGTAGTCTGCATCGCTCGTTGACATCGATTTGAAATCAAGGTCAGAAAGCTCCTGTTGTACGGTAGACTGTGCCTGGTTTGCCGCCATGAGTTTCTTGTCTTGTGGCAACTTATTATATAAGGTGTCGAAATTGAGCTTTTCGCCCTTCTTGATTTCTTTGAGTGAATCATTTTTGTTGATGCGCTGTACACCTCCATAGAATCTCACGTTGGCTTCGTTCAGGTAGATTCTTCCGATTGAATCATATAATTGGTTGAGCGAATCGATGTCGTGGTTGATTTTTTCCAGACTTTTACCCTTCGCATTTCCTGAAAGCGAAGCTGCATCGGTCATACTGAAGTCTCCATCAAAGTCGAGAATGATTTTTTTGGAAACGAAAGTCTCTCGTCTGTATGGTACGGCAGCAGTATTGGCAAGTGCGCTGCTTTGCATGTTCTCAAACCATTCTCCACTGTAGAGGCTCAAAACAAGATGCTTCTTTTCTGCTGTACTCTGGAGCATGCCAGAATCTGCCAATATGATTGCGGCATCTTCATAGCTGTCGGTCATGCGGTAAATCATAATGCCGTAAAGTTTTCCGGTTTTCAAATCCTTCTTCTGCACATAAAGGTTGCAGTTTGGAATACCATCATAGAAGATTCCTTCCGGAATTTCCAGTTCCGGGCTTTTCTGTTTCATGGAAATCAAAAGTTGTGCCAGTTTCATGTTCGACTTAGGTCCCACATTGTTCTGGAAATAGAATGAGCCAAACATGATGATGATGGTGATGACGATGAGTGAGCGGAAAGCTTGCATCAGTGAAATGCCTGCAGCCTTGATGGCTGTAAGTTCCGTACTCTCGCCGAGATTGCCGAACGTCATGAGTGAAGACAGGAGAATAGCCAAAGGCAGGGCCTGTGGTACGAGCATCAGACCCATGTACCAGAAAAATTGAGCCATCACGTCCATCGTGAGTCCCTTGCCGATGAGTTCATCAATATATCTCCATAAGAACTGCATCATCAGCACAAACTGGCAGATGAAGAAAGTTCCCATGAAAAGGAGACCAAACTGCTTGGCAATAAATATGTCTAATTTCTTAATTCTAAGCATTTCAATATTCTGTTGTTTCAGACCTTTTCTTTATTTAAAATAAT
>OCIB01000310.1_pt1 | contig 10552 bp, 4 predicted proteins | sample 1538751 | NCBI WGS metagenome assembly OCIB01 (sample SAMN04571723, study PRJEB22368) | human gut metagenome | biome: human gut; material: stool | host: Homo sapiens | place: Luxembourg | collected 2012-12-06
GTTCAGACGTGTGCTCTTCCGATCTTGTTTCTATGCGCATTTTCATAATGTATGGCGTCCGGCTGCAATGCCTTCATCCTGAATATTGGATTGCCCGATGGTCAGAGGATGGGACGGCGCGTACACGCAACCATTTATTCGTAAGAATTACAAATTACTATGGAGGTAAAAATTAGTGAAAGCTAAAAAGTTTTCCCGCAAGTTGCTTGCGCTCTTTTTGGCGGTCTTGATGGCGATGAGCTGTTTCTCCGGTGCTATGGTCGCTTCCGCGGCTAATGCTTCGGCAAACACGAAGTACCATGACCAGGACTTGGACTTCAACTCACTGGGTTGGCCCATCCTTAATGATGAGCAGGCCTGCACAGCCCTTTTGGACTTTGTGGATCTGACTCTTGCTCAGGCAAACATCGCACCGATGAATATCGACCTGAGCGTTCTTGGTAGCATCACCATCAAACTGGGCAGCGTGGATGAGGTGCTTAAAACTGTTCAAGATCTGGATTCTTTCCTGAACAGCAAGTCCGCACTGCTTCTGCTGGCCGGCGATGCCCGCTATGTAGATTTGAGCGCAGTTAACGGAATGTCCCGCAGCGCAACTTCCTCTACCGATATTGTACGCGGTATTGTGAAGCTGGTTCGGAACATTTCTTCCGACGGGGGTCCTGAAGGCGCCAACGGCAATATCGTAAAGAAATTGCTGCGCGGCGATCTTGGCCTTGGTATCGTAAGCAGCTTCTTGGATGTTTACAAGACCATTGGTGACCTGATTGGTATGCCCAGCGGCTATCAGAGCAATATGGTATATAATATTGTTCAGCAGCTGGTTCTGGAGAATACCGGTTGGTTTACTGCAGAGGAGAAGGCTCAGATCCGGAACAATCCCAGTCTGGAGACCAGCAAGCTGGATTCCATCCTGCTTGATAAGCTCTCCACCCAGTTGCTCAGCAACATTACCGCACAGATTACATACGCCGACGGTACCAATTCTCGAGACAGATACGCAGAGTATCTGGAGAAGGGTTCCGCACCGTATATTGACACGACCAACCTGCATTATGTAACGCAGGAGGATCATGACAAGAACGGCGAGGCCATCGGTAATGTATATCTGTTCCGTTATCAGGATCAGAAGTTGGCGCTGAAGCCCTCGAATACGCTGTTTGACTTTGGCTTCCAAGCCTTTGAGATGGTGTGGAACACCGCCTTGAAGGATACGCTGGGCCAGTTGAATTCCGGTGTGGGCGGTTACGACTACAATTACTATATGTGGTACACCGGTGCCACGACCCACAACACGGCTTGGGACTACAGCAATGTAGCCAACAACTACGGCGCTGCCGATGTGCAGGCTTGGGCCGCATATGAGTGCCAAAAGGCTGCAAAGAACCTGAAGCCCGGCCAGACCCTTGGCGAAGAGTACAAGGATGTGGCTTCCTATCTGGCTTACATCAAGGCGGATCTGGAGAAGTACAACAGCCGTGACCTGGTGAAGTCTCCTACCTACACCTGGAGAGATATTGACTCCACCACCCTGTTCAACAAACTGCGTTTCAGCCCCATGTCTGTTTACTACTTTAAGCAGGCCACCGGCCCCCTGAACTGCAGCTTTGCTGAGACCGGTATGAAGAACATTGAGGCATTCATGGCAAATGATTACAGCAGCTACAGTTCCATGCTGGCAGCGCTGAATGATTTCCTGGTTGCCGCAGTAAAGGACTTCCTGCCGAGTTATGATGCCAGCGGTCTGACGAAGGTAAATTCCGAGGATCCCGGCAATGTAGCGCAGACCCTGGTTGGCAATATGCTGAAGGTGCTGCAGTTCATCTGTGATAAAACAGATGCGAACATTCTCGGCGCTTTCTATCATGAGAACGGCGAGGGCACCGCTCTGACCGAGGCCAATCTGGAGAGCGCGATGATTCCGTTTGCAATTTCTGCACTGCGGAATATCCCCGACTTCAAGAAGGGCATCCACAATGAGGACCTGGACGCTTGCGACGATGCAGAGGGCGTAGCTGCTCTGGCGTTGCAGCTGTATCTGGGCTATGTGCTGCCGGATCACGACTACTCTTCTCTGGTGCAGAAGGGCGCAGACGGTAAGTACGATGTAACCATTGACAATCTGCTGCTGATGGCTCGTGATGCTGTGGGCTATGTAATGAGCCCCTATATTATCATGCACGACAAGGACGGCAACCTGTGGAATCCGGAGACCGCTACTCTGAATGACGGCGTTTCTCTGTTTGATCTGCTGAATTCCGTTGTTGTTTACTATGCCGGCACCGACACCTTTAAGGACGGCGAGCATGGCAAGGGCCTTGCCAATCTTCTGGGCGTTTGCGACACCAACGGCAATTGCCTGGTGAAGCTGTCCAACTCCCTGTGGGAGAACATCAATGTGATTGCCAACAAGCTGCTGCCTGTTGCAGGCGTGCTGCAGTATGGTGATTCTGCAAAGAAAGGCGCTTTGAATTCCGAAGAGCTGATCTACACCGATGTGATCCAGGGTATGCTGAATATTGGTGTGGCAGATGCGAACGGCCAGTATGGCGCAACCGGGTTTGTAACCCGTCTGCTGACCATGGTTTCCGCACCGCCCATCAAGAGCGAAGGCATTATCCGCACCGTTTACAATGTATTGGCTGATCTGGTGAACGTTGTATTCGGCGGCCGCTACGGCACAGCCCGTAATGTAGTTCCCGCTGCTGCGACCAACGATCATCCCTTCGACGATCTGCTGCAGAAGGATACCTTTGCCGGTACTTCCAGCAACAGCAGTTACGGCGTACTGGGTACCCTGGTCTACAATGTGTATGAAGCCTCCGGCGGTGTAGGCGGCGACAGCGGCAAGACCGATACGATCCTGCCCGGCGCTATGTACACCGTACAGGCTGTGAACAATCTGATCGGCGGCCTGATCACCACTTTGGCGGATCATAACATGAAGCTGGCTTCCGCTCGTGTGGCAGACAGCAACTTGACCCTCAGCTATGGCGGTAACACCACCACCACAACGCTGACGGTTACCAATAACTGCTACGGTCTGAACCGTGCGGTAAAGAACGCCGAGGGTAACTTCGTTGCTCGTGGCCGTTACAACATTGAGATCACGAATGTGGTTTCCGATAACAGTGCTTGCACCGTAGACTTCTCCAGCAAGACAGTTGTTCCTGAGAAGTCCGCTTCCTTCACTGTTACCAACGGCGGTTTTGATGAAGATACTGTAGTAACTTACACCGTTACTTACAACATTATCGACACCAACACCAACCAGGCCCTCTACACCGGCCTGACCTGCAAGACTTATCAGTTTGTGACTCCGCTGAAGAACTGGTCCGATTCTGTGTATCCGGGCGGTTCTCAGGACGGCAGATTCTCCAATGGTTCTTCCGGTAAGACCTCCGATGGTCAGGCTACCGTGAACAACACTGGTTACTTTGGTAACCCCTACATGAACCAGAAGCCGTTCCGTGTAAGCTATCCTACCGATATTGTTCTGGCAAGCTCTAACCTGGATGCAGTGAAGAACTACAAGATTCGTCTTGGCTATGACCGTACCCTTGCCGGTTCTCCCGACAAGACTTTGGACGGCGTTTTTGCTTACAGCACCGGTTCTGTTAAGGATTCCTTTAGCAACAAGACCGTAACTGTAAACAATTCCAACATGATGGCTGCGTTTGATAAGTTCACCGGTGATGTGCTGAACTACGAAAAGGTAGACTACACCACCGATGGCGGTCAGACTTGGGTCAAGGGTGTTGCCGCAAACCAGGTTCCCTCCAACGGCGTATCTCGTGTGAACCACGCTTACACGCTGAGCGAGCTGAACGGCGGCGGCGCGCTGGCTGCAGCTGTTAAGGATAGCAACGGTTATTACACCGCTGTTTATCTGAAGAGCGGTTCCGGCGACTTCGCTTACAGCAGCTTGCTGGGCAAGGTTTCCGGCGCAACCGGCATTGACGGTCTGTACATCCAGACCGGTTCCGTGACTCTGTCTAAGGACAGCTCCTCTACCCTGGATCTGTTCAAGTATGATGGTTCTACGGATATTTCTCAGGTATCCAAGAAAGAAGTGAAGTTGAGCTTCTACTGCGACAAGAACCCGGCAACCGGTAGCTTGAAAGTAACTGTTGCTGACGATGGTAACCGTAGCCAGTTCAATAGTGCATACGATTCTTTGAACAGCTACATTAAGAACTACAGACCTTCTGACTTTAAGGATTACGATAAAGCCAGCGGCTCTTCCGCAACCTATGATGCAGCAACCGCTGCTTTGGCTGCCGGTTTTGAGGCCCGTCAGTCTCCGCTGAATCTGTCCACTGCCGGCACTCTGTCCAGTGCGTTCACGAAGACGCCTGTTACCTCTGAGGTGAAGACCGTGATCGGCGAGCCTGCAACCAAGCCCGTAACTTCCTTGGATCAGCTGCCTGCAGCTCTGGCTGCTTATGCAACGACTGACGGCACTTATTACTATGCTGACAGCGCGATGAGCCAGCCTTATTACACCACGGAGGCTCTGACCGATGCTGATGTAACGGTTCAGACTTCCACCAATGTTGGTGGTCAGGCTTACACCGTGGGTATGGATAAGACCGGCCAGGTTGTTGTGAAGAGCGGTTCTTCCTGGTACTTCCTGAACGCCCCGGCTTATGCCACCGCATGGGATACCACCACTTATAAGGATGCTCCCTATGCGATCAACGGTGCTGAAAAGGAAGGCACCTTCAATCAGGCGAAGTTCGCTTACTACAATGCCAATGGCGTTGCCGTGAGCAAGGACTTCACTGTGAAGCACATGGTTACCGAGAAGTCCATTGTCAACAATGGTGAGGAAACCCGTGCACTTGCCATGCAGGCAAGAGACAAGATGCGCTATGCTGTGGATCAGTGTGCGCAGATGCTGAGCGTTACCGTTGCCGGTCAGATCTTCACGGATGTTTCTTCCGTTCGTGACGGTATGACGGACGCCAACTTCGATCTGCCCGAGTACCAGAAGATGGTATCCGTGGCGAAGGATGCTGAAGAGATGTACGCTGCAGATATCTACCTGAAGAGTGACGAGTCCAAGACGGTGCTTGCCACCTGCGGTTGGAACCAGATCGACCAGACCATTGCTGACCTGGCGAACACCAACGGTAATGACGCTGCGGATTATACCTATGCATTCTCCACCAGCACTTCTTCTTTGCTGATTGAAGAGGCTGTTCGTATGTTTAAACTGTACATGGGCACTGTGACCGAGCGCGGCTATATCGGCGACAAGGTGGAGGCTGAGGTTTCTCACGCCAGCGGCAGCGCTTACAGCGCAATGACCACCACCTGGACAGATTCCGGTAAGGTCGATGCAGACGGCAATGCCATCAAGAATGCTGCAATCGCCACCACCGCGACTTCCGCGAAGTACGGTGCTGTTGAGGGCGGCAAGCTGGTTAACAAGGGCGAGAAGGTTTACACCGACGAGTCCTGGACCAACTATGTGAACGCACTGGCTGCTGCTGTAGATGTTGCGACCACCGGTAACGGCGACTACGCCCATAAGGACGCTGCCACCTATGTTCCGGCTGATAAGGACAACTACACCGCCAACCTGTCTGCTTGCTTCACCGCTTACAAGAACCTGATTGATGCAGAGAACTCTCTTGAAGAGGGCACTGCTCCCTCCGGCTTCGCTGTAACCGGTAAGGTACTTGCTCTGGCGAACACCAAGGGTGAGCTGGCAAGCGAAAAGTTCACCGTTATCGGTTGTGATGTTGTGATCAACGGCGAGACCGTGGCTACCACCGGTCAGGATGGTACTTTCACCATTCCGGCTCTGGCAAACGGTACTTACACCGCAACCCTGAACTATAAATATGGCTATGACCGTAATGTCACCATCACGGTGAAGGACGGTAATGTGGATCTGGGCAACCTGGGTATGCTTGTTTGCAACTTCAATAAGGATGGCTATGTCAATGCTTCTGACTATGCTACCTATTTGGCTGCTTCTAACACCAAGCTGGGTGCTGCGAAGTACAACGCTTCTTGCGACTTCAACCACGATGGCTATATCAATGCTACAGACTACGCTGTTTACTATGCATTCTCCAATGCAAGACTGAGCAACGCAATCTACGGCTAAATCCTAACTTAAAGTACCCTGGCGGTGCTTCGGCACCGCTTGGGTCACACTGATTTTGATTATGAAATTGAACAAACTCAAGAGAACACTTGCTGCTTTCTTATCGTTTGTATTGATTTTGACCTTAACCTCTATAACCCCGCTGGCGGCCCAGGGTACCTTGGGCACCGAGCAGCCCCACCTCTCCTGCACCTTTACGGACAGCGAGGGCCGGGCGGTAGACGGCAATGCACTGTCTGCCGGGGATTATACCGTATCCTTTACGCTTTCCGGTATGCAGTCCTTTGCCGTGATGCAGTACACCATGTCTTATGATGCGGCTGTGCTGACGGTCAACGGGCACAGTGATCTGCTGTCGGACAGTTTGCCGGATCAGCTGCGGGGCCTTGGCGCCGCCGGTGTGCTGGTGCAGAATGGGACCATCAACTTTGGTTTTATTACCAGGGTGGACCAGACTGCAACCACCACCGCCATTGATGCGGCGGGTCAGCTCCTTTTGAAGTTGCAGGTCACCGTTACTACGGAAGCGCCTGTGGACTTTGCAAAGATTGTGACCTTGGATACGGACCCGAACCAAACCTTTATTGAGGCAGATTATGCGGATTATGCCGATTATGGCACGGCTGACCAGGACTGCTATGCACTGGTCACCGCCTTTGACGGCTATACCGCAACGCTGTATCCTATGACAGCGGATCTGTCACCGGCCACCGGCCATGTTGTTACCGGCAAGGTGCTGGCGCTGGCCAATACCAATGGGGATTTGGCGGGAGATACTTTTACAGTTCGCAACTGCGATGTAGTGATTGCAGATGAAGTGGTGGCAACCACCAATAATGACGGTTGCTTTACCATTCCCTCACTCCCGGCAGGGGAGTACACCGCTACATTGCGCTATGCCTATGGTTATGATCGCACGGTTACCTTTACGGTAGCAGACAGCGATTTGGATTTAGGCGATTTAGGTATGGTTGTCTGCAACTTTAGCAAGGATGACTATATCAACGCCGCAGACTACGCAATTTACTATTCGTCCGCCAACGCGAAGCAAGGCGCAGCGAATTACAATAACGATTGCGACTTTAACCATGATGGCTATGTGAATGCTACGGATTATGCAATCTATTATGCGTTTAGTAACTGTAATTTATCTAAGCTAAGTTATTGATAACGATTTAGGGAGGAAAAGAACGTATGCGTAAAAGCGCAAAGAAGCTTCTTTCCGGTGTGATGGCTGGTTTGATGGTAGTCTCCATGGCTCCCATCTCTGCACTGGCTGCTAACTCTTATGAGCCCGGCGATGTTGTTGCAAAAGAAGATTATGTAACAGCGGCTGATATTGCTCCTGAGGTAGATATCGTATGGACGGCTTACACCGGTCTGAACAAATCTTTTATCACGAATGGTGACGCAGAGTGGGAAAACTCTGCAAATAACGACACATATGCAGATCTTTCTAAGGTTGACCTGACCGGTAAGACTGCTAACAAAACCGATTTCCCGGCTGCTGCAATCCGTAGCGGTAAATATTATGTAGCTGCTTCCTTCATCCTGAAGAACTACGGCGGCCAGTTTGGTGACTGCACCCTGTCCTTCGGTTGGGATGATGCTTTGACCATGGGTAAGAGAACCGCTAAGGGCTTCACCGCCGGCGACAGCGGTATGATGGTTCCCTCTTTTTCCAATGTATCTGATGCGGACGGCAACGCTTATCTGATCGATGCTGCATCAAAGTTCAATGACACTTATTATGCTCTGTCTATCGCTACTCCGCATCTGCCGGAGACCGGTTCCGTTGTGTATGTTGGCGACGACTACACTTTTGAGACCGATGGCCCCTTGGGCGGCGATGATGGGCTGGGCGTTAAGCTGCAGGGCTTGTATTTGGGTACCGTTGGTTTCCAGGTTGCTGAAGGCACTGTGATTTCCGACGACCTGCTGAAGTTTGGCGTGAATGATTGGCCGGCCAACGACCCCGGTCTGTGCAACCTGCACATGGGTTCCGTTGACCCCGATCGTATGTACACTGTAACCGGTATGACCGAGTATGAGGGCACCACTCCGGCTATGGGTACTCTGAAGATCGGTGGCACCAGCACGCCTGAGACCAAGTCTTACACCGTTAACTATGTGACCGAGGACGGCGCTTCTCTGGGCACCGAGACTGTGGAAGAGGGCAAGAGCCCCGCTTCTGTACCGGCTCTGCCCACGAAGACTCCCGATGCTGCCGGCCACTACAGCTATGCTTGGGATACCGATCCCACCACGGCGACCATCTCCGCAGACACCACCTTCACTGCTAAGCTGACCACCACGCCGCATAATCCGCAGACTCTGGAAAGCAACATTGTGGATGCCACCTGCGATAAGGACGGTTCTAAGACCGTGACCACCAGCTGCTCTGATTGCGGCTATGTGATCAGCGAGAATAACGTGGTTATCCCCGCTACCGGTCACAAGTGGGGCGAGTGGAAGCATGACGACTCTACCGCTAAGGCTGAGTCCAAGCACACCCGCACCTGCGCGAATGACGCTACTCATACCGATAGCGCAGCTTGTAACTTTACTTCTCAGGTAACCCAGAACCAGACTGCTGATCAGCCTGAGATCACCACTTACACCTGTAAGGACTGCGGCTACTCCTACACTGAGGAGACCAAGCCTGCTCTGGGTCATACCCACAACTACGGTGCCCCCGTTGCTGATTACACCAGCGGTGAGGCCTTCGTTGAGGGTAAGGATTACACCCACACGGCAACCTGCACCGGCGAGGGTACCTGCAGCCAGCCTACTAAGACTGACAAGTGCACCTTCGATAATGGTGTGGAGACCAAGGCTGCTACCTGCACCGAGGACGGCGTGAAGACCTTCACCTGCACCGAGTGCGGCGGCACCTACACTGTAGCTATCCCGGCTACCGGCCACGCTTGGGGCCAGTGGAGCCATGACGCTGCAACTGCAGAGGCTGATGCCACCCATACCCGCGTTTGCGCCAATGACGCTTCTCACAAGGAGACCAAGGCCTGCGACTTCACCGCTAAGGTGACCCAGGAGGCTACTCTGGATCAGGCCGAGATCACCACTTACACCTGTAAGGACTGCGGCTACTCCTACACCAAGGAGACCGCTCCGGCTCTGGCTGGTGTGACCGTAACCGTAAATGCTGTGGAGAACGGCTCTGTAACCCTGGCTGGTCAGGATGTGACCGCCGGTGGTTCTAAGAAGTTCGCTGAGAACGGCACTTACACCCTGGTTGCGACTCCCAATGAGAACTGCACCTTCGTAGGCTGGCAGACTGGTAACAAGATCGTTTCCACCGATGCTACCTACACCACCGTGGCTATCGCTGACGTCACCTACACGCCCGTGTTCGCTGAGTCCGCTAAGCCCGTTCAGTTCACCTTTGTTGATATGTTCAACAACGTGATTTCTTCTCAGTCTGTTGCTTCTGGCGCAGATGTGAAGATCCCGCAGGCGCCCACCTACACCGGCTACACCTTCACCGGTTGGTCCGCAGATGAGGCTACCATTAAGGCCGCTACCTCCTCCATGACTGTTTATGCACAGTATGAGAAGGACGCTGCCGCTACCTACACTGTAACCACTGACGCTGATGCTACCGTTGCTTACGGCAGCAACTCCGCACAGGGTACTCTGGCTGACGTTCCTTACGGCACCCAGGTAACCGTGTCTAAGGCCGGCGCTACCGCTTGGGCTATCGACGGCAAGATCGTTGCTTACGGCGACAGCTACACCTTCTATGTTGCTTCTGATGTAACTGTGAAGGCTGCTTCCGCTACCACCCAGGCTCCCGTTGTGGCTGCTGTTTCTGCCAACCAGGTTGCCGGTTCTTACAAGGTTGAGTTCGTTGCTACCCGCGCTATGGTGGATGGCTGCACTTACCTGAAGTCCGGTTTCGTGTATGGTAAGAACCTGACCGATGCTGACCTGACTCTGGCCAACGTTGGCAAGAAGGGTTCCGCTGATAACTCCGGCGTTGTGAAGGCTGCTTATGCCAACAGCACCGAGGGCAGCACCCAGTTCATCCTGAGCTATGGTATCTCCGCTCAGACCGGCACTGCCTCCGCTAAGGCATTCTTGACCTACAAGGATCAGAATGGCGCAGTGAAGACCGTGTACTCTGATGTGATGAACCACACTTACGCTTAATCGCGTAGACCCCTATTTATCGCTCCTGCCGGCGGGCAACTGCCGGCAGCGATATAAGGCAATTTAGGAATAGGAGGAATGTCTTCATGAAAGAAGCTTATTCTAAGCCTGTTGTCGACGTCAAGGAATTTCAGCAGATCAATGTGATGACCGCAAGCGGTCCTGAAATTGTTGGTGGCGAAGACGACTAATTGCAATTAGTAAAATAATTGCTCGAGATCGGAAGAGCGTCGTGTAGGGAAAGAGTGTAGATCTCGGTGG